>Ga0207416_1000099_pt1 | contig 159705 bp, 155 predicted proteins | sample PaiPotPPM11metaG_FD_184107 | JGI IMG/M metagenome (GOLD analysis project Ga0207416, IMG submission 184107) | Iron sulfur acid spring bacterial and archeal communities from Banff, Canada, to study Microbial Dark Matter (Phase II) - Paint Pots PPM... ...
GGTACGCGAACCTCGGCCGTCTTTCGGTGCGATCGACGATCGAACGGACAGCCGTGCTCATGAGCGGCGGGGTCCATCCGCCCCGGCCGACGAAACCCTGCGCGCGATTCGTCGCACTCGATCCGGCGACGGGCGACGTCCTGTGGAGCCGCCGCGTCGGCAACTCCGTGCGGATGACGCCGGCACTCGAGGGCGACGCGCTCCTCGTCGGCGTCTATGGCACGCTCGCGAAGGTGGGCAGCACGCCGATCGGAGCTGCGTTCCTCGCGCTCGACGCGCGAACCGGCGCCGTGCGCTGGCGTACGCCCCTCCCCGGGCTCGTTCGCGCCGAGCCGGTCGTCGTCGGCGGTGTCGCGTACGAGGGACTGGCGGGCGGTGAACCGTTCAGCAGATGCTTCGACGGGCGCATCGTCGCCTCGATCTGCGGACCGGCGCGGTGCTCGCCCCGGTGTGGCGCACCAGCCCGCGTCTTGACGACGGCGGCGGCGTGTGGGGGCCGCTCAGCACCGAGGGCACGACGATCTACGCCGGCACCGGCAACACGTGCAGCGAGGATCCGAGCCGGTACGGCGACTCGATCGTTGCGCTGACCCCGGACCTGCGGATGCGCTGGCACGTCTCGACTCGCGCCCCGGGCATCGAGGACAGCGACGTGGGCGGCGGGGTCGCGGTGCTGGGCCAGCACGCGTACGTGTCTTCGAAGAGGGGCTACTTCTACGAGTTGGATCGCACGAACGGACGCGTCCGCGCGCGGGACGATTCGGAGCCGTTTGCGCGCAACGGCGGCGGCATCGCAACGCCGACGGGCGACGGGACGGTGCTGCTCGTCAGCGGCGGCGAGAAGAGCGATTCCGCCAAAGACGCCGAACCCGGCGCCGTGGTGACCGCGTTCGGGCTCGACGGCGCGGTGAAGTACCGCATGGAGAGCGAGCGGCCCCTGACGCGATATGCCGCGTTCGTCGCGGGCGTGGGCTTCATCGCGCTCGACCGGCGTCTGATCGCCTTCGATGCCGCGAGCGGCGCGACGTTGTGGTCGGCACCGCTGGGGGATTTCGCGTACGCCGCGCCGGTCGTGGTGTCGAGCGGCGTGTGCGCCGCGAACGACGCGGGCGACGTGTTTGCGTTCGCGCCGCCCCAGTTGCGTTGAACCACGATCGCCGCTGCGCCTCCTGCCGGCGCTAGATGAGGATGTACTCCGGATCCAGACCGAACGACGCGGTCGACGTGCGGATCTCTGCCTCGTAGATCGGGTTGGCGATCAAGATCACCTCGGGCCGGAACGTGCGCAGGAAGTCGGGGGCGACGATCTGATGGCCGGTCCCGGAGATGTACCGGCCGGTCTTGCGGGGACTGATGTCGACCACGTAGGGGAACGGGTCGGAACTCGTCAGAGCGTTCAAGAACATCACCGTCTTTGCGCCGGCTCCCCAGACGATCGCGCGCTCCCCCTTCCGCTCCACGGTCCGCGAGAGGCTGTTCCAGTAATTCACCTTTGAGTCGAACGCTTCACGAAAGTCGGCAACGGCGCTGGGAAGGTCCGTGTAGCGCGGGCTAACGTGATCCCGAACCTCCGTGCGCTCGACCGGAACCGCCCCGATGCTCAGGAACTGGCCCTCGAACGCTTCGTGAATGTACTTGACGTTGAATCCGCACTGGACAAAGAGTTGAAGCAGCGAGCTCGGCGTAAAATAGGAACAGTGCGCATAGATCATGTCGGCGACCATGTGACTGCGCAGCATGTGCGCGCCGTTCGGCACCTCGAAGTACACCGGCGTGCGTTCCGTACCGATGGCACGGCGGACGGTCGAGAGGAACGCGGTCGCATCCCAGATGTGCTCCAACGTGTGGCGGCAGCAGATGAAATTTGCCGGTATGCCGGCGTATCGCTCGCTATAGTAATCGCGAATGAACGTGAGGTGTCCGGAGGTACCGCAAGCACGCGAGGCGTCACCGTAGCTCGGATCGATGCTGGTGCCTCGATTGTTTCCGAACGCGCACAACATCTCGAGGAAGTCCCCTTTGCCGCCTCCGATCTCGACGATGTTCCGTCCGTGGAGGCTATATGCTTCGACGAGGTGCTCCACCAGCGTCGATGCGAATTCCGCAAAGCGCGGCGAGAACATTTGGGAATTTTCGTAGTCGTCCCCATAGTCGACGATCTTCTCGTCGAAGGCGGCGTTGAAGAGATGTCCGCACACCATGCAAAAGCGCATGTCCAGTGTGGCCATCGACGCCGCGCGCGCGTCTTCCGCCGTGTCCCACAGCCGATTCGCATCGATCGGCATATGAGGGATCACCGCCAACGAAGCAACCCCCGTGGAATAACAGACGTTGCAAGAAGTCTTCATGTCGCTGCGTTCAATTACCATCTGAATAGGCTCAACGCTCATTGCTGCCTCCACGCTGGATGTGCGTTGCGAAAAGCCTGCGTTTTACAATGCTTTCTCTCATGCCCTGCACATCGACGAAACCAAGGACTTCTGCGTTTCCGCAGGACCTTTGTTCGGGGTCCTTGCTCGTGCGGCAAATTACCATGCGCTACATCACCCGCGTGGAAGGCGACACGTCCAGTAGCGAATCGTTCGGTGAACGCATCAGCCATGCGGCTTCGCGTTCGCGAGGCTTTCCTCGGGAGGACCGAAAGCGTGGACGTCGCCGGCATTGGTGACCGCGTACACGCCGCTCGGCACGACGATCGGGGACGCGTAGGAGAAATCGCCGAGATCGGCGCTCCAAAGCCGTTCGCCCGTGCCGGAATCGAACGCCACGAGCGACCGATCGAGTGCGATGAAGCCGACTCCGGCAACGAACGCCGCATAGCCCGTGACCGGATACTCCGAGGTGAAGCGATAGCGCTCGCTGCCGTCCGGAGCGAACGCGCTGATGATGCAGCTCGGCGCGCTCGGCGCCGTGGGGTTGCTATGGACTCCGCCGCTGATCACGAGGACGCTGCCGTCGCCCGTCGGCGTGGCGATGCTGCCCGCGTCACGTTTGAACGGCGCGAGGTCGGTGCGCCTGAGAATCCGGCCCGTCGCGCGATCGAGCTGGTAGAAATACCCGTTCTTTCCGGCGACATAGGCGTAGGGGCCGACGAGCGCGACGCCGCCTCCGACGTCACTATCGTCGCCGGCCGACACTTTGGTAGAGGCCCGCCATACAGTTTGCAGGCTCCGCGTCATCGCGACGACGGAGTCGCCGTGCCCGGCGATCCCCTGGGCATCGCACGTGTTTCCCGTGCCGACATAGATCGTCGAGCCATCGGTGCTCAGCGGTCCCCAAATTCCGCCGCCGTTCCGGTGTTTGGGGGACGTCATCCACTGCATCGGCAGCAGCGCGCCGGTCTTCTCGTCGAGCGCGATCACCCGTCCGTCGAAGCATCCGCTGAACGGATCGCCTCCCGCCAGACCTTCGTAGACCACGCCGTCGATGATGACCGGCTCCGAACGCACCAAGCCGGGGAGGCTGCGTCGCCACCGCACCGCACCCGTTTGCGCGTCGAGCGCTTGGAACGTGGCCCCGTGCGGCACCGCGCCGGGTGGGCCGAGCGCTCCGTACGTCCCGACGAAGAGCGTTCCGTGTACGAGCGCGGGCGTCATGCGCACCGACGAACCGACGCGCTGCTTCCAGCGAAGGTCGCCGGTGGCCGCGTCGAGCGCGTACACGTTTCCCTGATCGGTCGCTACGTAGAGCGCACCGCCGACCGCAAGCGGGCTCGCCCTGACAGGCTCGTTCAGCGCACGGAGCCAGCGCCGCCGCAGCAGGCTCGCGGTGTCGCGAGTGATTCCCGTGGCCCTGCGTTCGTAGCCCGAGCGCAGGTCGTCGTGCGCAAAGGTCGTCCAGTCGTCGCGCAGCGCACGCTCGTTCGTCGCGCGCATGCTCGAGGTGCTTGCGCCCACTGAGAACGGCTCCTTTGCCGCGATCAATGCCCGTTGCACCGTCGACTTGATCGAGAGCCGGTCGGGGCTGACGTACCACCGTTCGAACGCGAAGGTGCCGAACATGGCGAGGGCAAGAAGGGACGGTGCTAACGGCGATCGACGTCGATGCACGGACGGATCGCACGCTGGAGGACGTCCATACCGGCTGATGATGCCCGCCCGCGCACTCCTCCCGCCACTTCACACGGGCCCGCTGCGAGGGGACTTCCCGCCCGCACGAGTCGATGCCGGGCTCTTTGCCCTAACGGTGGTCCTGGGTCTAGCACCTACTCCAAGTCTTGGACTGCCACGAGCGCGAGAGCCCTCTTTTTCGCACATCAAGAAGTTCGAGCTCGTCAAAGGCGATGCGTCGGAGGAAGTTGAGAAGTATCTCGCGGATCACCCCGAGACGATCATTGCGCTGGCATATTTCGACATGGACTTGTATGAGCCGACGAAGCGCTGCTTAAGCGCGATCAAGGACCACATTGCCGGAGGCGCTATCATCGGCTTCGACGAACTCAATCATCGCAATGTCCCCGGCGAAACGGTCGCGTTCAAAGAGGCCTTTGGAGCTGGCCGTTTCAAGCTTCATCGCTCGCCGATGAATCCAACATCCTCGTATGTAGTATTCGGCGGCGATTGAAGTTCTCGAACGTCGCCCAACGCGAGCCGAATCACCCGGGCGCCGCCTTCCGAGCTCGCCTTCGTAAGATAGGGTTGACGATCAAGACCACGTCGGGTCGGAACCTGAGCAAATAGTCGGGAGCGACGAACATCGTCCAGTCGTCGCGCAGCGCACGCTCGCTGACCAAACGCGGCACCGCGCGAGAGCGTTTCTTGGCGTGCTCTGGACGAAGAAGCGCGACCGGTCGTTCGCGCCGCCCGGCCCACGTTACGCTCGGATCAGGTACCGCGAAGGGAAGCCCTTGCGCACGGCGAGCCACGCGACGGCGAGCAGGGTCGCGCAGTACGTGATGCTCGTGGCGAAGGCGGCTGCGGCGATACCATAGCGTGGCAGGCCGGCGACGCAGATCGCGGCGCAGAGTACCGTCGATGCGGTTTGGATCGCGAGGAGCTCGCGGGTGCGGCCCAGACCGACCATGATCCACGATCCGAGCGCCGCCTCGCCGGCCATCGCGACGATGCCCGGAAGGAGCAGGCGCAGGACGTCGCCCGCCGGCGCGAACGCCTCGCCGTAGACGAGCCGGATCGCGACCGGAGCGGCGACATAGGCGACCAGAGCGACGCCGCCGACGAGCGCGATCGACGAGCGGAAGATCCGACCCGCGAGCGCGGCCGCCTCGGCGTGGCCGAGGTGGGCGATCGAACGGAGTGCAGGCCACAGGAGCGCGCGGTTGCACTGCCACAGCATCTCGCCGGAAGCGACCGCGAGCGCGTAGATGCCCAGCTCGGACGCCGGGCGGAGCATCGCCACGACGTACACGTCAATGGTCAAGTTCAGGTAGCCGGCGACGTTCAGCAGCGTGATGCCTGTCCCGGTCGCGCCGATGACGCCTTGCGCGACGACGGACCGCAGTGAGGTCGCCCGCAGAGCGCGCATTCCCACCACGACCGCGATCGACGTCGCCACGACCCAGCACGCGAACGCGCCGACGACGCCGCCGCCGGCGATGACGGCCAGGGCGGTCGTGAGCGCGACGCCCGTCCCCGCGATCTGCTGCACGATGACGGCGCGGTTGACGTCGCCGCGATACTGAAGGAAAATCTGTACCGCCCCGGCGAGCAGCGCCGGCACGACGGCGGCCGCACTGCCGACGAGGGCCCGCTGGGAATGGACCGCGACCCCGATCGTCGCCAGCACGACCGCGATCACCGTGCCGGCGATCCCGGTGAACCGCAGCGCCGCCCGTTCGGCGGCGCTGCGATCGACGCCCCGATGCGCGACTGCGATCATTGCCGCGGTCGTGACGCCGCCCAGCGCCATCGTCGCCAACGTGACCACGGTCGTCGCGTACGCTAGCGCTCCCTTGCCCGCCGGTCCCACCGCACGCACGATGACGACGCCTGCGAGCACGCTCGCCGCCGTCCAGACCGTCTGCCCGCTGAAGATACGCAACGCATCCGCAGCCAAACGACGCGGAGCGGCGACGACGTCCATACCGCCCGATCATGACGCCTCTGGTCCCGCTGCCGCGAGTTCGCATGGGCCCGCGCCGACGGGACTTCCCGCCCGCCCGCATCGATGCCGGGCTCTTTGCTCGCGCCAGTTGCAACGGTATCGTGCGGAGGACATGAACGCCTTGCGCTGGGCGGTCGCCGTCGTGACGCCCGTCGTCTTTACCGTCGTCACTGCTACGGTTGCCGGCCCGGACACCACCGTGCCGGTGCACGTGCTGACCGGCATGCACGAGCTGTGCTACGGAACGAAGTGCTATCACCGGCCCCAAGAAGTACCGTTGAACGAGCTGGCGCCGTGGCTCGATTGGGCGCTTGCCGATGCGGCCGTCACGGAGGATGCGCGGCGCGAAAAGATCCATACCTACGCGTATCTCGACCCGAGCATCCAGTACGATCCGAACCACGACTATGCGCCGCTGTACAGCGACGACGAATCGACGTTCCTGCGCAGCTGCGACGGCTCGCGGGCCGCGGTGAAGCGCGGCGACCTCGGCGGGTTCCTCATGGATCAGGGCGCCGCGGCGTACCGGGCGCGCGTCCGCGCGTACGTCGACGAGCACGTCCGCGGTCGCTATGACGCGCTGTTCGTCGACGACGTGTACGCAGCCGTCCACACGTACGCGACGGTCGTGCGGCCGGCGTGCGCGCGCAGCTACGAGCGCGAGCGCGACGCGACGTTCGCGCTCTGGTCGCACCTGAGCATACCGGTGATCTTCAACGGACTTGGTGACGCACCCGACGACGGCAGCACGGAGACCCACGCCCAAGCGGCACTCGAAGGCCCCGGCGCGATCGGCGGAATGTACGAGTTCTGCACGAGCACGTCGGACAACGGGATGGACAACACGCTCGCGAACAAGCGCGTCGACGGTGCTTGGCGGTCGGCGGAGAACAGTCACCTGCAGACAGTCGCTCGCGACAAGCTCTTCCTGTGTTACGCCGGCAGCGACACGCCGGGCGACAGCGACGTCGGGCGAGCGGAACGCGCGTACGTGTACTCCTCGTTTCTGCTGGTGTATCGGCCGAAGTACAGCGTGCTCGAGATGGCTGCGTCCAGCGCGCGCAAGCGCGTGTCGGTCTTCCCCGAGGCCACGGTGCTCGCCCTCGGACCGCTGCGCCCGCAACCCGCGGACGTCGACGACCTGCGTGCACCGTCGGGCGCGTACGTGCGCGAGTACGCACGGTGCTTCGTGCGCGCGGTCCCGGTCGGTCCGTGCGCGGCGGTCGTGAACGCGTCGCGTTCCCGCACCGTCGACGCCGCCGTGCACGGCTACAAGCACGCGCTCGAGATGCACGGCGGCGCGCTGCTCGAGGGCGGCACCGTGACGACCGCGGCGGCGCCGCCCGCGCGCTTGCCGGCCGCCAGCGGCACGGTGCTCTTCCGATGACGGCCGAAATCGCAGCGGGGACGACGGCTCGAGCTGCCCGCGCGCTGGAGGCGCCGTTCGACCGCGCCGGCCGAACGCCGGAGCTCGATGGTATCCGCGCCGCCGCGATCTGGATGGTGCTTCTGGTCCATCTGACAATGCAGGGCGATGCCGCGCGTGCCGGCGCGGCGCTCCATGGCGTCGCACGCGTGCTGTTCCTCGCCGTCTCGCACCTCTGGCTCGGCGTCGATCTGTTCTTCGTCCTCTCGGGCTTCTTGATCACCGGCATCTTGCTCGACACGCGTCGGCGGCACGACTACTTTGCGACCTTTCTGACCCGGCGCGCGCTGCGCATCCTGCCTTTGGTCGCGGTCGTCCTGCTCGCGCTCGTCGTGTTCGAACCCGGCTACGGGGGCTGGTATACGCTGGGTGCGGCGTTCCTCGCCGACGTCGCGCCGTTCGTTCACGTAGCCGTGCCGCCGGGTGCGCCGCCGCTCTGGTCGCTCGCGGTGGAAGAGCAATTCTACCTGCTATGGCCGCTGTGCGTGCTCGTGCTCGGACCGCGACGCCTGGCGCTGTTAGCCGCTGCGATCGTCGTCGCGGAGCCCGTCGTTCGGGCGGCGTGCAACGGCGCGTTGCTCGAAGTACCGTGGTTCCGCAGCGACGGTTTGGCGATCGGCGCGCTGTGCGCGCTGTGGATGCGCTCGCCATACGCGCGCACGTACTCGAAGCGGCTGCTCGCGGGCATTCTCGCACTCGTCGCGGCGCTCGCGGGCTGGGAGGCGCTCGCGCGCGACGGCACGCTGGCGACGGCGTTGCGCCTCACCGAGGCGAACTTGCTCTTCGGGGCGGCGGTGCTGGCCGTCATCGCCTGGCGCGGGGCCCCGGTGCTCGCTCCCCTGCGCTCGCGGTTCTGCCGCTTCGGTGCGGATACGAGCTTCTGTGTCTATCTCATCCACGTCCCGATCCTAAGCTGGGTCGATCGCGCGGGTCTGACCGTCGCGGCGTCGCCGTTCACGTCTGCGTTGCTGCGCGCGCTGTGGGTGTTGCCGCTCGCGTTCGGAATCGCGGCGTTGTCTCGCCAGTTCATCGAACTCCCCGCGCTCCGTCTGAAACGGACGGTGGCACCGTGATCGCGACCCGTCGCGTCCACGAGGAGCTGCTGCACCGCATCGCGACCCGCAGCGCGCGCGTCGCCGTCGTCGGCCTGGGTCGCGTCGGCCTGCCGTTCGCGGTCGACAACGCGAAGGCCGGATTCGTCGTGACCGGGATCGATCACGACGCGGTCTGCGTCGCGCAGGTCAACCAAGGCTCGAACTACCTCGCCCACGTCTCGGACCGCGACATGGTCGACGTCGTCGAGCTCGGCCGGTTGCGCGCGACCACCAGCTTCGAGGCGCTCGCTGAGTCCGACATCGTCGCGATCTGCGTCGCCACGCCGCTCGGCCCCGGACGAACGCCGGACTTCGCGCCGCTCGCCGCGATCGCAAGCGAGATCGCCTCACGACTCCATCGCGGGCAGCTGATCATTCTCGAGAGCGGCACCTATCCGGGAACGACGCGCGAGGTATTGCTGCCCGCGCTGGCACGCGTACCGGAGGTCGTCGGCGAGGACTACTTCGTCGCGATCTCACCCGAACGGGTCGATCCGGGCAACCCCGCGTTCGCTGCGGCGAACACGGCGCGTGTCGTCAGCGGCGCGACGCCGTCCTGCGTGGAGCTGGCGTGCGCGTTCTACGGCGCGACCGTCGGCACGGTGGTTCCGGTCGCCGACGTCGCGGTGGCCGAGCTGACGAAGGTCTTCGAGAACACCTTCCGCGCGGTAAACGTCGCCTTGGTCAACCAGCTGGCGATCTTGTGCGACCGCATGGACGTCGACGTGTGGGACGTGATCGACGCGGCGGCGACCAAACCGTTCGGGATGATGCGGTTCGAGCCGGGCCCCGGTGTCGGCGGGAGCGGCGTTCCGTTCGACCTCGAGTACCTGGCCTGGCAATCGCGACGCAACCATGCGCCTGCCCATCTGCTCGAAGCCGCTGCGGAGATCAACGCCTCGATGCCGTTCTTCGTGCGCGACAAGGTCGGACGCGCGCTCAACCAGCGCGGCCGCCCGCTCAAGGGCGCGCGCGTCCTGCTCGTCGGGATCGCTTACAAGCGCGACGTCCCCGATGCGCTGCAGTCGCCGGCGCACGCGCTGGCGCGCGCGCTCGAACACGACGGCGCGGTGGTATCCTATCACGATCCGCTGGTGCCGCGCGTGCGCTGGTGGGACGGCTCGCGACGCGTCTCGGTGCCGCTCGACGTCGCGACGCTCGACGCCGTCGACTGCGCCGTGGTCGTAACCGATCACCACGGCATCGATTGGAACGGTCTCGTCGCCGCGGCCCCGGTCGTGGTCGACGCACGCAATGCGACGCGCGGCATCCCCGCGGAGCGCGGCCGGGTCGTGCGGCTGTGAACGAGCTCGCCGTCCTGGCCGAAGCCGGTGCGGGCGCGGCCGCCCTGGCCGGCTGCGCGGCCTCCTACGCGTTCGGCCGTCGCACCGCACGGCCGGTGCGCGTGCTGCGCCCGTTCGAGAACGTCGCCGCGGAGGAACTGCTCGGGCGTCCGCTGCAGCTCGCCGACACGAGTGAAGCGCGCCGCTGGATCGGCGGCGCGGACGTCTTGGTGACCGGTGCAGGCGGCTCGATCGGCAGCGAGCTGTGCCGGCAGATCGCGGCCTTCGCTCCGCGTCGTCTGGTCGTGCTCGGTCACGGCGAGAACTCGCTCTTCGAACTGCATCAGCGGCTGCTCGCGAGCGGCGTGCGGCGCGAACGCATCCAAGTCGTGCTCGCCGACGTGGCCGACGCCGCGCGCGTGCGCGCGGTCTTCGCCCGCGAGCGTCCGCAGGTCGTCTTCCACGCCGCCGCGCACAAGCACGTCCCGATCTGCGAGGACAACATCGGCGAGGCCGTCCGCAACAACGTGCTCGGCACGCGCGTGCTCGCGATGGCTGCGGCGGCAGCGCGCGTCGCGAAGTTCGTGATGATCTCGACCGACAAAGCGGTCAACCCGACCAGCGTGATGGGCGCGACCAAGCGGGTCGCGGAGACGATCTGCCAGTCGTTCGACGCGCAGTCGTCGACCGAGTTCGTCTGCGTACGCTTCGGCAACGTGCTGGGAAGCCGCGGCAGCGTCGTGCCGGTCTTCGCGCGCCAGATCGCGGCCGGCGGCCCGGTCACCATCACCGACAAGGCGATGACCCGCTACTTCATGACGATTCCGGAGGCGGTCTCGCTCGTGCTCGTTGCGGCATCGACCGCCCGCGACGGCAGCGTCTGCGTGCTCGACATGGGTGAACCGGTCGCGATCTTGACCGTTGCCGAGCGGCTCATCCGCGCGATGGGTCGCATTCCGTATCGCGAGATTCCGATCGTCGAGACGGGTTTGCGCCCGGGTGAGAAACTGTACGAGGAGCTGCTCACCGCCGAGGAAGGCCTCACGGCATCGAGCGCGGACCGCGTCCGCGTCGCCGTGCAGCAACGCCTGGACTACGCCGCGTTCGAGCGGCGCCTCGAAACGCTGATCGCGGCGTCACGGCGCGACGACGCCGATGCGCTCGTCGCCGGACTGGCGGCGCTCGTGCCGTCGTTCCGGCCCGATCTGCGGGCGCGTCTGGCCATCGCGTAAGGTCCCAGCGGGCGGGGACCGGCGCTCCTAACGCCGTGCCCGGCCGCGCTCTATGCTCGGCCTATGCGCGACGCCTTCTTACCGTATTGCCGACCGACGCTGGATCAGCACGAGGTCGACAACGTCGTCTCGTCGTTGCGTCGCGATTGGCTCACGACCGGCCCCCGGGTGCGGGAGCTGGAGGAGCGCTTCGCCGCGCTCGGCGGCCGCCGCCACGCGATCGCGCTCAACAGCGCGACTGCCGGCATCCACACGGCGCTGGTCGCGTACGGGATCGGACCCGGTGACGAGGTCGTGCTTCCTTCATTGTCCTTCGTCGCCGCGGCGCATTGCGTGCGCCACTGCGGCGCGGTGCCGGTGTTCTGCGACGTCGAGCCGGACACGCTCTGCGTGAGCGTACGCACGATCGTCGCTGCGGTGACGCCGCGAACGCGCGCGATCGTGACGATGCCGTACGCCGGGCGGCCCGTCGGCGGTGCCGGGATCGCGGCCTATGCGCGCGCGCGCGGCCTGCGCGTGATCGAGGACGCGGCGCTCGGGATCGGCACGCTCGACGAAGGATGCTGGCCCGGAAGCGACGCCGACTGCGCGGTGTTCAGCCTATACGCGACCAAGAACGTGACCGCCGGTGAGGGCGGTCTCGTCGTCACCGACGACGACGAGCTCGCCGATCGCATCCGTCTGCTCGCGCTGCACGGGATGGATCGCGACGCCTGGAAGCGCTATACCGACGGCGGGTCGTGGCGCTATGACGTCACCGTCACGGGCTTCAAGTACAACCTGACCGACATCGCCGCGAGCTTGTGCCTCGCGCAGCTCGACAAGCTCGATACGATGCAAGCGCGCCGGCAGGCGATCGCGGAGCGCTACCGGAGCGGGCTTGCGGCGATCTCGGGGGTTACGCCGGCCGCGCTCGGCCGCATGGGACCGCGCGACGTTCACAGCTGGTGCTTCTTTCCGGTCGCCGTCGACGACGGCCGCCGGGACGCGTTCATCGAATGGCTCCACGCGGCGCGCATCGGGACGAGCGTTCACTACATCCCCTCGCACCTGTTCACCGCATATGCGGGCGGAGCGTACGATCTCCCCGAGACCGAGAAGGCGTGGCCGGAGCTGGTTTCGCTGCCGCTCTATCCGCGGATGCGCGACAACGACGTCGAGGACGTGCTCGACGCGGTGACCGCGTTCGCGCAGCACGTTCCCGAGCGCGTGGCATGAGCGCGCTCGCCTCTGCCGGCGTCGCGCGTTCGGTCCGTTCGACCAGCGGCCGCACGTTCGAGGCGCGCGAGGCCTGGGCGCTCGCCGTGCGCGACACGCTGCTCTTCGTCGTCGCGGCGTACGCGGCGGAGATCGTCGAGTACCGCACGTTCTCGCCGCTCGCGCTCACCCATCAGTTCGTCGCGGCGCCGGTCGTGTTCGTCGCGCTGTGGGTCATGCTGTTCGAGCGGATCGGCCTCTATCGCTTTTCCTTCGCGATGACGGTGCGCGACGAGATCTACATCGTGACGACCGCGCTCCTGCTCGGCATCGTCCCGCAGCTGGTGCTGTTCACGGTCGTGCCGACGCTGAACAGCTCGCGCTTCGTGCTCGTGTTCGCGGCGCTGGTCGCCGTGGTGCTGGTCGGGGGCGGCCGCGCGCTCGCGCACGCCGCGCGAGCGCGCGCCGCCGCGGCGAATCCGCGGCGGATCGCGATCGCCGCCGCTCCCGACGAGGTGACGTCGCTGGCGCGGGCGCTGGAGCTGGGCCCCGACGCGGCGGTGTTCGGCGTCGACGCGGCAATCGATGACGTGGCCGCCGTCGATGCGCTGGTCGAACGATGCGCGGCGCTGACCTGCGAGTCGCTGTACCTCTCTGCGATCCCGCCGGCCACGGTGATGACGCGGCTGATCGAGCGCGCGCGCGCCGTCAACGTCACGGTCGCCGTCGCACCGGCGGCGCTGCGCGGCGGCACCTATGGGTTCGCGGCTCGCGCGGTCGGCCGGCAGACGGTCCTCGCCGCGCGCCCGTTGCGCGTGCGGACGGCCTACGCGGCGTTTGCGAAGCGCGCCGTCGACGTGGGGGTCGCGGGCTGCTTGCTGGTGGCGACGGCGCCGGTGATGGCGATTGCCGCGGCGGCGATCGTGCTCGAGACGGGGCGGCCGGTGCTCTTCCGGCAGCGGCGTATCGGCCTGGACGGAATCCCCTTCGAGATGCTCAAGTTCCGCTCGATGGTCGCCGGCCACGGCCGCGCCGGCGACTGGGCGACGCGCGCCGACCCGCGGATCACGCGCGTCGGCGCCGTGCTCCGCCGGTTCAGCATCGACGAGCTCCCGCAGCTGATCAACGTCCTGCGCGGCGAGATGTCCGTCGTCGGGCCGCGACCGGAGCTGCCCGAGTACGTGGAGCGCTTCGAACGCGAGGTGCCCCGCTACGCCGATCGCCATCTGGTCAAGCCGGGCATCACCGGCTGGTCGCAGCTCTATCTCGAGCGGCTCCTGACGCCCGACGACGTCGCGGACGTGCTGCGGCACGACTTGTTCTACGTCGACCACTGGGGAATGTTCATGGACCTCTCGATCGTCGCGAAGACGGCGGCCGAGTTCCTGTTCCACCGCGCGCCGTGAACGACGCCGCGCGGGTCGACATCGTGATGTCGACGTTGAACGAAGAGCGCGATATCGGCGAGGCGCTCGACGCCGCGTTGCGGCAGACGGTGCCGGTCGCCGTCACGGTCGTCGACGGCGGTTCGCGCGACGCCACGGTATCGATCCTCCGCGCGCGAGCAGCGGGCGACGGACGTCTCACGGTCATAGCCGACGGCGTGCCGCGAACGCTGCCGGCAGCGTTGAACGTTGCCCTCGAGCGCACGCACCGGCCGTTCGTGGCGAAAGTCGACGCACGTACGTTCGTCGCTGACGATTTCATCGAGCGCGCGCTCGCGGTGCTCGACGAACCGGCGAACGACGATGTGGCCTGTACCGGCGGTCAGCCCGAACAGTTCGGAACGACGCCGTTCGGCGAGGGCGTCGCTCACGCGCGCGCGTCATGCTACGGCGTTGGCGCTAGTGGTTATGCCGACGGTCGCGAGCGCGCCGAGGTCTCCTCCGTCCAGTGCGGAATCTACCGGCGAAGTGCGCTCGAGCGGGTCGGCAGCTTCGACGCGACGATGCAGTTCGGCGAGGATGAGGAGCTCAACTGGCGGTTGCGCGAAGCGGGTCTGCGGATCGTGCGCGACCGGGCGATCCGGCTGGCCTACGCGACGCGCCCGACGTGGTCGGCGGCATTCCGGCAGTACCGGAACTACGGCCGCGCCCGTGTTGCCGTGGCAACGAAGCATCCGGCGTTCTTGCGGCCGCACCATCTCGCGCCGTCAGCAGCACTGGCCGGTATCGCGGCGCTCGCCCTCGCAGCACCGTTCTCGCCGGCGGCACGGATCGGCTTCGCCGGCGCGATCGCCGCCTACGCTGCCGGAGCGACGATTGCGGCGTTCGCCGCCTCAAAGAATGCGGCGACTGCCGCCCGCATCGTCGCGGCGTTCACGGCGCTTCACGCCGGTTACGGGATCGGCCTGGCCGAGGCGTCGGCGCGCAACGCCGTGCGTCGTCTGCGCTAGGCGATCGCATGACGGTGGTGACGGGGACCGCCGTCACGTTCCTATTCGACGGCGCACCGTAAGCGGATTTGCCGGTCAGATGTTCGGCGCCCGACTCGACGCGCCGATGACCTCGGCGAGTCGCGGCGTCGCGGTCGGCGTCGAGCCGTGGTTGGTGGGGCCGGCGACGTCGGTCGTCGCGGACGTCCAAACGCTGACGCGCGCGGCTTGCGTGCGGGCTCGGACTTGCGCGCCGCTCGCGCTACGCATCGCCCAGACGGCGGCGATGAGGATCGGCGCCACCCAGGCCGGCTTGAGCACGAGGATGTCGAGGAAGAAGCCGGTGATGAACACGCTCAGGATCGAGGCTTCGAGAGCGACGCGCAACCACGCGTCGGGATCCTCGGGCGAGATCGTCCGCAGCTGGCGGAACTGGCGCCACCACGCGTAGAGCACGAGTGCTCCGCCGAAGACGCCGAGCTCGACGAAAGACGCCAGGACGATGTTGTGCGCTTCACGCGACCAGCCGATGTGGAAATGATGCGGCACCTGGAGATACGCTTGGTTGAATGCGTCGGTAAACGCGCCGTAGCCGTTCCCGATCAGCCAGTGATTCTTGAACGCGAGCACGCCGGTCTCCCAGATCGGCAACCGGCCTGCGCCCTCGGCGTCGGTGCCGGAATGCGAGAACAGCCGCGACCACGCGCCTCCCTGAACGACGCTCACCACCAGGCCGGCGGCCAAGATGCCGCCCGCGATGAGCCGGTTGCGCGAGCGCAGCGTCATCCAGATGAGGACCGCAGCCATGCCGAGCAGCCCGCCGCGCGACTCGGTCGCAAGGACGGCGGCCGCGATGAACGGTGCCGCGACGAAGCCGGCGATCCGCCAGAAGCGGGATCCCGAACCGAGCGCGGCGGCCAAGGCGACGGCGAGCGGAGTCAACAGTGAGAAGGCGAGGCCGTTGGGATCGATGGAGGCACCGTTGTTGGAGAGCCAGAGGCGGGCGGCGTTTTCGCCGGTGAATTTCGACGGCGCCGGCGGGTGGGCGATGACGGCGTACGCCGAGATCGCCGCGGCCACGCCGACGGTGGCGACGAACAGCGCTTCCACGTCCTTGCGCTCGATCTTGGACAGCGCTACGAGCGTGACGATCAGGAGCGGAAGCCCGGTCGAGATCAGCCGCTCGATCGTCTTCGGTGGATCGCCCGACCACATCAGCGTCACGACCATCCACGTAAGCGCGGCAAGCCATGCCACGACGCCGCCGGGCAGCGTGCGGTTCGCGCCGCGCGCGAGCAGTCCGAACAGCAGCGCCCCGACCGCGGCCATTCCGATCAATCGCGTGATCGTGAAGCCGCCGCTGAAGCTGAGCAGAAAATCGACTGGCGCGAGGCCGATGTAGAGCGCGACCAACGTCGCCGTGGGGCGCGTCAGGATCAGCCAGGTCGCTACGGCGACCGGTCCTGCCAGCATCTCCAAGGCCAGAACCAGGGAAACGCCCGTGCGCGGAGCGAGAGCGACGGCGCCGATGAACGGCGACGCCGCGGCGAGGACGATCAAGAGCCGGCGCGCCGGCAGCGGTACGGCGGCGATCACGTGCGGCGGGCCCCACCCTCGGTGGAGTTGTGCTCTTTGAGCGTCACGGGACGCGGGACTCGCGCATGGTTCTCAGGCTACGCTTCCGCGCCTTGGGTCTTGTAGGAGCGCCGGTCCCGTGGGGTGAGGACCTCGAGCGGCAGAGGACTTCCGGACCATTGTGACGTGGCCCAGGGCGGGCTCGGCGCCGCGGCGCCTCCGGTACACTCATCCGCGTGAACGTACCACTGGTTTCGATCGGTCTGCCGGTGTATAACGGCGAACGGTTCATCCGGGAAGCGATCGAATCGATCCTCGCGCAAACGTTTGCGGATTTCGAGCTGATCGTGTGCGACAACGCCTCCACCGACGGAACCGAGCGCATCGTGCGGGAGTACGCGGCGCGCGACGAGCGAATCCGCTACGAACGCGGTGCGGTCAATCGCGGCGCGGCGTACAACTACAATCGCGTGACGGAGCGCTCGCGCGGGCGGTACATTCGCCACGCCGCGCACGACGACGTCCTCTCACCAACCAACCTCGAACGCTGTGTAGCGGTGCTGGAGTCCGATCCGGGGATCGCACTGGCATATCCGCGGATGTGCCGGATCGACGAGCAAGGCCAGCCGATCGACGAGCACCGCAGCGCGTTGGTCCTCGACCAACGCGATCCGGTCGCGCGCTGGAAGCGGTTTCTGACCTGCATCGACGATGGGTCGATGTGCGATCCCGTGTTCGGATTGTTCCGCGCCGACGTCTTGAAGGCGACGCCCGTACTGCGCACGGTGATCGGCGCCGACATGCTGCTGCTCGGCGACATCGCGCTGCGCGGCCGCATCGCGGAGATTCCCGAGGTGCTGTTCTTCGAGCGTTGGCACGCCGGGACGTCGGTCAACGCCAACCACACCTTGGACGAGCGCGCGGCGTGGTTCGACACCTCAGCCGGCAGCAACGTGCTCAACGCGGTACCGCACTGGCGCTGGCTGGCATCGTATGCGCGCTCGATCTGCGCCGCGCCGCTGAGCCGAGGGCAGCGTGCCGCGTGCCTCGCGGCGTTGGGCCCGTGGATGCTGCGCAACAAGCGCGGTTTGGTGCTGGGCCCGCTCGCGGTCGCCGCCCGGCTTACCCGGATGCGCGCAGCGGTCGCTCGTCTCGACCGGGCAATGCTGGGCGTCAAGTGAACGCCGTCCCCGGCGTGGCCGCCTTCGGCGTGGTCATCCCAGCGTACGACGCGGAGCGGTTCCTCGCGCGCGCGCTGGAGTCCGTCGCGGCGCAGACGCTTGCGCCGGCCGAAGTCGTCGTCGTCGATGACGGCTCGCACGACCGCACCGCGGAGATCGCGAGCCGGTACGGCGCGACCGTCGTGCGCCAGGCCAACGCCGGGCCCTCCGCCGCGCGGAACCGCGGCGTGCGCGAGCTGCGCTCGTCGTGGATCGCGTTCCTCGACGCCGACGACACGTGGGCGCCGCGGGCACTCGAGCGCATGGCGCAGGCGGTGCGCATCTGTCCCGACGTGCGGGTCGTGTTCACCGATTACGCGCTCGACGATCCGACCGAAGCGGTGCCGTCCTGGTTTGCGGCGGATCGGGAGTATCGCACGATCGATCGGCGCGCGTGCGCGCCCGCGATCGTGCGCTGCGATCGGCACTCGCTGGTTCGCGCCATCGTCCGCTCGCTGGCGTTCATCTCGACCTCGGCGCTGGCGGTGAGGCGTGACGCCTTCTTGGACTGCGGCGGATTCGCCGAGGAGCTCCAGTTGGCAGAGGACCTCGATCTGCTGTTGCGCCTGTTCGCGCACTCGACCGCGGCGGTCGTCGAGGAACCTCTCTCGACCTACCACAAGCATGGCGCCAACCTCACCGTCGACCCCATCCGCAACGGCGAATGGGAAATGCGCGTCTTCGCTCGAGCCGCCGCGCATCCGGACGACTATCCGCGCGAGGCGGCGACGCTGCTGGCGCAAGAACGGCCGGTCCGGCTACGCCGCGCCGCGCTCTACGCCTTGCGGTTGGCGCGCTTCGCCGACGCCCGCACGTACTTCGTCAAGAGTTGGGAGCTGCAACGCTCCACCATCGCGGCTTGCGGGTTCGCCGCTGCCGCAGTGCTCGACAACCGGCTTGGGCGCGGCGCGCACCGCGTGCTGCGCGGCGGCTGGCGACGCGTCCGCGGGACGGCGCCGTGAGCGCGGTGGTGTGGCACCTCGTCGACGCGATGGGAGACGGCGAGGAGCTGTGGGGCAAGGAGCGCGTGGTCGCCGCGGTGCTGCTGGCGCAGCGTGCCGAGGGCGCCTGCGACGCGCGCCTGATCTGTTTCACGCCTGGCGCGCTCTCGCGGTATTGCGCGGCGCGCGGCATCCCGGTGGCGCACCTCGAGGAGCGGCCGCGACGTTTGCCGACCCGCTCTCTGCCGGCGCTGCTGTACATCCTGGCGGGAACGCCGGGCGCGGTGCTGCACACGCACGGCTACAAGGCCAACGTGGTGGGCCGCTTGGCGCGCCTGCGCGGCGCGCCGCTCGCGCGTGTCGTCGCGACATGCCATGGCTGGCCCGACGAGACGTTCATGACCCGGGCGTATAACGTGCTCGACCGGTGGAGTGCCTTCCTCAGTGACGTGACGACCGTGCCCGACGGCGCAATGCTCGCTCGCTTTCCGGCGGTCGCGCGGTCGCGCACGCTGCACGTCGCCAACGCCATCCCCGACCGTGCGGCGCCGTCGGCCGCCGCCCGCGCCGCGGCGCGCCGCAGCTTCGGCTGGGACGGCGGGTTCGTCGCCGGACTGGTCGGGCGACTCTGCGAGGGCAAGGGCACCCGCGACGCGCTGGCGGTCGCGAACGACCCGCGCTGCGCGGGAATCGAATGGGCGTTTGCCGGCGGCGGACCGCTGCAGGCCGAGGTCGAGCGCGCCGGTCCGTTGGTCCGCTGCGCCGGCTACCTGACGTCGACCGCGCCGTTCCTCGATGCGCTCGACGTGTACGTGCAGGCCTCGCACTCCGAGGGCCTGAGCCTTGCGCTACTCGAGGCGATGCGAGCCGAGCTCCCGATCGTCGCGACCGCCGTCGGCGCGACCGCCATGGCCGTCCGCGACGGCGTAGAAGGGCTGCTGGTCGCGCCAGGCGACCGCGATGCGCTCGCGCGGGCGCTGGCGCGGCTTCGCGACGACGCGGGCTTGCGCGCGGGGCTGGCCGCCGCAGCGCGCGCCCGCTTCGAGCGCGACTTCCGCGTTGCCCGTCAGGTCTCCGAGTTCGCCCGCGCCTACGGTCGAAGCGCGTGATCGCCACCGCGCCGGCGCAACGCGCGCCGCTGCTCTACCTGTGCTTGGAGAATCCCTGGCGGCTGAGCGCCGGCGGCTTGATCCGCAACTATTGGATGATCCGCACCCTGGCCGAGCGCTTCGAGGTCGAACTCGTCACGGCTGGTGATTCCGCCGACCCCGTGCCTGAGGACTTTGCCGCGCTCTGTGGCGCGATCCGATGCTTCCCGGCGCTCACCAAGGCGGCCCGGATCATGCGCGCGCTCCTCCCCGGCAGCACGCTCTACACGGCCGGCGGCGTCTCGCGCGCCATGCGCGACGCGGTCGCGGCCCTGCTCGCGCGGCGCCAGTACGCGGCGATCGTGCTCGACTTGGCGATGGTCGACGCGCTGCCGGCGGACTGCACGGTGCCTATCGTGTACAACGCGCACAACTGCGAGGCGACGCTGCTCGAGCGGCGCGCAGCGAAAGAACGGTCGTTCGCGCGGCGGGTGGCGACCGCGGTCGACGCCCGGCGCCTGCGGCCGATCGAAGCGCGGCTGATCGAACGAGCGGCGCTCGTCGCGGCGTGCTCGCCGGACGACGTCGAGGACCTTGCGGATCTCTCTCCGCGCGCGCGGCGCAGTGCGGTGGTCGTACCGAACGGCGTCGACGGCGAGCGCTACGCCGAAGTCACGCAGTCGGCTGCCGTGCCGGGAACCGTGCTCGTGACGGGCAGCTTCGACTGGCATCCCAATCGGCTGGGTTTGCGCTGGTTCTTGCGTGAGGTCGTGCCGGTGCTGCGCCCGCAAGTCGATGCGGAAAGCGTGCGCATTCGCATCGCGGGGCGCATGAGCGCCGCCCTTGCGGCGGAGGTCGATGCCGTCCCGCTGGTCAGTGCGGCGCCGAACGTTCCCGACATGCGCACGGAGCTGGCGCTGGCTGAAATCGTCGTCGCGCCGATCGTCGCCAGCAGCGGAACCCGGCTGCGCATCCTCGAGGCGTGGGCGGCGGGCCGGCCGGTCGTCACCACACCCGAAGGCGCGTTCGGCCTGCCCCACGCGGACGGCGACGATCTGATCGTTCGCAGCGGCGCGGCCCCGTTCGCGCGCGCGGTGGCGGAACTGCTGCGCGATCCCGCCCGCCGGCTGGCCCTTCGCCGCCGCGGTCTGGAACGCGCGCGCGAGCACGACTGGCGCCGCATCGGACGCACGTTGCTCGACGCGTGCGAGCGCGCTCGGTTCTGAGTCCGCGGCGCGTGCCTGCGGGAACGACGCCGTAGGCTGGAAGTCCCGGTTCGCGGACGCTGGGGCTCACGTCTGGTCGGTCCCCGCGCTCGTACGATAGCCTCCATGAAGGTCGCAATTCTTGCCGGCGGTATCGGTTCGCGTCTCTCGGAGGAGACGGAGAGCCGGCCGAAGCCGATGGTCGAGATCGGCGGAACGCCGATCCTTTGGCACATCATGAAGATTTACGCCTCGTTCGGCCATCGCGACTTTGTCGTCGCGCTCGGGTACAAGGGCGAGGTCATCAAGAAGTACGTGGTCGACTACTGCGCGCTCACGAGCAATCTCTCCGTACAGCTGCGCACCGGCCGCGTGCGCCGAACCGCCGACGTCAGCGCGCTCGACTGGAACCTCGAGCTCGTCGATACGGGAATCGCGACCGAGACGGGGGGGCGCGTGAAGCGCTTGCAGCCGTTCATCGGTCGCGAGACGTTCATGCTGACGTGGGGCGACGGCGTCGCCGACATCGATCTGGACGCGCTGCTGCGCTTCCACCGCGCGCACGGCAAGATCGCGACGTTGACCGCGGTGCGGCCGCCGGCCCGTTTCGGACACCTCGATCTCGACGGCGATCGCGTCGGCGAGTTTTCCGAGAAGCCGCAGACCGCCGAAGGCTGGATCAACGGTGCGTTCTTCGTCCTGGAACCCGAAGTTTTCGACTACATCGACGGCGATGCGACCTCGTTCGAACGCGGTCCGTTGACGCGCTTGGCGCGCGACGGAGAGTTGATGGCGTACCGTCACGATTCGTTCTGGCAGTGCATGGACACCGTGCGCGATCGCAAGCTGCTCGAAGAGTTGTGGTCGAGCGGACGCGCGCCGTGGACGACGCGGCCCCAGGCGCCCGACTTGGTCGCGGTGCCGGCATGAGGATCCTCGTCACCGGTCATGCCGGATACATCGGCTCGGTGCTGATGCCGATGCTCGCGGCCCGCGGCCACCGCATCACCGGGTGCGACAGCGACATCTTTCTGCGCTGCAGCTTCGGTCATGCGCCGCGGTTGTTTTCGAACTTCGCGCTCGACGTGCGTGACCTGCGTCCGATCCACCTGGCCGGATTCGATGCCGTCATCCATCTCGCCGGACTCTCGAACGATCCGCTCGGCGATCTCGATCCGAACCTCACCATCGCGATCAACGCACAGGCGTCGTTTCAGCTGGCCGTGATGGCGCAACGCGCCGGTGTCGGACGCTTCGTGTTCAGCTCGTCGTGCAGTAACTACGGCGCCGGCGGCCAGGAGCTGCTCGCGGAGAACTCCGCGCAGCGCCCGGTGACGCCGTACGGGCGTTCGAAAGTGCTCGCCGAGGAGTGGATCGGCGCGCTCGCCGACGATTCGTTCAGCCCGGTCTTCTTGCGCAACGCGACGGTCTACGGCCTCTCGCCGCGGCTGCGTTTCGACTTGGTCGTCAACAACCTGGCGGCGCACGCCTTCGCCGACGGGCGCGTCTTCCTCAAGAGCGACGGAAGCGCGTGGCGGCCGCTCGTTCACGTCGAGGACGTTTGCCGCGCGTTCGTCGCCGTCGTCGAGGCACCGCGAGACGCGGTGCACGGCGAGGTGTTCAACGTGGGCCGCACCGAGGAGAACTACCGCGTGCGCGACGTCGCGCGCATCGTCGTCGAGGAGGTTCCGGGTGCGAGGGTCACGTTCGCGGACGGCGCCGACGCCGACGCGCGCAACTACCGAGTGGATTGCTCGAAGTTCGCCCAGCGGTTCCCGGACGTCCGGTTCGTCTGGGACGTTCGGGCCGGCGTGCGCCAGCTGCTCGCGGCCTACGACGAGAACGGGGTCACGTCGGCCGATTTCGAAGGCGCCCGGTATCAGCGGATCGCGCACGTGCGCATGCTCATGGAACGCGGCGTTCTCGACAGCGACCTGCGCGTCGTGCGGCCGCGCAGCTTCGCCGAAGCGGCGACGGTATGACCTGCCGTTCGTGCGGAGCCGCCGGGCTCGTCCCCGTTCTCTCGCTGGGCGAGACGCCGTTGGCCGACGGCTTGCTCACCCGCGAGCAGCTCGACGAACCCGAGCTGCTGGCTCCGCTCGAGCTCGCGTTCTGCCCGCAATGCACGCTCGCGCAGATCACCGAGACCGTCGATCCCGAGATCTTGTTCTGCCGAGACTATCCGTACTACTCGTCGGTCTCCGCGCAGCTGATGGCGCACTTCGCGGAAAGCGCGAAGCGCCTGATCACGAGGCGGCACCTCGGTCCGGACAGCATGGTCGTGGAGGCGGCGAGCAACGACGGCTACATGCTCAAGACGTTCGTCGATGCCGGCATCCCGGTGCTCGGCGTCGATCCGGCCAGCGGTCCGGCCTCGGTCGCGACCGAGCGCGGCATCCCGACCCTCAACGTCTTCTTCGACCTCGAGCTCGCGCGCGAGCTGCGTGACGGTCTGGGCATGCGTGCCGACGTGTTTCTGGCGAACAACGTGCTCGCGCACGTCCCCGACCTCAACGGCTTCGTCGCGGGCATCCGGATGCTCCTCAAACCCGACGGCGTGGCGGTGATCGAAGTGCCGTACGTCGGCGACCTCGTCGAGCGGTGTGAGTTCGACACCATCTACCATCAGCATCTGTGCTACTTCTCGGTGCGGGCGCTCGACGAGCTGTTCAGCCGCCACGGCTTGTACCTCAACGACGTCGAACGGCTGCACATCCACGGCGGCTCGCTGCGTTTGTACGTCGAACGTCACGACGATCGCCGGGGACGGGTTGATGCGCTCATCGCGCAAGAGCACGCGCGCAGCATGGACCGCCCGAGCTTCTACGCGAACTTCTCGGACCGCGCGACGGTGATCCGCGACGAACTCGCCGGTCTATTGCGCACGCTTCGCGCACGCGGCCAGCGCATCGCGGCCTACGGCGCCGCGGCGAAGGCTACGACGTTGTGCAGCTACGTCGGTATCGGGCGCGACCTCGTCGAGTACGTGGTCGACCGGAACTCGCACAAAGAAGGACGCTACATGGGCGGCAACCATCTGCCGATCGTCGCGCCCCGCCGGCTGCACGAAGACCCGCCCGACTACCTGCTCCTCTTGGCATGGAACTTCGCCGACGAGATCATGCAGCAAGAATCGGCGTTTCGTGCGGGCGGCGGGCGGTTCATCATCCCGATCCCGGAGGTTCAGATCGTTTCATGAACACGATCGCTGCGCAATCGCCGCTGACGATTTTGCCGGGCGACCCGGCCTGCCGCGCGTGCGGTGGGGACGGATTGCGAACGTTCGCGACGTCGTCGGGAATCCCGGTGAACAACGCCCGCGTCTTCGAGGAGCGCGACGACGCCCGTCGCGTGCCGGCCGGCGCGCTGGAACTGGCTCTCTGCCCGACCTGCGGCTTCATTCAGAACGTGCTGTTCGACCCCGCGCTCGTGCGGTACGACGATGCGTACGAAGAACAGCAGGGCTTTTCGCCGACGTTCACCGCGTTCGCCGACGCGCTCGTCGACGAGGTGATCGAGCGGTTCGGCCTGCGCGGCAAGCGGGTCGTCGAGATCGGCTGCGGCAAAGGCGACTTCCTCGCCGCCGTCTGCGAACGCGGCGACAACGTCGGTCTCGGACTCGATCCGACCGCCGCGCCGGAACGGCTTTCGGCCGCGGCGGCGCGGCGGGTCACGCTGCGGCGTGAGTTCTTCGGACCGCAGACGGGAGCGCTGGACGCCGACGCGGTCATCTGCCGCCACACGCTCGAGCACATCGCCGACGTGCGCGCCTTCGTGCGCGATCTGCGTTCGTCGCTCGACGGATCTCCCGGCGTGCGGCTCCTGTGCGAAGTCCCCGACGTCGGTCGCGTGCTGCGCGACGGCGCCTTCTGGGACGTCTATTACGAGCACTGCTCGTATTTCACACCCGGGTCGCTCGCGCGTCTGTTCCGCGACTGCGGCTTTGCGGTGGACGACGTGCGGTTGGCCTTCGAAGATCAGTACGTGCTGCTCGAAGCGCGGATCGCCGCGGAGGGGCCCTCCGGTGCGCCTGGAGCTGTCGAAGAGTCGCCGCAGGCGTTGCGGGAGCTCGCCGACCGGTACGCGACGCGCGTCACGGCCGAGACGCGGGCCTGGGCGGAACGCATTCGCGCCGCGCGGTCGCGCGGCGAACGGGTCGCGATCTGGGGTTCGGGATCGAAGTGCGTCGCGTTCTTGAGCGAGACCGGAACGGCCGACGCCGTAGACGCGGTCGTCGACATCAACCCGCACCGCCAAGGGCGCTATCTCCCGGGGACCGGGATCGTCGTGTCGGCGCCGGAAGCGCTCGCCGTCGCACCGCCCGACTTGGTCGTGGTCATGAATGCAGCATACGTCGGCGAGATCGGCGCGCAGCTCGCGCGCATGGGTCTGGGACCGGCAGTGGAGGCAGTCGGATGAGCACCCTGTTCGTCGATCCCGAATTCGACGCGAACCGCATGATGCAGGAGATCTACGACGGCGCCGTCGTCGTGCGCGAGCATTCCCGCGCGACCGAGGAATTCGCCGCGCACGCGCGCCGTGCGATCGAGGCCGCGTTCGAAGGGATGGATCCGCGGCGGGCGCAGCATCAGCTCGAGGTCGAGGGCTTCGTCGACCGCTTCGCGCCGCTGAAGTCGTCGTTCATCCACGACCCGCGCTCGCGCGACGCGATGCGCGGCATCCTCGAAGAGCTCGGCTTCGATCCCGACGATACCTACATCGACGTGCCGCGCATGCGCGTGTCGACGAGCGGCGGCTATCTGACCTCAGGCGTCGCATACGCGCACCATCCCCATCGCGATACGTGGTATTCCGCGCCAATGGCCCAGGTGAACTGGTGGCTGCCCATCTACGGCCATGCGGCCTCGGCCGGGATGGCGTTCCATCCGCAGTACTGGTCCCGCTCGGTCCGCAACGGTTCCGACGCGTTCGACTACTACCGCTGGAACGCCAAGGGCCGCGCGGAGGCACGGCTCCACGTGCGCTCCGATACGCGCGTTCAGCCGCACGCCGAAGAGCCGCTCGAGCTCGATCCGGAGCTGCGCATCGTGCTGCGTCCCGGCGGACTCTTCGCGTTCTCCGCGGCGCAGCTCCACTCGACGTGCCCCAACACGAGCGGCGAGAGCCGCTGGAGCGTGGACTTTCGCACCGTCAGCCTCGCGGACGTCATCTCGAGACGAGGTGCTTCGAATCAGGATTCGCGCCCGACCGGGACGTCGCTGCGCGACTTCGTGCGCATGCGCGACGGCAACCCGATGCCCGAAGAGGTCGCGCGAGCCTACGACGACCGGCTCGCGGTCGAAGGCGAGTTCGTCTACAGCGGCGTGGGGGCGCAACGCTGATGCGGCGCATCGCCGGGGTGCTGCTCGCGGTCGTCGCGCTGTTGGGGGCGCAGACCGCGCTCGCCGACACGTCGATTGCTCCCGGCGACGTGCTCGACGTCCAAGTGTTCGGCGAGCCGACGCTCTCGCAGCAGCTCACCGTCGCGCGCGACGGCAGCATCACGATGCCGCTGGTCGGGCGCGTCATCGTGCGCGGCATGTCGACAACCCAGACAGCCACTACGATCGCGGTCGGTCTCAAGCGCTATCTGCGCTCGCCGATCGTTCAGGTCGGAATAAAGACGGAGGCGCAGTATACCGTGCTCGTGCTCGGCAACGTCAAAACACCGGGACGCTATACCGTGCAGCCGGGAAGCCGTCTCAGCGACGCGCTGGCCGCCGCCGGCGGAATGGGCCCGGTCAGCGGACCGTTGCCCATGGCGCGCGTCTCGGTCGGCGACGTGATCCACGAGGTCTCGCTCGACGCGCTGCTGCGCAAGGGGGATCTCAGCGCCGACCTTCCGCTCGCGGATGCCGCCGCGATCTACGTTCCCGCACCGGCGACGATCCGCGTGCGCGTGTTGGGTGCGGTCGATCACCCCGGCGACGTCGAGGTCAATCAAGGCGACCGCCTCGCCGTTGCCGTCGCAAAAGCGGGGAACAGTCCGAATTCCAATGCCGACCTCAATCACATTCGGGTAACCCGCGCTGTGCCCGGCAGCGCTCCAACGGTGGTCGAAGTGAACCTCTATCACTCGCTGCAGAACGGCGACCTCAGCACGGATCTCGTACTCCAGCCCGATGACATGGTCTTCGTCCCGGAAGCCAAACGCAAGGTCGACGGATTCAGCTTGCTGCTGGGCGCGATCCGGCGCCTGGTGCTGCCGTTCTGATGGATACGCTCGCACTCGGCTCCGGCGACCGCGCTTTCAACTCGTCGGCTGAGCTCGCACCCCGTTCGCCGCTCGACGTTCTGCGGCGGCGCATCGTGCTCTTTGTCGCGACCGTGGCGTTCTTCGTTGCGATCGTGGTCGTCGCGGTCGCGTTCAGCCCGAAGACCTACACCACGCACGTCAAGTTCATCGCGGGGAGTGCGGCAGCGCCGTCCGTTCCGGGTGCCGCCGGACAGACGATCTTGCCGGTCCTCAACGCGATCCTCGACGCCTCCAACGCGCAATCGTCCGAGACGTACGCCGAGATGCTGCGCCAGACGCCGGCTCTCGAACGGACCATCCGGTCCGAACATCTCAATCTGAGCCCGGGGCAACTGCTGGAGCGCGTGAAGGTGAAGCCGGTGACGAACACGTCGATTCTCGACGTGGGCGTTTCCTGGAGCGACCCCGAGGATTCGGCACGCGTGGCGAACGCGCTCGCCGACGCGTTCGTCGACGTACGCCGCGATCTCGTGGCCTCGCAAGCGGACTCCGCTTCGGCGTACATCGGGAGCCAGCTCCCGGAAGCTCGCGCCAAGCTCGCGCGCAGCTCGGCGATGCTGGCGGCGTTCGAGTCGCGCAACGGTATCGCCGACGCCGATCAGCAGACCCAGGCGATGATCGCGTCACTGGCGGAGACCGATCGGAAGATCGCGACCGTCGAGGTCGACGCTCGGCAAGCCGCCGCGCAGCTCACGGTGGTCCACGAACAGCTGGGACACACCGCGGCGACGATCAGCGGCGGTCGTCAGATCGCACCCAACCCCGCCGTCGCGCAGCTGCAGACCCAGTTGGCGACGGTGAACGTCCAGCTCAAGAGCGCGCTCGCGCAGTACACGGACGAACATCCGGCCGTGCGAACCCTGCGTGCGCAAGACGCGCAAATCCGCCGCGAGCTCGCCGCCGCGCCGGCGACGGTCATCGCTCAGGACACGACAGTCGCCAATCCGGTGCGCCAAGCGCTCACCCAAAGCGCGGCGACCCTCGGGGCGCAGATTGCCTCGGATGCCGCACAGCTCAAGGTGCTGCACTCGCAGCACGAGGCGGCGAAGCCCGCCCTGCGCGCGCTGCCGCGGGAGATTGCAGCCCTGGTCGCGCTCAAGCGGCAGGCGAAGCAGGACGAGGACGTCTACAACGCGCTCACGCAGAAGCTCAGCCAGGCGCGCATCGCGCGCACGACGACGCTGAGCGACGTCTCGGTCATCGCGCGCGCTACGCCGACCGACGCCCAGGTCTCGCCCAACGCCGTCGTCGACATCGCGGTCGGGATATTCTGCGCGCTGTTCCTCGGCCTGGGCGTCGTCTTCGTCGTCGACCGGCTCGACGGTTCGATTCGCACCGATCGCGACGTGACCGAACGCCTGGGGCTCCCGGTGCTCAGTTCGATTCCGCGTCTGCCGGCGCGCGCCGGGCGGCCGCAGTGGCTGCAGGTTGCGGTCGTCGATTCGTTCCTCCAGCTGGTGACGTCGCTGCGCTACGCCTCGAGCGAACCGCTCAACACCATTGCGTTCACCAGCGCGGATCCCGAAGGCGGCAAGTCCTCGGTTGCTTTCCGGACGGCGGTGGCGATGGCGGAACTCCGTCCGCGCGTGCTCCTGGTCGACGCCGATCTGCGCATTCCGTCGCTGCACCGCGCATTGAACATGCGTCGCACTTCGGGACTTTCGGACGTTCTCGTCGGGACTATCGGCCTCGACGAGGCGGTGCGCCCGACCGGACACGCAGGCCTCGACGTGGTCGTCGCCGGGACCAACGTCCCGAATCCGTTCGCGTTACTGCAGTCGCCAGCGTTCGAGCGCTTCTTGGACGAAGCGAAGAAACGCTACGAGACGGTGCTGATCGATACGCCCGCATGCGGGTCGGTCATGGACGCGGCCGTCGTATGCGCCCGCGCCGACGGAACGGTCTACGTCGTCGCATCCCGCGAAACCGATGCGGTTCGGGCGCAGCGTGGCCTGGTCCGGCTGAAGAATGCGGGGGTGCGGAACATCCTCGGGGTCGTGCTCAACAAAACGATCGTGCGTCGGACGACGATCGGACCGTACGGTTTCACCAGCGATGGGTCCCCCGTGCTGCCGCCGATGCGGCCGCGAGATGCGCGCTCGCTGTGAGCTTCCGCCTGATTCTGAGTAAATGTTCGGCCAACCGGAAAGGCAGATTTCGCGCGCGCTCGTAGAACGTCCATACAACCAGACCGGGTGATGCGAGGAGGACGATCATTCTATGATCGATCGAATGCGCCCGAGGGGACGCTGGTGGCGAGACGGCTCCGTGCTGCTCGTTCTCGGCCCGCTGGCCTTCACGTTGCTCGGCTGCACGATCGCCGCGTACGAGACGGATCCGGCAGCGTGGCCCCGGTTTACCGTCGCCAGCGTGCTCGTTGGCTTCGCCGCGGCAGCGCTCGGCGCTTGGCTGCTCTGGCGCGCGGAGCGCCGGCAATCCGAGAAGCATCAGGCGCAGACGCGGCGGCGCGTCGCCGAACTGCACGCACTCGGCGATCTCGTCGACGTCCTGCTCTGGTGCACCGCTCCCGACGGTACGGTAACGTACCTATCGCGGCGGTGGGTAGACCACACCGGGAAACCGACCTCCGCGATGCTGCAGGATCTGAACTGGCTCGACGCGATCCATCCCGACGACCGGCATGAAACCGAACGCAGTTGGCAAGCCTCGCTGGCGGAGGGTCGTCCGTACGAGGTCCAACATCGCATTCGGGGCGCGGACGAAACGTACCGATGGTTCCGTTCGTCGGGACTTCCCCTGCGCGACTCGCAGGAGCGCATCATCGGGTGGTTCGGCTGCTCGTCGGACATCGGCGATCGCCGGCGGCGCGGCGAGGCGACGTTCGACATGCTGGCCACCTTGGAGTCGGCGGAACGGGAGACCCGCCCGATTGCGACGCCGCCGATGCTGCCGGTGGTCGACGAGGTCGACTTCGAGGTCGCGCGCCGGAACGAACCTGGTTCGGATGACGGGTGGTGCGACGTGTTCGCGTTGCCGGACGGTCGGGTGTTCGTCACGCTCGGCCGCACGTCGGGTCTCTCGGAGAGCGCCGCCGTCGGCGTCGTGCGGGACGCGCGCCGGTTTCTCTCCGAAATCGCGATCGAGGAGCAATCTCCCGGCGCCGTGCTCGACCGGCTCAACGTGGCGATGCTGATGCGCCGCAGCGGCAGCATCGCCACGCTGTGCGGTTACGTCGACCGCGCCACCTGCGTACTCGAGTACTCGACGGCTGGGCACGACGGCGTGTTCGTCGGCGGCCTGGAAGGCGTGCACCGGCTGCCGGGCGGAGGACCACCGATCGGCGTATACGCGGGTCCCGCGTACTCATCCCACGCGATCGTCCTTCTCGACGCGCTGTTGATCATCATCAACGGCGAGGCGGCGGAGCACACTCCGGCCGAGAAGCTGTCGGCCGCCGTCGAGACGCTGCGTGCCGGGACGGCCGCGTTTTCCGCGGCGGCGATCGGCGACATCGTCGGCGCGGCGGGCGCGCACTGCGGGACCGTTCTCACCATGCGCGGCAAGGCTCGCGCGCTGGACGCGGTGCCATGAGCGTACGTCCGGTACCCCGCGTCCTGATCGTGGAGAGCGACCGCAACGTCGTCGACGTCGTCGTCGCGTACCTCGGTGATGAAGGCTACTCGGTCGTCCGCGCGTACGACGGCGAGCAAGGCCTGCGCCTGGCGCGCGAGGCTGCCCCCGATCTCATCGTCCTCGACCTGACGGTCGCCAAGCGCGACGGGCGCGACATCTTCCGCGAGATTCGAACCGAAGGCGACGTCCCGATCGTCATCGTCAGCGGCCGGACGTCGGAGACGGATCTGGTCGTCGCGTTGGAGCTCGGCGCCGACGACTACGTGACCAAGCCTTTCAGCCCGCGCGAGCTCGTCGCCCGCATCGGCGCCGTGCTGCGCCGGTCGCAGTGTCCGTGCGGCCAAGTCCGCAGCGCGCGGTTGCGGCTGGTCTCGCCCGGGCTCGAGATCGATCGCGGTTCCTACCAGGCACGACGGAACGGACGCCGCGTGCAGCTGACGCCGACGGAGTTCCGCATTCTCGAAGCGCTCGCCAATCATCGCGGCCAGATTCTGACGCGCGCCCAGCTGCTCGACTGCGTGGCCTCTGAAGGCGATGTGTTCGATCGGACGCTCGACAAGCACATCGCGAACCTGCGGAAGAAGATCGAGGACGATCCGTCCCGTCCGCGGTTCGTCGTCACGGTGTTCGGCGTAGGGTACAAGTACTCGGCGTAAATAGGCGATCCGTCCCTGCCGTACCCGGAAGAGTCCCAATTCTCCTTAGAGTTCGCAAAGATGCGAAGGTTGTCCAGAAGAATTCGACGGCGCTCTTCATACGTTGGTCAACTTTGCGTGAGAAGTTTGGTTGGTGTCGACTCCGTCGGCGGGACCGGAGTCCTACGAAGCCCGGGACTTTGCTTTATATAAAAGCCTGGAGGAGTATCCAATGAATACGACCGTGGCGCGACACTACCGGCTCATCGTGGTCGAAAGTCAGAGCATCGTCGGTAAAGCGTTGTGTCATCTGCTCGCCAGCGATCGCGAACTCGAAATCATCTGCGATGCGCGCACGCTGGACGAAGGCTGCATCGCCGTACACCAACCGGACCTTCTCATCATCGACATGGACGATTTCGCCGCGGAGTTCGACGAGATCATCGCCCAGTCGCGACTGGCGTCGCCGGCGACGCGCATCATCGTGTTGACCTCGCACGCACAGCAACAGTCGATGCAGCGCTGCCTCGCTTGCGGCGTCGACGGCTATCTCGTCAAGGACGTTTCTCCTGGTGAACTGATTCGCGCGTGCAAGGCTGTCGCGCGCGGCGAGACCTATTTCGATCCCCGGGTCGCCGGCGGATTGCTGCGGCGGCTCAAGTCCGAACGTCCCGCCGAGGACGAGCTGTCGTTGCGCGAGAGCGAGATCATTCGTCTGATCGCGGGCGGATTGTCCAACAAGGAGATCGGCGACCGTCTCTGCCTCTCCGAGAAGACCGTGAAGAACCACATCAGCCGGATCTTTTCGAAGCTGCAGATAACGGCGCGAACGCAAGCCGCGATCTACGCGATCCGCAACGGCATCGCGTAGCCGGCCTTCTCGCCGATCAGTGAAAAACGACGGCCGTACCCCTCACCGGCGCAAGCCGCGCCGGTGAGAGGCGGTCGAGACGGCGCGACGCGTGCCGCTCAAGGCGGAGTGCTGGGAACGAAGAACACATTTTCCGGCGGCGTCGAAAACTGGTCGAACGGTACGAAAGCCCGGCGGCGGTCGACACCGAAGGCGCGATACCCGTGCCGTGCCAGGAGCGCGAAGCACGCAGTGCGATTCTCGGAGCTCCACAACTCCGCGTAGATCAGCGGTCGATCGCGCGCGATTATCTGCTCGGCGCCCATGAGAACGAAGCGCTCGTGATCTTCGACGTCTAGCTTTATCGCGTCGACCCGAACGTCATCGAACGGTGCCATTCCGTCAAGACGTCGCAAGTCGATGTCGTAGCGTGTTCCGTGCTCGGCGCTCGCAGCCTCGGCGACGTGCGAGAGCCCTTCGAGCCGGACGCCCTGCTCGCTCGGCATAATCATGGTAACGGTCTCGTCGCGCTCGCCCAGCCCGCACGGGTAGACGGCGACGTTATGCAGGCCGAACAGCCGCACGATCGTCCGCGTCGCCGCGAGATTCTCTGGAATCGGCTCGAAGGCGAAGACGCGGCCGCGCGAGCAGTGCCGCGCGAAGAGTAAGGTCATCGTCCCGACGTTCGCGCCGACGTCCAAGACCGTTGCATTGGGGGCGAGCTGCTCGATGAAACGCAAGATCGCGCCTTCGCCCCGACGCAGGCGCAACGTTACCGCCACGAAGAGGCTGTGGAGAACGAGGTAACGGTGAAACCCGAGCGCCTTCTGCAGCACGCGCTTCGCGAAGAGCTTGGCGATGGAGACTACCTCCACTTGCGAGCATAGCATCGGCGCGCCTTCGGCTGAATGGGCCCGGCGGTGCGTCGGCGACGACGAACGGCCCGCTTAGCGGGGCCTGCAGCAGCCTCCCGCGGGGCGAGGGTGGCCGACGGAAGCCAGCCACCCTCGTCCGCTTAGCTAGAGCACGTCCCCAGCGCGTAGCAGGTGGAGAGCACTTCGATGTACGGCCGCAGCGCGTCCCAATTGACGCCGTCGGGTGCGACGATGCTTTGCCCGCCGTTCGTCCATCCGTGGGCAGCGGCGAACGCGTCTCCCGGGTACGTTCCGCCAAAGGACCGATACTGCGTCGGACTCTCGAACCGGAAGCACGGGTACCCGGGGGTCGAGCCGTGGCATCCGTTGTCCAGTGCGTAGCCGCCGTAATCGTGCAATGCATACAAGACGGGTCTCAGGTACGCAGGCGCGGCGCCCAGCGCGTCGATGCACGCATGGTCGCAGGCGAGATGGATGTGCGCGCCCATCGGAATGCCGCCCGCGCAACCGGCCGCGCCGGACGTGCCGGGATACTCGACGCCACTGCTGCACGGGACGACCAGAAACAAGGCGTGATTGATCGCGCCGGCGTTCAGTTCGCTGAAACGAATAAGTCCAGCGGCAAGCGCGGCACCATTGGTAGCGGACTGTCCTAAAGGAGAACCCGTCCCCATGATGCTCGATACCGACGCGATTCCGGCGCCTACGGTCTGACCCGTGTGCCAATCACTGCCGATCTGGTTGACTCCCCAAAAGTCGAGCTCCGTGCCGTCGGGTTGGATGATCCCCATGTGCGCATCACCCGAGCCTGACGGTCGCGCCTTTGCAGGGACGTGGAACGTCGCCGGCACGCCGGCGTTGCATCCGTATTGATAGCTTCCGCACGCGGTATTGACGACCGGATCGCTGCTCGACGCGAGATAGACGGGATGCGAAAAGTCGTCTTGCGTGTCGGCCGCGTAGTACGGGGAGTAAGTGCCGGTCGAATACGCCTTCACGCTCGACGTCTCGGCGGCGTTCACGTTCTGCGGATTCGCCGGGAGGGGGTTGTTCCACGGATACTGGCTGTAGGGCCGAAAATTTGTGGGCCACGGCTGCCCGTTCACGATGGGGCCGTAGTTGTTCGCGGACAATCCCGCGACCGGAGCGGGTGTCGGCGCAGTGGACGGAGCCGGGCTCGGGTTCGGACTTCCGTTCGGCGCCGGCGAGCTTCCGGGCGAACTCGACGGAGCGGGGAACGGCCCGGACGACGACGATGCGAGCGAGACGGCCGTAGCGTCGATCTTTGTCGCACAGCTGCCTTTGCCCCATGCCCGCGCGTAGACGCCGGCGCCCAGGGTGATTCCGTTGGTGACGACGGTCGTCGCGTTCGTGGTGAAGACGTTGAGTAGGCCGCAACCGCTGCCGGCTTGGATCAAGAAGCCGGAACTATTGGTGGAGATGACGGAGCCGGTGACGCTGAACGACGAGGCCGCCGACGACGGGGTCGCGCTCGCGCCGGATGACGGCGAGCCGACGGGCACCGGCGTCGCGACGGACGTCGTCACCGGCACGCTCGGTAAGGATGCCGACGTTCCTGCCGATGGGAGTGCTTGGGATCCGGTGCCGCCGCCGCAAGCGGAGAGCGTGGCAAGCATGGAAAGCGCGACGACCCTGCGTCGAAGCATCGGTACTGATGACACGAGGAAATGAAACTCCTTAGTGGGGCGATATCGGCCGACACCGGGGCGGCCACGCACCCTGCGCGGCTTAGGACAAACGTCCTTTGCCGGCCGCCGTTGCTCGCACGCTCTGCGACGCAGTCGCGGCAGGACCGCGGCGCGTTCGCGTCGGCTGTGCGAAAAAGCGCGCCACGTCGCCGTTTTTCGGCCGTTTCTGCTACAAAGGTCGATCTCTTGATGCAGCGGTCCCGGCCGTTAGAGTCGTACGTCCCGCGTGGTGACGATCACATCGAATTCCCAGGTTGTGCACCGCATCACCGATAGTTGCTTCACATAACTAATCGGATGGAGGGCCTGGAAGCATGGCACGCAGGGCAGGGTTTGACGCGCGCCTCGGTCGAGAGGGTCGCTAACAATAGCTTTCCCGATCACTCTTTGGTGGTGATATGGCACCCAGGACGCCGCTCGACGCCGCAAGCGCTTTCGACCCGTTCTCTCCCGCCTATCTGCGCGATCCGTACCCGCACTTTGTGGAGCTGCGCGAGCAGCCGCCGTTTTATGCGCCGAGCATCGGCATGTGAGTCGTGCCCCCGCTTCGCCGACGTCGATGCGATCTTTCGCGACCCGGCGCGCTTCTCGGCATCGATCGCGCTGATGTGGGGACGGCCGTCGGTCGACGAGCAAGTGCATGTCGCGCAGCAGATGGTCGCCGACTGGCGCTACTGCACCGCATTCGTCGAGCGCCGCGACGCCGAGCGCGCCGACTATTTCACCAGCGACTTGCTGCGCACCGCCGACGAAGACGGATCGCTCTCGCGCGAAGAGATCGCCAGCATCATCTACGGGCTCGTTCGACGGCCACGAGACGAGGACCCAACGTCGTCGAAGAAGGTCTGCGTCACGACACGTCGGTGGTCGCGTGGCGCCGGCTGGCGCGCGAGAATACGGCGGTCGGCGGGATCGACGTGCCAGAGGGGGCGAAGCTGTTGCTCCTGTTGGCTTCCGCGAACCATGACCCGCAGCGCTTCCCCGATCCCGAGCGTTTCGATCCTCATCGTTCGAACGCGCGCGGTCACCTCGCATTCGGGATGGGCATCCACTACTGTCTGGGCGCCGCGCTCGCGCGCTTGCATGTGCCGGATCAGGCGTACGCCTTCGGGCCGAACATCTCGTTTCGCGGCCCGCACGAGCTGCGGCTGGGGCTCGGGACCGCCGGGTGAGCTTCGCTCCGGCGAACGCACATGGCCGGGTGGCCTTGGTCGTCCTCGCCGTCGTCGCGGCGGCGGTGTGGTTCCTTCCCGCCTATTACACGGGCTTGCTGACGCTGATCGGCATCTACAGCCTGGTGACGATCGGATTGAACCTGTTCATGGGCTATGCCGGTCAGGTCTCGCTCGGACAGGCGGCGTTCGTCGGCATCGGCGCGTACACGTCGGCCGTGCTGGCGGTGGACCTGCACGTGACGCCGTGGCTCGGCGCGGTCGGCGGCGCGGCCGTAGCCGCGCTGGTCGCGTACGTACTGAGCTTCGTGGCACTCCGCCTGCGGGAGAACCTGCTCGCGCTCGCGACGCTCGCGCTGGGCATCGTCATAAACGTCGTGTTCAACGAATGGGAGTTCATCGGCGGATCCTCGGGCTTCAAAGACATTCCGGGCTTCACGCTCGGCGCGTTCACGTTCGACCCGCGGGCCTACGCGATCTTGAGCTGGGCGCTCGTCGCCGCCGGGATCTGGTTCGCGGGCAACCTCGTGCGCTCGAGTTTCGGCCGCACGCTGATCGCCATCTCTGCCGGCGAACTGGGTGCGCAAGCGCTCGGCGTCGACCCGGAAAAGCTCAAGCGGCAGACGTTCGTGCTCAGCGCGGTGTACGCCGGGGTCGCAGGCGCCGTGTACGCCTCGTATCAATCGTACATCGATCCGTCGTCGTTCAGCTTTCTGCTCTCGGTCAATTTCGTGCTGATGTCGGTGATCGGCGGGCTGCGTTCGTTGTGGGGCGCCGTGATCGGTGCGGCGATCGTCGTGGCCCTCGGCCAGGTGCTGCAGGCGCTCGTCCCGCTGGTGCTGCCGAGCGCGCGCGGCGATTTCCAGCAATTCTTCTTGGGCGCGGTGCTGATCGCGATCCTCATCCTGCTGCCGCGCGGTCTCGCCGGCCGCTTGAGCGAAGCGAGACGCGCGTGATCGCGCAGATCTGGCAGTACGTTCTCGGCGGGGTCGTCGACGGTGCGATCTTCGCGCTGGTTGCGGCGGGTTTCGTGCTGATCTACCAGGTCACCGGGATCATCAACTTCGCGCAAGGCGAGTTCGTGATGGTCGGCGGAATGACGGCCGCGTCGCTCGCCGCAGCCGGGATGCCGCCGCTGGGTGCCGCCGCGATCGCCGTGCTCGTGGCGGCGTGCGTCGGTGCGCTTTCATACCTGCTCGCCATCCGCCCGGCCCGCGCAGCGACCGGGGTGACGCTGATCTTCATCACGCTGGGGCTCGACGTCGCGTTGCGCGGCTTGGCGCTCTTCGTGTGGGGAACGAACCCGTACAGCCTGCCGGCGTTCAGCGGCGGCAACGCGGTCAAGCTGTTCGGCGGCGCGCTGCCGCCGCAAGCGATGTGGGTGCTCGGAACCGATCTCATCGTATTCGCCGCGCTCTACCTGTTCTTTGCGCGCACGTACGCGGGCACGGCCGTGCGCGCCGCGGTGGCGAACCCGCCGATCGCGTCGACGTTCGGAATTCCGCTGCGCACCTTCGCGTTCGCCAGCTTCGTCGTCGCGGCGGCGATCGGCGGACTCGGCGGCGTCGTGATCACGCCGATCCCGGGCGTGCAGTACGACGCTGGACTCACCTATGGGCTCGCCGGTTTCGTCGCGGCCGTGCTCGGCGGTCTGGACAGTTTACCGGGCGCGCTGCTCGGCGGCTTCGTGCTCGGCATCGTCGAGCACGTCGCGGGCGGCCTTCTCTCGCCCGGTTGGGAACAAGGCGTCGGGTTCTTGATCCTCGTTCTGGTGCTCGTGCTGCGCCCGCAGGGGCTGCTCGGGCGCGCGGTACGCCGCGCATGACGGTTGCGGTGAGCGCGACGACGCTCGAGGTGCGCGGCGTCTCGATGCGCTTCGGCGGCGTGCTCGCAGTCGACGACGTCACGTTCGCCGCGCGCACGGGCGAAGTGTTGGGCGTGATGGGGCCGAACGGCGCCGGCAAGACGACGCTCTTCAACGTGATCAGCGGCGTGCAGCGTCCGACCGCGGGAGCCGTCTCACTCGGGCCCGTCCCGCTCACCGGCCACTCCGTCGATCGCATCGCGTCGCTCGGCGTGACGCGCACGTTCCAGACCCCGGTGATGTTCTGGGGCCTCACCGTTCGCGAAAGCATCGCGGTCGCGCTCGCGGCGCGTGAGTTCGGCGGTTCGTACCCGCCGCCGCCCGCCCGCGCGCTGCTCGTCGCCGGACTCGGCACGCAGGGCCGGCGGCGCGCCGACGCGGTCCTGAACGAGCGCGCCGACGCGCTGCTCGCAAGCGCGGGACTCGCCCACATGGGCGATCGCGCAACCGAGTCGCTGGCGTTCGGCGAAGAGCGCCTGCTGGAACTCGCGCGCGCGCTCGCAGTTGAACCCGTCGTGCTGCTGCTCGACGAGCCGCTCTCGGGACTCAATCCCGAAGAGGTCGAGGACGTCTTGACCTTGGTGCGTGCGGCACGTACCGCCGGCGTCGCAGTGCTGCTGGTGGAACATGCCGTCGGCGAATTGCTCTCCGTCGCCGACCGGGTCGTCGTGCTGGATCACGGCCGCAAGATCGCCGAAGGAACGCCGTCCGCCGTCGCGGCCGACCCGCTCGTCATCGACGCGTACATCGGAGACGAGCTCGAGTGACCGTCCTTCGAGGGCCCCATGATGACACGCCGGTGCTCGAGGTCGAGGGCGTCTCGACGATCCGCGGGCGCGTGCAGGTGCTGTGGGACGTCAGCCTCACCGTGCGGCGCGGCGAAACCGTCGCGATCGTCGGGCCGAACGGCGCCGGAAAGACGACGCTGGTGGGATCGATCACGGGCCTCTTGCCGCCGTCGGGGGGCCGCATCCGCCTTCAAGGAGCCGACGTGACCGGCTGCGCCCCCGAACGTCTGGCCGCACGCCGCGTCGCGCTGGTTCCCGAACGCCGCGGGATCTTCGCGCCGCTGACGGTGCGCGAGAACCTGCTCATGGGCGCCTACGCGCGCAAGGCGAAGCGCGCGGAGCTCGACGCGGACGTCGCCGGCGTCCTCGAACTCTTCCCCGCGCTTCGGCGCTACATCGGCGGGATCGCCGGATCGCTCTCGGGCGGGGAACAGCAGATGGTCGCCATCGGGCGCGCGCTCATGGCGCAGCCCGAGCTGATGCTGCTCGACGAGCCGAGCCTGGGACTCGCGCCGAAGGTCCGCAGCGAGATCTTCGGGGCGCTCTCCCGGCTGGCGCAGCGCGGGGTGACCATCCTGCTGGTTGAACAGAACCTGCGCCTGGCCGCCAAGATCTGCCAGCGCGCGTACCTCATGCAGCGGGGCCGGATCGTCGGCACGGCGACCCCGGAAGAGCTGGCACAGTCGGCTCGCAAGGTCTACCTGGAGTCGCACGGGTGAGAGCTGCGCCATGCAGAACGTCTATCGCATTACAGAAGGAGGGTATTACGTTGCGTTCGATCCTCGCTCGTCTCGGCGCGCTTGCGCTGGGTTTGATCTTTATCGTCAGCGCGGCACCGCCGCGTTCCGCCGGGGCCGCCGCGGAGCCATACGTCATCGGCGCGACCGTCTCGGAGAGCGGCCCCGGCTCGTCGCTCGGCCGGCCGGAAGCCGACAGCATGCAGATGGCCGTCGACGAGATCAACAAAGCCGGCGGCGTGCAAGGCCACCCGCTGCAGATTACGATCCTCGACGACGAGTCCAACGCGACGACCGCGGTCAACAACCTCCGCAAGCTGATGGACCAGCATCCGATCGCGATCCTCGGTTCGTCGCTGACGCAGACGTCGCTCGCGATGGTCCCGCTCGCGATGCAGGCGCAGATCCCGATGATCTCCTTCGCCTCGAGCGCCGAGGTGATCCAGCCGGTCACCGAGCGGCGCTGGATCTTCAAAATGCCGATCACCGACTTCCACACGGCTCAGGCGCTGCAGGAGTACATGAAGAAGAAGGGCTGGACGAAGGTCGCGGTCATCTACCGCAACGACGACTACGGCAAGACCGGGCTCTCGCACTTCAAGGACGCCGGGAAGAATTACGGCTTTGAAGTCGTCGACGCGGAACCGATCGCGGCAAACGCCAGCGATGCGACGACGCAATTGACCCACATCAAGGCGGCGAACCCGCAGGCGGTCGTCGTGTGGACGACGCTGCCCAGCGCGAACGTCATCATCAAAGGCTACCGCGAGCTTTCGATCCCGTATCCGATCCTCTACTCGGACGGTTCGGCGACCGGCGTCTTCTTGCACCAAGCCGGGGCGACGGTCAACGGCGCGTACATCGCCAGCACCAAGATCAACGTCGTCGACACGCTGGCCAATAAGGATCCGCAGAAGAAGCTGCTGCAGCGCTACATCGCCTCGTTCGTGCAGAACTATCCCAAGGACGCACCGGTGAGCATCTTCGGCGGCTTCGGCTACGACGGCGTGTACGTGCTGGCGGAGGCGCTCAAGAACGCCAAGACCTCACAGGCGGAGAAGCTCCGCAATGCGCTGGAGCACCTCACGTACACCGGCGTCTCCGGCACGTTCAGCATGACGCCGGCCGACCACAACGGCCTCTCGGTGTTCTCGACCGTCGTCACCCAGGTCGAGAACGGCAAGTTCACCATCGCGAAGTGATGACGCAGGTTGAGCGAGAGCGCGCGTACCGCGCGCTCTCGCTCGCGCGGGCGCTCGACGAGAGGATGTGGCGGCTCGCGCGGGCGGGCCGCGCGCATTTCGCCGTCCCGTGCAGCGGACACGAAGCGATCGGCGCAGGTTACGCGCTCGCGCTGCAGCCGGGCCTGGACTGGGTCTCGCCGCACTATCGCGATCTCGCGGCGCTGCTCGTGCTCGGCATGGAGCCGCGCGATGTCATGCTGTGCTTCTTCTCGCGGCCGAGCGACCCCAACGCGGCCGGAAGGCAGCCGTACGCGCACTTCGGCTCGCGCCGCCTGCACGTGCTCTCACAGCAAGGGCCGCAGCCGAATCATTGCTCGCACGGCGTCGGCTGCGCGTGGGGCTCGAAGATCCTCAACGACGGCAGCGTCTCGGTGATCGCCTTCGGTGACGGCGGCGCGCAGAAAGGCGAGGTGCACGAGTCGATGAACCTCGCCGCCGTCCATCGCCTGCCGTGCATCTTCGTCGTCCACCGTAACGGCTGGACGCAGTCGGTCAAGCGCGAAGACGAGTACGCGACCGAAACGCTCGTCGCGCGCGCCGCCGGCTACAGCATGCCGGGGATCGCGGTCGACGGCGCGGACATCGAAGCGATGGTCGCCGCGACCAAAGAGGCGGCGGAACGCGCGCGCGGCGGCGGCGGGCCGACGCTGATCGACGCCCACTGCGTGCGCTTCCTGCCCAACACCTCGAATGACGACGACACGCGCTACCGCGACCGCAGCGCACTCGAAGCGAACTTCGCGACGGGCGACCCGCTCGTGCGCGCGCGCGGACTGGTCGACGCGGCGTTCGCGAAACGCGTCGACGACGAGAACGCCGCCGCGGCGCAGGAGGCCGCGGACTGGGCGGAAGCGCAACCGCTCGGCGATCCCACGACCGTGATGGAGCACGCCTATGCGTGAGCTGACCGTGATCGAAGCGGTGCGCGCAGCGCTGACCGAGGAGATGGCGCGCGATCCGCGCGTGATCGTGATGGGCGAGGACGTCGGCAAACTCGGCGGCGTGTTCCGCGCGACCGAAGGCTTGTACGACCGGTTCGGCGCGGAGCGCGTGATCGACATGCCGATGGCGGAGACCGGCATCGCGGGCGTCGCCGTCGGCATGGCGATGCGCGGTCTGCGTCCGGTCGCGGAGATCCAGTTCGCCGACTTCATCCACGCGGCGATGGATCATCTGGTTGGCGAGGCCGCGAAGATCCGCTGGCGCACGGCCGGCGACTGGAGCGTCCCGATGGTGCTGCGGACGGCGTACGGCGGCGGGTTTCGCGGCGGACCGTACCATTCGCAGAGCGTCGAGGCGTTCTACGCGCACGCACCCGGATTGAAAGTGGTCGCCCCCTCGACGCCGGCCGATGCCAAGGGACTCTTGCTTGCGGCGATTCGCGATCCGGATCCCGTGATCGTGCTCGAGCACAAGCGCACCTACCGCGCGATTCGCGGACCGGTCCCCGACGGCGACGTCGTCGTCCCGATCGGGAAGGCCGCGATCGCGCGTCTCGGCAGCGACGTCACCGTGCTGGCCTATGGGATGATGCTGCACGAATCGCTCGCCGCCGCCGCGACGCTCGCCGAGGAGGGGATCGACGTCGAGGTCGTCGACTTGCGCACGCTCCTCCCGCTCGATCGCGAAACGATCCTGACGTCGCTGACCAAAACACGCCGGCTGTGCGTCGTGCACGAGGACACGATCACGATGGGGCTCGGCGCCGAGCTGTGCGCGATCGCTGCCGAAGCCGGGGTCCTCGACGTCCCGCCGGTGCGGGTCGCGATGCCCGACATCCCCGGCATCCCCGTCGACGACGTGCTCGAAGACGCGATCCTGCCGAACCGCGCGACGATCCGTGACGCGCTGGTGCGCCTGGTCGCCCGCGAACGCACGCATGGCGGCCCGCGCGCCGCATACGATCCCGCCATCCCCCAGGCGTCGAGCACCATCGAGGTCGCACTCCCCGAGGAACATCTCCGCAGCGCACTCGACGCGGTGGTCGAAGCGTGCGCCGCGTTCCCGCGCTTCAACGCGACGTTCTCGTGGAGCGGCATCACCGAACATCCCGACGTCGTCGTCGACCTCGATCTCGGCACGTCCGCACCGGCGCGCGGCGGCGGCACGATCACGCTGGTCGACTACGGCCGCGACGGTGCCGATCTCGGCGTCCCGTTCGTGCGTCCCGATCAAACCGCCGCGCTGCGGATCGGCGCGGTCCGCAACGGCCGCGCCTACGTCACCTGTGCCGTCGACCACCGCGCGATCGACGGTTCCGACGTCGGCCGTTTCCTCGCGCTCTTCAAGACCGCCCTCGAACGCCAACGTCATCCCGACCCCAACCTTTGTCACCCTGAGCTTGTCGAAGGGCCCCCGTCGTGAACGTCGAGTTTCCGAAACTCGCGGATACCCTCGTCGAGGGCCTCGTGTCGGCGTGGTACAAACGCCCCGGCGACACGGTGAAGAAAGGCGAGCCGCTGTTCGCGGTCGAGACCGACAAGGTCAACACCGACGTCGAATCGCCGTACGACGGCACGCTGGCCGAGATTCTCGTCCCCGAAGGTGAGCGCGCCGAAGTCGGAGCGGTGCTGGCCCGGTTCGCGGGCGGCGCGGAGCCCGCGTCGGTGCCGCCGCCCGCGAACGCTCCCGGCGAACACACCGCCGTGTCGCGCCCGATCGCACCGCCCGCTCCGGCAGCAGGCGGCGGCGGTCTGGGCGCGATGCGCAAACGGATCGCCGAGCGCATGACGGAAGCGCGTGCCACTATCGCGCAAGGGTCGTGTGCGATGCGGGTCGACCTCTCGTCGATCCAGCGCCGGGGCGCATCCTGGACCGCCATTTTCGTACAGGCGTTCGCCCAAGCGCTCGAAGCCGACCGGATCGGGGTCGCCGTCGAAATTCCCGGCGGCCTGGTCGTCCCGGTTGTTCCCGACGCGCGCGACGCATCGCTGCACGACATCACCGTGCGCATCACCGACTTCGCGGAACGCGCGCGTACGAACGCGTTGACCGCGCTCGACGTCGGCGGTGCCGCGGCCACCGTCACCAACGTCGGCGCGACCGGAACGCTGCTCGCATTCCCGCTCGTGGCTCCGGGCGAGCCGGCGATTCTCGCCCCCGGCGCGATCGTCGACGGCTCGTGCTGGCTGGCCCTGTGCTACGACCGAGCGCGCTACGACGAATACGCTGCGGACCGTCTGCTGGCGACGGTTGCCGAACGTCTCGCGGGGCGCTGAGGGCGTTTGCGTCTCAAGCGGGCTGGCTCGCCTCCTCCCCGGGCTGGATCCAAGAGGCGGAACGGGCATCTGCAATGGCGGCTTCGAGCGCCGCGGCCTGGTCCTTGGGGCACGGGCAAGGCGTCCGTCCACCCATGCAGCCCTCCGGCGTATGCCGGTCCAGGCCGTGGTCGCATGTGCAGTAGACGAGGTACTTCATCCGATCGTCTCCTCTCCATCCCCACCGGAGGGCGTGTAATGCACGATAATTTTATGAGACCGACCGCCCGTCGTCGGTACGGAAGCGAACGTTACCGCCAGGGCCTTAAGCCTGCTTGTGACGGCCGGGGAGAGGGGGTGCGAGGAGGCGAGCGCCACCGCGCGAACCCGGTCGTGCAATGATCGGCGAAGAGCCTTCGAAGATCCGCGCGCGCGAAGCGGACGAACGGGCGTTCATCGTGCACGCGCTGACCGCGCTGGAGGTCTCCGACGACGACGCGCAAGACGTGGCCGACGTGCTGGTGGCGGCCGACCTGCGCGGGGTGGAGTCGCACGGGATCGCGCGGCTCGACACGTTCTATTGCCGGCGCATCGAAGGCGGCGTCGTCAACGCGCGCCCCCAGTATGCCGTCCTGAGCGACCGGCCGACGCAATACGCGCTCGACGCGGGAAACGGCCTCGGTCATCCGGCCGGGAAGCACGCGATGGAGGCGACAATCGGCAAGGCGCGCCGGCACGGCGTCGCCTTCGCGACGGTCCGCAACTCGAACCATTACGGTATCGCCGCCTACTACGCGATGATGGCCCTCGAGCACGACCTGATCGGGCTCTCGATGACGAACTCCACCCACCTCGCGGTACCGACCTTCGGCCGGCAGAAGACGCAGGGAACGAATCCCATCGCCGTCGCGATCCCCGCGCACGACCACCCGCCGTTCGTCCTCGACATGGCGACGACCGGGGTGACGTTCGGCCGGCTCGAGGTCAGCGACCGCAAGGGCAAGGCGCTCAAGCCGGGATGGGCGGTCGGCCCCGACGGCGCCGAGACGCTCGATCCGCAGACCGCGATGACGAAGGGCGCGCTGTTACCGCTCGGCGGCTACGGCACCGACGGCGGCGGCCACAAGGGCTACGGCCTGGGCGCGTTGGTCGAGATCTTGTGCGGGGTGCTGGCCGGCGGCCCGTTCGGGACGGCGCTCGGCCTCGACGAACGCGGGATGCACGGCGGCAACGTCGGCCACTTCTTCGCTGCCTTCAAGGTGGACGCGTTGCGCGACGTCGGTGCCTTCGGTGCCGACCTCGATCGTGAGCTCGGCGCGTTTGAGGAAAGCCGCCCGGTGCCGGGTGCCGATCGCGTCGTCACTGCCGGCACGCCGGAACGGGAGTTCACGGAACGCTATCGGGTCGAAGGCGTCCCGATCGACCCGAAGGTCTGGGGCGGCCTCGACGCGCTGGCCGAGCGCATCGGCATCGCGAAGCTGGAGCGATTCACCTTCGAGTAGCCGGCGCCCCACAGTGACGATACCGCCGGAGCGGGAGAGGACGGCGCCCGCGCGGGAGCGCAGAGCGTCTCGATGGCAGAGACTGCTACAGCGACCGCTCGCGTCCGCGAAGCGGACCTTCTGGCTTTCGTCGAGCGAGCGCTGACGACGGTCGGCGTCGACGGTGAACAGGCGCGCATCGTCGCCGACGTGCTCGTCGCGGCGGACCGGCGCGGGATCGAGTCGCACGGCGTCGCGCGACTGCGCTGGTTCTATGTCGACCGCATCCGCAACGGGCGGATCGCGGCGCGTCCAACGTACACGGTCGCGCGTGAGACGCCGACGTCGCTCCTGCTCGATGCGGGCAACGGGCTCGGCCATCCGGCGTCGCATCGCGCGATGACGCTGGCGATCGAGAAGGCGCGCGCGAGCGGGATCGCGTTCGCCGCGGTGCGCAACTCGAACCACTACGGGATCGCCGGCTACTACGCGATGATGGCGCTCGAGCACGACATGATCGGGATCTGCTCGACCGACTCGGCGCACTTCGCCGTGCCGACGTTCGGCCGCACGCCGATGCAGGGAACGAATCCGTTCGCCTTCGCCATCCCAGCGGGGAACGAACCGGCGTTCGTGCTCGATTTCGCCACGACGACGGTCACGTACGGCAAGCTCGAAGTCTACGAGCGCAAGGGTCTGCCGCTCAAGCCCGGTTGGGCGGTCGACGAGAACGGCAGTCCCGCGACCGATCCCGCAGTGCGGCACGGCGGCGGATCGCTGCTCCCGCTCGGCGGCTTCGGCACCGAGAACGGCGGCCACAAAGGCTACGGCCTCGGCGCGCTCTCCGAGATGCTCAGCGGCGTACTCGCTGCGGGCTGGTTCGGCGCAGCGCTGACGATCCCGGAGAGCCCGACCGCTCCGTCGGGGATCACGTCACACTTCTTCGGTGCGATTCGCATCGACGCGCTGCGCGACATCGACGGCTTCAAGCGCGACATGGACTGCGAACTGCGCGCCTTCAAAGACAGCACGCCCGTGCCCGGGCAAGATCGCATCTACGTGGCGGGCGAGATCGAACACGAGAACGAGATCGCGTTCCGGCGCGACGGCATCCCGCTGATCGCTCCGGTCATCGACGACCTCGACGCGCTCGCCGACGAGCTGGAGATTCCGCGCGTCGCGCGCACGTCAGCCTAAAGACGGCGTGCGGACGTGTTCCGGGCGCACGCCGACGCCGATCAATCGTGCCGCGACGCGCTGCAGAAACGGAAACCGGCGCAGGATGCGTACGAGAAGCGGAACCCCCGACGGCGCCGCCGCTGCCGCCGAGGCGTTCAAGACCCTGCTGAAGATCCGGTCCTGCGCGAAAACTTGCAGCGCTTGGGTCACCTTCACCGGGAACGTTCGGCGCCGTTCCACCGCCGCGAGATGCCGCTCGGTGACGGAATGCGTGCGAAGCGGCTCGGCGAGCAGGTTTGCCGCCGCGACCGCGTCCTGAATCGCGAGGTTGATGCCGACTCCACCGATCGGCGACATCGCATGCGCCGCGTCGCCGATGCACAGCAATCCCGGGACGTGCCAGCGGCGCAGGCGGTCGACGGTGACGACCAGCAGCTTCACGTCGTCCCAACTGCGCAGCTCCTCGACGCGATCGTGCAGAAACGGGGCGATCGCGACCAGGTCGTCGCGCAGCGCCTGCAGCCCGCGCGCGCGCAACGCGTCGAAACCGCCTTTCGGGATCACGTAGGCGCATTGCCAATAGTCCCCGCGATCGAGCGTCACCAGCACGTGGCCGGGGACGAACCGGCCGAACGCCGTGCTCGGATCGTCGGGATGTGTGCTGAGCTGCATCCACAACGCGTCGATCGGTGCGCCGAGGTCGCGCACGCTCAGACCGGCCGCGGCACGCACCGTCGAATGGCGCCCGTCGGCACCGACGACCAAGTCGGCGCGGATCTCGATCGGACCGTCCTCCGTCGTCGCGCGCACTCCGACGACGACATCGCCCTCGCGTACGAGCTCGGTGGCCTGCGCGCGCATCATCACGCGAAAGGTGGGAAACCGCCGTCCCTGGTCGGCGAGAAAATTGAGGAAATCCCACTGCGGCATCAGCACGACGAACTTGCAGCGCGTGCGCAGGTGCGTGAAGTCGGCGACCGTGACCTCGGTTCCGATCACGAGCCCGGGCAGCTTCGCGAACTCCTGGTGCGGTCGCGCCAGAAACGTATCGAGCAGCCCCAGCTCCGCGATGACGTCGAGCGTCGACGGGTGCACGGTGTCACCCCGAAAGTCGCGCAGAAAATCCGCGTGCTTCTCGAGCACGACGACCTCGATCCCCGCCCGCGCCAAGAGATACCCCAGCATCATCCCCGCCGGGCCGCCGCCCACGATACAGCAGCCGACCCGCAAAACGCCGCTCTCCACCGTCCCGCGCTTCGCGCCCGCTCCCCTTGTCACCCCGAGCGCCTTTAGCGGATCCCCAAGGCGCGGCCGACCGCTGCGCGAACGTGTCGCACCGACCATGTCCGACGCTGTAATCATCGACGCCGTTCGCACCCCCATGGGCCGCTACGGCGGCGCGCTGGCGGCCGTTCGCCCCGACGACCTGGGCGCATACGCGATTCGTGCGCTGATCGACCGCACCGGCGTCGACCCCGCGGTCCTCGACGACGTCTTCTGGGGCGCGGCGAACCAGGCCGGCGAGGATTGCCGCAACGGCGGACGCATGGCGACCCTGCTGGCCGGGCTGCCGTCCAGCGTACCCGGCACGACGCTCAACCGGCTCTGCGGCAGCGGCCTGCAGGCGATCAACTCCGCATATCATGCGATCGCCGCCGGCGTGATCGACGTCGCTGTCGCCGGCGGAGCGGAGTCGATGACGCGCGCGCCGTTCGTCATCCTCAAATCGGAGAAGGCGTACGACCGCGCGCCGGACATCCACGATTCGACCCTCGGCAACCGGATGCTGAACCCGCGGCTGGCCGCGATGTACCCGCCGCTCTCGCTCGGTGAGACCGCCGAGAAGGTCGCGGAACAATTCGGCGTGACGCGCGAGGATCAGGACCGCTTCGCCTACGACAGCCAGATGAAGTGCAAGACCGCGACCGAAGCAGGCCGATTCGCGGGCGAACTCATCGCGTTTCGCGTCACCGCAGGGAAGAGGAGCATCGAGCTCACCGCCGACGAGCCGCCGCGCCCCGACACGACGATGGAGACGCTGGCGAAACTCAAGCCGGCGTTCAAGGCGAACGGAACGGTGACCGCCGGCAACGCCTCACCACTCAACGACGGCGCGGCGGCGCTGCTCGTGTGCAGCGCCGAGGCGGCGCAGAAGCACGGTTGGACGCCGCTGGCGCGCGTCGTCACGTCGGCGACGTTCGGCGTCGATCCGAGCGTAATGGGGATCGGCCCGATCGGTGCGACCCGCAAGGCGCTCGCCCGCGCCGGCCTCACCGTCGCCGATCTCGATCTCGTCGAACTGAACGAAGCGTTCGCGGCGCAATCCGTCGCCTGCGTCAACGAACTGGGCATCGATCCGACGATCGTCAACGTCAACGGCGGCGCGATCGCGCTGGGCCACCCGCTCGGCTGCAGCGGAGCGCGCATCGCGACGACCCTGCTGCACGAACTCAAACGCCGCGGCGGCCGCTACGGCCTCGCCACCATGTGCATCGGCATGGGCCAAGGCATCGCCACGATCTTCGAACGCGTCTGATCTAGCGCCCTAGCGCCTAGTGCCCCCGGGCACGCTTGACGTCATCCGGCGTCACCGTCGGTGCCTGATTGCCCCACGACGTTCGCTCGTGGTCGATCGCGGCAGCGATATCCGCATCGCTCAGTTGTGAAAACGGCGGCATCTGGGCAGAGTACGTTTTTCCGCCGATCGCTTTTCCTTGCAAACCCTTGAGCACGATCGTGATGTGTTGCGCGGGGTTCTTCGACGTCACGACGGGATCGTTTGCCAGCGACGGAAACACTCCGGGAACGCCCGTGCCGCCGGCGCCGTGACACGAGGCGCAGTTGGCCGCGAAAACGCTCGCGCCCGAGGCGGCATAATCGAAGCCGCCGGCGGATCCTTTGCCGGAGTATGCCGGAGCCGCATTTGCGCCGGCAGGCGCGGCTTGCATGGCTGAAACTGCGCCTGGGTTCGCCGCGTACGTCGCCGTGTTCGCGAACTGCGGCGGAGTGGGGAAGAACTCGATCGCGTACCACGCGGCCCACAGCACGACGCTGGAGCACATTACCCAAACCCAGACCGGAATGGGGCCGAGTGATTCGGCACGATGCGGATCGAACGGCTCCTGACCGCCGAACGCATTGACGGCAATCTCAACCGTCCCTCCGACCAGGGACCCTTCGCGCAGACCCGTGAGGGTGATGCCGGGACCGTTCTGGACCATGAACGTTATGGAACGGCGTCCGATCTTTCCGAGCGTATCGGTCGCGCGGATCTGTAGCGTGTGCGGACCATCCTCCAACGATCGCGTGTCGAGGGGGAAGACTGCGGGCGGACGATACGTCGCAAAAGGCGTAAGCGACCCGTCCAGGAAAAGTTCGATGAAGGCCGCATTTTCCGACGGCTCGTGTGGCGCGGCGAGGTATCCGCTCATCGATCGTCTCGCAATATCGAATACTTGGGATGGTCGGGTTCGCTTTCGCCCGGCGACTGGAGGCACCGCGCCGTAAAGTAGTAGGCCCAAATTGTCACGATCGCACCGACGACGACGATCGCAATACCGAGCGGGTCGGCCGAATTCCAGACTGTGTGCTGCTCCATCACTTTGCGCTCCCGAGTTGGGCCTGTTTGAGCGACTGCAGATAGTCGACCAAATCGATCGCATCTCGACGAGCGACGACCACGGCGTTTGCAGGCGCGTAGCCGGGTGGGACCGGCACCGTGACATCGCCTTGATCGGCGTGGGCCTTGAGCGTGAAAAGCCAAGGATAAGCCGGCATGATCGACGCGCTGACGACCGATCGCGGTTCATAGAGATGGATGTAGTTCCACACCGCGCTCGGTTGGCGGCGACCGATATTCGTGAGGTCCGGTCCGGTGCGCTCGGTACCGAGGAGTTGCGGCGTCGAATACGCGTAGTCACCGCGGGTCGACGGCCGCCCGAAGACCAGATCCTGTGCGAGCGGGCGCACCTGCTGCGTATGACAATACGAACATCCCTCCGCTACGTATACGTCGCGGCCTCGCGCCGCCGGCCCGCTCAGCGGGGAGATGCCCGGGGTCGGCCTCGTGGCGGAGAGAACGATGCCGGGGATTACGCCCATGACGATCGCGAGCAACGCATAGATCACGAAGCTTGCCGTCATCAGGACCCACAAACGATCCATGGGCCGGTTCATGCCGGTTGCGCCTGCGGCTCCAAGGTGGGTTGCTTGGCGCCGATCATGACGTAGACGTTGTACGCGAACAAGAGGTGCGAGACGAACATCATCGACCCACCGAGCGCGCGCGCAAGCCAGAACGGCGCCGCCGCCTCGACCGACGAGATGAACGGGTTGCCGCTTGCCCAGTTGATCCCTTGTATCGTGCCGCCGACCGATAAGACAATGACGTACAGCGTCACGCCGACCAACGCGAACCAGAAGTGCACGCCCGTCAACAACGGAGAGGGCTGCTTGCCGGTAGCGAGGGGAAGCAGCGCGTAGACACCACCAAAGACGATGAGGGTAATGAACCCGTACATCGTGGCATGCGAGTGCCCCACAGTGAAGCTCGTGAAGTGCCAGTAGGCTTGCGCCGTGCGCAGCGCCTCAAACGTACCCTGCGTCGAGCCGAGAAAGTAGTAGACGATCCCGGCCGCGAGAAAAGGGAGCGCATACGATCGGCGCACGACATCCCAGGCGCCGCGCGCCGTCAGGATCAAGTTGGCGCTGCCGGCGAACACCGGAATCAACATGCCGACGCTGAAGACGATCGCCAGGGTCTGGAGCCACCACGGTAAAGGCGAGAATTCGTAGTGGTGCGATCCGATGATGGGATAGAACACGAGGTTCGTCCAGAAGGCCAGCACGCCGAGTGAATACGAGTAGATCGGCCTGTTCAGTAATTTGGGGAGTGCGTAATACGTCACCCCAAGCGCGAGGAAGGTGAACCACATTCCGACCGCGTTGTGCATGTAAAAGGCCTGCACGGATACTTGTCCGACGCCGATTTGATAGGTCGGAATAAGAGCGACGATCCACAGGATGGCCGTGAACGTAAAGCCTCCGAGCGTGTACCAATTTGCGATGTAAATCGGGCGCTCGACGCGTCTGGCGATCGTCCCGGCGACGACGTAGGCGCTGCAAAGCGCGGCTAGCAAGAGGATCACTCTCACCCACGGGAGCCATTCGCGATATTCCTGGCTGCCGTCGCTCATTCCGAGGTCGAGCGTAATGGTCCCGAGGATTGCGGCGACGTTGAACAGCCCGAGCGAAACCCAGGCGACGGGCTTTGCATAGATGGGCGCGCCAGAAGAGCGAGCTGCAATGTAGATTGCAAGGCCGCTCAGAGCGACCGATGCAAAGGCGTAGAACGTGCCGTTCGTGTGGATCGCTCGCAAGCGGCCAAAGGAGAGGTACGGGCTCGTTGCCAGATCCGGGAACGGAAACTTGAAGCTGAGAAGCACGGCAACCGCAGTCGTGATCAGCAGCCAAAGCGTCGCTGATACCACAAACGCGCTCAGGAGCGTCGCTTGCTCTCGAGTCTCGCGCTGTGTTCCGGCGACGTTCATGAAGCTAGCCCTCGCTCGTTCGAACTCGACCCGCGCTCTATGCGTATCCTACAGCACGACGAGCCGCGCGTCGCTCCCCCCTGACTTACCGCTTCGGACGCGTCCCGCGCGGGGCTGCCGGTTCCGCCAAGTCGATCGGCAGCGGCCCGGAGGCTTTGACCGCCTCGAGCGAGATGCTGGTGCGGATCGCCTTGATCGCCGGGAGTTTGTTGACGACGGCGAGCACGAACTGCGAGAACGCCGCCAGATCGGCGGCGACGATCTCGAGCAGAAAGTCGGCGTCGCCCGTGATGATGTGGCAGGCCACGACCTCGGGCAGCTTGCGGATTTGCTCGCGCAAGAGCTCGGTCTCGGCTTTGCGGGTGCGTTCGATCTCGATGCTCACGAACGCGGTGATCCCGAAGCCGAGCTTGGCGCGGTCGAGGAGCGCTCCGTAACGATCGATGTAGCCGTCCTCCTCCAGGCGGCGCACGCGCCGCAGACACGGTGACGGCGAGAGACCGACCAGCTTGGCGAGCTCCTGGTTCTGCAGACGACCGTTGCGCTGAAGGGCGGCCAAAATGTGACGATCGGTCGCGTCAATGTGGGAATCCGTCATTTCCTGCCCTCGCAGTGACCGCAGTTGGCATAGGATTGCGCGGTCACGGGCTGGGTTCTCCGCGGAAGGTCGTACCTCTCCTGCATGGACGCGACGACCCTGGCCCCGCCCGCCCGCATCGACAACTCCGGCTTCCGGTTCGACCATCTCGAGCTCTGGGTCGGCAACGCCCGGCAGGCCGCCTACTACTACTGCGGCGCGCTCGGCTTCCGCGCCGCCGCGTATCGCGGACCGGAGACGGGAGCGCCGGATACGTGCTCGTACTTGCTCGTGCAGAACGGCGTGCGCATCGTCGTCAGCTCCGGATTGACACCGGACGACGCGATCGGACGCCACGTCGCGCGTCACGGCGACGGCGTGCGCGGCATCGCGATCGCGGTCGACGATGCGGCGGCCGTCTACCGGCACGCCGTCGCGCAGGGTGCGACGCCGGTCGCGGCTCCGCATACGGTGAGCGACGAGGACGGCGACGCCGTGCTCGCAACGATCGGCGCGTACGGCGACACGGTGCACACGTTCGTGCAGCGCGGCGCGTACCGCGGAGCGTGGCTGCCGGGGTTCGTCCCGCTGGAGTCGTCGCCGTTCCCCTCGCGGCCGGTCGGCTTGACGCGCATCGATCATTGCGTCGCGAACGTCGGCTGGGAGGAGCTGGACCGCTGGTGCGCCTTCTACGAGCGGTCCCTCGGTCTGGTGGCCCTGATCTCGTTCGACGACCGCGACATCTCGACCGAGTTCACCGCGCTCAAATCGCGCGTCATGCAGAGCGAGGGCGGCGGGATCAAGTTTCCGATCAACGAGCCCGCGCACGGCAAGAAGAAGTCGCAGATCGAGGAGTACCTGCAGTTCTACGGCGGTGCGGGCGTACAGCACGTCGCAATCCAGACCGACGACATCGTGACGACCGTCGAAGCGTTGCGAGCCAACGGCGTCGAGCTGCTCGAGGCCCCGGAATCCTACTACGACGAGCTGCCCTCACGGGTCGGCGCGATCGCGGAGGACATCGAGGCGCTGCGCCGCTTGAGCATCCTCGTCGATCGCGACGATCGGGGCTACATGCTCCAGATCTTCACCAAGCCGCTTCAGGACCGTCCGACGCTGTTCATCGAGATCATCCAGCGTCGGGGCGCGCTCTCGTTCGGCAAGGGCAACTTCAAAGCGCTCTTCGTCTCGATCGAACAAGAACAAGCCAAACGCGGCACGTTGTAGGCTCACCGTCCGTCAGTGTGACGTCAGCTGAGTTGAGGCGACCGCCGCCGTCGGACTTGCGTCGAGGTGTTGGTGGACGTAGGCGATGACCATGCTGCCCTCACCGACGGCCGAGGCGACGCGCTTGACGGAATCGCTCCGAACGTCGCCGGCCGCGAAGACTCCTGGAACGCTCGTCTCGAATGGGAACGGCGGGCGTGAAGCCGTCCACCTCGTCACGTCGCGGCCGGTTCGCACGTAGCCGCCGGCGTCGCGCTCGATCACCTTTGGCAGCCAGTCGGTCTCGGCATCGGCGCCGATGAATACGAAGAGCGCGTCGGCGGGACGCTCCAACTCCGTCCCGCTCCCGTCACGCGTGACGATCGCTTCGAGATGGTCCTCACCCAAGACCCGAGCGACCGTCGTTCGGGGCTCGACGGAGATATTCGCCTTCGAGTGAAGCTGCTCGATGAGGTAGTGCGACATGCTCTTTGCCAGCGCATCGCCGCGGGTGAGAACCGTTACGCTGCGCGCGTAGTTCGCGAAGAACATCGCTGCCTGCCCGGCTGAGTTTCCACCGCCGACGATGAAGACGTCTCTTCCGAGCGTTCCTAGCGCCTCGGTGCGCGCGGCCCCGTAGTAGACGCCGCGTCCGACGAGACGCTCGGCCCCATCGCTTTCGAGCGCACGCCACGACACGCCGGTCGCGATGACGATGGCACGCGCGGCGATCGTCTCGTTGCCGTCGAGCACGATTGAAAATGTCGGCTCGTCGACGCGCAGCTCGACGACCTTGCGCGTCACCAAGATGTCCGTTCCGAAGTGCTTGGCTTGGAGCAGTGCCCGATGTGCGAGATCGTCGCCGGAGACGCCGCCGGGAAAGCCTAAGTAGTTTTCGATGCGCGACGACGTTCCGGCTTGGCCGCCCGGCGCCTCGCGCTCGATCATCATCGTCCGCAAGCCCTCCGAGGCGCCGTAGACGGCCGCGGCGAGGCCCGCCGGTCCACCGCCGACGATCGCCAGGTCGTAGGTATCGGTGGTCGGTCGTGTCTGCAATCCCAACGACTCGGCGAGATCCCGTTGGGTCGGCTGCACGAGCGAGCGTCCTCCGCTGACGACGACGGGATACACGCCCCCCTCGAGCAGCTCAGCGGCTACGTACGGCCGATCGGCCGGGTCGCTGGGATCGAGCCAGTCAAACGCGACTTGATTGCGCGAGAGGAAATCGCGAATGTCGTGACAGGCGAAATCGTACCGATCGCCGACGATCGTCGCTTGCGTAACCTCTGACGCTGCGTAGAGGTCGCGAATCACGCCGACGCGACGAACGAGCGTCTGCGCGAGGATGGCACTGGCTTCCGTGGCCTCGGTGACCATTGCGTGGAAGTCGGTCGGATCGGTGCGCATGAGGCGCGACGGCTGGATCGCGCGGCAGCTGACGCCCGCCGTCGACCCGAGCATCAGCGGCACCTCGCCGAAGAATTCACCCGGGTCCCAGGTGGTCGTTTGTCGTTCGCGGCCCGCGATCGTGCGCACCGCCTCGATCTCGCCTTCGAGCAGAATCCAAAAGTAGGGCGGGTCGCCCTCACGTACGATCCATTCCCCGACGTTGGCGCGGACGTCGGCGGCCCGGGCGACGATCCGCGAGCGGAGCGAATGCGGGAGCGCGGCGAGCAGGGGGACGGTCAGCGCGTCGGTTGGCGTGATCATGGCGGCGCTACAACCTTCCCGCTCCCACGCGCGGTTTCCGGCGCTCTACGTCAACGCGAGGTGACGCGCCGGTGTGGCCAGACGCTCTTCGATCTCGAGTGCGTACTGCACGATCGTGCCGAGCAGCTGCGGCCGAACCAAATGATAATCCCCGGTGATGTCGAGGAGCCCGATGACCTCGCCGGTTTCAGAAGATGCGGGGGCGAAGAATCTTCGTCACTTCGGCTTGCGGTGTTTCATTTTCGCTCGGTCCGCCCGTGAGGAAGTGCTCCCGCTGAACGCTCAGGGAGCGCCGCACGTCCTCGACATCGGAGAGCAACGTCAGGGGAGCGACGAGCGAGGACATCTGGTCGGAGGCTCCGCCAAGACGACGATCTGAGCACGGTACAGCTCGGGCAGCGCCAGCCGGAAGAGGATCGCTTGATCGAATGCATCCAGTCCCAATGCCAGCGACAGCCGTTCCAAGACGTGAGACGAAACCGTAATCGGTCGCCCGCTTTCGAACAGCCGGTACCGTTCCGCCGAGATCCCGACGAGTTCGGCGATTTCTTCGCGTCGTAGTCCGGGAACGCGGCGACGCCCGGTCTCCGGGAGGCCGGCGTTGGCGGGCGATAGCCGGGAACGAGGAGCGAGCGCGGATCGAGCGATCGAAGCGATTGTTGCGAACCACGGACGAGACGATCGCCGCAGTTGCGGCGCGGTCGGGCTTTCCTAGCCAGAGCGGGTTCTCGCGCATATTCGCGCGCGACGTAGGCGCGCCGCCGTCGGCGTATCGTTCCGGGCAGATCTCGGGCGCCGCCTAACGCGAGGAACGCTACGACTGCCGTCGCGGGGGAAAGGCGCCCGAGCGAACCTCTCCGGCGTAGGCGCGCAGGGCGTTGGTGGCGTCGTTGGCGAGGTTGGCGTAGGCTTTCGCGAATTTCGGCGGATCGGGATAGAGCCCGAGAACGTCGTGCAGCACCAGCACTTGCGCATCGCAGTTCGGACCGCTGCCGATCCCGATCGTGGGGATACGGACGTCCTCGGTGACGGCCGCGGCGACTGCGGCGTCGACCATCTCGAGGACGACGGCGAACGCCCCGGCGTCCGCCACGGCGGCGGCGTCGCGCAGCAGCTGCTCGCGCGCGCGGCGCGGGCGGAAGCCTTCGCCGAGCGCCGCGGTCTGCGGGAGCAAGCCGATGTGCGCGCACACCGGGATGCCGGCGCCGGCGATCGCGCGGATGCGCGGCGCGGCCGCCTCGCCGCCCTCGAGTTTGACCGACGACGCGCCGCCTTCTTTGATCAGGCGCACGGCACTCGAGATGGCGTCGGCGTCGGAGGCTTCGTACGTTCCGAACGGCAGATCCGCGATCACGTGCGCGCGCGTGGTGGCACGTACGACGGCGCCTGTGTGGCGCACCATGTCGACGAGCTGGACCGGGGTCGTGGCGGGGTAGCCGAGGACGACCATGCCGAGTGAGTCGCCGACCAGGATCACGTCGATCCCGGCGGCTTCGGCACAGCGGGCGAACGGCGCGTCGTAGGCGGTGATGACGGGGAACGCGGCGCCTTTTCGGGCGCCGATCTCCGCGGCGCCGAGCCGCGCTTTCACGCGCGCTCCCGCGCGCGGACGAGGCGTAGCATCGCGTGCGTGAGGGGGACGGCGATTCCGTGCTCGCCGGCACGGCGGACGATCGCACCGGCGATCGCTTCGATCTCGCTGGGACGGCCGGCGTCGAGGTCTTGAAGCATCGAGTTGCGGTTCGCCGCGGTGGCGCGCGCCGCCGCTTCGACGGCCTCCCACGGGTCGCCGACGTCGACGCCTGCTGCGGACGCGACCGTCCCGGCCTCCCGCGCGAGCCCTTTCCCGAGCTCGGAAAGATCGCGATCGGAAGCGATCGCGCCGTTCGGCCTGCGCGCGAGCGCACCGAGCGGGTTGATCGCCGCGTTGACGATCAGCTTGCGCCACAGGACCGGCGCGATGTCGTCTACGACGCGCGCCTCGAGCCCGGCGGCGACGAACGCGGCGGCCAGCTCGTCGCTGGTCGGCGCGGCGGAAGCGTTGCGCTCGAAGATCGTCGCGCCGGAGATGATGACCGGGCGCACCGCTCCGTCGCCGAGTTTGATCGCGCCGAACATCGTCGAGCCCGCGACGACGCGGTTCTCGGGCAGCACCGCGCGCGCGTCGGCGGCGTTGTCGATTCCGTTTTGGACCGAAGCGACCAGGGCATGCGGCGCGAGGATTCCGTGCAGCGGAGCGAGCGCGTCGCGGGTGGCAAACGACTTCACCGCGACGATGATCGCGTCGCGGTCGGCCATCGCGCGCGGATCCGCGGCGGCGGCGACCCGAACGAACTCCGACTCGTCCGGCCCAGCGACCGCGATGCCGTCGCGCGCGATCGCTTCGGCGACCGCGGAACGCCGCACGAGCAGCGCGACGTCGTGCGCCCTCGAGAGTGCGGCGGCGAACGAGAGCCCGATGGCGCCCGCGCCGACGATCCCGATCCGCACGTCAGGCCTCGCTCAAGCGCAGGCCCAGTTCGTCGGCCGGCGTGAAGCCCATGGAGGTGTAGAGCCCGCGTGCTTCCTCGGACGGATGAAGGGTGAGGAAGATCAGCTGCAAAGCGCGCGCGTCGGCAAGCAGCGCCTCCATGACGGCGCGGGCCACGCCGCGCCGGCGCGCCGCCGGAACGACGTAGACGGACTGGACGCGGCCGGCCCGTTCGGAAGCGGACCCCGGCCGCGGGATCGCGAGGTGCACCAGGATCGCGCCGCTGGCGATCGGCTCGCCGCGCTCTTCCGCGATCCATGCGACGTACGTGCCGTCGGCGACGGTACGGCGCGCGAAGTCGGCCCACACCGGCGTTTGGGCGGCCATCGCTTCGGCGCTCCAGTCGCCGACCTCCGCCCACACGGCCGCGCGATGTTCGGCGAGCACCTGCGCGTCCGCAACCGTCGCGCGTCGCAGCGCGACGCTCATCGACCCTGGAAGTTCGCGGCGCGCTTTTGGGTGAACGCCGCGACACCCTCGGCGAAGTCGGCGGTTTGCGCCGCGATCGCCTGCATCTCCGCTTCGTACGCCAGGGCCTCGCGGGCAGAGCCCAGGCCGTTGCGTGCGAGCTCGCGCTTGATCAGACCGATCGCGCGCGATCCGCGCGCGAGGTTTGCGGCGAACTCCTGCGCCTCGGCCAAACACCGGTCGGCCGGCACGACCTTCGTGCACAATCCGAGCGCGTCGGCGCGCGTCGAGTCGATCTTCTCCGAGAGGATGCACAGTTCGAGCGCCCTCGCGTAGCCGACGATGCGCGGCAACGTGAACGACGTTCCGCTGTCGGGCACCAGGCCGATCTTCACGAATGCGGTGGTGAACGACGCGGTCTCGGCGACGATGCGGAAGTCGCACGCGCACGCGATTCCCATCCCGGCGCCGGCCGCGACGCCGTTGACCGCCGCGACGATCGGCGTCTCCATCGTGAGCAGTTTGAGGATCAGCGGGTTGTAGCGCCGCTCGACGGTCGCGGCGATGTCGGTCGCCACCTCGGCGTTCATGACGCGCGGATCGTCGAGGGCCTGACCGGCGCAGAAGCCTTTCCCTTCGCCGGTGATGACGATCGCGCGCACCCCCTCCGCCCGTTCGAGGCCGCCGAGCGTCTCGATGAGCGACTCGATCAGGTCGGCCGTGAGCGCGTTGTACGCCTGCGGGCGGTTGAAGGTAATCGTCGCGACGCCGCCCTCGACCGCAACGCTGTGCTGAACCGGTGCGCTCATCTGCCGTGCCATGTCGGCTTGCGCTTCTCAAGGAATGCCGCGACGCCCTCGCGTGCCTCGTCGGACTGCAGGAGGGCCATGAAGGCGCGCCGCTCGTCCAGCAGCGAGGCGTGCAGCGACTGCTCGAACGCCTGCGCGATCGCGCGCTTCGCGACGCGCACCGCGTGCGGCGCCTGGCGAGTAAGGGCCCGGGCCAGATCGAGCGCGACCGGCAGCACGCGCTCGGGCGGCACGCAGCGGTTCGCGAGGCCGTGCGCTTCCGCGTCGCGGCCGCTGATTTCCCGGCCGAGCAGCACCATCTCGGTGGCGATCGTTTTGCCGACGGCATGGGTCAGCCGCTGCGTCCCGCCCGCGCCGGGCATCACGCCGAGGTTGATCTCCGGCTGTCCCAGGCGCGCGTTCTCGGCGACGACGAGCAGATCGCACGACATCGCGAGCTCGAGCCCGCCGCCGAACGCGAGGCCGCGCACGGCCGCGATCAGCGGCAGCCCGCAGGCCCAGAGGCGATCCCATTCTTCGAGCCGCGGACCCTTGCCGGCGAATTCGGCGATGTCGCCGCCGGCCGCGAACGCCCGCTCGTCGCCGGTGATCACGACCGCGCGCGTCTCGCCGTCCAGATCGGCCGCTTCGAGCGCGTCGCCGAGCTGCGCGATCACCGCGTTCGAGAGGGCATTGAGCACCTTCGGCCGGTTGAGCCGCAGCAGCACGACGTGCGGCGCCGGGCGTTCGATGAGGACCAGCGGTTCGCTCACAGGGATCTCCGATCGAAGACGCGCTTGGCTTTGCCGGCCTCGATCCGCTCGATCGTTCCCGGAGCGACGACGCGCGTGCGCAGCGACACCAGCAGCGTCTCCGAGATCCGTGCGGTCACGACGCCGGCGAGACGTTCGAGGTCCTCGATCGACACATCGGGTTGATGTTCGACCTCGACCAGCATCTCGTCCAACCCGTTCGGCGGACGGTCGACGAAGATCCGATAGTTCGGCGAGAGCTCCGTGAAGCGTAGCAGCACCTCTTCGACCGCCGACGGAAACACGTTGACGCCGCGGATCACCAGCATGTCGTCGACGCGTCCGGCGAACCAATCGATGCGCGCCGTCGTCCGGCCGCAGCCGCACGGTTCGCGCACCATCGAGGTGAGGTCGCGCGTGCGGTAGCGCAGCACCGGCATCGCGTCGCGGGTCAGCGTCGTGAGCACCAGCTCGCCGCGCTCGCCGTCGGGAAGCGGCTTCCCGCTCTCGGGGTCGATGATCTCCGCCAGGAAGTGATCTTCCTGAACGTGCATGCCGGCTTTTTCCAGACACTCTTGCGCGACGCCGGGGCCGATGATCTCGGTGAGTCCGTAGATGTTGGTCGCGGTGACGCCGAAGAGTTCTTCGAGCGACGCGCGCATCTCGCGCGTCCACGCTTCGGCGCCGCAGATCGCGTAGCGCAGCGCCTTCGGACGGCGGCGCTCGGCGCGGAAGCGTTCGGCGAGGACGAGCAGGTAGCTCGGCGTCCCGCCGATACCGATCACCGGCAGATCGGCGAGCAGCTGCATTTGGTGGCTGGTGTTTCCGGCCGAGGCCGGGATCGCGCACGCGCCGAGCGTCTCGCACCCGCCGTGCGCGCCCAGGCCGCCGGTGAAAAGCCCGTACCCCCAGGCCACCTGGAACATGTCGCCCGGCCGAATTCCGCCGGCGGCGAGACTGCGGGCCATGACCTCGCCGAACACGTCGAGATCGCGCCGCGTATACGCGCCGACGGTCGGGTTCCCCGTCGTCCCCGAGGAGGCGTGGATGCGGGCGAGGTCGCGTTCCCCAACCGCCAGCAGCCCCAGCGGGTAGGCGTCGCGCAGGTCGGCCTTCGTGCTGAACGGGAGGCCCGCCAACGCGTCGAGCCCGTCGGGCGTCGCGACCCCGCGGAGCCGCTCGCGGTAGACGTCGTTGGCATCGCGAAGCCGGTCGACGAGCCCGCGCAGGCGCTCGAGTTGCAGCGCCTCCAGCGCGTGGCGCTCGAGGGTCTCGAACTCCGGCTGAAAGATGGGGTGGGCGGCGCTGCGGGTCATCGCGAGGAGCATCCGCGACGGACGCCTCAAGAACCTTGGCGTGCGGGAAGCGGTCGGGTTCGCGACGCTGGCGCTCCTGGCGATCGCGGCCGGAGTGAGCTTCGTGCTGCAGGCGAGCGTAAACGCCGGCTTGCGTACGGGACTGCATTCGCCGAACTGGTCGGCGCTGATCAGTTATGCCGGCGGGACGCTGGTCATGGCGATGATCGTCCTGGGCATGCGCGATCCCTGGCCGAACGGGACCGCGATCGCGAACACGCCGTGGTGGTCGTGGCTCGGCGGCGCGTTCGGCGCGGTCTACGTCGTGATCATCATCCTGCTGCTCCCGCGGCTCGGCACCGCGGCGCTCATCGCGCTGTTCGTTCTCGGCCAGATGATCGCGTCGCTCGCGTTCGACCAGTTCGGATGGTTCGGCGTCCCCAAACACCCGATCGACCCGCTGCGGGTGATCGGCGCCGTGCTGCTGGTTGCCGGCGTCGTGCTCATCCGCCGCTGAACCGCTACGCCGTTCGGCGCGCCGTGGACGTGAAGATCGCGGCGAGCCGGCCGTCGCGGTCGAGATCGTGTTCGGCGGCGACGCGGTTCGCCTCCGCGATGTACCCGGCGCACGCGAGATCGGCGGCTTTCTGCGCGCCCAGCCGCTCGAGCGCGGCGATCACCTGCTCGGCGCGCGTGTCGTCGATCTCGCCGATCGAGGCGTACGCATCGGCGACCGTCGCGCGGTCCGCGGAGGGACTACCGGCCAGCGACCAGACGACCGGAAACGACCACTTGCGGCGGCGGATGTCCGCGCCGCTGGGCTTGCCGGTCTCCAGCGTCGTGCCCCACGTCCCGAGCACGTCGTCGCGCACTTGGAACGCCAAACCGTACGCGCGCCCGACGCGGCCGTAGGCGGTGGCGCGTTCCCGCGACGTGCCGGCGGCGAGCGCACCGAGTTCGCATGCCGCCGCGAACAGCGCGGCCGTCTTCCCTTCGATCATCGTGACGTACTCGCCGAACGAGACCGTCGGCGCCGTCTCGAAGCCGATGTCGTACGCTTGTCCCTGGCACATGCGGTAGTGCGCGTGATAGAGCGCGGAGGCCATTGCGGCAACGGTCGCCGCGGGAAGTCCGTCCGAATCGTCCATCAGCGTGAGGTAGCTCAGCGCGCACAGCGCGTTGCCCGCTTCGAGCGCCGCCGGGATGCCGAAACGCGCCCACAGCGTCGGCCGCCCGTGACGCAGTTCGTCACGGTCCTCGATGTCGTCGTGAACCAGCGAGAAGTTGTGCAGCAGCTCGAGCGCGGCGGCGGCCGGAAAGGCGGTCTCCGGCGCGCCGTTTTCGGTCTGGGCGACGCTGAGCAGGATGCGCGGACGCAGCCGCTTCCCGCGCTTGCCGTGTGGATCGTCGAGCGCGAAGTGCTCGCGGATCAGCGCGCGGTTCGGCGAGCCGTCATCGAGCCGGTCGATGGCGCCCTCCAGATAGCGCTCGAACGCTTCGAGCGTGGGACGGGTCTGCAATCTCGCGGTGCTACTTGGCCAGCACGCCGCGCACGGCGCGCAGGACGTTGCCGGGGCGCATCGCATCGGCGGCCGCCGTCGCTTCGAAGCCCGAGTGCACCATGCAATCCGTGCATTTCGGATTGCCGCTGGCGTGCCCGTAGTTGTCCCACTCCGTCTCATCCAGCAGCTGCTGGTACGAGTCGGCGTAGCCCTCACCGAGCAGATAGCACGGCTTCTGCCAGCCGAAGAGGCTGTACGACGGCATCCCCCACGGCGTGCACTCGTAGTCTTTTTCGCCGACCAGGAAGTCGATGAAGAAGGGGCTCGCGTTGAACTGCCAGCGCTTCTTCCCGGCGCGGTACGGCGCCATGATCTCGCGGAAGAGCGACTTCGTTTGGTCGCGCTGCAGGAAATGTTCCTGATCCGGCGCCTTCTCGTACGGATAGCCGGGCGAGATCATCATCCCGTCGACCTCGAGCTCGTCGGTCGCGAAGTCGAAGAACTCGGCGACGCGCTTCGGATCGGCGTCCTTGAAGATCGTCGTGTTCGTCGTGACGCGGAAGCCGCGCGCCTTCGCGGCCTTGATCGCGCTGACCGCGATGTCGAAGATTCCGCCGCGGTCGACGGCGCGATCGTGCTCTTCGCGCAGGCCGTCGAGATGCACGCTGAACGAGAAGTACGGCGACGGCGCGAACTTCTCGAGGCTCTGCTCGAGGCGGATGCCGTTGGTGCAGAGGTACACGAACTTCTTGCGCGCGATCAGGCCGGCGACGATCTGGTCGATCTGCGGGTGCAGCAGCGGCTCCCCGCCGGGGATCGCCACGACCGGCGCGCCGCAGTCCTCGACCGCCGCGAAACACTGCTCGGGGGTGAGGTGTTTGCGCAGGACCTCGACCGGATGCTGGATCTTGCCGCACCCACCGCAAGCGAGGTTGCAGCGGAAGAGCGGTTCGAGCATCAGCACGAGCGGATACCGCTTGCGGCCCGCGATGCGCTGACGCACGACGTACGACCCGACCGCTATAACCTGCTTGAGAGAGACAGCCATCAATCCTCCGCTCGACGCCCGCCTGCCGGGGCGTATCCGTGTTCTTGAAACCACCTGACCGCAGCCCCGAGCGCGAGGGTTCCATCGCGGTGGCGAAGTCCGAGTTCAGCGACGGATTTCGTCGCGTCGTAGAACATCATCTGCTTGGCCATGCGCACGCTTTCGAAGGAGATGTCCGGCGCGATCCCGACGCGCGCCAGGACGAACTCGCGCAGTGCGGCGTATGCGAGCGGAATCGCGCGCGGCAGACGCACCCGCGGCGCCGGGCGGTCGCTCAAAACGGAGAGCCGCTCCAGCAGCGCCCGCAGCGTGAGGTTCTCGTTTCCCAGGATGTACCGCTGGCCGGCGACGCCGCGTTCGTACGCCGCGAGGTGGCCTTCGGCGACCTCCGCGACGTCGACCAGGTTGAGTCCGGTGTCGACGTACGCCGGCATGCGGCCACTCAGAAAGCGGACGATGATCTCACCGGTCGGCGTCGGTTTGGCGTCCCACGGACCGACCGGCGTCGCCGGGTTGACGATGACGACGTCCTGGCCCGCGGCGAACGCGCGCCGCGCCTCCAGCTCGCCCAAATACTTCGAGCGCTTGTAGGTACCGACCAGCCTCTCGGGCGGGCTCTGGTACGTCTCGTCGGCCGCCAGCCCGTCAGGCCGCACGCCGATCGCGGCGACCGAACTCGTGTGCACGACCCGCGGAACCCCGGCGGCGCGCGCGGCGGCGAGCACGTAGCGGGTGCCCTCGACGTTGACCCGCATCAGCGCGGCGCGGTCCCGGTACCAGAGACTATAGAAGGCCGCGGCGTGGAAGACCGCATCGCAGCCGCGCATCGCGTCGCTGAGTCCCGGCGCGAAGACGTCGCCCGCGACGCGCTCGACGCGAAGGCCGTCCAGCGAGGGTGCGCCGGAGCGCACCAGCGCGCGGACGTGCCAGCCTTCCGCGAGGAGGGCGCGCACGAGGTTGGCGCCTACGAAACCCGAGGCGCCGGTGACGAACGCGGTTCGCGACAAGGTTCGTGTATCGTCGCTACCGGCCAAGAACGAAGGGGCGCTTGCGCACGCGGTCGGCGAGCCAGCGCAGCGTCGGATTCGTAAGCGTCGACGTCGAGGCGGCGATGACGAGCGCGCGCACTTCCGCGCGGTCGATCTTCACGCTGCCGCCCGGGACGAGCATCGCTTCGCTCCCTTCGAGCTCGCGAACCGTCGCGATCGCGAACAGCACCGGCAGCACGCAGAAGAGCCGAATTCGGACCGCTGCCGCGGGGATCGCCTCGATGTAGTGCAGCGCACTTTCGAGGTCGTCGTGGGCGAGCTGCATCAGCGGGCCGAGCGCATCGCGATTCGCCGCGCGGCGCTCCGCGCGCAGAATGGCGTCGTGGCCGCTTCCAACCGCGGTCAGCAATTCGGACGGAATGTAGATCGCGTTCTCGCGCTCCGCGTCCCACGCGATGTCCTTGAGAATGTTGACGGTCTGCAGCGCTTCACCGAAGGCTTCGCAATTCTCGAGCAGGCGCGCGTACGTGCGACTCCCGACGACGTACGAGTGTTCGTACCATAGCTCGGTGAGCAGATGCCCGACCGTCCCGGCCACATAGTAGCAGTATTCGCGAAACTCGCCGACGCTCGCGATGCGGATTCCCTCGGGGTGCTCGAGCACGAAGCGCCGCATCCCGCGGACCATCTCCTCGACCCAGCGGCGCAGGATCGCGCGGGTCGGCCGCTCGAGCATCCGCCACATCAGGAACACATGACCGGTCGCGGCGACGAGTGCTCGGTAGTCTTCGCTCGACGTCAGTTCTGCTCCGACCGTACCGAATGCATTGGCCTCCGTCTCGTCGTCGAAGCAGGCCAGGAACGTGTCGAGCAACGCCGCCTTCCGCTGCGGCGTGAGACGGATGTCGTCCTCGACGGTATCGGCGATCCGGCACAGCAGGTAGCCGATGCGAACCGGCGGCTCCAAGCGGGGCGGCAGCAGCTTGATGCCGAGCGCGAAGGTACGAGAGACGCGCGGCAAGATGAGCCTCGATTCACGCGTCGCAACCGTCACCGACTGTTCTTGAGCCAGCATCCCCGTCCACCACCTCCACTCGCGGTCGGCGCGCTCCATCACGCAGCCGTCCCGACCAACGACCCGCGGCGACGCCGATCGGTGGCAACCGGCCTGTCATCCTGAGCCTGTCGAAGGGCGAGGGGCTCGGGCCGACATCGTGGAGTTCCGAAGGTAAATGACACGGGAATCCCAGGATGACGCGGGGAGGCTGGCGGAAGAGCCGCCCATGAAACCGGGAACTGCGGCGCATCGCGAGCTGTTCTGCCGCACCTTCATCGACACACACGACGCGTTCGAGCCCGAACGGCTCCCCTGGCCCGAACTCGACGGGCTCTATCTGCAGCGACTGCGCGCGTTTCCGCTCTGGAGCTACGCGCGATCGATCGAGCAGCGGGCGGGCCGCATGGTGACGGCATTCGCGCAGACCCTCGAGGACCCGCTGATCCGCGAAGCGGTCGCGTTGCAAGGCGTCGAGGAAACACGTCACGGGCGGCTGATGACGCACGTACTCGAACGCTACGGCATCGACGCACCGCAACTGCCGGTCGCGGATCCGCCGGCGCGCCGCGACGATTTCCTGATCTTCGGCTTCGGTGAGTGCACCGACTCGTTCGTCGGCTTCGGCGCGTTCGCGCTGGCCCGTCAGAAGCGGCTCTTCCCCGATTCGCTGCTCTCGATCTTCGAGGGCGTTCTGTGGGAAGAAGCGCGCCACATCGCATTCTTCATCAACTGGTGGCGGTATGAAGAAGCGCGTGCCGGACGCGACGGTCTCCTGCAGCGCGCGTACGGGAGCCTCAAGTACCACGCGCGCGCGATCGTGGGAGCGGCGCAAGGCGGCGCCGACACCCCGCCGTTGCCGAACATCGAGCGTGCGCAGATCAAAGCGATGCTGGACGGCATCACGCCGGTGATGTTCCTCGAGACCGCACTCGCCGAGAACCGGCGTCACATGGAGCGGCTCGACCCGCGGCTCATCAAGCCGCTGTTGATGCCGACGCTCGCGACCCTCGCGCTGATCGGCTTGCGGCTTCTCCCGCCGTTGCCGGCGAAGGACGTTCAGCGCGAGGAGCGACGCATCGCCGCGTAGCGGCCGAGAGCCGAGAGCGGAAAGTGCAGCCGGTACTGGTGGTAGTTCAGGTAGAAGTTCACCGGAAAGCCGGTCCCGGTGAACTCCGGCTCATCCCACGTGCCGGCCGCGGTTTGCGTCGCGAGCAGAAACGCGACGCCGCGCTCGATTGCCGCGGCGAATGCGTCGGCGATCGACGGGTGGCGCTGCGCGCACGCCAGCAGTCCGATCAGCGCCCACGCCGTTTGGCTCGCGGTGCTCGGGCCGATCCCACGCAGCGCGGGGTCCGTGTAGCTCGCCGTCGTCTCCCCCCAACCGCCGTCGTCGTTCTGCACGCTCTTCAACCAGACGGCGCCCCGCACGACCGCCGCGTCGATCCGGCGCAGCCGCGCTGAATTCTCCGCCGCCTGCGCCGTGATGGGCGCGAGCGCGGCGAGCGCGCCGCTCGTGCCGTACACGTAGTTGACGCCCCAGCGGCCGAACCACGCCCCGTCCGCTTCCTGTTCCGCGAGCAGGTAGTCGAGGCCGCGCGAGAAGCGCGCGCGATCGAACCCCGCAAGGCCGCAGCGCGCGACCATCTCGAGCACGCGAGCCGTGACGTCGGCGGTGTTGGGGTCGACCATCGCCTTGAGATCGCCGTAGGGGATGCGGTTGAGCCAGTCCTTGTCGTTGTCGACGTCGAACGCGCCCCAGCCGCCGGCGCGGCACTGCATCGTCGCGACCCACTGCGCCGCGCGCTCAATCGCCGCACCGATGCGTTCCGGCTGCGGATGGTCCACCGCGGCGAGCGCCATCACGACCACCGCCGTATCGTCGACGTCGGGATACCACGCGTTCTCGAACTCGAACGCCCAGCCGCCCGGCTTCCCGGTGCGGTTCTTTACCGCCCAATCGCCGTAGCGGGCGACGATCTGCTTGTCCATCAGCCACGTCGCCGCGCTGACCAGCCGCGGCTCGTCGCGCCGCACGCCCGCGTCGACGAGCGCCCGCACCGCGAGGCCCGTGTCCCACACCGGCGAGATGCAGGGCTGCACGCGGTACGCACCGTTCGCGGTAATCGTGAACCCGTCGAGTGCCGCGAAGCCGCGCACGACGACGGGATCGTCGAGAGCATATCCCTGCGCGCGCAGGCCCAGCATCGCGTTGAGCATCGCGGGGATGATCCCGCCCCAGTCGCCGGTCTCTTCCTGGCGCTCGACGGTCCACTTCTCCGCGAGCGCGAGACCGCGCTCGCGAAACGGCGTCAAACCCGTGCGCTCCGTCCACTTGAACGCCGCATCGACCGCGTTGAAGAACGCTTCGAAAGCGTCGCGCGCTGCGGGCAGCGTGAAGCGGGCGTTCGCGCGGCCTTCGGCATAGAGCTCGTCCAGGTTCAGCCGCGGGCCGTAGACGGGTCTCTTCGCGAAGAGGAGGATGAGCGGGACCGTGCTGCCGCGCGCCCAGCTCGAGAGGTCGTAGATCGAGAACGGCCCGCGTTCGGGGAGCACCATCAGCCACGGCGGCAGCGACGGCAGCGCGCTCCACTCGTAGGCGCCGAGCAGCGCGAGGTGCATCTTGGTAAAGATCCGGCTGGCGCTGATCCCGCCGCGCGCGAGGATGAACGTGCGCCCGCGCTGCAGTGCGGGATCGTCGGCCGGAACGCCCAGCAGACGGAGCGCCATGTAGGCCTCGATGCTGACGCTCAACTCGCCGCCGTCACCGTAGGCGAGTTCCCAACCGCCATGCTCGCGCTGGTTCTCGCGGAAATATCTCTCCGCAGCCGCGCGCGGGACGCGGTCGAACGTTCCCCACACATGGTGCAGCAGGACGACTTCCGCCGTGATCGTGACGTTCGACTGCAGCTCCGCCCACCAATACCCGACCGGATCTTGCAGCCGGAACAGCGCGTCGACGGCGCGGTCGATCGCGTGATCGAGCGCGGTTTCGGAGGGGCGGTCGCTGTCGCGATTCGAAGGCGTGCTCTGAATGCTCAAGGTGCTTCGTGTAGCGGCGTGGATTGGTGCGGCGACCTGGGTCGGTCTGATCGTCGCTCGCGGTCGGTTTTGGGACTCGCGTGCCGACGGCCTTCGTGATCCCGCCCCGGGCGGCGCCGTGCCCGACGTGCATGCGGTCGTGCCGGCTCGCGATGAGGCGGACGTCGTCGCGCGTACGCTCGGGTCGCTGCTCGCGCAGGAGTACCCCGGCCGCTTCTCCGTCACGCTGGTCGACGATCGCAGCGGCGACGGCACCGGTGACGCCGCGCGCGTGACGATCGACCGATACGCGGCGCACGAGCGGGCGCGCGTCATCGAAGCGCAACCGCGGCCCGACGGTTGGACGGGGAAGGTCTGGGCGCTGGCCGAGGGCATCGCCGCGGCACGTGCGAGCGGCGCGCGACCGGCGTATTGGTGGTTCTCCGACGCCGACGTCGAGCACGACCCGGACACGCTCGCACGGCTCGTTGCGACCGCGACGGCGCAGGATCGCGCGCTCGTCTCGCAGATGGTCGCGCTGCACTGCACGTCCGCCGCGGAGCAGCTGCTGATCCCGGCGTTCGTCTTTTTCTTCCGCATGCTCTATCCGTTCGCATGGGTGAACGACGACGCGCGCGCGACGGCCGCTGCAGCCGGCGGCTGCGTCCTGCTCTCCGACGACGCGCTGCGACGGATCGGCGGCGTCGAACGGATCGCGGGCGAGCTGATCGACGACTGCGCGCTCGCCGCGGCAGTGAAGCGCAGCGGCGGTAGCCTCTGGCTCGGTCTAGCGACGCGTTCGCGCAGCATCCGCCCGTACGCGTCGTTGAGCACGATCTGGTCGATGGTCGCACGCACCGCGTACACGCAGCTCCGCTACTCGCCGCTGCTGCTCGCGGGAACGGTCGCGGGAATGATGCTGCTCTATTACGTCCCCGTCGCGGCAACGGTCGACGGCGTACGTCGGCGCCGAATCGATCTCGCCCTGCCGGGAGCGCTCGCGTGGGGAGCGATGGCGCTGGCGTATGCGCCGACGCTGCGCCTCTATCGCGTGCGTCCGCTCGTCGCGTTGGCGCTCCCGCTCGCCGGCGCGCTCTACACCGCGATGACGGTCGACTCCGCCCGGCGGCACGCTCGCGGCGCCGGCGGCGCCTGGAAAGGCCGCACGTTCACGCCGCCGGGACCGGCGTAAACAGAGACTCGATCCCCGAATCGCCCTACCCCCTTGCGGGGAGCCATACGCGGACCAGGAAGGGCCCGCGAGACGGTCCTTGCGAATTGGGCCCGTGCTACCGCGAGAGGACGGCGCTGGTCTCGCCGAGCCGGCGGAGCGCGCGTCGCACGTCGCGGGAGAACGCATATGCTGCGCGCGGCGAGCGCACGAACGCGGCCGCGATCCGTGCGACGTCGATGGAGCCGTCGGCGCGGATCGCACGCTCGAGTGCCGGAAGATCGCGCGACGCATCGTCGCTGACGATCCGCACCATCGCGAACCGCACGCCACGTGCGGCGAGTGCGGCGGCGAGGTGAATTCCTTCCATATCGACGACGTCCGCGGCGGAACCGAACGCGAGGGCCGCGCGCTCGGCGACGGTCGTGACGACGTGATCGACGGTCCACGCATCGACGAGGGTCGCCCCGAGCGACGACGCGAGTTCGTCGCGCAGTCCGACGTCGAGCTCGACCTCCGCCGTGTCGCCGGCGACGCGACGGTAGACGACGACGTCGCCGACGGTGAGATCGCGCAGCGCGCCGCACAATCCGAGCACGACTGCTGCCTCACCGGCTGGGATCTGGGGCAGCGACGCCGCGGCCCGCGCACCTGCCGCGACCTCGACGATGCCGGCGTTCGGATTCCCCTTGCGCACCGCGCGGGCCTCGGCGCCCCGCGGAACGACGATCGTCACGGGACGATCGAACCGTCGTCCGCGACGCGCAGCCGGTCGCCGGCCCACCGCACGTCGCGCGACACGAACGAAGCGCACCATTCCGCCAGCCCGAGCGCATCGCGCAGGGGGACGAGCAGCGGCGCAGGGCGCGCGCCGAACGCACGCGCCGCGGCGAGCGCGAGCGCGTAGCGCAGCGCGAACGCGGCGCCGGCGACGGCGAGCGCCTTCGAACGCCGTCGCGCGAGCGCCAGGTGCAGCAGCGCGAGCGGGATCGGATACGTCAGCACGACACCGAGGAAGCCGGCCGGCTCGAGCGCCCGGTGCGTGCGCATCCAGCGCAGCTCGTGCGCCCAGAGCGCGCCGAAGGTCGGCTCGTCGACGAGGTTCTCGACGACGTACTCCGAGAGGACGACGCCGGCGCCGGCGCGCGCGACCTCGGCGCAGAGCCGCGCGTCGTCGGCGAGGTGCGGCCCGAGCGCGTCGAGCCCGCCGATCTCCTCGAAGCGCGTGCGGCGGACCGCGATCGTGGCGCCGAAGCCGAACCGAACACCCAGCAGCTTCTCCGCGACGAGCACCGACGGTGCGAAGTGCTCGTGGTTCGCCATCGCGCCGAGCCGCGAGGCGACGGCGTCGTCCGCCGGCGTCCCGCGGTAGAGGCACGTCACCGCGCCGACGCGTTCGTCCGAGAAGGGCTCGACGATGGCGAGCAGATAGTCCGGCGTGACGCGCATGTCGCTGTCGGCGAACACGAGGATGTCGCCGCGCGCATGAGGGACGAGCGCGGCCAGCGTGTCGATCTTGGGGTTCGCGTGGCGCGGCGTACCTTCATCGGCCCACGCGACGCGCACGCGGTCCGCGAACTCAGCCGCGACGGCGTGCGCCGCGGCCAGCGCGGGATCGTCCACGTCGCGCGCGCCGAGCACGACGTCGTACGACGGATAGTCCTGATCGCAGAACGAGCGCAGCTTCTGCGCGAGCAGCGGTTCGTCGCCGCGCAGCGGCTTGAGAATCGTGACGTGCGGCGCATGCACGGTGGGTTTGCGCGTGCGGCGGCCGAACGCGAGGGTCCGTTCGAGCGCGAACGCGCCGTACGCCAGGCTCGCCAACGAGAGCGCCAACGTTGCGCGCTCGGCGAGCCGACGCAGGTCAGCCACGGGCCGGCGCGAGGTCGGAGAACGCGATCGTCTCGACACCGGGCGCGTGCAGCGCGCGCGCGACGTCGCCGTCCAGCAGCGCCGCGAGCTCGTCGGCATGCCGGTACGCGTGCAGCCCCGCCGCCTTCCCCGGCCACGGCCCGGTCGCCGGGTGGAAAAAGATCTCGGTGACGCCCGGCTGCAGTTCGCCCAGCAGCGCGACGACGCGCTCCGGCGTCATCCGTCCCGAATCGCCCAGGCCGAAGACGCGGTCGTTGTAGCGCACGCCCGCCGCACGCAGTCGCGCTTTCATGAGCGCGAGCCACGGTGCGAGCAGAAGCGCGTTGGCGAAGCGAAGGCCGCGCGCGTCGTGCGTTGCGCGCCACGACGCGGCGAACGGCTCGTACGGTACGCGCATCGGCGGTCGACCGTAGTCGCGGGCGACCTTCAGTACGATGCCGAGGACCGTCGGGTGCAGGTGCATGTGGCACTGCGCGTTGACGTGGTCGAACGCGAGGCCGGTCGCGGCGAAAGCCGCGAACTGTGCGCGAATTTCCGCTTCGAGCTGCCGCCGGATCCGCGGGTGGAAGAAGTAGCGCACGCCCGCCTGCACGAGCTGCGAGCTCAACCTCCCGGCATCATCGACGAGGTCGGGGATGCGCTCTGGCGGCAAGAGCGGCCGGCCTTCCACGACGACGACGTGCAAGCCGATCCGCAGCGACGGCAGCGCGCGCGCCCGCGCGACGGCGTCGGCCGCCGCAGGTTCGGCAACCATGAGGCTCGCCGCGGTCAGCACGCCCTCGCGGTGGGCGCGCTCGACCGCCTCGTTGACCGGGATCGCGAGACCGAAATCGTCCGCCGTGACGATCACCCGGCGCATCGTGCCGGGTGAACTACCGCGCGTGGCTGCCGTCGGACACCGTGTCCGTGACGATCTTGTAGTCGGTGAACGTCGCGTGGCAGATCACGTGATACGTCGGCAGCTTGATGTCGGCGTCCTCGCTGGCCGGTACGGGGATGCCGCTCACGATGACCGGTGTGACGGCGACCCCAATGTTCCCACCGTTGAGATACGTCCACTCGATCTTGCGCAGGCCGTCGGCGTCGAGTTCGGCCTGCACGCCCTTGATGTGACCGTCCACCTTGTCGCGCATCTCGACGTGCGTGCGGTCGCCCGCGCGGCTCAGGCTGGTGACGTCGTAATGTTCGGTCCAGGTCGACGGCACCATCGGATCCATCTTCATGTCCTCGAAGCCTTTGCCGAACCACGGCACGTGCTCGAAGTGCACCGAGTACAAGTTCGGGCGTTTGAACGAGATCGTTCCGTTCAAGTGAAACTTGAGGTACGGAAACGAGCGCAGCGCGACGTCGACGTGCAGGCGTGAGGTGTAGGACTGGACGGTGGCGGTTCGCGTGCCGCTCAAGGCAAAAAGCCTCGCCGCTTCTTCGGACTGAGCCGAAGGTGCGGGAGCTTCGCCGAGCAGCGCGATCGTTGTCGCTAGAGCGGCAACGCGTTGCAGAGGGCGCATTACCCCTGGGACTCCACCGACGGGCCGTTGGTTGCCGCACGTGACCGCGGCCCGCCGCCCGCCGTTTCGGCTTTCGACCGGGCGGGAACGTTTTGGGGAGCAATGATGGCTGAGTATCAGGTCCCCGAATCTGTGCCGGACGTACCGTCGATGCCCGACGCGCCGCCGGACATGCCGGGCATTCCGCCGGATCCGACGTCGCCGACGGGCGATCCGGAACCTCAAGACTCGCTGTCATGAGTTTCGACTTTTGTAGGAAGCAGGGAACGATGCGGATCTTCACACGGCTCTCGGTCCTCGTGTTAGCGATGTTCCTCGCGTTCGCTCCGACGTTGGCGTACGCGCAGACGACGGGCGGCGGCAACGGAGGCGGCAGCACGACGACCACCGGCGGCGGGACGGGCGGCGGGTCCACCACCACCGGCAACGCGCCGGCCGGCAGTTCGACCACGACCACGACCAACACGACGACCGACACCAGCAACGTCCCGTGGACGTGGATCATCGTCGGCGCCGTGGTGCTGGTCGTGATCGTGGGCCTCGTGGCGATGTCGAACAACCGCGGCGGCTCGTCGAGCACCACGATTCGGCGCGAATAGACTAGGCACCAAGCGGAACGCAGCGACGGAAAAGCGTAGAGCCGGCACGTGAGTGACCGGCTCTATCCGTATCTTCTCGATCCCAAGTTGGCGCCCGCGATCTGGGGCGGTGATGCGCTCGTCACGCGCTATCACAAAGTCCCGCGAACGGCACACGACGAGGCACCCCAGCCGCTGGGCGAATCGTGGGAGTGCTGGGACGAGAACGCGGTCCACAACGGGCCGCTCGCAGGGTCGACACTCGGCGGGCTGCGCGCGAGCCTCGGCGCAGCGTTGACCGGTCCGATCGACCCGGCCCGCATCTTTCCGGTTTTGACGAAGATCATCGACGCCCGTACGGCGCTCTCGGTGCAAGTGCACCCGAACGATGCGTACGCGCAGCGCGTCGAAGGCCAACCGAACGGCAAGACCGAGTGCTGGTACATCCTCGCCTGCGAACCGGACGCGGAGTTGGTGCTCGGCTGGACGCGCGATACGACCCGTGAGGAGTTCGAGCGCCGCGTCGCCGACGGAACGCTCGGGGAGATCCTGCGCCGCGTCCCGGTCCGGCCCGGCGACGCGTTCTATCTTCCGGCCGGCACGCTGCACGCGATCGGTGCCGGAATCGAGTTGTTCGAGACGCAGCAGGCGAGCGATCTGACCTATCGCATCTTCGATTGGAACCGCGTCGGCGTCGACGGGAAACCGCGCCCGCTGCACGTGCAGAAGGCCGCGGACGTGCTCGACTATCGCGCGACGTTCCCGGGTGCGGTGGAAGGGCTGGCATATGAGGCGGACGGCCTCGCGCACACCCTGCTGATCGCCGATCGCCGTTTTCTGGTCGAGCGAATCGACGTGCGCTCGGCTGATTCGTACCTCGATTCCGACGGCTTGCCGCTGACGATCACCGCGATGGGTGCGCACGTGCGCGTCGACGCATGCGGCGGCAGCGTCGTGCTCGAACCGTGGCAGAGCATCGTGACGCCGGCCGTGGCCGAGCGGATCGCGCTGATCCCCGGCGGCACCCCGACGAGTGCACTCGCCGTCCGGCCGCAGCCGGACCTCGCGGCGATCCGTGCGCGTGCGCTCGCCGCCGGCGTCGCCGCGGACGTCTACGACGCCTTCGCCGCGCAGTTTGCCTGATCGATGACCGGCGCGAACCGCGGCTTGGTGCGCGGTGTCGGCCTGCCCGGCGCGATCGCGATCAACGTCATCACGATGGTCGGGATCGGCCCGCTGATCACGATCCCGCTGGTGCTGCGGGCGCTGCACGGGCCGCTCTCGCTGGTGGGATGGATCGCCGGTGCGGGGCTGGCGCTCTGCGACGGCCTCGTCTGGGCCGAGCTCGGCGCGCAATATCCCGGCTCGGGCGGGACGTACGGCTTCTTGCGCGAGGTCTTCGGCCGGCGCAGTCTCGGCCGTCTGCTCGCCTTTTTGTTCGTGTGGCAGACGATCTTCAGCGCGCCGCTGCTGCTCGCGTCGGGCTACATCGGCTTCGCGAACTACGCCGGCTACCTGTTCCCGCACCTCGCCGCGCATCCGTGGGAATCGAGCGCCGTCGCGATCGGCGTCGGTGTGGTCACGCTGCTCGCGCTGTATCGCGGGATCGGCTCGGTGGCACGCCTGGGCACGCTCCTCGGCGTCATCGCGGTCGTCACCTTGCTCTGCGTCGTCGCGGCAGGGTTCGCGCGGTTCTCGCCGGCGCAGGCGTTCGCGCTCGGCGGCGATTCGTTCTGGGCCGGGTTCGCCGCCGGCTTCGGCCAGGCGCTGATCATCACCATGTACGACTATGCGGGCTACGGCGCATCGAGTTCCGTCGGCGACGAGGTGATCGCGCCTGCGCGCACGCTGCCGCGTTCGATTCTGATCTCGATCGCGCTCGTCGCGATCCTGTACGTCACGATGCAGCTCGGCGTGCTGGGCGCCGTACCGTGGCAGTCGATCCTGGCGACGCACGGAATCGGTGAGTTCCTCGCGTCGGTGGTGGTGGAGCGCGCGTTCGGCGTCGTGGCCGCCGAAGTCGTCACGCTGCTCATCCTCGTGACGGCGTTCGCGTCGGTGTACGGCAACCTGCTGGCCTTCTCGCGCGTCCCGTTCGCCGCCGCGACCGACGGCGTGTTCTTGCGCGCCTTCGCGCACGTTCATCCGCGCTTGCGTTTTCCCGATGTCTCCTTGCTGGCGATCGGTGTACTCGCCTTGCCTGCATGCTTGCTCTCGCTGGACAACGTCATCAACGCGCTGATCGCGGGGATGGTCCTGATCCAGCCCATCGCGCAAATTGGGGCGCTGGTCGCTTTGCGCGTACGCGGCATCCGCTCGCCGTATCGCATGTGGCTTTTCCCGCTCCCGGCAGTCGTGGCGCTAGCGGGCTGGTGCTACGTCTTTGCAAGCGCCGGCTGGGCGGCGATCGCGTTCGGACTCCTCACCATAGCGGCCGGGACGGCCGCCTTCCTCGTCTGGGCAGCGCGAACCGACGAATGGCCGTTTCGTTCCCTGGCATCTACCTGAGAGTGATTCTCATATAAACTGAAGCACTTTCCGAGGTACCCGGCCGTAGTATCGACACGACCATGCAAACTTTAGAACGGCCGTCGACCAACGGTCACGTCACCTCGGTCAAGCTCGAATCCAAGCGCCGTCGCCCGCGATGGTTGCTCGCCGCCCTTGCCGTCCTGGTCATCGTCGCGATCGTCGCGTCGGTGCTGGTGGTCCGTTCGCGGGCCGGTGCCGTGACCTACACGACCGTTCCGGTGCAGACCGGCTCGCTGGCGCAGACCGTCACCGCGAGCGGCACGCTCAACCCGCAGAACACGATCAACGTCGGCACGCAGGTCTCGGGGATCATCTCCGAGATCGATGCCGACTTCAACTCACGCGTGAAGAAGGGCCAGATCCTCGCCAAGCTGGACCCGACGACGTTCCAGGCGGTGCTCGACCAGGCGAAGTCGACCCTCGCGCAGAGCGAGGCGCAAGCGCAGGCCACCGGCGCGACCGCCGGCGGCGGGCCGTCCGCGGTCGCGCAAGCGCAGGCTCAAGCGCAAGCCGCGGCCGCGACCGCTCGTGCCGCGAAGATGACGGCGGCGGCCAGCCAGGCCGCCGTCGCGACGGCGCAAACGACGGTCACCAAGGATCAAGCGGCCCTCCAGCTCGCACAGCAGACGGTCGCTCGCGATCGGCAGCTGGTCTCGCAGGGCTACATCGCGCAGAATCAGGTCGACACCGACCAGTCCAATCTCGTCGCCGCACAGACGGCACTCGACGGCGCGCGCGCGGCCGTCGCGCAGGCCCAAGCGCAAACGGGCGCGTCGGTCGCGCAGATCGCTCAGGCGAACGCGTCCGCGCAAGCGCTCTCCGCGCAGACCGGCGTCTCCGGCGCGACTGCGGCGAACCAGGTCGCGACGCACGACGCGAGCGTCGCGGCGATCGGCATCCAACAGGCGCAGGTCGCGCAGGCCCAACAGAACGTCAACCACACGATCATCACCTCGCCGGTCGACGGCACGGTGATCTCGCGTGTCGTCGCGGTCGGCCAGACCGTCGCGGCCAGCCTGACGACGCCGACGCTGTTCTCGATCGCCCAAGATCTCACCAAGATGGAACTCGATCTCGCCGTCGGCGAGCCGGACATCGGGCGCGTGCGCCCGGGCGACCCGGTCAACTTCACCGTGCTGGCGTACCCGAATCGCGTCTTCCGGGCCGTGGTCAAACAGGTTCGTCAGAACCCGACGACCGTGACGAACGTCGTGACCTACACCAACGTCGTCGTGGTCGACAACAAGGACGGTGCGCTCCTCCCCGGCATGACCGCCGACGCCACGATTCAAGTCGCCCACGCCGACAACGCGACGATCGTGCCGCTCGCAGCGTTCAGCTACACGCCCGCAGCCGGCAGCGTCGCGCACCGCAAACGCACCACGGGTGCGAACACGGGCGCGAGCAACGGCGCCGGGCAGATCTCCGGCGCGACGCGTACCGGCAGCGGCAACGCGGCCGGCGGCGGGTCGCCGTGGGGCGCCACGACCGGCGGCAGCAGCGGCGCGGTCACGGCAGGGAGCATCAGCCGCATCTTCGTCGAGCGCAACGGCCAGTTGAATGCCGTGCCGGTCAAGGTCGGCATCGTCGGCGACACCTCGGTCGCGGTCACGCCGCTCCGCGGTACGCTCATGGCAAACGATCAGGTCGTGATCGGTGATTCGCGCACCACGTCGAGCAAGGGTGCGACGAACGCGAATACCCGCAACCTGCTCACCGGCGGCGGCGGGCCGCACGGTGGCGGACGAGGACCGGGCGGGTGACGCCGGTCGTCGAGGTCCGCAACCTGCGCAAGGTCTATCCGCTCGAGGGGAGTGAGGGAGTCGTCGCGCTCAACGACGTCGACCTCACCATCGATCCGGGCGAGTTCGTCGCGGTGATGGGACCGTCGGGATCGGGCAAGTCGACCTTCATGCACATCGTCGGCCTTCTCGACCGCGCGACCTCCGGGACGTACCGGTTCGACGGCCACGACGTCGCCGATCTCGACGGCAACGCACTTGCCGACCTGCGCTCGCGCGCCCTCGGGTTCGTTTTCCAGGCGTACAACCTGCTGCCGCGCACGACGGCGCTCGAGAACGTCGAATTGCCGATGATCTACGCCGGCGTCCCTGCCGGCGAGCGGCGCCGCGCGGCGCTGGAAGCCCTCGACGCGGTCGGACTCGCCAAAGTCGCGCAGCATCAGCCCAACCAGCTCTCCGGCGGTCAGCAGCAACGTGTCGCGATCGCGCGTTCGATCGTGAACCAGCCGAGTCTGATCCTCGCCGACGAGCCGACCGGCGCGCTCGACACCGCGTCGTCGGAAGACGTCATGGCGCTGTTCCGCCGGCTCAACGAAGAACGCGGCATGACGGTCATGCTGGTGACGCACGAACCGGACGTCGCCGCCCACGCGAAGCGTCTGGTGACGTTCCGCGACGGCAACATCGTCGGCGACACGAAGACGAAGGAAAAAGTGCACGCGTGATCAGCTTCATCCAAACCCTCCGGCTGGCGCTGACGGCGCTCGTCCGCAACCGGTCGCGCTCGCTGCTGACGATGCTCGGCGTCGTGATCGGCGTCGCGGCGGTGATCGTCACGGTCGCGATCGGCACCGGCGCGAGCAGTTCGGTCGCCGATCAGATCAACGGCCTCGGCTCGAACCTGATCGTCGTGCTCCCCGGCAGCGTGCAGACGTCCGGTGCGCGCACCGGCAACGGCGGCGCGTCGACGTTGACCGCCGCCGACGGAATGACGATCGCCAAGCTGCCGGGGGTCGCCGCGGTGTCCCCCGTCGTCACCGTTCGCACGCAGCTGGTCGCGGCCGGGCAGAACTGGCAGACCAGCGCGGCCGGCGTAGCGCCCAGCTACACGTTCGTGCGCACCTGGCCGGTCGAAAGCGGCCGATTCTTCACCCAGCCGGAGACCGATGCCGCCGCGAAGGTGGCGGTCCTCGGTCAGACGGTCATCCAGCAGCTGTTCCCGAGCGGGGCGGACCCGGTCGGCCAGGTCGTCCTCATCAGAGGCGTGCCGTTCACCGTCATCGGAACGCTCAGCGCCAAGGGTCAGAGCGGCGCCGGCCAAGATCAGGACGACACCGTGCTGATTCCGTACACGTCGGCGCTCGAACGCCTCACCGGCTCGACGACCGTCGCGACGCTGATGGTGTCGGCGACTTCCGCGAGCACGATCGGCTCGGCGCAGAACGAGATCACCGCGCTGCTCGAGCAGCGGCATCGCATCGTCGCCGGTCAACCCGACGACTTCCAGGTGCGCAACCTCGCCGACATCGCGCAAGCCGCCTCGTCGACGGCGTCGATCCTCGCCGTGCTGCTCGCTTCGGTCGCAGCGGTCTCGCTGATCGTCGGCGGTATCGGCATCATGAACATCATGCTGGTCTCGGTCACCGAGCGCACGCGTGAGATCGGGCTGCGGGTCGCGCTCGGCGCGCGCGCAGCCTCGATCCTGCGGCAGTTCTTGATCGAAGCCGTCGTCCTCTCAACCGGCGGCGGTGCGATCGGGGTCCTGATCGGCGTCATCGGCGCCGCCGCGATCGCATACTTCGCACACTGGCCGGCCACCGTATCGATCGTGGCGGTCGGGCTCGCACTGGCGTTCAGCGCCGCGGTCGGCGTCTTCTTCGGCTACTGGCCGGCCCGCAAAGCCGCCGCGCTCGACCCGATCAGCGCGTTGCGCTTCGAATGAGGGGGTCGGTACGAACGTCGGCCCGCCACCTGATGAGTGCTTCACCGTCGTCCGGGTCGACGTGAGGGCCGACACACCGAAAGCCGTTCTTTTCGAGGACGCGCTGCGAGGGATGATTTTCCACGGCGGTATCGGCGATCACGTACTGGATTGACGGATCTCCGCTCGCGTTCGCAAGTATGGCGGCAACTGCCCTTCTCGCATGGCCCCGTCGCCGTCTGCTTGCGGCGACGCCGTAACCGATCTCTACGGCGCCTTCGCCGGACGGCGGATGCTTGTAGCCGCACAGCCCAACCACCTCATCGTTTGCGACGATCATCCACGTACCGGTACGGCCCCACTGTTGCAGCAGCGTTCGCGCCATGGTACGCACGTGGGCAAGGACCCCTTGGGAATCGACGCCGCCCGGCGGCAAGGAAAGGCCGCGGTTGCGTACGGCGACGCCGCGAATCATCCATTCGAAGTCGTCGTCGGTCGCTTCGACAAGCGTCGATCGGGCGGGTTCGTTCCTCAAACGTGCGCCTTGCTGCCGACGATCTGCATCGCGACGGTGAGCTGCTTGTCGGCGGCGGGGTCGCCGTAGCGGGCGTGCGCGTTCTCCTTGACGGCGACGTCTGGGGCTAGACCGATGCCGTCGATGATGCGGCGATGCGGCGTGAGATAGCGCGCGGTCGTGACCTTCAAGGCGGAGCCGTCGTGGAAGTAGGTCAGTTCCTGAACGACGCCTTTGCCGTAGGTGCGGCTGCCGACCAGCGTCGCGACGCCGACGTCCTGCAGCGCACCCGCGGTGATCTCCGATGCCGAGGCCGAGTAGTGGTTCACGAGAACCGCGAGCGGTTTGGGGTCGATCGCCACCGCGTCGGCGTCGAACTGCGTCGTGCCGCGGCGACCGGCGACCGAGACGATCGGGCCGTTGCGGATGAACGTGTCGGCGATCGCGACCGCAGCGCCGACGTACCCGCCGCCGTTGAATCGCAGATCGAGGATGAAGCCGGCGACGTTCTGCTCTTGCAGCCGTTTGATCGCGGCGGCGAACTCCGTCGCGGTCGGTTCACCGAACGCACCGACCGCGACGTACCCGATGTTGCCCGGGAGCAGCTTCTCGTACACCGTCGGAGCGTGCACGTCGTCGCGCGTGATCGCGAATGCATCCTCCAGCGGCTTGCCGTCTCGCACCACACGTACCGACACGATCGTACCGCGGATGCCGAGCAGCTTGGCCCGCACGCGCTGCATTCCTATGCCGCGCACCGACGTTCCGTCGACGGCGTCGAAGAGATCGCCGGTCTTGACTCCTGCGCTGTCGGCCGGCGTGCCCGGCGGGATGTATGAGGCGCGGACGTCGTGCGTGGTCTCGTCTTCGGCCAGCAGGACGCCGATGCCGAAGATGTGGGCTGGGTTCAGCGGTGCGGTGAACCGGTGCAGTTCGGCGGGTGTCAAGAAGACCGTGTAGCGATCCCCGGCGGCAGCGGCCATTCCGCTCAGCGCAGCATAGGTCAGCGCGGTCTCGGTGAGTTTGCTCGCGCGCCGCGCGACGTCGATCGACGCGAGGATCTGTTCGACCGCACCGCCGGCCGGTGCCGGCGCGACGGCGCGCGGTGCCCCGTGCGCGTCGGCCTTGCGCAACGCCGCCGTGAGCCCGGTGCGCGCGCCGGCAACGAGCGCCGGACCGTCGACCTTGCGGTAGAACGTGTCGACCAGCGCCGCGTACGCGCCGCGCACTTCGCGCGCGTGCTCCGCCGTGACGGCTCGCGCCGGCTCCGGTGCCAGCGCGAGCAACGCGCCGGCGGCGGCCAATGCGGGGAGCGACCGGAAAAACCCATTCACTGGGAGGATGGTTCGGCGCGGCGGCTCAGGCTGCCTCGACCGCGCGCGCAGCACGCCGCTCGTCCGACGCGGTTGCCGCGACGCTGCCGGCGAGTCCCGCGACGACGATCGCGAGGCCGAGCGCGGTGAACGGCGCGGGCGGCGCCCCGAGCTGCACCCAGGCACTCAGCGCGGCGACTACCGGAATCGCGAACGAACCGAGGGCCACGGTGTTCGCGGGAAGTTCCCGCAGCACGATCCCCCACCAGAGCCACGCGATACCGCTTCCGACGACGGCCGCGAATACCGCTGCGACGACGACGCCGGTGGAGAGGTATGCTTGCGGATGCCCGAGGACGGCGGCGAGCAGCACCAGCGGTATCGTTGCGGCGAGCTGCTGCCACGCGATCAGCCGGACGGCGTCGATCCGATACGCTGCCCGGCGCTGAAGGACGTTGCCGAGCGCCCACGACGCGCCGCCCGCCGTCGCGCACAACGCGCCCAGCACGTCGCCCGGCGTGCGGGCCTCCGAGGCGATCAGTCCGATCCCGGCGCACGCGAGCAGCAGCCACGCGATCCGCGAGCGCGACAGCCGTTCGCCAAGCAGGACGTACGCGAAGACGGCGGTCCAGAGCGGCATGGTGAAGACCAGCGCCGTCACCGTCGCGACGCCGCCGAAACGCAACGCCAGCGTCGAGAACAACACCAACCCCGCGACCTGCGCGAGACCGATCGTGATGAAAGCGCGCCCCGCCGGCGGCGCGGCGCTGCGCCGGCTGAGCGCGAGCACGGCGAAGAGCGCGAGCGCTCCGCCGCCGACCCGCCAAGCGGAGAACCAGTACGGGTCGATGGCGACGGCTGCGATTTTCAGCGGAACCCAGTTGTAGCCCCACACGAGCACCGTCAAGACGAGCAGGCCGAGGATACGGGCGCGAGAGGAGGGCACGGCTCGCACAACCGTTCCGATGCGCAGGGATATGCAGTCCGTGCCGTCTGGCCCCCTTTGTCATTGCGAGCTTGTCGAGCAACCCTCGGGGTCGCCCGAGCGAAGTCGAGAGCGACACCGCAATCGTGCCCCTCAGAATCGTGCGGGGCTTCGACTGCGCTCAGCGTGACACGGGGGGTGCTCGACGAGCTCGCAATGACGGGCTCGACGAGCTAGCAATTACGACGGGCGACGCCCGTCTTCAAGCGTTCGCGAAGGAGCGTCAAGCGTGCTCCGCGAGGCGGCTCGCGACGCGCGCGTGCGCGAAGTCGACGTACCAGTCGAGCGCGTCCGGGTTCATCATCGCCTCGCGGCTGGCGACTGCGGCGGGCGCCATCCCCGCCATGATGCGTCGCACCGGAATCTCCATTTTCTTCCCGGTCAACGTGTACGGCACGTCGGGGACGCGGTGAATCTCGTCCGGTACGTGACGCGGACTGCAGTCGGTGCGGAGTTTCGTCACGATGCTGGCGCGCAGCGCGTCGTCGAGCGGTCCGTCGCCGGCGACCTTCACGAACAGCGGCATGTAGAAGCCGCCGTCGGGCAACTCCAAGCACACGACCAGACTGTCGAGGACGGCGTCGAGCTCTTCGACCGCGCGGTAGATCTCGGACGATCCGATGCGCACGCCGAAGCGGTTGAGGGTCGAGTCCGAGCGGCCGTAGATGTAACATCCGCCGCGTTCGTTGATCTTGAGGAAGTCGCCGTGGCGCCACACGCCGGGGAACTGCTCGAAGTACGTCTCGCGATAGCGCGCACCGCCGGCATCGTTCCAGAACGCGAGCGGCATCGACGGCGACGGTGACGTGACGACGAGCTCGCCGACCTCGACCTCGACGTCTTCGCCCGCGTCGTTCCAGGCGTGCACGTCCATCCCGAGCAGGCGCGCCTGGATCTCGCCGGCGCGCACCGGCAGCAGCGGCGATCCGCCGACCAAGCCCGCGCACAGCTCCGTCCCGCCCGACGGCGACGTGACCCACAGATCGGCCTTGACGTTCTCGTAGAACCAGGCCGTCGCTTCCGGCGTGACGGGCGAACCCGTCAGCAGCACGGCGTTCAGCCGCGAGAGATCGAACGCGTCGCGCGGCACGATCCCGAACTTGCGCATGATCTGCACGTACGTCGGGCTCGCGCCGAACGTCGTCGCCTTGGCGTCGGCGGCCAGTTGCCACAGCAAGCTCGGCGACGGGTGCGCGGGATGGCCGTCGTAGAGCACGACGGAGGAGCCCTGCAGCAGCCCCGAGAGCAGCGCGTTGAACATCATCCAGCCGGTCGTCGTGTAGAAGAACGTGCGCGAATCCGGACCGAGATTCTGCCCCAGGCCGGTCGACTTGAGATGCTCGACGAGCACGCCCACGTGCCCGTGGACGATCGCTTTCGGCAATCCGGTCGTCCCCGACGAGAAGAGGATCCACAGCGGATCCCGCGGGCCGAGATACTCGTAGGCGAACGCGTCGCGCTCGACCGGCGCGCGATCGAGCAAAGCGTTCCACGAGACCGCGCCGGCGAGCGGAACCGTCGCCGCGTCGGCGTGCAGATACGACAGCCAGACGACGTGCTCGACGGTCGGCAGTTCGCCCAGAATCGTTTCGATCTCGCCCAAGCGGTCGAAGTCCTTGCCGCCGAACCGGTATCCGTCGGCGACGAAGAGCACCTTGGGTTCGATCTGTGCGAAGCGGTCGACCACGGTGCGCGCGCCGAACTCCGGCGCCGCCGAGGACCACACCGCGCCGATCGCCGTCGTCGCCAGCATGGCGATCGCCGTCTCGGGGATGGTCGGCATGTATGCGGCGACCCGGTCGCCCGGAACGACGCCGAGTTCGCGCAGGGCGGTCGCGAGGATGCGCACGCGCCCGCCGAGCTCGCGCCAGGACAGCTCGGCCAGCGGCCGCACCTCCGAGCTGTGCACGATGGCCGCCTCGTGCGGCGCGGCGACGGCTTCGTGACGCAGCATGTGCTCGGCGTAGTTCACCCGCGAGCCGGTGAACCAGGTCGTGCCGGGCATCGGCCGTCCGTCGAGCACCGTTTCGTACGGCGTGCGCGAGTGCACCTCGAAGAAGTCCCACACCGCGCCCCAGAAGCCCGGCAGATCGGTGACCGACCAGCGGCGCAGCTCTTCGTACGTGGTGAACTGTTGTCCGCGTTCCGCGAGGCGGCGCATGAATTGCGCGACGCGCGTTTGCGCGGCCCGCGCGGGGTCGGGCGTCCAGAGCAGGGTTCCTTCGATCATGCCGCGCTGGTCCCGCGTTGCGCTTCGGCCCAGCCGTCGGGTCCCTTGTAGCGCATCGGCGGCAAGTTGGGGATCTTCGCGCGGAAGATCAGGTACTGCCGAAATCCGTCGAACTCGAACGCCCGCTTGTCGGCGATCATTCCGGATTCGTACAGCGATGCCGCGATGGCGGAATCGCGGCCGAGTTTGCGGATCGTGATGGGCAGGAGCCGCTCTTCGAGGTCGAGGATGCGGAACGCCGCCTCCTCGGGATCGGGCGCGGCGTCGATCGCCTCTTTCACGATGCGCAGACCGGTTCCGATGTGGCGCACTTCGTCGTGCATCACGTACTCGTACGTGACCGCGGTGGCGAGGTCGCCGAATTTGCGCGCCAGATCGGCGATCGAGTTGAAGAGCACGTGCGCCGAGTATGCCTCGAGCGTGCAGACCTGTCCGTACACGAGCTCGACGAAGGACGGCAGCCCGTTCACGAAGCGGAACAGTTCGGTCTGCTCGTACGGCACGTCGAGCGAATCGGCCAGGTCGAGGTCGCGGATGCGGCGCCATTCGATCTGGGTGTGACGGACTTCATCGAGCGCGTGCGTCGCGTAGAAGTATTGGATGCTGGGGCTGTTCGTCTTGGTGATGATCTGCGCGACCTGTCCCGTCGTCTGCGCCTCGCCCCAGCACGTCGTGATCATGATCGGTTTCATCGCGGCCCGGTACTCCGCGGAAAGCTCGGGATCGTGCGTCTTGTGCGCGCGGTATTTCTCGAGCAGCGCCTTCGTGTCGCGATACTGGTGCTCGATGTACTCCTCGTACGACTCAAGCGTGCCGAACGTGCGCAATTCAGCTTCCGGCACGTGACTGGGGATGACGACCACAGAGTTTGCGAACGACATCGATTCACACTTTCTTCAAGCCGCCCGGCGGTGCTCGTGCGAGCGCGGCCGGCGTGAAACGAATTTCCCCCAGCGGGCGCCGCGCCCTCGTCAGTCGTCCTCGCCGCTCGCATCGCCGCCGACCACGGCCGTCCGCTTCGCGCCGCTCGTCGCGAGCGGCGGTTTGCCGGCTGCTTTGAGCGCCGCGTCGGCGCGCGCGACATCCGTGCTCTCGAAGGCGGCGACGTCGCGCAGCACCGCAGCGAGCGCTGCATCGACCCGCGCCGCGTACTCGCGCTGCGCTGCGGTCGGCGGCGTGCCGGCTCCGGCGCCGAAGCCGAACCCGGCGAGCCCTTGCAGGTCTTCGCGAATGCCGGCCGGTCGCGCGATGAAGTCCTCGTCGTTGGTGAAGTCGGCGGTGAGGCGCCCGCGCAACGCGAGTGCTTTCTCGCGCACGGCGCCGAGCGTCGTGGAGAGCGCGCCGGCGTTTGCGCTCGCCGCGCCGGCCGAGGCGGTATAAGCGTCGAGCCGGTTGAGCGTCGCGTCGAGCTGCGAGTACTCGGCGAGGTGCCGTTTGGCGAACCGGTACGCTTCGCGATACTCCGCCGCCACCATCGTGATGCGCGGATCGGGCGCGACCCGCAGCGGTTGCGTAAAGGTCTTGCCGGCCAGGACGATGCGCACCGCGTACGTCCCCGGAATCACGGGAATGCCCGTGCGCGGACCCTTGTAGGTTTCCTTCGCGGCGCCTTCCCAGCGCACGGGGCCGTCCTCGCGCAAGTCCCACGTCACGCGGTTGACTCCGACGAAGTTCGTCACGATCGGAATCTCCCGTTCATGGACCCGCGTCGTGCCGCGCAGATGCCGGATCACCGTGCCGTGCGCATCGAGGATTTCGATCGATGGAGGCTTGGCACCGGGCGCGGTTTGGTAGAACGAGATCATCGCACCGGGCGGCGGATTCTTCCCCGCGTAGCGGGTGTAGAGCCCCTCGTCGTCCGCGTGCAGCGCGTACGCGTACGCGGTACGCGGCGCGAACAACGCCGCGCCGGCGGCTTCCGCGCCGGGAAGCTGCTGAATCGGGGTGAGATCGTCGAGGATGAACAGGCCGCGGCCGTGCGTCGCGACGATCAGGTCGTTCCAGCGCGGCTGGATGCGCAGGTCGTACGACGCGGTCGTCGGCAGCCCGAGCGCGGGCTTGCGCCAATGCGCCCCGTCGTCGTAGGACAGCCAGAACGAGTTCTCGAGACCCAGATAGACGAGGTGCGCGTTGCGCGTGTCGGGACGAATCGCGCGCGCTTCCTGCACCGGCAGCCCGCTCGTGATCGTCGTCCAATGCGCACCCCAATCGTGCGTCACGAACGCGTACGGCGTGTGATCGCCGAGATAGTGCCGGTCGATCACCGCGTACGCGGTGCCGCGGGCCAGCGGCGAGGGCGCAGCGACTTCGGCGCGGCCGTCGGGCGGGACGTTCGGCGGCGTGACGTTGGTCCAGTGTTTGCCGCCGTCTCGGGTCACTTGCACCAAGCCGTCGTCGGTGCCGACCCAGATCTCCCCGCGCGTCGCCGTCGAAGGCTCGATGTCGAGGATCGCGCTGCTCGCCTCCGCACCGGTGTTGTCGAGCGCGAGGGGGCCGCCCGACGCCTGCTGGTGCGTCTTGTCGTTGCGCGTGAGGTCCGGCGAGATCGGCCGCCACGTGCGTCCGCGATCGCGCGATGCGAACACGACGTTGCCGCCGAACAGCGCGGTCGCCGGATCGAACGGATCGAATGCGATCGGCGAGTCCCAATTGAAGCGATACGGCAGCGCGTACGGCGTGAAGCCCTGCGCTGCGGTAGCGATATACGGGCGCACCGGGCGGTTCCGCTGCGCGCGCCGATCGTAGATCGACAGGTTGCCGTTCTGCAGGTCGGTCCAGACCAGGTTCGGGTCGCGCGGATCGGGCCAGGCCCATTGCCCGTCGCCGCCGATGACCCGCTCCCACGCCTCGTCCGGGATGCCGTCGGGGCGCAGCGAGTTGGAGGGTCCGCAGAACCCGTTGTTGTCCTGGAGTCCGATGCACACGCGATACGGGTTCTGATCGTCGTACCCGACGTGATAGATCTCGCCGATCGCCAGGTTGCGCGAGAACGACCAGGCGGTGCCGCCGTCGAGCGAGAGTGCGTAGCCGCCGTCCTCGCCGACGATCATGCGCTTGGAGTCCGCCGGTGAGATCCACATGTCGTGGTAGTCGACGTGCACCGAATCCGCGATGGCCTTGAACGTCTTGCCGCCGTCCTTCGACTCGGAGAGGGCTTCCGAGACACCGTAGACGTGGTCGGCGTTCGCCGGATCGACGCGAACGTGCGAGAAGTAGAAGAAGCGCTGGTCGACCAGCGTGTTGCTCGTCATGAGCTTCCACGTCGCGCCGGCGTCGTCGGAGCGCCACAGGATCCCGGGCGTCTTCGACTCGATCAGCGCGTACACGCGGTTCGGATTCGACGGCGCGACCGCCAAGCCGATGCGTCCCGTCATCCCTTCCGGCAAGCCGTGACCGCTCAGGCGGTTCCACGTCTTCCCGCCGTCGACCGACTTCCAGATTCCGTCGTCCGCGCCGCCGGACTCGAACGTCCACGGCTTGCGCTGGAAGTGCCAGATGCCGGCGTAGAGCACGTCCGGGTTCTTGGGGTCCGCGACCATTTCCGAGACGCCGCTGCGCGGTCCGACGTAGAGCGTCTTGCTCCACGTCTTTCCGCCGTCGGTCGTGCGGTAGACGCCGCGTTCCGGCGAGTCGGCGAAGGCGTCGCCGAGCGCGCCGACCAGCACCGTATTGGTATCGCGCGGATCGATGACGACCGACGCGATGAACTTCGTCTGCGCGAGGCCGAGGTTCTTCCAGGTCTTCCCGCCGTCGGCGGTGCGATAGACGCCGTCGCCCCAGGTGACGTCGTTGCGCGGGTTGGCTTCGCCGGTGCCGACCCACACGACGTCGTGATTCTTCGGATCGATCGCGACCGCGCCGATCGACGCGACGCTCTGCTTGTCGAACAGCGGCGTCCACGTCGCGCCGCCGTTCACCGTCTTCCACACGCCGCCGCCCGCCGAGCCGAGATAGTACAGCTTCGCGTCGTCCGCGACGCCGACCACCGACGTCACGCGGCCTCCCGAGAGGGCCGGGCCGATCTCGCGAAACGCGAGCCGGTTGTACGGCGGCACCGGAGTCGGTGATGGGGACGGCGACGGCGAGGCCGCCGGCACCGGGGCGGCGCTCGGATTCGCTTCGGACGCCGGCTGCTGCGCCGACGCCGCGGCCGCGGCAATGATGAAGAGCAACGCGACCGTGACGGCGCGGAACGCGGAAGACACCTGCATGTGCCGTCCTACGCGTACCGCGTCGACAACGCCTTCGCCGCAGCGATCTCAGGTCTCCAGTTGCTTGTACGCCTCGTCGCGAACGGCGTCCAAGTACGTCTGCGCCGCGTGATTCGTCGCCGCGATCTGATTCTTGAACGTCTGGGCCAGCACGTCCAGGGCGAGGTCGAACTCGCTGAGCGTCTGTCCCGGCGGCGGATACGCGTTCTGCACGCCGTCGACGTTCTGGAACGCCATCGGGACGATGTCGAGCGTGTTGACCGCGCGATACGCGTTGGGAAACGTGGTCTCGTACAGCGTCGCGAACTGCTGGTTCCCGAACGTGGGCGCGGCGTAGGTGCACGGCAGCAGCGTGACGTCGGCGGCGTTCTTCGTCGCGATCAGCTGGTCGTAGAGCCAGAGCGCGCCGATCTGGGTGAGCAGCAGCCCGGCGGAGGACGACCTGCTAGCGGCGCTGGCTGATGGTGATGGGGCCGCCGCGACGACGGCGCAGCACGTTGCGCACGGCCAAGCCGCCGACGACGAGCGCCGCGACGACCGCTGCGATCACGAGGATCTTGAGCAGCGCGGCAAGCAGCAGCAGCGCGACGATCCCGACCGCCACGATCGCGGTCACCTTGAGAAAGAACGGCATTCTCGAACCTCCGCTCCCAGTTACTCCCGGGCGGGAGGCGGGGTTTCAGGCCCGACGCTTGCATCCGAGCGGTAGTTCGGCGTACTATCGGGCGACCATGGACGGCATCTCCGGAGTCGGCTCCGCGTCGACCCTCGACATCGCGGCCGGCGGCACCTCATCGATCGCGATGGCCGTGCTCGCCAGCACCCAACAGCTCGCCGCTGACGAAGTGCGCCGCTTGTTCTCGTCACTCGGCCTGGGAACGGCGATCAGCGCCCTGGCCTGACGGCCGCCCGGCGAGCATGAATCGAACGCCCGTTCGATGAACTGACGCCGTCCCGTGGACGGCGCTTTCGGTTTGCTCCACCCGGCCGTCGCGGCTTGGTGTGAAGAACATCTCGGTCATCCGACGCCGCCCCAGGCAGCTGCGCTGCCGCTCTCGCGGGACGGGCGCCACACGCTGATCTGTTCGCCGACCGGGACGGGGAAGACGCTCGCGGCCTTCCTGCCGGTGATGTCGCGGCTGGCTGAGCTGCGCGATGCCGACGAACTGCTCGCTCGAACCTACTGCCTCTACGTCTCGCCGCTGCGCGCGCTCGGCTACGACGTCGAACACAACCTGCGCCGGCCGCTGCGCGAGATGGGCCTGCTGGAGCGGCCGAACACCGAGCGCGCGCGGGTCCGGCGCGGCCGCGTGCGCGAGCGCTTCGTGCGCACCGGCGTGCGCACCGGCGACACGCCGGTCGAAGAACGGCGGCTCATGATGGCGCGGCCGCCGCACGTGCTGCTGACCACGCCCGAGTCGCTGGCGCTCATGGTCGCGATGGATTCCTATCGCGCGAAGCTGACCCACGTCGAGACGGTGATCGTCGACGAGGTCCACGCACTGGCTGGGAACAAGCGCGGCGCGCACCTGGCGCTGCTGCTCGAATCGCTCACGGAGCTGACTCGAGCGCCGCTGCGCCGCGTCGGCCTCTCCGCGACCGTCGCGCCGCTGGAGAGCGTCGCCGCGTATCTGGCCGGCACCGAGCGCGAGTGCGCGGTCGTCGACTGCCGCGGTTTGCGCGAAATGCGCCTGGACATCGTCGCGCCGTTCGCGGGCGCGATGGCGACGCTCTCGACCTGTGCGCGCACGGCATACACCCTGACGCAAGACGTGCGTTCGACCCTCGTTTTCACCAACGTGCGCAGTCAGGCCGAGCGGCTGGCGCACGAGATGATCCTTCGCAGTGACGGCGAGGCGGCGGAGATTGCCGTTGCGGAGGATGAGCCGCGCGAGACGACCGCGGCGCGGGACCGGCGGATCGGCGTGCACCACAGCGCGCTCGAACGCAGCGTGCGCCACCGGACCGAAGCGGAACTGCGCAGCGGAAAGCTGCGGACCGTCGTCTGTTCCAGTTCGCTCGAGCTCGGTGTCGACATCGGGTACGTCGACCGGGTGATCGTGCTGGGCGGCGCGCGCGGCATGACGCCGACACTCCAGCGGGTCGGGCGCGCGGGCCACCGCCCGGGCGCGGTTGCGACGGGCGTCGTGATCGCGCAGGATCGCGACGACGTGATCGAAGCCGCCGCGACGCGGCGCTGCATCCGCGACGGCCGGATCGAAGAGGTCGCGATCCCCACGGCGCCGCTCGACGTGCTGGCGCAATGGATCGTCTCGCTGTGCGTCCACGACCGCCGCATTGCGCTCGACGACGCACTCGCGCTGGCGCGACGGGCCTACCCGTACCGCGCGCTGCAGGAGGTGGACCTGCGCGCGTGCGTCGCGTATTTGAGCGGCGGCGGCGCCGGTCCCGACGAAGCGCACGTTCGCCGCATCGGCAGCGACGGCGTCGCGGCGTACGGCTTGGGACGCGAGCCGTCGAGCGCGTATTTCGAAAACGTCGGAACGATCCCGGACGAGTCGACGGTTCCCGTCAGCGGCGCCGGCGGCTCGGGGATCGGCCGCCTCGGCGAAGCCTTCGCCGCGTCGCTTTCGGAAGGCGACGTGTTCGTGCTCGATGGGCGCACGCTGCGGGTCAGCGAAGTCGGGCCGCGCGGTTTGCGCGTCGAGCCGCACGTCGGTCGTCCCACCGTGCCGCAGTGGAGCTCGCATCTCAAAGGCGTGCCGCTCTTGCTCGCGCACGAGATCGGCACGCTGCGCCGCGGCGTCGCGGACGCGCTGGCGGCGGGCGGAACGCAGGGAGCGCTGGCGTACCTGCGCGGCCGCTACACGCTCGACGGCGGAGAAGCCGCGCACGTCGTGCGCTACGTCGTGCAGCAGCTGGCGCTCTCCGCCCTCCCCGACGACGCCCACCCGATCGTCGAGATCTACCGGATGGACGAACGGCAGACCGCGGTCTATCACACGTGCGCGGGCCGCCGCGTCAACGAGACGCTGGCCCGGCTCGTCGCGGCTCGCCTGCACCGGCACGCGGGCATCAACTCGACGCTGACCACCGACGATGGCGGCTTCCTCGTCGCGTTGCCGCCGCGCAAGAACGTCGCCGACGCGGTGTGGGCATCGCTGCTGCACGCCGAGGGCTTCGAAGACGACCTGCTGACCGGATTGCGATCGAGCGCGCTGCTGCGCCAGCAGTTCCGTCACGTTGCGAACGCCGGGCTGCTGGTGCTGCGGCGCGCCGGCGGCCGGTCGATACGCGGCGGTGCGCTGCGCTGGAACGCCGCCAAGATCTTCGACCGCCTGTGGGAAGCCGATCGCGAGTTTCCGCTGATCCGCGAGACGATCCGCGTCGTGACGCGCGATCTGCTCGACGCGCCCGCCGCGTTGCGGTATCTGCGCGGTCTCGAGGGCGAGCCGCGCGTGCTCCATCCGGCCGCCGCGACCCCGTTCACCTTCGGCATCGTCACGTCGTCGTTCGGCGATAGCGTGGTGTCGGACGATCGCGCCGAAATGGTCGAGGCGCTGCACGAGCGCGTGCTGGCTCTCCTCGGCGAGCGTCCGGACGACGAGGTCGCGCTCGCGCCGCAGGCCGAGGCCGCTCCGGCCCAGTTGCGGCCGCTGTGAAGCCGCCCACGCCCGCCGCCGAATCGTATCCGCTCGCGGCCGGCGTGCTCGCGCTGCCCGGCGGGTTCGCGCTGCTCGTCGCGGCGCGGACGCTGGTCTGCGCCGACGCGCACCTCGGCTATGAAGACGTGATGGGCGGCGGAGCGGCGCTGCCGCTGTGGAGCACCGCGGAGATCAGCGCGGCGATCGCCCTCGCCGCCGTGCGGCATGCCGTGCGCGAGATCGTGTTTCTCGGCGACGCCATCCACGGCACGCGGTTGAGCGAGGGCGCGGCCCGCGCGATTCGCGCCGCGCTGGAGTCGCTGCGCGGGTTGGCGCGCGTCACGATCGTGGCGGGAAACCACGAGGGACGCTCGCGCGGCGTCGCGGTGCTCGGTGAAACCGTCGAGTCGTGCGAGCGCGACGGGTGGACGCTGCTGCACGGCGACAAGCCGCAACCGGTCGCGACACGGACGATGATCGGCCATCTGCACCCCTCGCTGCGCGTCGGCGCAGGGCTCACCGTGCCGGCATTCCTCGCCGCTGCCTCGCTGGTCGTCCTGCCCGCGCTCACGCCGTACTCCAGCGGCTTGGATGTCCTGGGCGGCGCCTGCCGTGACGCGATCGCACCGTGGGGGATCGGCCGAAGCGCGGTGCAGGTCGTCGCAGCGACGGCGGATCGCGTGTTCCCGTTCGGGTCGCTCTCCGCGCTCGCCGGCGTGCGCGGCGCATCGACCGCGGGGTTCGCCGGTCGACGTCGCCGGCTGCGTCCGTGCTAGGCGTCGGGCTCTAGACGCAGCGCCTCGAGCGCGACGAGCACCGCCGCGACCTGCGAACCGGCCTCGATGCGGCCGTCCAGGGCCATGGCGCGGACCTCGTCACGCGTCGCGAGCATGACCTCGATCTCTTCGGTCGGATCGGGATCCGGCGCGTGCGTCGGCACCGCGTCGCGCACCACGAACAGGTGGAACCGGCCGTCCGAGTTCGTCGGGTCGGCGATGAACGAGCGGACGTGACGCGGCGGACGGCCGGCGTAGCCGGTCTCCTCGGCCAGCTCGCGCGCCGCGCAGGCCTCGGGGGTCTCGCCCGGGTCGATGGCCCCGGCAGGGAGCTCGGTCACGACCTCGCCGATCCCATGTTTGTATTGCCGGATCAGCACCACGCGGTCGTCCGGCGTCAGCGCGAACACGACGGAGAAGCCGCGCGACTCGCGCACGAAGTACTCGTCGACGACGATGCCGCTTGGCAGCTCCACGCGGTCGGCCCGCAGCCGCAGGAACGGCGTCGCGATGGGATACGCCGAGGAAAGGATGCGCCAGGCGCGCAGGCCGTGCTCGCTCATCGTGACGGGTATACCATACCGCGGCGCGGAATTGGTGCCGAACCGCACCGGAAACGCGGGGAGACGGAACGATCGAGAAAGTCGAGATCGGTCAGCACTACGACACGACGTACGGGACGCTGTGGAAGGATGGTACTTACTATCCTCGCGGCACGCGCGTGCTCGTGACCGGCCTCCACGTCGAGCAAGGCTTCTGCGTGCGCTTCCCGGACGAGATCGACGGCGAGCCGCTCGAGACGTGGGAGGATTGGGACGAGATCGAGTTCCTCGCCGGCGCCGGTTCGGTCGAGGGCGGCGGAACGCTGCCGCAGCACGTGCTCAGCGAAGCGCGCGAAGTCCTCGACGACGCCGAAGACGGCTGCCATCTCCATCTGCACGAAGGCGACGACTGAATCGTTGCAGCCGGCGCGTTCGCGCGGTGGTCAGCAGGACGCGAACTTGTAATAGATGTAGTTCGTGACGAGTACGTTGGTGTTGGTCGGGTCGTAGACGACGATCGTGGCGGTCACGCCGTCGTGCGCCGTGTCGAACAAGAAAGTGGACAGCGTCGGCAATGTCGGTCGAGATGTGTGACGTGCCGCTGTTGTCGGAGGCCTGGCTGCCGATCAGTGCCGGCGGGATTCCGTTGACGCCGACGTTTTGACCGAACAGCACGAACGAGTTCGCTGCGTCGTAGGGGACCAAATACGACGGTCCGAGGATCGCGGGGCACGAGTTCCAGACCGTCGGCGTGGCGGCGTTCGATGAGAGCGTCGTCGCGTCCGAGCCGTTGAGGGGATCGGTCGTCACGGCGACGCCGACCGGGATCATCGTCATCGTCACCGTGACCGGGACGGTCGATCCCGGCGCGACGGCACTCAGGTTGACGGAGCCCACCGCGAGGTGCGCGCCGTAGCTCAAAAATTCCGTGGCGGTGAGGACCGAGTCGCGGATCGTCAGCGTTCCGTGCGCGCTGCCCTGGGGGGTGCTCGTCGGCGGCGCCGCCGGATTGCTGGTCGTGCCTGCACCGCCGGAGCACGCGGCCGACGTGGCGGCGGTTGCGAGCGCGAGCGCGCGTACCATGCGGATCACCGGTTCTTCCCTCCCTGGATCGTGATCTGTCCTTGCGTGAAGTTGAAGTCCAGATCGGCCTCGTGGCTCGCGTTGTCGGTGCCCTTGACGGTGCAGTGGACCGCCGGCGCGGTCTGGCCCCAGTAGAACGTCACGCTCGGATCGGCGCCGGTGAGCTGGATGACGTAGGCGGCCGCGTTGGGCGTCGGTGAGGGAACGGGTATCGTCGTCGAAACCGGGCTCGGCGTCGGAGACGGCTGGTTCGCCGGTGCTGCTTCCGCGATCGCCGGGAAGCACGCCGTCGCGTCGACCGTCAAGGTGCGCGAGACCGCCGCGGTGTTGAACTGGAGGGTGTACGCCGTGAAGGAGGACGTCGACGAGAGGACCGCGTCGACCGCCGCGTTGTTGCCGCTCTGGGCCGGCGTGAAGTTCAGGTTGTTGAGCGGATTCTGCCACGAGAGCGGAAACGGCGTCGGCGACGGCGGCGCGCAATTGAACGGCGCCGTTCCGACGTCTCCCGCCGGGCAGACGCTGATCAGGGATACGAAGAACAGCGCGCTGGCCTGCACGGTGCCGTTTACGCCTGCCGTCACCTGCACATCGCCTTCGATGGGGCCGCCGAGCGGCGTGATCACCGTCTTGTCGGCGGGCGAGAGTACGGGGATCGAGGCGTTCTGCGCATCGGTCGACGCGGAGGTGACGCCGCTCTGCGGAAACGCGTATTGTACGGACAGCGACACCAGCGTCTGCGGCGCAGGTGACGGTGGTGGCGTCGGGGCGCCGATCTGCGGCCGCCGGCGGTTGCCGGTGCTCACCAGTTGCGGTCCGCGGAGCGTCAGCGTGACCGGCGTGTCAAAGGTGTCCGGCGCGATGATCTGATTCCCTTGCGCGTCGAGTGCGACGACGAAGATGCGCGTACTGGTCGGCAGGATCTGAGTCGAGCCGGGCAAGCTGATGTTCGGCAGCAGCGAGAGCAAGTCAATCGCGAGAAGCGGCTGGTCGGCGTTGTCCACGCAGCCCGGTGAGGTGCCGGTCAGCGGGTAGACCTGCGCTGGATAGAGCGTCGAGATCGGGGTGGGCGCCGTCGAGTCCGTCTTCACGAGGGTGAAGCGAATCGACTGCGTGCCGCTGGGGACCGTTTTCGGCGAGCGGGCGTGCGCGCTCCCGACTTTCTTTGGGATGCTGATCGAGAAGGATGCTCGTGCGCCGCTCGCGGGCATCACCGTGGGCGTTGGCGTCGGGAATGCGGCGGGTGCCTCTCCAGGAGCGGAGCCTCCCCCACCGCACGCGGCGAGCGTCGCGACTATACCCAGGGCGACAAACCGGCGTCGAAACAAGGTGACCTCGGAAGCTCATGACGGCGCACGAGGTGAGCGTGCGCCTGGCAATCCGGAGGCCATGACGTAGGGCTTGGTACCTGTGGCCTGCGAAGCCAGACGGATGACGGCACCGCCGATGCGTCCTTGGCAGAACCTCCTTGCACTGCTCGCCACCATCGTGGCGGCCGGGACGCTGCTCCCCGTTGCGCCGGTCGTTCGCCTGGCGTGCGCGGCGATCGCCGGCGTGGTCGTGCTGCTGCTGCTCCTCGCTCGCGTGCGGGCCCATCGCGTCCGGCGCGACCGCGAGCGAGTCGACGGCGTCTACGATCGGATCGAGCGCATCCGTGCCGGCCGCGTCCGCCGGCGCGGTCCGCGCTAATCGATCGGAGTTAGCCGATCAACTCGCGCGCCCGCTCGAGCATCTCGCCGACCGGCGGGAGATCGCCGGGGTGCGCGCCGCGGTGGAGCCACCTGATCGTTCCGCCGGCGTCAACGATCGCCGCGCCCGGCAGCTGCGCGCCGTCCTTGAGTTTCGTGGCGGCCCAATTCTGCGAAAATCCGGCGGCCTTGTTCTCCGCCCGCCGCTTTTTCAGCGCCGGGTCCGTGAACAGCCGCAGGAGGTTGAACTGCTCAAGGCCCATCGCCGCGTACGTTCGCTTGTCGACGTCGCCGATGCAGTACGCGGCCATCCCGTGTTGCCCGCAGAATTCTTCGGCTTTTTCCTGCGGACCGATCGTGACGAAGCGAACGCTGAACTCGTGCTGCGCGGGGTCGTAGCCGGACTCGCGCAACTGCGCGAGCGCTTCAGGGAAAAACGTTCAACCGACGTGCCGTAGCCAGACGACGAGCGCCGGGAGCGGGGCGGACAGCGCCGCGACCTCGGCGGGAACGTGTTCGCCGACGCGGGGCCCGCGTGATGATGCCATCGCAGTATCTTCACCGCGCGGAGTGCGGCGGCCCGCAGAGTGAACGCTCGGGTCACTCGCTCTCGTGGTAGTCCGTCCCGAACGTGAGCTGCGCGTCGCGAACGTGTTCGACGAACGCGCGGACGGCCGGAGTGCTGGAGCGCTCTCGCCGCCAGGCGATCGCGAGCGTCTCGATCGTCGTGCTTGGCGAGAGCGGACGGTAGGCGATCCCTTCGATCTGAAACGCGCGCATGATCGACGAGACGATCGCGACTCCGAGGCCGCACGCGACCAGGGAGATGCACGTCTCGATGTCCGGCGTTTCGATGGTCGAGGCGATGCGCACGCGGTGGCGCCGGAGACGCGCGAAGATCTGGTCGTAGAAGCCGCCGGCGCGCTCCAAGCGCATCGTGATCAGCGTCGAACCGGCGAGCGCGCGCAGCGGGATCGACGCACCTGACGCGAGCGGATGGTCGCGCGAAAGTGCAAGATAGAGCGACTCCTTCGCGATCGGCGCGGTCCCGAGCCGCTCGTCGACGACCGGGAGCCGCAGAATCCCGACGTCGATGCGCCGCTCGATCAGCGCGCGCACCTGCTCGTCGATCGGGAGCGTCTCGACGCTGAAGCGCACGAGCGGGAAGCGCTCGTGGAAGCTGGGGAGGACGCGCGGGAGAACACCCATCGTCGAGGCCGTGATCGAACCGATCTGCAGCGGACCGCGGGGCGACGCCGCGGCGCCGCGCATCGTCTCGGAGAGCGATGCGGCGCGTTCGATCAGCGCGCGCGCCTCGGGCGCGAATAGCCGGCCTTCTTCGGTGAGCGCGACGTGTCGCTTCGTGCGCTCGAACAGCCGCACGCCGAGCTCCCGCTCGAGTTGCAGGATCTGGTGGCTGAGCGACGGTTGCGCGGTGTTCAGCGCCTCGGCGGCCCGTCCGAAGTTCAAGTGCTCGGCCACGGCGAGGAAGTAGCGCAGGTGCCGCAGTTCCAACGATAAGACCTCATACGTCTGAGAGTCAGCTAAAACAGATATTGGACGTCTGAAAGACGAGCGCCTACGATCGTTCCGATGCTTCAGGCCGTCCGTGCGCCGTCTCGCCGCTCCCAAGTCCACCCGCAGGTCTCCGTCGAGGTCGCTCGCGCCGCGTTGCGCCCACGGCTGGGCATCCTCGCGGTCGCGATGCTGTGCATCTTGGCCGACCAGAGCGCGACGGTCGGTTTCGGCACGGTGACACCGTTCGTGCGGGGCGTGCTCGCCGCCGACGTCGACGCCGGTTCCTGGCTCGTCATCGCGGGGGGCGCCGCCTACATCACCGGCGTCGTCGCGACCGTGCGGCTGCTGGAACGCTTCGGACGTCGCACGACGATCCTCGCGACCTCGGCTGGCTTCGCGTTCTGCACGGCGGTGAGCGGCGTGACCGGCGATTACACGACTTTCCTGGCCGCCCACACCCTGGCCCAGCTCTTTCAAGGCACGACCTACGCCGTCGCCGTCGTGCTGATGTGCGCCGTCTTTCCGCGCGCGTTCTGGGCTTATACGTTCATCCTGCTCTCGGCGAGCTCGCTGAGCGGGCAAAACCTCGCCCCGCTTCTGGCGGGGATCGCCGTCGATCAGGCAACCAGCACGGCATTCTTCCTGGGCACGGCGTTCGTGCTCGCGGCCGCGACCGCGCTGGCCGTGTTGGTCGTGCCGGCGGACGAACCCGAACGCTACGCGCTCCCGTTCGACGGGTTCGGCTTGGCCGCCGTCGCCGCGACGGCGCTGTGCCTGGAGTACCTGGCGGTCCAAGGCGAGCGCTTCGCCTGGTTCGACGCGCCGCACATCGCGCTCGTCCTCCTCGCCGCACTCGCCGGAAGCGCGATCGTCGCGGTTTGGCAACTGCGCCTCACAGGACATCCGCTCATCGACTGGCGCGTGCTCCGCACCCACAACCACATCGTCGGGGACGTCCTCGCCGGATTCAACGGCTTCTTCACGTACGGCTCGACCGTGCTGCTCGCCTACGCGCAGACGACGCTCGGCTTCACGCCGACGCTCGCCGGCGAGCTGCTCGCGCTGCGGCTCGTCGTCCTGATCGCGGTCGTGACGGCGATCGGCGTGGCGAATGCGAAGCGTCTGGTCGATCCTCGGCTCTTCCTGGCGGCCGGGCTGATCGTCGTAGCGATCGCATATTGGCGGGTCTCGCTCGAGACGACGATCGGGAGCGATCTCGCCGCGCTCGTCTTCGACTCGCTGCTGCTCTCGCTCGGGTTGGGTGTGCTCACCCAAACGGTTCCGGGTCTGGTCTTCGGGCCGGTCCCCGACGAACGGATCGCCTCGGCCACCGTCTTCTACAAACTCTTCACCCTCGGCGGGACGCTGGTCGCGACGGCGCTCGGTTCGACGCTCTTCGACCACCACGCGGCGATCTGGCAAACCGAGCTCGCCGGGAGCGTGACGCCCGAATCCGCCGCCGTCACCGCCACGCTCGCGCACGAGGGCCCCGCGCAGCTGGCAGCACTCGTCGCGCAGCAAGCTGCCGCATTGGCCTACGCTGACGAGATACGCATGTTCGTGTTTGCCGCGCTGGTCGCGCTGCCCGTCGTCGCATTGACCCGGCCGGCCTTCCGCGCGAAGTTCTCGCTGATGCGGCTCTCCGGCGACGGCGGCTAACGATTGCATTGTCCGTCTCGAGCAAAAGATCGTTTAGAGACAACGAGCCTTCGCGGTGGCAGAATACAAGCTCTGCGAGAGCGCGACTTGCGCGTCTCGTTACGGAAGGAAAACGTGAACACGCTCATCAGGTCATTCGCCCTCGCCGTCGCCTTCGGAAGTACCGTCGCCGCCGCGTCCGCGCAGTCCGACCAATCCGCCCCCAGCGCCCGCAGCGCGGCACCCCGCTTGGGTCCGGTCGCAGACACACCGTCGCGACGTCACGGGCACGAGCAGCAGGCCATCACCATCGAACGATCCGGTACTTCGGCCGGTGAGGAAGCGATCCGGCAGCAACGGGAATTGCGCGTCCTGATGCCGGCGCGTTCCGGCGACGGCGGAAGTTAAAACCGCATCCGAATCGAGCGGACGCGACGTAGTTTCATCGGCGGTGCAAGTGCCGCGGTGGCTGTTGCCGCATGTCGCGAACCGCGCTGCCGCGTTTGCCCAATCGCGTCTACCGGGTCCCCACAAAGCGCTCGACATCGACGACTTCGACTTGCGCGAAGCGGTGGCGAAGAGTGTCTTCTCGGCCGGCGCGTACGCGTTCATCGCCGGCGGCGCGGGGAGACCAGTGGACGTTGCGCCAGAACCGGCGGGCGTTCACCGAGTCTCGCATCGTTCCCCATCGGCTCACCGGGACCGGCGCCCGCGAAATCGACCTAATCCGTCCAGAATCGGCGGCGTCAGATCACCCACATGGCTGCGAAGTGTGCCGTGGTCGCGGTACGCTGAAGGCGTGACGCCGGTAATTTGCGCGAACGTTTGGGAAAAGCGGCTTTGACTTGAAAATCCTACGCGGGCAGAGATTGCGGCTACCGTTGAGTCAGAATTACGTAACAGTGCCTTCGCTTTAGCGATTCGCCGTTGCAGTGTCGTCGATCGGAGCGGGATCGTCGTAGCGATCGCCTATTCCGGAGAGACAGAGGGCGACCAGTGGCCTGCCAGCCGGCTCATTTCGGCGCAGAAGGCGAACACGGCGAACGCGCTGAGCCTCGATACGTTCGCGTTGTCGACGGCAAATCTGTACGCGGCGACGCAGCCGGACGGATCGCTGTTCGGGTTGCAGGCGTCGAATCCGGTCAACGCCGGCGTCGCCTACGAAGGCGATGCCGATCGGTATGGTACGCCGGCGGACTCGCTCGTCGGCAAGCGCGTCGGCGGAATCAACGTCTTCGGCGGCGGACTCGGGCTCTACGTGGGGACATCCGTCGTGCACAGCCGCGACGACGGAGATCGGGAGGAACCTGCCGACCACATTCCCAGTGCGTCGGCCAAAGGAGACTCCACCGTGAGCTCTTTCAAATCGGTGTAATACTTTCGCACACGTGTTCTTGCCTCACTAAATACGATCGGCAGCTAAGGAGTCCGTTGCGGTCTCGATCCCCTCGCGGGCTAACATCTCGGCATAGATCTCCGCCACGCGCTCGAGCGCATCGGCCTCTTCGGGCCGCTTGTCCGGGCGCAGCCGCACGATGCGCGGGAAGCGCAGCGCATAGCCGCTCGCGTGTATGTCGCTGCGCTGAATGATGTCGAACGCGATCTCGACGACGATCTTCGGCTCGACCAGGGTCTCGCGCCGCTTGAGGTCGAGCCGCTCGTACGCGGCGCGGGCCTCGTCCGGCGGCAGTCGGTGCGCTTCGAACCACGTTGTCATCTCGGCGATCTCGACGTCGGTCAAGCCGCTGTACGCTTTCCCGATCACGGCGAGCCCACCGTTTTCGCGGACGGCGAACGTGTAATCTGAGAGGACGTTGACGCGGCGGCCGTGCCCGCGCTCGACGGCGACGACGACGCAGCCCAGCGTCGCAAGCTCGCGCTTGAGCTTGAGCCACGACTTGCCGCGCCGGCCCGGCGTATACGGCGAGTCGGTGCGCTTGAACACGAGCCCCTCGTTGCCGCGCGCGCGCGACTCTTCGAAACGATCGTGCACGATTTCGGCCGTCGTGCCCGCTTCGATCGTCGTCCACGGTGCATGGACGAGCGCGTTGCCCGCGGCGGCGAGCAGCTCGGCGAGCTGCGCGCGCCGCTCCGCAAGCGGAACGTCGAGCAGAAACTCCTCGTCGCGAGCGAGCAGGTCGAAGGCGACATAGCGAACCGGCACCTCGCGCAGCAGCTCCGGCGAGACCTCTTTGCGCTGCAGGCGTCCCTGCAGAAATCGGAACGGCAGCACGCGGCCGTCGCGCACCGCGACGAGCTCGCCGTCGAGAACGCACGACCCGGGCAGCGCGCGCAGCGCGTCGACGACTTCGGGATACGACGCGGCGACGTCGTTGAGCGTACGCGAGAAGAGCGAGGTGCGTTCGGGCGTGACGTGCGCCTGCGCGCGGATGCCGTCGTATTTGTCGTCGACGAGCCACGTCGAGGCGACGAGCTCCTTGTACTCCGTACCGTACGCGATAGGGGACGCGAGCATGAACGCCACCGGCGCGTGGTAGCCGATCGTCACCTGATCGAGAGCGTCGTGCTTGGCAGCGAGGGCCACTTCGCCGAGGTCGCCCGCGGCACTCGCCGCGCGCCGAACCGAGCGCGGGTCGCGCGTGAAGGCCTGCGCGATCGCATCGACGACGAGACCTTCACGCAGACCGATCCGCAGCTCGCCCGTCATGATCTTGATGACGTACGTCGCTTCGAGCGGATCGGTGCAGGTCGAGAAGATTCGCTGGCACAGGATCCGGCGACGTTTCTGCGCGTTCTTGCCCGCCGCGTCCGCGATCTCGACCAGCAGCGCATAGAGCCGCGCCGGCGTCAGCACGTCGCGGAACAGGCCCAAGTCGTGCGACGGCCGCACGAACGGGCCGAGCGCCGCACCCAGGTCGCCGGTCGCGCGGTAGGCGACCGAGAGCGCGGCGTCGTCGACGCCCCACGTTGCGGCGGCCGCGTCGACGATCGTGCGGCCGCCCACCGCGAGGCTGCGCTCCTGCGCCTGTGGGAAGGGGTTGCCGGTGAAGAAGCGCGTCGCGGGCGCGAGGTCGCCGTCGTCGAGGCCGCGCAGGTACTCACCGACGAGCGCGATCTTCTCGAGCTTGCTCGCGGTCGCCGCGATCGTCGCGCACGTGCGGGCGAACGCGATCACGGAGGGAAGACGCTGGCAGGCGGCACGCGGCAGCCTTCGACGCGCCCGGTTGCGGAACGTGCCTCGCGCTCTCCACGCAGGTGGGAGCCCCGCCCTCGCGGTAGGCGGGAGCGTGATCACCGCGATCGTCCTGTTGACCGTCGAACCCGGCCGCGTCCGTACGCTGGCCGAGGAACTGCTCCAGATCGACGGCGTGACCGAGTGCTACAGCGTCGCCGGCCCGTACGATCTGGTCGCGATGGTCCGCGTGCGCGAGCACGAGCAGCTCAGCGACCTCGTCACCGAGCGCATCGCCGCGCATGCCGGGATCACCGCGACGGAGACCCTGATCGCGTTCCGCTCCTTCGCTAAACGCGATCTCGGCATGCTTTGGGACATCGGGGCCGACTGACCGCGCCCCTTCGCCGGATCACTCGGCCTTGCGCCGGACCGCGAGCCACGACGTTTTTCGCACGGCCAGGAACACGGCCCACGGCGCCATCCAGAGCAGCGCGAGCACGAGCATCGCTCCGACGTAAACGCCGTCCGAGACGAACGTGACGTTGCTCGGGCGTTCGAGCGCGACGAGGACGGCGAACGCCGTCGAGATGAATCCGAGGCCCGCGACGATCCACACGCCGGGCGTGCCGCCCGGGACGCGGAACGGACGCGGCTTCTCCGGCTGCGTGTAGCGCAGCTTGATCACCGCCGCGAAGATCGGCAGGTAGTAGAAGCCGAGCAGCGCGGTGGTCGTCGCGGTGAGGATCCAATACGCCTGGTTCACCGACGGCAGCAACGCGAAAGCGGTGCCGATGATCGTGATCGTCACCGCCTGCCAGAGCATGACCGCGGCCGGGACTTGCCGTGCGCTGAGCGTGCGGAATACCGGCGGCAAGAGGCCGTGGCGTGCGACTTCGGTGAGGCTCAGCAGCGGGCCGACGAGCCAGGCGCACATCAGCGCGAGCGCGCCGAGCGCCGTCAGCAGCGCGAGGATCGGCGTCGCCCACGCGATGTGCAGCGCGCCGAAGATGACCGCGAAGGTCTGCACGACGCCGCCGCTCAGACTGATCTGGCCGGCCGGAACGGCGATCGCGATCGCCAGCGTCGCGAAGATGCTCAACCCCGCGATCGCGATGAGCGCGAGCAGCATCGCCTTCGGGTAGTTGCGCTGCGGATCGCGAACGGAGAGCGCGTAGTAGCCCGAGACCTCGATCCCGGTGAACGCGAGCAGCAGCGATGAGACGTACGGGAGCTGCGCCGCGTCCCAGCTCGGCAGCAGCCGCGCAAGCGTAAAAGGCGGCAGCGCGACGTGCTTCCCCGCGGCGATCCATGCGATCCCGGCGACGATCAGCACGAGCGCCGGAACGACCGAACCGAACAGCGTCCCGAACGAGGTGAACCTCGCCGCGGCCGCCGGACCGGCCAGGCCGATCAACGTGATCGTCCAGAAAACGACGATCATCACGCCGGCGACGAACGCGCGGTTGTCCTGCAGCGCCGGATCGAAGCCGAACGCGAGCGAGACGGCGACGAACGCGAGCACCGTCGGATACCATGGCAAGTTGATCACGACGATCGACCAGACCGACATGAACCCGGTCCGCTCGCCGAACGCCTCGGCGACCCAGTCGTAGACGCCGCCCGCCTCCGGCCACGTCGACGCCAATTCGGCCGCGGTGAGCGCGAGCGGAGCCAAGAAGAGCGCCGTCCCGAGCACGTACCAGAAGATCAGCGGCCAGCCCTCGACCGCGATGCTCGGCAGGTTGCGCACCGAGAAGCCGGCCGCGGTGCTGACCATCGCGACGTAAAAGATGCCGAGCTCGGCCTTCGGCTTCACGGTCGCCCACGTTCGCCGCGCCGTGCAGGCGATTCCCGGCGGGACCGGGTACGCGTCGATGGATGTTCGACGGTTTCACGCTCGAGCGGATCGAGACGGACGAGGCGACGATCCGCGTTCGGCACGGCGGCAGCGGCCCGCCGCTCTTGCTGTTGCACGGTTATCCGCAGACGCACGTGATGTGGCATCTGATCGCGCCGCGGCTCGCGCGCGAATTCACCGTGGTGGCGATGGATCTACGCGGGTACGGCGAGAGTTCGAAACCCCCGAGCACGGAAGACCACGAACCGTACTCGAAGCGCGCGATGGCGCGCGATTGCGTCGCGGTGATGACGAAGCTCGGCTTCGAGCGCTTCGCGGTGGCCGGACACGACCGCGGCGCCCGCGTCGCGTACCGCCTCGCGCTCGATCATCCGGAACGCATCACGCGCATCGCCGTGCTCGACATCATCCCGACCGGCGAGCATTTCCGCCGCGCCGACATGAAGTTCGGCTTGGGCTACTGGCATTGGTTCTTTCTTGCCCAGCCGTACCCGCTGCCGGAAAAACTGATCGGTGCCGATCCGGTCTTTTTCTATTCCAATCGGCCGAATCGGCAGACGGCGTTCGCCCCCGAAGCGCTGGAAGAGTACGTGCGCTGCGCGTCCGCGCCCGAGATGATCCACGCATCCTGCGAAGACTATCGCGCCGGCGCGACGTACGATTTCGCGCTTGACGAAGCCGATCGCGGCAACAAGAAGATCGCCGCGCCGCTGCTCGCCCTGTGGGGCGCGCGCGGCGAGGTCGGCAAGTGGTACGACATCCTCGGCATCTGGCGCGACTGGGCCGACGACGTCCGCGGTCAACCGATCGAGAGCGGCCACTTCCTTGCCGAGGAAGCACCGGACCAGACGTACGCGGCGCTGCGGGAGTTCTTCGCCGACCGTCACCCGTCGACGAGTTCGGGATGACCTGAGGCTCAGAACAGCGCGAGCTGTTCGTTGGCCTCGAGGTAGGTAGCGTCGATGCCGAGGCGGCGCAGGCGCCACACGAAGTCGCGCCAGCCGTGGTTGAGGAGCACCTTGCGCGGCTGGGCGAGTTCGATGTAGCGCAGCAGCGCTGCGTAGTCGGCGTGATCGCTCAGCGGGATACAGGCGTCGACGCCGTAGCGGAACGGGGCACTCGCATCGAGCGCCCAGCCGGAGAGCATCGCGGTGCGCACGGCTTTTCCGTGGAGCGCTTTCGGCAGCGTCTTGCCCGAAGGGGGCCAAATCAGCGCGCTCGCGCCGTCGTACGTCGCGGCATCGTAGCGCTCGTACGGCGGCAGCTGCACGCCGGACGCTTCGTAGACCCGCGCGATCGCGTGAACCGCGCCGTGCACGGTGAGCGGGATCCCGGCTTTGCCCAGGATCGCCATCGCTTCTTGCGCCTTGCCGAGCGAGTACGCCATCAGGACCGGCGCGCAGCCGTCGGCGAGCGCGCGCGTCGCGAACGAGACGAGCGTTTCCTCGACCTCGTCACGCGACGGAAAGACATACTGCGGCCGCCCGTACGTGCACTCCATCAGCAGGACGTCGCACGGCTTCACCTCGGGCGGCTCGCACGTGTACGAGCGCGCGAGTTTGAAATCGCCGGTGTAGACGAACCGGCCGCGTTCGCCTTCGATCAGCAGCTGCGCGCTGCCGAGCACGTGACCGGCCGGGAAGAGGGTCAGCCGGTGCGCCCCCTCGATCCATGGGTCGTTGAAGCCGCGCTCCTCGAAATCGCAGGCCGGCCGCGGACGCTCGCGCAGCAGGGAGGTCTGCTTGCCGCGGGCGATCGCGCGCTCGAACCGGGAGCGGCAGATCGCCGCATTTGCCGGAGTGGTGACGATCGTGTCGTGCTCGCGCGCGTGGTCGCTGTGCCCGTGCGAGACGTAGCACCGCTCCCGCGGCCGCATCGAGTCGATCCAGAGGTCGAGGTCGGCGACGTACAGCGACCTCTCAGCAAGCGAAAACACGTCGGGTTCGAGCCTATTCGCAGGTGGAGTCGAACGTGTGTTCGACCCCGGACCGACGCACCCTTTACCGCGAGGGCGGGGTTGTCAAGAAAAATTTCCCTCCTTCGCAAGCATTGGAGCACAGTGCGCGTCTACGACAACATTGCCGACACGTTCGGAAACACGCCGCTCGTCCGTATCCCGCGGTTGAACAAGGGACTCGGCGCGGAGATCCTCGTCAAACTCGAATCGATGAATCCGGCCGGCTCGGTCAAGGATCGCATCGGGGTCGCGATGATCGAGGCGGCCGAGCGCGACGGCAAACTGCGTCCGGATTCCATCATCGTCGAGCCGACCAGCGGCAACACCGGCATCGCGCTCGCGTTCGTCTGCGCGGCGAAGGGCTACCCGTGTATTTTGACGATGCCGGAGACGATGACGGTCGAGCGGCGCATCCTCCTCAAAGCGTACGGCGCGCAGCTCGTGCTCACGCCGGGCAGTGAGGGCATGAAGGGCGCGATCGCCAAAGCCAAGGAGATCGTCGCCTCGAATCCGGCCAAATACTTCTCGCCCGGACAGTTCGACAATCCCGCGAATCCGGAAGTTCATTATCGCACGACCGGTGAGGAGATCTGGCGCGACACCGACGGCAAGGTCGACATCTTCATCGCCGGCGTCGGGACCGGCGGCACCGTCACCGGCGCGGGACACCTGCTCAAGGAACGGAAGCCCGGCGTCAACGTCATCACGGTCGAACCCGACACGTCGACGGTGCTCTCCGGCGGCGCGCCCGGTCCGCACAAACTGCAAGGCTTCGCGCCGGGCTTCATCCCCTCGATCCTCGACACGAAGGTCTACAGCGAAGTGATCAAAGCGACGTTCGACGACTCGGTCGCGATATCGCGGCGGTTGGCTCGTGAGGAAGGTATCCTGGTCGGCATTTCGGCCGGCTCGAACGTGTGGGCCGCGATGCAGGTCGCCGCGCGTCCGGAGAACGCGGGGAAACTGATCGTCACCATCGGCTGCGACACGGGCGAGCGCTATCTCTCGAACCCGCTCTTCGCCGAGCAGGACGCCGTCGTGTTCGAGCCCGCGCTGGCCTGAGCCGATCGTGCCGCGGCGCGCACCTTGGTCGTTTGGCCATTGTTGCCGCCGCGGAACGGGGTAGGATGGTCGCATGAGCATCTCGACGGACGACATGCCCGCGATGACGCGCTGTGCCGAGTGCGGACATCCGAACGATCCTCGCGCGACCATCCCGGCGCTCGACGGCCACGGCCGCCGCTGCGCCGATCAGGACAAATGTCACGACCGCAAGGAGTCGCGCTCGGCGTTCACCGCCGCCTGAGCGTTCCTTAGTACTGCGCGGGGTCGGCGTCGATCGCCGCGCGGTACAGTGCGTACGGCGGCCGACGCAGGTCGGTGCCGTCGTGCCACGTCGGCATGCGGTCGACTTGGCTGTCGGTCACGTACACGATGCGGTCGGGACCGATCCACACGCTGTCGGGCCAGGCGAAGTATCCCTCGCCGTGCAGCAGCGTCTCGTAGCGGTTCTCGTCCGGAATCAAGCGGCACAGCGTTCCGTGCGTCACGTCGGTGAAGTACACGCGGCCTTGCCGGTCGCAGTCCAACCCGTCGGCGGCAAAGGCGCGCGGCTCGTGCCGCACCACGTGACGCGCGACGACCGCGTCGTCGCCGTGCGGTCCGCCGAGCAGATCGGTATCGATGCTGAAGAGATCGTACGATCCCAGCGGCGTCCACCACAGCGTGCGGCCGTCGGGCGAGAGCGTGATGCCGTCGATGCCGACCCGCGCTCGCACGAGACCGGCTTCGGTCGCGATCCCGAATCCCGGGAGGTCGGGCGCGCGCACGCTCGGATCGCTGCTCAGCCGGCGCCACGACGTTCCGCTATCGAGGTCGACCACGACGATGCCGTTGGGACCGCGCGCGCCCGAGTCGCTGATGTACGCGCGGCCCGCTTTGCCCCGCGTGTAGTCGACGACGAGATCGTTCAGGTACGACGTCGGCAGGCAGACGTGATCGGTAAAGCCGATCCCGTGCACGATCGCATCGGTGTCCAGGTCGATGACGAACAGTTTCGCCGCGCTCGGGTCGCAGCCGTCGAACGACGTCGCGCCGGTGTCGAGCGCGAGGAGCCGATTTCCGGGCGCCGCCGCGATGCCGTGCATCGAGACGAAGTGGTGGCGAGCGTCGGTGGGATCGAGCGCGTTGACGAGCTCGTCGGGAAACGGGACCGCCTTTGTGTCGATCAGTTCGACGAGCGTCGCGGGCGCCGGCGTGGGGTCGAGGCGCGGGAAGCTCAGGAAGATGCGGCCGGCTCGGCTGACGGCGATACCGGCCGGCCAGTGATCCGGGAACTCGGCGACGATCTGCGGGAAGATCGACACGCCGGTGGTCGAGCGTGCGTCCATGCCTGGGACGATACCCCGGGAGGGGGACCTCGACGCGGCCCCGTACGCGCCCACCCCGTCATGTTCTGGGAGTTGGCCGGTGTACCGGCAGTCGCGGTGCGCCGCGGCACGCGGGTCGAATCGGTCCATCACGTCGCCGCATGCGTCGCTGCCGCCGACGGCACGGTCGTGCTGAAGGTCGGGACGATCGAGGCGCCGGTGTTCTTGCGGTCGTCGGCCAAGCCGTTCATCGCCGCCGCCGCGGTCCGCGCGGGCGTAGCCGAACGGTTCGGTTTCGGCGAGCGCGAGCTCGCGGTGATGTCCGCTTCGCACAACGGCGAGCCCGGCCACGTCGAGCTGGTCGCCTCGATGCTCGAGCGAATCGGCGCGAGCATCGGCGATCTGCGTTGCGGCGCCCAGGTGCCGTCGTACGAGCCGGCTGCGGCGGCGCTGGCCGCGCGCGGCGAGCAGCCCTCCGCGCTGCACCACAACTGCAGCGGAAAGCATACCGGCATCCTCGCGCTGGCGCGCGTCCTCGGCGCGCCGCTCGAAGGCTACCTCGAGCCCGAGCATCCGGCGCAGCGTGCGATTCTCGCGCTGTGCGAGCGGGTCAGCGACGATACGTTCGCCGCCGACCGGCTGGCCGTCGACGGCTGCGGGATCCCGGTCTACGCCACGACGCTCCACAAGGCGGCCGTCTCGTTCGCCAGGTTCGCGACGCTCGAGGGAGTTGCGGACGACGACGCGACGGCGCTCGCGCGCATTTCCTCGGCGATGGCAAGCGAGCCGTGGTACGTCGCCGGCACCGGCCGCTTCGACACCGAACTCATCCGTTCGAGTCGCGGCCGGATCATCGGGAAAGCAGGCGCCGAAGCGGTCCACTGCGACGCGCTGCTCGACGCGGGCCTCGGGGTCGCCCTCAAAGTGATCGACGGCAGCCGCCGGGCGACGCCGCCGGCGACGGTCGCGATCCTGGAAGCGCTGCGCGCCCTGGAGCCGCCCGTCCGCGAAGCCATGCGGCCGTTCGCGCGCGTGGCGGTGAAGAATTCCGCCGGCCGCATCGTCGGTGAGGTGGCGGCGCTCGACGGCTGGATACCGACCGAGGCCGCCGGCGTCTAACCTTCCGTTTCCTCGGCGTTCGCGAGCGCGCGCTCGAGGATCTCGCGCAAGACCTTTTGGTCGAGTGGACTGAGCGCGGCGATCGCCGGCGGAGCCCGGCGAAAGCGCGCCTCGATCTTTTCGCGCAGGCGCCGCCCGGCGGCGGTCAAGCACACCCGCTTGATCCGCCGGTCCGCCTCGTCGGCGCGGCGCTCCAGGAGCCCGCGGCGCTCGAGCCGGTCGACGAGCCCGGTGGCATTCGACGCGTCGCAGGCCAGCTCGCCGGCGAGTTCACGCATCGTCATGCCCTCACGTGGAACGACGTACATCGCGTGGGCCAGCTGCATCGTCAAATCGAGTTGCGCCATCGCCGCGTTGACGTGCGATTTCTGCGAGCGCATCAGGTCGAGCAGTGCCAGCCAGGCATGGCCGCCGTTACTTGACATGTACCATCTTCGATGAGTATAACCGATTGACACTATGGCGACAAGAGCGGCGGTCCCCGATATCGGGTCCTGGTTCGAACGGTATGCACCGTCCGTGCGGAGCGTGGCGGCTCGCGTCACAGGCGACCCGGACGACGCGGACGACGCGCTACAGGAAGCGTTCCTCGCCGCGTGGCGATCGCGCGGCCGGTTCGATCCCGCGCGCCGGCCCTTGCCGTGGCTCGTGACGATCGCGCGCCGCAAGGCGCTCACCATCGCCGCGGCGCGTTCCCGCAAAGCGGTACCCTCCGCGCGCGCTGAATTGGCACCTTCGGCGGAAGACGTCGCGCTGGCGCGCGCCGCGGACGGCTGGGCCGTCGACGCGGTGCGTCACGAGCCGGCCCTCGCGCTCCACGCGCTCGGCGGCCTCACCGCCGGCGCGGTCGGCGAACGCCTCGGAGTTCCGCTTCGCACGGCTGCCTCACGCATCGCGCGCGGCAGGCGGCGCGTCGAGGCGCTCCTGACGGCAACCCCTTCCTTCTCTCCGAGGTCGAACGTTTCGTGACCGAGTTTTTCTTAAGACGGCCGATCTTCGCATCGGTGGCGTCGCTGGTGATCCTGCTGCTGGGACTGATCTCGATCCCGATCTTACCGATCGCGCAGTATCCCAACATCGCGCCGCCCACGGTGACGGTGACCGCAATCTACACCGGCGCGAGCGCCGAAGCGGTGGAGTCGTCGGTAACGACGCCGCTCGAACAGGCGATCAACGGCGTCCAAGGTCTGCGCTACATCAGCTCGCAGAGCGGCAGCGACGGGACCTCCCAGATCACCTGTACGTTCAACCTCGACCGCGGTCTCGATCAAGCGGCGAACGACGTGCAGAACGCGGTCAACCTCGCCCAGGGCAGGTTGCCCAATGAGGTCAAGCTGACCGGCGTTACCGTCGCCAAGAACTCCGGCACGTTCGTCATGGCAATAGGTTTCACTTCCACCGACAAGCGGTGGGACTCCATTTTCATGACCAACTACCTCGAGAACAACGTGGTCAACGACATCAAGCGCGTCGTCGGCGTCTCCGACGTGCTCATATTCGGCGAGCGCAAGTACGCGATGCGGTTGTGGGTCGACCCGAAGAGATTGGCCGACAACAACCTGACCGCCGGCGACGTCGTGACGGCGCTGCAGGGACAGAACGTGCAGGTCGCCGCCGGTTCGATCGGCGCTCCGCCGACCAACGGCAATCAGCCGTACGAGTACAGCGTGCGCGCGATCGGCCGCCTCACGAGCGCGACGGAGTTTGCGAACATCATCCTGCGCACGACGCCGGACGGCGGGTTCGTGCGGGTCTCCGACATCGGCCGGGTCACGCTCGGCGCCGAGAGCTACGGCGGCGGGCTATGGTTCGATGGTAAAGACGGCGTCGGTATGGGCGTGCTGCAATTGCAGAACGGCAACGCACTCCAGGTCTCAAAGCAAGTGCGCGACACGCTCGACACCCTCGCGGCCAAGTTCCCGGCCGGAATGCACTACAACATCGCCTTCGACACGACGGAGTTCGTGCGCGAGTCGATCAAAGAAGTCGTCATCACGCTGCTGATCGCCATCTTCCTCGTCGTGCTCGTCATCTTCTTGTTCCTGCAGGATTGGCGCACGACGCTGATCCCGGCGCTGACGATACCCGTCTCGCTGATCGGGACGTTTTTCCTGATGCAGGTGCTCGGGTTCTCGATCAATCAGCTCACGCTCTTCGGCCTGACGCTCGCGACCGGACTCGTCGTCGACGACGCGATCGTCGTCATCGAGAACATCGCGCGCTTCATCCAGGAGAAGGGCATGCCGCCGCTCGAGGGGGCGCGCGAAGCGATGGCCGAGATCCAAGGCGCCGTCGTCGCGTCGTCGCTCGTGCTGCTGGCCGTCTTCGTTCCCGTTGCGTTCTTCCCAGGCACGACCGGCCAGCTCTACAAGCAGTTCGCCTTGACGATCGCGTGCTCGATCACGATCTCGCTGTTCTGCGCGCTGACCTTGACGCCGGTCCTCTCCTCGCTGCTGCTCGGGCGCAACGTCAGGCGCGAGCCGCGCATCTTCCGGCCGGTGAACCGCGCCATCAACGCGACCCGCGCGGGCTATCGCCGCCTGCTGCCGGTCATTCTCGACAGCCGGATCGTCATCGCGCGGCGCTTCACGATCGTCAGCCGCTACGTCGTGCTCGCCGTGTTTGCCGCGCTGCTGGTGGTGACGGGATGGTCGTACACGCACGCGCCGACCGGCTTCATCCCGGACGAGGATCAGGGCTTCGCGATCATCGCGATGCAGGCGCCGCCCGGCGTTTCGATCGACTACACGCACACCTTCCAGCGCAAGATCGAGGCGATTCTCAAGCAGCAGCCGGAGGTCCAGGACGTCTTCGACGCCGCCGGTTTCAGCTTCACCGGCAACGGCTCGAACTACGCGACGATGTTCATTCGCCTGCGGCCGTGGGGCGAGCGTCCGGGCGCGCAGCACCGCATCGATGCGGTGCTGCAGCGAATCAACATGCAGCTGTTCTTCATGCCGGGCGTGCAGGCGTTCGCGCTGAACCCGCCGTCGATCCCCGGACTCGGTTTCCAGGGCGGTTTCGACTACCAGCTGGAGGATCGCGGCGGTGCCGGCATCCCCGCGCTGCTCGGGGCCGCGTATCAGATCATCGGGCCGGCCAACGCGCCCACCAGCGGTCTCTTCCGCGTCTACACCACGTTCCGCAACGACAAGCCGACGGTTCTCGTCGACGTGAACCGCTCGCAGGCGCTTTCGCTCGGGGTGCCGCTGACCGACCTGTTCAACACGATGCAGGTCTACCTCGGTTCAGTGTACGTCAACGACTTCGACATGAACGGCAAGGCGTACCGCGTGTACGTCCAAGCCGATACGCCGTACCGATCGCTGGTGAGCGACTTGAACACGATCTACGTGCGTTCGAGCACGCCGCTCGTCGTCAACGGCAGGCAGCAGCCGCAGCCGGCGATGCCGATCGCGTCGCTCTTGAACATTCACGAAGTGCAGGGGCCGCAAAACATCACGCACTTCAACCTGTATCGCTCGATCGACATCTCCGGCGGCCCGGCACCCGGCCACGGTACCGGCGAAGCGATCAACACGATGCAGAACCTCGCCTCGCACCTCCCGCCCGGTTTCGTCGGCGAGTGGAGCGGCATCTCGCGCGAACAGCTCGAATCGGGCGGCCAAGCTGCGCTGATCTTCGGCCTCGGCATCCTGTTCGTGTTCCTGGTGCTCGCCGCGCAGTACGAATCGTTCGCCGACCCGCTCATCATCCTGTTCGCCGTTCCTCTCGGGCTCCTCGGCGCGATCGGCGCCCTCGCGGTGCGTCACATCACCACCGACGTCTTCGCGCAGGTCGGCTTCGTGATGCTGATCGGGTTGGCATCGAAAAACGCGATTTTGATCGTCGAGTTCGCGAACCAGCTCCGAGAACAAGGGTTCGACGCGGTCACGGCGGTTCGCCGCGCCGCCGAAACGCGGTTGCGTCCGATCCTCATGACGTCGATCGCCTTCGTCCTCGGCGTCACGCCGCTCGTCTTCGCCACAGGCGCGGGAAGCGCGTCGCGCAACTCGCTGGGAACGGCGGTCTTCGGCGGGATGATCGTCTCGACGATCCTCAACCTCGTCATCACCCCGGTGCTGTACGTGCTGATCGCCAACATCGAGGATCGGTTCGGGTTCGGGCATGGGAAGCATCAGGTTACCGCTCGGGAGCCGGAGGTTGCCGGAACGCCGGCTCCTGAGGCTGCACCGGTGTAGCCGTTGCGCATCGTGGCGCGGCGGGTGCGCGACGATGCTGCGCCGGGGACGATTGTCTCTTTTGCGATCACAGAAAAAAAATTGCAAACGGTGGAGTTGGCGCCGCGTGCGCGCGGCGCTATCCACCGGCGCTGACGATTGGTCGTAACCTTCGGCTGTGCGTGTTGCGCTGAGGATACGATCCCGACTTTTGTTCCGCATCGTGTCCGCCACTGTCGTGCAAACGCGCGAGCCGTGTTGCAGAAGCCGCCACGATCGTCCCGGGTTGGTCGGGTGCGGGATGGTGTGGTGGCGGGGCGTTGCGGAGTCGCGAAGCCCTGGAGGGGCGAGAGCGACGGAGCACCGAGCGACCAGAGCACAGGATGTGCGCCGGGAGCGTCCCCGTCACCACACCATCCCGCACCCGACCAACCCAAGCCACAAAGCAAGGACGGGCGGATGCGACAAAGGCGAGACTAACTCCAGAGAACGTGCCAGTCGACGATCGGTACCTGAGTGCCGCTCGCAAGGGTGAGGATGCCGTTGCCGCTCGCGTCGGTGACGAACGTGGCGACCGGCGCGCCGGTTGCGGACGTGATCGTGCCGTTCACGGTGACGGCGCCGGTCGCGTCGGTGGTGCTGGTGACGACGATCGCGTTGCCGCTTTCCAGCGTACCGGTGACGTTCATCGATGCGAGCGTGCCGTCGGGGGTGAAGGCGATCGTTCCGGTCAGCGCCGACGTGCCGAGCTGCGTGCCGCCGGAGATCGTGAAGGGCGGCGCGGTCGTGATCGAAAGCGCACCTAGCGCGCCCTTGAAGAACGTGCCGTCGCGCGTTCCGGTGTAGGTCGTGTCGCCGGACGAATCCGTGCCGATGGTGGCGTTCGATGCGAATTGGTGGCCGTATGCGGCGTTGATCGAGGGTTTCGCGTCGTTGAGCACATGGGCCGTGGTGCCGGTGAAGATCGTCGGGGTGATCGTTGCGCTGTGGGCGAACTGCGAGAGCGGCGTTGTCGATGTGCCGGGGTAGAACGCCGACCGGACCGTGTACGAGCCGTTCGTGGTCGAGCCGGTCAGCGTGTAATTCTCTTTGCGCTGGCCCAACTGCTGGTGGGTGAGGCTGAAGGTCGTGACGGTGCGCGCAACCGTGGCGGTGCCGCCGCTGGAGGCGTAGGTTGCGACGGCGTCGCGTTCGACCTGCGTGCACGCCTGGTCGTAGTACGCGATCGTTTCGACCGTGACGCTGCCGTCGGCGTTGACGGTGACGGTGCGCGAATGACGATGGCGGCATGCGAAGCCGGCGCTTTGCGTGCTGCGGCCGCTCGACGCGGTACCGAGACTGCCGTTACCGACGCTGGCATCGGCTTCACTCGTGTCGACGGCGCCGAACGTCGCTTGCGTGCCGCTTTGCGCGACGTCTTGCGGGCTGAGTTGCTGGGCGGGCGGCGCGGGCGGCGTGACCGGAATCGTCGCGGGCGAACCGCTGCTGCCGCCGCCGCTGCATGCAGCAAGAAGACTGGCGGCAACGAGTGCCGCGAGGGCTGGAGTCCGCATAGGGCTGACCTCGTAGAGAGAAAGTACGAAGCGAGCGTATGCGACGCCGAACAGCCCTGCATTGGACAGCGCTGAGGCGGCGGTGAGAAGTTGGTGAGGCGCCGTTACCCGGCTAGCAGTTCGTTGTGCGGAATGCCGGCGGCGTCGTTCGCGGTTGGGTCGTAGGCGGCGATCGCATATTCGGCGAGCATGCGCTGCGCGTTGAAGTGCGAGCCGTTGAAAGCGATCGCCGAACGCATCACGCTGAGAAACGCGTCGCGGTCCTTGGTATACGCGGGCAGAATGTGCTGCTCGAGCCGATCGTAGAGCTGGTGCGCGGCCCAGCCGTCGTCGTCACCGGTCGCGGCATCGATCGACCAGCCGGTGACGCCTTCGATCGCGCCTTCCACCCACCAGCCGTCGACGACGCTGAGAGAGGGCACGCCGTTGAGCGCCGCTTTCATGCCGCTCGTACCGGATGCTTCGAGCGGCGGGCGCGGCGTGTTCAGCCAGAGGTCGACGCCCGCGGTGAGCGCGCCGCCCCACGTCATGTCGTAGCCTTCGACGAAGACGATGTCGACGATGCCGGCGAGTTCCGCTCCGGTGCGAACGATCCGCGCGATCTGCGCCTTGCCGTCGTCGTCGTGAGGATGCGCTTTGCCGGCAAACACCAACTGCAGCCCGCCGTGGCGCTGCGCGAGGGCGGTCAGCCGTGCGTGGTCGCGCAGGATGAGGTCGTTGCGCTTGTACGCCGTCGAGCGGCGCGCGCAGCCGATCGTGAAGCGCTGCGGGTCCAAGCGGCGCCCGTTCGCGTGCTCTACGCGCGCGAACAGCTCGCGTTTCGCCGCGTCGTGAGCCGACGCGATCTCGCCGAGCGGAATGCCGATCGCTTGCCGCAACGCGAAGTTGTCGCGGCGCCAGCCGGGGATGCGCCGGTCGAACAGGTCGCGAAACGGCGCGGACGTCCAGGTCGCGCCGTGCACGCCGTTGGTGATCGCGTCGATACGGAACCCGTCGAACATCCCGCGCGCGACCTCGCCGTGCCGCACGGCGACGGCGTTGGCGAAGCGGGTTGCGCGCAGCGCGAGGTAGGTCATGTTGAGCGTGTCGTCGTGCACGAGGCCGGCGCTGCGCAGCGTGGCGATCCGCTCCGCGCCGAGAACTTCCGTGGCGAGTTCCAGTCCGAAGCGGTCGTGGCCGGCGGCCACCGGCGTGTGCGTCGTGAAGACGCAGCGCTCGCGGACGTGGGCGAGGTCGTGTTCGGCGGAGTAGCCGGCCGTGCGCGCCCTCTCGAGCAGGGCGAGCGCCAGCAGCGCCGCGTGTCCTTCGTTGAGGTGGTAGGTCGTGATGCGATCTTCGCCCAGGGCGTGCAGCATCGCGACGGTCCCCAGGCCGAGCAGCGCTTCCTGCTGGAGCCGGTAGCGGTGGTCGCCGCCGTACAGCCGGCGGGTCAGCGCGCGCGCCTCGGCGTCGTTCTCGTCGCGATCGGTGTCGAGAAAGTAGACCGCAACGGCATGGCCGTCGCAGCCGACGACGTTGTAGCGCCACGCGCCCACGACGACCGGCCGGCCCGAGATCTGCACGGTGACGGCGACGGGGAGGCGTTCGAGCGCGTCCTCGGGACGCCACGTTTGCGGCTCCTCCCGCTGGTGGCCCGCCTCGTCGAGACTCTGGCGGAAGTAGCCCTCGCGATAGAGCAGGGTCACGCCCGCCATCGGATAGCCTGCGTCGGCCGCGGCGCGAATCACGTCGCCCGCGAGCACCCCCAGGCCGCCGCTGTAGGTGGCAACCTCGGAGGCAACGGCAATCTCCATCGACACGTAGGCGACGTGGGCGTCCTTCATCGTTCCTTCTTTTTTCCGGGTCATGAGCCGGTAACTCCCGGCTTCATCATCTGATAATCGGCGATCCATCGTTCGCTACTGAAGAGTCGTCCGTCCCGCCGGACCACGCGCAACCGGCCCCGTTGGGCCGCTTTGTAGAGGGCGTCCGGCTGGCCCTTGGCCGAAAATGACGTCAGCGGGCGGAGGGCGTCGCTTGCTTCCGAGGCGTCTCGGAGCCGCTCCAGCGCGCGAGCCAAGGCGCGGCCGACGACTATGGCGAGCGGCGTCGGGTCGCCGGCGAGCGCGGCCGAGAGTGCCCCGGCGTAGGCGCGCCGGCCACGAGCGTCGAGGACGATCGGCGGCAGGCCGCGGCGGTAGGCCAGCAGGTTGGCGACCAGTCGCGCGACGCGCCCGTTCGCATGCGGGAACGGCTGCAGGCGTACCAGCCGCGCGATGGCACGGGCGAGCGCCAGCGGCGCGGGGTCGTCGGCGCCGAGCGCGAGGCGCCCGACGTACGTCTCCGTCTCGAACGGGACGAGCCAGTGCGGCGGCGGGACGGTACCTCCGACCAGCGGAGGCACCGTTTTGGTACGCCAGGCGCCCGCATCCTCGGCGGTCGCGCGGGTCGCGAGCCGGTGCAGTGTGCGCAGATCCTGGCTCGTCACGGCGGTGCGGCGCAGACCTTGCTGCGCGCTCCACGCGGCGGCCTCAGCATAGCCGCTGACGAGCAGGTAGTCGCTCAAGCGGTGACCGCCCACCGCCCGACCTCTCTCCAGCAGCGCCCGCACTTCAACCAGGTCGAGCGAGGCGCCGGCCAGGCGCGCCGATCCCGCGATCTCGTCGCGCCGGAGCGCGGCGTACGTGTCGCGCAGCGCAGGAGAAGGCATCGCGCTCCGCACGAGGGCAGCGAGCGCGTCGATCCGACCAGCGAGCTGTCCAATTCCCGCCACGCTGAAAGCGATTGGACATCCGCGCTGATATTCCGGGCCTGTCCAATTGATTCGATTTCGACTGGCGTGGACATTTCCGGCACCCTGTAGCGAGGAGGAGCGGATAGGATCGAGAGGATGGCGGATTATCTGGCGGCCCTGCGCGAGCGGGTCCTGGTCTTCGACGGCGCGATGGGCACGCAGCTGATGGCGCTGCACCTCAGCGACGAAGACTTCGGCGGAGCGGCGTACCACGGGTGCAACGAAGCCTTGGTGCTGACCCGGCCCGACGTGATCGAACAGATCCACCGCGATTACTTCGCGGCCGGCGCCGATGCGGTGGAGACCGATTCGTTCACCGCCTCGCGGCTCAAGCTCGACGAGTACGGACTCGGCGCGAAGACGTGGGAGATCAACCTGGTCTCCGCCCAGCTCGCCCGCCGGGCGGCCGACGCCTACTCGACGCCGGAGTGGCCGCGCTTCGTCGCCGGCTCGCTCGGGCCGACCGGGATGCTGATCTCGTCGTCCGATCCGGCGCTCTCGAAGATCACCTTCGAGCAGCTCGCCGACATCTACCAGGAGCAGGCCGCCGCGCTCGTCGAGGGCGGCGTCGACCTGCTGCTGCTCGAGACGAGCCAGGATCTGCTCGAGATGAAGGCCGCGATCGCGGGGATCACGCGGGCGTTCGCCGCCGGTTCGCGGCGCGTTCCGATCCAAGCCCAGGCGACGCTGGACGTCACCGGCCGCATGCTGCTCGGCACCGACATCAGCGCCGTCTGCGCGACCCTCGACGCGCTGCCGATCGACGTCATCGGCCTCAACTGTTCGACCGGCCCGTCGCACATGCGCGACCCGATCCGCTATCTGGTCGAATCGTCGCGCTGCTTCGTCAGCGTGATTCCGAACGCCGGGCTGCCGCGCATGGGACCCAAGGGCGAGACGATCTATCCGGAAACGGCCGAAGAGATGTCGCGCGAGCTCGAAGCGTTCGTGAGCGAGCTGGGCGTCAACGCGATCGGCGGCTGCTGCGGAACGACGCCGGAACACATCGCGGCGTTTCGCGCGGCGGTCGACGCGCTCGCGAAGGCCGGGCACACGCCGCGCATCCCGACACCGCAGCCGTTGCAGCTCGCGGCGTCCGCGATGACGGCGGTCGCGCTCAAACAAGAAGGCACGGTCCTGCTGATCGGCGAGCGCGTCAACAGCCAAGGCTCGCGTAAGATCAAACGCCTGCTGCTGGCCGACGACTACGACGAGATCACGCTGGTCGCGCGCGCGCAGGTCGAAGGCGGCGCGCATCTGCTGGACATCTGCACGGCGCTCACCGAACGCACCGACGAAGACGGGCAGATGGCGACGATCGTCAAGCGCCTGGCGCAGTCGGTCGAAGCGCCGCTGGTCATCGATTCGACCGAACCGAAGGTCATCGAAGCCGCGCTCAAGATCTACGCCGGCCGTCCGGTCGTCAATTCGATCCACCTCGAGAACGGCCGGCAGAAAGTCGACTCCGTGATGCCGCTCGTCAAGGAAGCCGGAGCGGCCGTCGTCGCGCTGACGATCGACGAAACCGGGATGGCGAAGACCGCCGAGCGCAAGCTCGAGGTCGCGCGGCGCATCTACGACATCGTCGTCGATGAGTACGGCATTCCGGCCGGCGCGCTGATCTTCGACGACCTGACGTTTACGCTGGCGACCGGCGACGCCGAGTACATCGACTCGGCCGTCGAGACGATCGAGGGCATCCGCCTCATCAAGCGCGAGCTGCCGGGTGTGCTGACGTCGCTCGGCGTCTCGAACGTGTCGTTCGGCCTCAAGCCGGCGGCGCGGCACGTGCTCAACTCGGTGATGCTGCACCATTGCACCGAAGCCGGGCTCGACATGGCGATCGTGAACCCCGCCGAGATCACGCCGTACGCCGAGATCAACGTCGAAGAGCGCGAGCTCTGCGAAGACCTCGTGCTCAATCGGCGGCCCGACGCGCTGCAGCGCGTGATCGAACACTTCGAGTCGAAAGTCGTCTCGAAGGACGCTGCCGCCGCCCTGGTCGACGACGCGGACGCGCCCGTCGAGGTGCGCATCCACAACGCGATCCTGCGGCGGCGCAAGGACGGCATCGAAGCGAAGATCGACGAGGCGCTCCAGCACCGCGGTCCCGTCGACGTCCTCAACAACGTGCTGCTGCCGGCGATGAAAGAAGTCGGCGACAAGTTCGGCGCGGGCGAACTGATCCTGCCGTTCGTGCTGCAATCGGCTGAAGTGATGAAGAAGGCCGTCGCACACCTCGAGCAATTCCTCGAGCGCAAGGAAGGGACGAGCAAGGGCATCATCGTGCTCGCAACCGTGTTCGGCGACGTGCACGACATCGGCAAGAATTTGGTCGGCACGATCCTCTCGAACAACGGCTACACCGTGCACGACTTGGGCAAGCAGGTTCCCGTCGGCACGATTCTCGACAAGGCGGTCGAGGTGAGCGCGAACGCGATCGGCCTCTCCGCGCTGCTCGTGTCGACGTCGAAGCAGATGCCGACGCTGGTGAAGGAGCAGGTCTCGCGCGGCCTCGCCTATCCGGTCGTCATCGGCGGCGCCGCGATCAACCGCGACTTCGGCCGCCGCACCGCCTTCGCGCCGGAGCGCTTCTTCGACCCCGGCGTGTTCTACGCGAAGGACGCCTTCGAAGGGCTCGAGCTGCTCGACGCGCTCACCGACGACGTAGCGCGGGCGACGCTGGTCGATCGCGTGCGGATCGAATCCGAAGCGCTGCGCGTGAAGGATAGCGGAGCCGCCGCCGCGCCGGCGATCAGCGGCCGCACGGCGCGCGCGGAGGTCGGCGTCGCCGACGTTCCGCTACCGCCGTTCCTCGGAGCGCGCACGATCGCACACGTCGACCCGCGCGAGCTGTGGCCGTGCTTCGACCTCAAGAGCCTCTACCGTCTGTCATGGGGCGGCGCGAGCACGAAGGGTGAGGACTGGGAACGGCTCGTCGCCGAAGAGTTCGAGCCGCGTCTGCGCCGCTACGAAGCGCTCGCGGAGCGCGAGCCCTTATTGGAAGCACGCTCGGTGTACGGGTATTTCCCCGCGGCCGGAAGCGGCGACGACGTGATCGTGTTCGATCCGCAGCAGCCGTCCAAAGAGATCGCGCGATTCAACTTCGCGCGTCAGGTCGGCGGCGAACATCTGTGTCTGGCCGACTATTTGCGCGAACCCGTGGACGGCGGCGCGAGCGACGTCATCGCGCTCCAAGTCGTCACCGTCGGCGAGGAACCCTCGCGCCGCATCGACGCGCTGCAGGCCGCGAACGACTACAGTGAGGCGTACTACCTGCACGGTTTCTGCGTGCAGTCGGCCGAGGCGCTCGCCGAGCGCATGCACCACCGCGTCCGCGCGGAGCTGGGCGTTCCCGACGGCCGCGGAAAACGCTACTCGTGGGGCTACGGTGCGTGTCCCGACCTCGAGCAGCACGGCACGCTATGGCGCCTGCTCGACGTCGAGAAGGCGATCGGCGCCTCGCTGACCTCTGCCTTCCAAATCATGCCGGAGCAGTCGACCGCCGCAATCGTCATCCACCACCCGCGCGCCGCCTACTTCAACGCCGCCGCAGTGAGGGAACTGGCGGGGGTGTAAACGCGCGGCCACGATCCCGGCGAAGGGTCCTCGTTAGGCGCTAGAAAGGTTGCCCGCACCGGGTGGTTGCTTGCTGCGAGGATCTTTCATGACGAACGGTTGCGCTTTTCTGCGCGGGTCGAAGCCTCACGCCCTCGCGCTGCTGCTGCTTGCGACGGCATGCGGCGGCCGCGATACGTGTCTCCCGCGACGCAAGCGATGACGCTCGCCATCACCGGCCCGACGCCGGTGAACCAGACGGTTCCGCTCACGTCGACCTCCGGCGGCTGCATCAGCACGCTGGCGAGCACGCAGTGCACGCTGCAACTTGCGCTCTCGCCAGGGAGCTACACCGCGTCGCTCTCGAGCTACGATGGCTACAACGCGGGGACGCAAACCGCGACCGGCAACGTGCTCTCGACGGGCCAGAACATCGGGTTCACGATCCACGCAGCCCAGCGAACACGATTGCGCTGGGCGGCTCGTGCAACGGCGGCTCCGACTCGGTTGCGATCTACGCCGACGGCGGCAACGCGCCTCTGCAGACGATCACCGGCTCGGCGATCAACGGGCCGCGGGACCTTATCACCGACGCGGCCGGCGACATCTTCGTCTACAACGCCAACCTCGGGACGACGCGCGAGTTCATCGCGCCTTCGCTGACGCCGGGGCCGACGATCCCGTTCCCGGGCGGCGTGATGGCGATCGCGAGCAACGGGACGCTCTACCTCGGCGACCGGCTCGGCAACTCCGACAGCCCTGGCCGCGTACGTGCCGCCGTACACCGGCGCGCCCGTCGCGACGTTCAACCCCACCTCAGGAGCCTTCTCGATCCTCAGAGCGCTGTTGGTCGCCCCGAACGGCGACTTGTGGGTCTCCGACGACTACAACTCGTTCGTGTGGAAGTACGCCGCGCCGATCAGCGGCAGCCCCAGCCCGGCCGTGACGCTGTCGGGGATCGGCTCACCGGATGAACTGGCGCTCGACCCGTCCGGCGACCTGTTCGTCAGCGACGGTCAGTCGTACCAGCTCGACGAGTACGCGCCGCCGATCAGCACCGGCGCCTCCCATTCGCTGCAGGTCAACAACTCGCCGAACGTTCCGAGTGCCCTCATCACGGACGCATCCGGCAACCAATACGTCAGCACTTGGGCCGCCCAGGGCTGTTTCTGCTCCTCGCGCATGTATTTCGTCGCCGCGGGCGCGACGTCGGCCTCGGCGAGCATCGCGATCGACGTTGCCGATACGAACACCAGCTCCGTCCCGCGGTCCCTGGCTTTCGGCACGAACGGCATCTACACGTTCGATCTGGGCGGAAACAGCGTCCTCGAGTTCAACCTCGGCTTGACCGCCAAGATCAACCCGATCACCACGGGCATCAAACAGCCGTACGCGCTCGCGATCGAGCCGTAGCGCTCCCTCTCGTCATCCTCATATGTGTGAGGTAGGGGAACGTTCTTGACGAACGTTCCCCTACACGGTGTCGGGCGCTGTCGTCATCCCTGGGCCATCGAGGTTGCGGCTCGCCTTCGACTTCGCTCAGGACGACCCCGGGGGTTCCTCGACGAGCTCGGAATGACAGGGCACGGCTCGCAATGACGGAGCACGGATCGCAACGACGGGAGCGCGAGCGACAGGCTCCGGGGGGTGTGAAAGCGTATCCGACCCCGATTCGCTCCCAATCCAGGAGTCGTGGTATGCGTTTGTCCGTCCCCCAGGCCATTCTCGCGGTCGCCCTCGCGGCATCGTTGTCGGCGTGCACTTCCTCGGGCTCCTCGTCGAGCAGTTCCGCGTCCTCCGGGGCGTCGGGCGGCACGATCAAGATCGGGGTCGACCTGCCGGTGAGCGGTGCGGACGCCTCGATCGGGCTCCCGACCCAGAACGGCGCCGTCCTGGCGGTCGAGGAAGCCAACCAGAACGGCTTCGCCGGCGGCAAGTTCAAGCTCGACACGTCGCTGCTGGACGACGCGGTGCAAGGGAAGCATGACCCGGCGGCCGGCGCCCAGAACGTCAAGACGTTCATCTCGGACTCGGCCGTGCTCGCGATGGTCGGCCCGTTCAACTCGAACGTCGCCAAGTCCGAGATCCCGCTGACCAACGACGCCGGCCTCGCACAGATCTCGCCCTCGAACACCAACGACGGCCTGACGATCGGTGAGGACGCGAAGAAGCTGCGCACCGCGCACCCCGACGTCAACTCGTACTTCCGCGTGTGCACCCGCGACGCCAAGCAAGGCGCCGCGCTGGCTCAGGTCGCCTCCGACCGGCTGAAGCTGAAGAAGATCTTCGTCATCGACGACAACGAGACGTACGGGAAGGGGCTCGCCGACGTGTTCGACGCGTCGTTCCGCCAGCTCGGCGGCACCGTGCTCGGCCACGAGCACATCACCGCGAACCAAGTCGACTTCAAGGCGCTGCTCACCAAGATCAAAGCGCAGAACCCGGACGCGGTCTTCTTCGGCGGCAACACGTCGACCGGCGGCGGGCTGATCCGGCGCCAGATGGCCGACGTCGGCCTGGGGAAGACGCCGTTCCTCGGCGGCGACGGCATCTCGGACGACGAGTTCGAGAAGCAGGCCGGCGACTCGGCGAACGGTTCGTACATGACCGTGGCGTCGCCGGACGCGACGAAACTCCCCTCGGCGAAGTCGTTCGTCGATGCGTACAAGGCGCGCTTCAAGAGCGACGTCGGCCCGTATTCCGCCAACGCGTACACCGCGGCGAAGATCGAGATCGCCGCGTTCGAGAAAGCGATCGCCGATAACGGCGGCAAGATGCCGACCCGCGGCGACGTGCTCAAATATATCGCGGCGACCAAAGAGTTCGAGTCGCCGATCGGCAAGGTCGGATTCGACGCCAACGGTGACACCACGTCCCCCGTCCTCTCGCTGCTCAACGTGCGAGGCGGAAAAAAGGTCGTGATCGACGTCATTCAACTGAAGAGCTAGGTCACCAGGCTTGCACTTCGACCCGGTTCTTTTCGCCCAGCAGTTGGTCAACGGGCTCTCGCTGGGCGGAATCTATGCGTTGATCGCGCTCGGCTACACGATGGTCTATGGGATCATCGAGCTGATCAATTTCGCGCACGGCGACGTCTACACGCTCGGCACGTTCTTCTCGCTGGCGATCCTCACGCTGCTCGGCGTCACCGGCGTCGTGACCGGGCCGATGCTGATCGTGGTCGTAGCGGTCACGATCTTCGGCGCGATGATCTTGTGCGGGCTCACCGGCGTGATCATCGAGCGGCTCGCCTACCGGCGGCTGCGCAACGCGCCCAAGCTCGCACCGCTCATCACGGCGATCGGGATGTCGTTCATCCTCGAAAACCTGATGCTGTACTGGAAGGGTCCATCGCCGATCCCGTTCCCGGCGGTGATCCCGAACCCCGAGTTCACGCTGGGCGCGGTGACGATCCAGGCCAAGCAAGTCATGGTCATCCTGCTGGCGATCGTCTTGATGGTCGTGCTGCAAGCTTTCGTCTACAACACGAAGCTCGGCAAGGCGATGCGGGCGACCGCCCAGGACAAGGATGCCGCGCAGCTGATGGGCATCGACATCAACACGACGATCGCGCTGACGTTCCTGATCGGTTCCGCCCTCGCCGGAGCGGCCGGATTCGTCTCGGGCGTCTACTACGGTTCGACGTGGTTCTTCAACGGGTTCGGCGCCGGGCTCAAGGCGTTCACCGCCGCGGTCCTCGGCGGGATCGGTAACCTGGCCGGCGCGATGCTCGGCGGTTTTCTGATCGGCCTGATCGAGGCGATGACGACGCAATTCATCGGCGATCAGTGGTCGAACGTCGTCGTCTTCTCGGTGCTCGTGATCGTGCTGATCTTCCGTCCGTCCGGGCTGCTGGGCGAAGCGCTGCCGAACAAAGTATGAGCCTCGCAGCCAGGATCGGTTCGAGCCTTCCGGCGCCGCTGCGCACGCAGCGCGGAAAGACGGCGCTGGCATTCGCCGTCGCGCTGGTGCTGCCGTTCCTCGGTCACAACGGCGGGTTCACGAACTTCCTGGCCGACGCCGGCGCCTTCGTGCTGCTCGCGCTCGGCCTCAACATCGTGGTCGGTTTCGCCGGACTGCTGGATCTCGGGTACGCCGCGTTCTTCGCGATCGGCTCGTACTCGTTCGCGATGCTGGCGTCACCGCAGTTCGGCATCCATCTGCCGTTCTGGCTGCTGCTGTTCATCGCGTCCGGGATCGCGGCGGCGTTCGGCATCCTCCTCGGCGCACCGACGCTGCGGCTGCGCGGCGACTACCTGGCGATCGTGACGCTCGGGTTCGGCGAGATCGTCCCGCAGACGTTCCTGAACCTCTCGCAGTGGACCGGCGGCCCCAACGGGATCGGCTCGCTCGATCAGCCGGCGATCTTCAGCTACAAGTTCGGCTTCGATGCGCTGCCGTACTACTTCATGGTCCTCGGCCTGATCGCGCTCGCGGTCTGGGTCGCGAACAACTTGCGCACCAGCCGCCTGGGACGTGCGTGGATGGCGATTCGCGAAGACGAGCTCGCCGCCGCGCACATGGGGATCAACACGACGACGACCAAGCTCGCGGCGTTCGCGATGGGGGCCTCGTTCAGCGGCTTGGCCGGCTGTGCTCTGGCCTCGAAGCTGCAGCTCGTCTCGCCCGATCAGTTCGGGTTCAACGTCAGCGTGTTCATCCTCGCCATGCTCGTGCTCGGCGGGATGGGGAACATCCCCGGCGTGATCGTCGGCAGCCTGATCCTCTCGGCGCTCGAACGGTTCGTGCTCCCGCAAGGGACGAACTTCTTGCACGGGCTCAACATCAACGTCGACCTGACCAACTCGCGTTTCTTGATCTACGGCGTCATCCTGGTGATGATGATGCTGTTCCGGCCGGAAGGCTTGATTCCGAGCGGCCAGCGCAAAGCGGAGCTGCACGCCGCCGACGAGGATCCCACGGCGGCCGCGCGCGAGCAGACCCTCTACACGGAGAGCGTGACGTGACGCCGCTCTTGACGATGCAGGACGTGACGCAGCGTTTCGGCGGCCTGGTCGCGGTGAACGCGCTGAACTTTTCGATCGATGCCGGCTCGATCGTCGCGATGATCGGGCCCAACGGGGCCGGCAAGTCGACTGCGTTCAACCTGATCACCGGGATCTACAAGCCGAGCGCCGGCCGCATCATCTTCGATGGGAGCGACATCACCGGCCGCAGCACGAGCGCGATCACGACGCTCGGCATCGCGCGGACCTTTCAGAACATCCGGCTCTTCGCGTTCATGTCTGCGATCGACAACGTTCTCACCGGCGAACACGCGCGACTGAGAGCGAACCTCGTCGACTCGCTGCTGCACACGCCCAGCCAGCGTCGCGAAGAGGCGGTCGCGCGCGAACGGGCGCTGGAGCTGCTGCGCTTCGTCGGTCTCGAGAAGTATGCGGAGAACTACGCCCGCAACCTCGCGTACGGCTTCCAACGGCGGCTCGAGATCGCCCGCGCGCTCGCCTCGAACCCGAAACTGCTGCTGCTCGACGAGCCCGCGGCGGGGATGAACCCGACCGAGAAGGACGAGCTGGTCGTCCTCATTCGCCGGATTCGCGAACGCGGCGTCACGGTGTTCCTCATCGAGCACGACATGGGCTTGGTGATGGAACTCTCCGAGCGCATCACCGTCCTCGACCATGGCGATAAGATCGCCGAAGGCCTGCCCGCCGACGTCCGCCGCGATCCCAAAGTGATCGAAGCATACCTGGGCGCCCCCGGAGATGCGGCGTAGTGTTCCGCCTCGGGAGTTCCGTGCGAAAGATCGCGAAGGATCTTCCTCCGGATCGAGGAGGGATGAGGGAGCAACGCCGTAGCGTTGTGACCGAAGAGCGACGAAGAGCCCGGGGGAAAAGCCGAGTGAGGTTTCGTGCGCGAACTCCCGAGGCGGGACGCTAACGTGGCGCTACTCGAAATCGACAACCTGGTCGCGAGGTACGGGCGCATCACGGCGCTCGAGGGGATATCGCTGACGGTCGAAGAGGGCGAGATCGTGACGCTGATCGGCGCCAACGGCGCCGGGAAGACGACGACGCTGCGGGCGATCAGCGGCTTGGTCCGTCCGGCATCGGGCGCGATTCGCTTCGCAGGCCGCGAGATCGGCCGGCTCCCTCCGAGCGAGATCGTGCGCGCCGGGATCAGCCACTCGCCCGAAGGCCGCCACGTCTTTCCGCGCATGACGGTGCGCGAGAACCTCGAGCTCGGCGCGTACACGCGCACGTCGAAAGCGGAGATCGCCGAGGATACCGCGCGGGTCCTCGAAATCTTCCCGCGGCTCGGCGAGCGGTTCGCGCAGAAAGCCGGAACGATGTCGGGCGGCGAGCAGCAGATGCTCGCTATCGCGCGCGCGATGATGTCGCGTCCGCGCGTGCTGCTGCTCGACGAACCGTCGCTCGGGCTCTCACCCAAACTCGTGCAGACGATCTTCGCCGTGATCCGCGACATCAACGCGCGCGGGACGACGATCCTGCTGATCGAACAGAACGCCCGCCAGGCCCTCGCGGTCGCCCGACGCGGCTACGTGCTCGAAGTCGGGACGATCGTGCACAGCGGTCCGGCCGCCGAGCTCGCCGCGAGCGAGGCCGTCCGCGCGGCGTATCTCGGCGGCGCGGCGTAGCATGGAGTCGCGGGCGCTGACCACGTTGCTGCCGCTCGCAGTGACCGTCCTGGTCGTGTTCCGCTTCGCCTTCCGCGAGTTGCGCGAACGCACCATCACGTCGCCGGGCATGTGGATCCGCCCGGCGATCTTCGTCGCGCTGACCGCCTATCTCGTCGTCCTGACTGCCGGAATCAACGGTCGCGACGACGGCATCATGCTGGTCTCTCTGGCTGCTGGGGCGCTGCTCGGCGTCGTCACCGGCGTCGCGATCGTGCGCAATACGACCTTCACGCCGGCCGACAAGCGGAACGCCGTGCGCGTTCGCGGGTCGCGGGTCACGCTCGGCATCTGGATCGCGGCGCTCGCGGTGCGTCTTTTGGCACGCTTTCTGTTCCCGGGCGGCGCCGATCCCCGCGCGCAGCTCCCGCTGAACTGCGGCACGGTCGCGCTGGTCGGGGTCGCCTTCATCATCATCACGTTGGCATTCCAACGCGAGATCGGCCGGCACGCGCCGGCGCTCCCGTAGTCGCGTTCGCACATGCGCGATCATGCCGATCCGGCTCGCCTGCGCGAACGTCTGTCGGCATTGCACCGCATCGTCGCGCGGTCGACGGGGAGCGTCGAACGCGACCGGCAGGCGCTGCTCGCCGAAGCGCTGACCGCGCTCGGGCTCGACTTCGGCTCCGTGGCGCAGTTTCGCGGCGGCGTGGCGTATCCGGTGACGTCCCTCAACCTGAGCGGCGAGACGAGCCAACCGGTCACGCATCCGACGCCGGTGCGCGAGTTGCTGGCGAACGCGGTGTACGAACGCGGTGCGACGATCGCCGTCGCCGACCTCAACGCTGATCCGGAGTTCGCGGACCATCTGCAAGTGCGCGAGCGGAACGTCGGTCGCTACGTCGGCACGCCGATCCGGGTTGCTGGCGACGACGCGTACGTGCTGACGATGGGCGGCGGCACCGCACAACCGCATCCGTTCGCCGACGACGATCTCGCCTACGTGGAACTGCTCGCCGCGCTGTTCGCGCAGTCGCTGCGTGACGAGATGCAGGAGCGCTCGATCGAGCGCCTTGCCTTTCACTGCCGGCTTACGGGCCTCCCGATGGAAGAACGTCTGCGGGAGCGCTGCGCGGACTTGGCCACCGCACGCCGGCCGTTCGCGCTGCTGGCGCTCCACGTCGACATCGGCGGACTGCTCGCGACGTTCGACCACAGTCGTGGCGCGGCCGTCGTCGCCGCGACCGCGCGGCGGATCGAAGGGATCGCGCAGGCGGCTCGCTTCGCCACCTATCGCGGCGTCGACGTCGACTTCTTCCTGGTCGGCGATGAAGCGACGCCCGTCGATGCGGAGGCCCTTGCCGACGCCGTTCGTTGCGCGTTCGCCGCTCCGTTCGACCTCGACGGTCGCCAGATCGTCGTGTTGCCGGCGCTCGGCATCGCCATGGCACGTGACGCCGAGCCCGCAGGGGTGACGCTCCTGCGCGCGATCGACGCCGTTCGTGAGGCGCAGTCGCGCGCGCCGGCGCATCGCACCGCACCGGAAGCCGACGGTGCCGGATTGCGGCGCCGCCGGCTGCTCGACGACTTGCGCGGCGTCGCCGAGCGCGATGAACTCCTGCTCCACTTTCAGCCGGTCGTCACGGTTCGTGACAGCGCGATCTGCGGCGTGGAAGCGCTGGTGCGCTGGCAGCATCCCGTGTACGGGCTGCTGCAGCCCGATGCGTTCATCCCGCTGGCCGAAGAGAACGACTCCGTCGTCGCGCTGGGAATGTGGGTGATGCGGCGGGCGGCGCGGCTGGCCCGGCAGCTTGCCGACACCGGGTATGGCATCGCCGTCGCGATCAACGTCGCGAGTACCCAGTTGCAGGACACGGCGTTCATCGACCGGCTACGTTTCGCCACGCGCGAGGCCGGGGTTCCCCCGGCGGCCCTGGAGCTGGAGATCACCGAAACCGCGGCGCTGCGCGACCTCGCCGCCGTCACGGCCGTGCTCTCCGAGTGCCGTGCGCTCGGCGTGCGCGTCGCGCTCGACGACTTCGGTACGGGGTATTCGTCGCTGTCGTATCTTCGCGATCTCCCCTCCGACATCGTCAAGATCGACCGCTCGTTCATCGCGGCGTTGGAACACGACGCCCGAGCGACGGCGATCGCGAGCGCGACGATCGTTCTGGCCCACCGGCTGGGTCGGGTCGTGCAGGCCGAAGGCGTCGAGACCGAGGCGCAGCGTGCGTGGCTGGACGACGAGCGCTGCGACCGAGCGCAAGGTTTTCTGTACGGGCGACCGGCTCCGGAGGACACCCTGTTGCGCTTGCTCGCCGGCTGAGCCCGGGGGACGGCTCACTTTCTTTACGACGCGCGAACCTCGCGGGCTGGCAATCCTCGGCCAACTCGCCGATACTAGACGCAATGGTGGAACGGATCCCCGAGCCGCGGGGAGACGAGGTTGAAGCGCGGGGCGCGGCCGTGTTACGGCGCCTCGCGCAGAGCCGCGATCTCACCCAAGACCTCGCCGATGTCGGTTTGGTCCCGCACGACGCCGCGATCGTCGAGCGGTTTCTCGCCGCGCTGCGGCGGGAGATGCTCGATTTTCGCGAGATCGTCCATGCGGCAGTGGAAACCGCCTCGCTGAATACCGATCAGCTGGCCGAGGTCGTTGCGAACACCGCGGAGCAGAGCGCGGTGGTTGAGCAAGCGGCCGCCGCGATCGGCGAGATCGATCGCGGCGCCGCGCACGTCGCGGACACCACTGAGCAGTTGCACGTCCTCACCACGACCATGGCCGCTTCCGCCGACCGCTACGACGTGGGGATCGCCACCGTGCTCTCCCAGCTCGACGCGCTCGGCGGCAGCGTCGAAGAAGCCGCCGCGTTCGCCGCTTCGCTCGATCAGGGAGCGCGCGGGATCGCGGCGTTCCTCGATCAGCTGCGCAGCATCGCCCGCCAAGCGACGCTGCTCGGCATCAACGCGGCGATCGAAGCGGCGCACCTGGGCGAGAGCGGCAAGGGATTCGTGATCGTCGCGCAAGAGGTGCGCACTCTGGCGTCGTCGACCGGCGATTCCGCGCGCAACGTCGCTGCGATCGAGAAAGAGTTCCACGCCGCGAGCGCACAGGTCGCGAGCGCCATCACCGAGTCCGCCGTGCTCGTGCGCGGCTTGGCCCGCGATCTCGATGCGGCGCGTTCGCGCACGACCGAGACGCGAGCGCAGGTCCGCGAGCTCGACCGGGCGATCGAAGACGTCGCGGCGATCGCGGCGGAACAGAGCGCGAACCTCTCGTCGCTGGCGCACGGCGTCGAACAGATCGCCCGGCATGCGGAAGAAATATCGACCGCTGCCGAACGCGCCGCGCAGCTCGCGATATCCGAAGCGCTCTCGCGTCTGGCGGGCACGGTGAGCGCATACCGGCTGGGCGACGTGCGCGATACGGGCACGTACGCCGCGGTCGATCTCTCGGAGCTGCCGGCCGGCTTGCGCGAGGCGGCCGAGGCGCTGCGTGGCCGCATCGACGAAGACGAGCGCGAGATTCTCGGTCTGGTGACCACGATCGCCGTGTCGATCGCCCGCAACGGCTACGAATGGCGGTCGATCGAAAGCGCTCTGGCTTCGCTGCACGTGCAGCTCGGCGCGACCATGAGCGGGATCGACGAAACGGCGGCCGGTGCCGCCGCGGCGTCGACGGCGTCGAACCGCATGCGCTCGTCGCTGGACGCGATGCGGGCCGGGTTCGCGAATTCCGTCGACGAGCTGCGGGAGTGCCTGGAGCGGGTCGCTCGCGTCCGCGAGAGCGTGCAGAACGCGGAGGCGTCCGTCGCGACGACGGCCAGTGCCGGCGAGCGCGCCACCGTGATCCTCGGGTTGATCGACACGATCTCGAGCGAAACGACACTTCTCTCGCTCAACGCCGCGATCGAAGCGGCGCATGCCGGACTGGCGGGCGCGGGGTTCGGCGTGATCGCCGACGAGATTCGCAGCTTGGCGTCCACCACGTCGCGCGCTACCCAGGAAATCGGCGGCGTCATCAGCGGTGTCGCAGACGCGAGCCGCGCGATGTCGGCGCGCACAGCCGATGCGGTCGCCCGGACCGGCGAGGTGCGGGACGAGACCGCGCGGATGCAGGCGACGGTCGGCGAACTGAGCCGCGAGGTCGGCGGCACGCTCGAGCAGGCCGCCGCAGTCGCCGGGATCGTCGAACAGCAACTTACCGCGCTGGCCCAAGTGCGCGTCGCGACCGAGAGCGCGCTGCGCACCGTCGAGCGCGACAACACCGCGGCCACCGACGGCCGCCGGCTCGACCTCGTGCTGCTCGGCATGCGGGCGCATGCGCTCGCCGCGCGCCGCCCGCTCGGCACCGTCGCCGAAACGATCCGCGACGTCGGGATCGCGGTCGCGGCACAGATGGATGCCGTGTTCGACGCGGCGATCGCCAACGGCTCGATTCGGCTCGACGACTGCTTCGATACGCGCTACGTGGAGTTGACCGGTCCGGCGATCGCCCGGCTCGCCCGTTTGTTCGACGTGACGAAGGTTCCGCCGAGCGGTTTCGATCCGCCGAAATTCGAGACGCGTTACGATCGCGCGGTCGACGAGGGGATCGATGCGCTCATCGACGCGGCGGTGCCGCGTCACGCGGCGATCAAAGCGATGTTCGCGGTCGACCTCAACGGGTATTGCTTCGGGCATTACCGTGAGTGCCGGCGTGATTGGACGGGCGTGCGCGAGACGGATCTCGAGAACAATCGGATCAAGCGGTTCTTCGAAGATCCGCTCAGCCTGCGCTGCGCGCGGGTCGGCCTCGGCGAAGCCGCCGATGCGCTTCCCAAGCGGTTGTCGTACGAGGAGTTCCGCCGGCGCGGCTCCGCGCTGACCCAGCCGGAGATCCGCCCCTACGCGATCTTCACCTACGCGCGCGACACGGGCGTGGTGTACAACGACCTTTCGGTCGGGATCTTCGCGCAGTCGCGCCGGGTCGGAACGATTCGCGTGATCTACGACGCCGACGTGGTCTGAGGGACGACGGCCGCGCGGCGGTAGAAGTCGATCGTCGCGCGCGTTCCGTCCTCGAGCGACGTACGCGGAACGCCGGGAAAGCGCGCGAGCATCGGCGACTCGTCGACCTCGGCGGCGATCGGCAGCGGCGCGCCTTCCGCGCGGACGTCGGCGGAGGGAACTACCGTACGAATCGTGGCGAGCACCTCGTCGATCGTTGCGAGCCGGCCCTGCAGACTGAAGGCGAACGCACCGTCGGGCGTCTCGGTCGCGGCGCGCGCGAAGATCGTCGCAACGTCCTCGACGTAGTCCATCCCGGTCGAGCCGGTGAAGCGGATCGTGTAGGGCCGGCCTTCGGCGGCGGCGCGCATCGCGAGCGTCGGGTCGGCCGTCACGCCGATTTCGCGCCCGGGTCCGTAGACGGTGGCCGGCCGTAGCCCGACGCTGCGCACGCCGGCATCGTACCAGTATGCGCGCGCGTTGCCTTCGTTGCAGAGTTTGTATGCGCCGTAGTGGGACTCGGGCGACGGGTGAACGCCGTCATGCGGGCCGAAAACGGCGGCGCTCGAGGCGTACGCGATTCCGCTGAGGCCGTGACGGCGCGCCGCTTCGAACACGTGCAGCGTGCCGAGGACGTTGATCCGCGCGCCCAGCAGCGGCTCTTTGCGCGCGGTCGGAATCAGCACCGCCGCCAGGTGCACGATCGCGGCGCATCCCCCGACCGCGGCGTCCACGTCGTCGCTCTGCGTCACGTCGCCGCTGCGGTGTTCGACCCGGTTGGCACCGTGTTTGCCGGCGATCGCTTCGAACAGCGCGCGATCGGGCCGCTTGTCGAAGGTACGCACGTCGTGACCGTCCCGCAGGAGGACCCGTGCGGTCCACGCGCCGATGAAGCCGCGCCCGCCGGTGATCAAGACGCGCATCAGGCGTGCACCGCGGTGCCGGCGAACGGAACCAGCTCGTCGCCGCGGAAGCGCAGCGCGTCGCTCGCGCCGCCTACGGCGTAGCGGTTGCCGCTCTCGATCGTCGCGAGCGCCCCCTCGGAGGCGGCGAACGCCTCGATGTGCAGCGTGTCGGCGATGCGCGCGACCCGCGCCGTCGAGGGATCGGCGACGCCGGCAGCGTTGAGCGCGTGGCGGACCGCGTCACGGTCGTTCTCGCAGACGATCGGCAAGCGTGCGCCGGCCGGGTGCGCCGCGGTGAGCGCGTTGAGGTACGTCGGCTGCCAGTCGATCGCGTCGGCCAGACGCCGGGTGCAGAAGTCGGCCAAGCCGATCCCGGTCGCGTTGCCTTGCGATTCCGGTGCCAATTCGCGCACGAACAGCTGCCGGACGAGCGGGCGCGCGACCTTTTGCGTTCGGCCGTCGACGCCGCGCCCGGTCACGTTCGTGTCCATCCCCGTACCGGAGAAGTTCTTTCCCATGCGGTCGACGATCAGCAAGTCGAGATTCTCGAACGGCAGGCGCGGCATCAACGCTCGCGCGCGCACGAGCAGCGCTTCCTCGCCGGCGGCGATCCCGGCGGTGGGGAACGCTTCGATCGCGTGCGTTCCGCCGCGATGGTCCTCGACGATGGCGAGGCCGGCGACGACCGGCAGGTGCGCGTAGATCGCGGCGGCGATCTCGCGAATGATCGGTTCGTAGCCCCAGCGCGCGAACGCGGCGTGATAGCGCGCCGCACCCGAAGGCTTGCCCAGGCCGATCGCGGTCATCTTCAACACGCCGCTTTCGATCGTCCCGGTGAAATCGGTATGCGGCTTCACCCGACCGACGATCACGATCGCATCGGCGCGCGCGGCCCGGGCATCGCAGACGACGTCGATTCCGTGTTCGGCCGTGCGCGTGACGTCGACGACGTCGATCTCGCTCTCGATCGGCGCGCCGACGCTGGCCTCGGTGACGCCGAGGTGTTCCAGCATCGAGCGCTGTCCGGCACCCGTTCCGCCGCCGTGCGAGCCCATCGCGGCGACCAGGAACGGCGCGCCGCCGGCGGCGCGCACGGCATCGCACGCACCGCGCAGGATCGCGTCGATCCGCGCGATGCCGCGACTGCCGGCCGTGATCGCCACCCGCGCGCCGGGACGCAGCCGCGCCGCTGCCAGGACCGGTGCGAGCGCGTCGCGCGCCGCCGTCGTGACGTCCGCGATCGCGGGGATGTCGAGCGTGTCGTGGACGAGCCGGGCTGCGAGGTCGTTCATGGGTGGGATGCCTCCGTCAGGGAGATGACGTCACGTTCGGTGCGGGCGAGGTGTTCGCGCATGGCGCTGCGCGCTGCGTCGGGATCGCGACGGCGAACGGCGCCCGCGATCGCTTCATGGTCGGCGAGCGCGCGGACGAGGACGCCGGGGATCGCATCGGTGAGCGCCTGCGCGTACGAGAGCAGCTCGTGCATCGGCTGCGTCATCCGCTCGAGCACGCGGTTGCGCGCCGCGTGCAGCAGGGTGAGGTGGAACGCCGAGTCGCCGGTCACGAATCGCGGCGGATCGTCGAGCGAGGCGCGCATCGTCTCGAGCGCATTCTCCAGCGCCGCGCGTTCCCGGGCATCGGCGCGTTCGGCCGCCAGCGCCGCAACTTCGCACTCGACGATCTTGCGCGCCTCGAGCAGATCGCGCAGCACAGCGGCGCTCGGACCCCGCTCGCGCATGACGGCGAGGATTGCGGGATCGAGCGGGTCCCAGCGGCCGGGCTCGGTGACGCGGGTGCCGGAGCCGTGGCGCACGTCGATGAGTCCCTTACCGTCGAGCACGCGCAACGCCTCGCGCACGACCGAGCGCGACACGCCGAAGCGAGCGCTCATCTCCGGCTCCGGCGGGAGCGAGCTACCGGTTGGAAGCTCGCCCGTGACGATGCCGCGCACCAGGGCGTCGACGACGTGTTCGTGCAAGCGCCGCGGCGCGGCGATGGGGTCCATTCCGCGAGCAGGAGTTGTCCGATCACCTGACGATTCCTATCGCGCACATGCCGCTTTCAGCCGATGGGGATGCGCTTCGCCTCAAGGACGACGACGACGTCGCCGTCGCGCTGCGTCCGCTCGCCCCCGGCGACCAGGTGCGCTTTCCCGATCGTACGATCGTCGTCAAGATCGCGATTCCCAGCGGCCACAAGCTTGCCGTGCGCGCGATCGAGGGGGGCGCGCTGATCCGCAAATACGGCCAGGTGATCGGCCGGGCGGCGGCACCGATCGCGGACGGCGAACACGTCCACGTCCACAACGTCGAGGGCACGCGAGGCCGCGGCGATTTGGCGGAGGCCACTTCATGAACAGCAAGACCTTCCAGGGTTATCGGCGCGCGAACGGTACCGTCGGCGTGCGCAATCACGTTCTCGTGATCCCGTCGGTGATGTGCGCGAACCACGTCGTCGATCGCATCGGGCGCGCGGTCCCGGACGTCGTGACCGTCACGCACCCGACCGGCTGTGCGCAAGTCGGGGCGGATTTCGAGCAGACGAAGCGCACGATGGCGGGCTTCGCCGCAAACCCGAACGTCGGTGCGGTGCTCGTCGTCGGACTCGGCTGCGAGACGAACGAATCGAAGGCGCTGACGCAAGAGATCGCGGCACGTGGGCAGCGCGTCGAAGTCCTCGGCATCCAGGAGACCGGCGGCACGACGGAGACGATCGCGCGCGGGATCGAGATGGCGCGCGGTCTGCTCGCCGAAGCGGCAGTGCATCAACGTGAGACGTGCTCGGTGAGCGAGCTGATCCTCGGCACGGAATGCGGCGGCAGCGACGGATTCTCCGGGATCACCGCGAACCCGGCGCTCGGTTTCGCCAGCGACCGGCTCGTCGCCGAGGGCGGCACGGTGATCTTGGCCGAGGTCCCGGAACTGGTCGGCGCGGAGCACCTGCTCGCGGCGCGCGCGAGCGAACCGGTCGCGGCGAAGTTGTACGAGATGATCGAGCGCGTCGAAGCGCGAGCGCGCGCGATGCACGTCGACATGCGCTACGGCAACCCGACGCAGGGCAACATCGCCGGCGGTTTGAGCACGATCGAGGAGAAGTCGCTCGGCGCCGCCTACAAAGGCGGTTCGACCGCGCTGCGCGAGGTCGTCGAATACGCCGAGCGTCCGTCCGAGCGCGGCCTGATCGTGATGGACACGCCGGGCCAGGACATCGAGCAGATGACCGGGATGATCGCCGGCGGTGCGCAGGTCGTCGTGTTCACCACCGGACGCGGCACGCCGACCGGCTCGCCGATCGTGCCGGTGATCAAAGTGGCGACCAACTCGCCCATGTTCCAGAAAATGCGCGAGAACATGGACGTGAACGCGGGCACGATCCTCGACGGAACGTGCACGCTGGAAGAAGTCGGCGACGAGATCTTCGACTGGATCGTCGACGCAGCGAACGGGCGTCAGCCCGCGGCGGAAGCACTCGGCTTCCACGACTTCGCGATCAATCGCATCGGGCCGTCGTTCTAACGACCGGCCGAAAGGAGGGACCGTCTATGACTCTCGACCGGAAGAACTTTCTTGTCGGCACCGGCGTCGCCGCGGCAGGCGCGGCGATCGGATTCCCGGCGATCGTCGGGGCCGCGCCCGAACCGATCCGGCTCGGCACGATTCCCTGTCTGACGGGCTCGAACGCCCTGCTCGGATCGCAAGAACACGATGGGATCCAGCTCGCCGTCGAGCAGATCAACGCCCGCCCCGAGAAAGTCTACGACGGCCGCCCGTTCGAGGTCGTCGAGGAAGACGCGACCAACGACAACCAGTCGGCGGTCTCCGCGCTCAACAAGCTGCTCGGTGAAAACATCGTCGCGGTCATCTGCCCCGTGCTCTCGACCCAAGTCCAGGCGATGGCGCCGGTCATGAAGTCGCACGACATTCCGTGGATGACCGGCGGCACCGCGGTGAAGAACACACAGCTCGGCGTCGGCGGGATGTTCCGCCTGCGCGCCTCCGACGGCATCACCGCCGCCGCGATGACGAACTTCGCGGTGAAGGAGAAGCACGCGAAGAAGGTCGCGATCCTCCACGCGAGCGATGCGTTCGGCACCGGCGGCGCGGACCAGATCGTGCAGAACCTCAAGAAGATGAACATGGATCCGGTCGCCAACGAGCAGTATCCGAAGGACGCCAAAGACTTCACGGCCGAGATCCTCAAGATCAAGCAGTCCGGCGCCGACGCGCTCTTGATGTACATCCAGAACCCCAGCGACACCGCGATCATCCTACAGCAATTACGCTCGCTCGGGTTCACACCGCCGATCGTCGGCTCGCCGTCGCTCGGCAACCAGACCGCGATGGAGACCGCCAAGAAGAACGCCAACGGCGCATACGCGGCGGTCGACTTCATCGTCGGCTTCAACTCCAACGTCGCGACGCACTTTCTGACCTCGTTCTACCAGCGATTCCATCACAACCCCGATGTCGGTTCGGGTTCGGGCTGGGTGTTCGACTCGGTCAACATGCTGGCGGCCGTCTACAGGAAGCAGAAGTCGACCGATCCGAAGCGGACGATCGCGTCGCTGAAGAGCCTCAAGGGCTTCGAAGGCGTGCTCGGGCGGTTCGACGCCGACGCCGAAGGCAACATGGTGCATTCGGTTTCGATCGGGCGGATCGAAGACGAGAAATTGCACCTCGTGAAAACGGTGTCGGCCTAATAGCGATCGCAATGATGCATTTCGACCCGGTCGCCAACCTGCAGCTTCTGGTCAGCGGCCTGGCGATCGGGTCGATCTATGCGCTCGTGGCGTTGGGGTTCGTCCTCATCTACAACGCGGTCGGGGTGGTGAACTTCGCACAGGGCGAGTTCGTCATGTTTCCCGCGTACATCGCCGCGACGTTCGCGCTGCCGGCGGTAGCGGTGTTCGGAGGGGTCGTGCACTGGCAGCTTCCGCTGATCGCCGTCTACCTGCTGGTGATCGTGCTGATGGTCGGCTTCGGGCTGCTCTTCAACCGCATCGCCTACTATCCGCTGCGCGATCGCGGCTGGCTGCCCGTCGTGATCTCGACGATCGGCGTCTCCATCTTCCTGCGCAATTTGGTGCAGCTCACCTGGGGCAGCCAGCCGCTCGTGCTGCCGCCGCTCTTTCCGGTCGACACGATCGCCGTCGGCGCGCTGCACATCCGGCCGCAGGACCTCGCGATCATCGGCGTCACGGCGCTCCTGATCGCGTTTCAGTACGTCTTGTTCGAGCGCACGACACTCGGAAAGCAGATGCGCGCGACGGCGCAGGATCGCACGACCGCACGGCTGATCGGGATCCGGGTCGGCCGCATCGTCGCGATCACGTTCGTGTACAGCGCGCTGCTCGGGACGGTCTCCGGCCTGCTGGTCGCGCCGCTGTTCACCGTCACGAAGGAGATGGGTGCGCTCATCGCGCTCAAGGCGTTCGCGGCGAGCATCGTCGGCGGGTTCGGAAGCATCCCCGGCGCGATCATCGGCGGCCTGACGATCGGGGTGATCGAGACGTTCGGCGGATTCTACGTCTCCTCCGCATACGTCGACGCGATCGCCTTCGTGATCCTGATCGGCGTTCTGCTCGTGCGGCCGTCAGGACTGTTCGGCGAGCGCGTCGCGGAGAAAGCCTGATGAACCGGCGCGTTCTCGCCCTGATCGTGCTGATCGTCGCCGTCGCGCTGATCCCCGCGGTCGTTCACTCCGACTACATCCTCACGCTGTGCGTCACGGCCGGAATCTACGCCATCGTCGTGATGGGCCTGGGCATCCTGCTCGGCTTCACCGGACAGATGTCGCTCGCTCAGGCAGCGTTCTTCGGCATCGGCGCGTACACGTCGGGCTGGTTGACGACGCACCTCGGCTGGCCGGTATGGCCGGCGATGGCCTGCGCGATGGCGATGAGCGCGCTCGTCGCGCTCGCCGTCGGCTACCCGTGCCTGCGGCTCTCGGGCCACTATCTGGCGCTCGCGACGATCGGCTTCGGCATCATCGCGCAGCTGGTGCTCATCAATTGGAAGGACGTCACGAACGGCAGCGACGGGATGACCGGAATTCCGGCGCCGGTCATCGGGCCGTGGACGTTCGAACACTACAATTCGTATTTCTACATCGTCCTCGTCGCGGTGCTCGCGTGCGCGTACGTCGCGTGGCGCATCAAGACGACGCGGGTCGGTCGCGCGCTCGAAGCGATTCGGGAGAACGAGATCGCGGCGCGCGCCACCGGCATCGATGCGACCCGGTACAAGATCATCGCGTTCGTGTTCGCGGGCGCGTATGCGGGGTTGGCCGGGAGCCTGCTCGCGCACACGACCAAATTCCTCAGCCCGGATTCGTACTCGTTCGATCAGTCGGTCGTGTTTCTCGTCATGCTGATCGTGGGCGGTTCGTCCTCGATCGGCGGTGCGATCCTCGGCGCGGTGCTGCTCGAGTTTCTCCCCGAGGTGCTGCGCCCGCTCAAGAGCTCGTACATCATGGTCTACGGGGCGGCCGTCGTCGTCATGATCATCTTCATGCCGCGCGGTCTGGTCGGCTTGTTCGAGAGCCTCCGTGCGCGTTGGCGGCGCGGCGCGCCGCCGCCGCTCGGCGCCGCGGCGGCCGCCGAGGCGGAGGCGGCATGACGACGCCGGACGCGGCGGCCGCAGCGGAGCGCGGCCTGCTCGAGATCCGCGGCCTGGTCAAGCGGTTCGGCGGCGTGACCGCAGTCAACGCGCTCGACATGACGGTGCGCGCCGGCGACGTGCACGCGTTGATCGGGCCGAACGGATCCGGCAAGACGACGACGCTCAACGTGATCTCCGGACTGTATCGCGCCGACGGCGGTTCGGTCGCCTTCGACGGTCACGAGCTCGCCGGCCGCCCGGCACACGCGATCGCCGCGCTCGGGATCGGCCGGACGTTCCAGAACATCCGGCTCTTCGGCGAGCTCAGCGTGCTCGAGAACGTCATGATCGGCCGCCACGTGCGCACGAAGACAGGCTTCCTCGGCGCGCTGTTCCCCGGCGGCGCAACGGCGCGCGAAGAGCGCGCGACCCGCGATCGTGCGCGCGAGCTGCTGGCATTCGTCCGGCTCGACGCAGCGCGTTCGCAGACCGCGCGCAGCTTGCCGTACGGCGATCAGCGGCGCGTCGAGATCGCGCGCGCGTTGGCTGCGGAGCCGCGGCTCTTGCTGCTCGACGAGCCGGCAGCGGGAATGAATCCGGCCGAGACCGACGCGCTCGTCGTGCTGCTGCGGCGCATCCGTGAGCTCGGGACGACGCTGCTGCTCATCGAACACGACATGAATTTGGTGATGACCGTGAGCGACCGGATCACCGTGCTCAACTTCGGCCAGCACATCGCCGAGGGCGGCCCGGCCGAGGTCGCGCGCAATCCCGACGTGATCACCGCATATCTCGGAGGAACGCTCGATGCTGCTTGAGCTGCGCGACGTCGTCACGCGCTACGGCGCGGTCGAGGCGCTGCACGGCATCTCGATCGACGTCGCGGAGGGAGAGATCGTTTCGCTGCTGGGCGCAAACGGTGCCGGCAAGAGCACGACGCTCAAGACGATCTCGCGCATCCTGACGCCGATCGCGGGCGAGGTGCGCTTCGACGGCGCGTCGCTCGAGGGGCTTGAGCCGGAGGACGTTGTCGCGCGCGGGATCGCGCACGTCCCCGAAGGGCGCAAGATCTTCCCGGGCCTCTCGGTGCTCGACAACCTCCGCCTGGGCGCGACGCCGCGCCGCGCGAATCGCGCGACGATCGACCGCGACGTCGACGAGGTGCTCGGGATCTTCCCGAAGCTGCGCACGCTGGGCGGGAAGATGGGCTGGACGCTCTCGGGCGGCGAGCAGCAGATGCTGGCGATTGCGCGCGGCCTGATGGCGAAGCCACGGCTCTTGCTGCTCGACGAGCCGTCGCTCGGCCTCGCGCCGCTGGTCGTGAAAGACGTGATGGAGACGATCGTGCGCATTGCGCGCGACGGCACGACGGTGCTGCTCGTCGAGCAGAACGCCCACCTCGCTCTGCAGATCGCCAGCCGCGCCTACGTCCTGGAAACCGGCCGCGTCGCCCTCAGCGGCGACGCCCACCAACTGCTCGCCAGTGAAGAGATGCGCCGCGCCTATCTCGGCAGCGCCGTTCGGGTCGAGGAGCCGACGAAGACGGCGTAGCCGCCAGTGGCGGAATGCCCTTAACACCGAGGCGCCCCAGTCAGAACTCGGGGAGCTTGACCGTCGTATCGGTACGCGATACATTCGGCACTGGATATGCCTCGGACTCCAAAGAACCGCCATCCGGCGACGCCCGGCCACATTCTCTCGACGCAGTATCTCGAGCCGCTCGGCATTACCGTGACCGACTTCGCCGATCGCATCGGCGTCACGCGGGCGCGGCTGAGCGAGATCATCAACGGCCGGCGCGGCGTCACGCCGGATACGGCGTTGCGTCTTGCCCGCGTCCTGAGCACGACCCTAGATCTTTGGCTCAACCTGCAGCAGAACGTCGACCTCTACGATGCGCTGCATTCGGACGACGCTCATGCAATAGAGCGTCTTCGCCCGTTGATCTCGGCATGACATCTGCGCGTGGGATACGCTCCTAGCGGGCTCGGCCTCAACAACGGACCCGGTTACTCGGCTGAGGTTGAGGAGGGGCGGAGGGGCGCCGCAGTACCCGTCGAGGAAACGTCGAAGGCCTCCGCATGAACGGCTACGATCCGAAGGCGCACAGCGCGATCATCACCAATGGGCGGGACCGCGCGGGGGCGCGGGCGATGTACAAAGCGATCGGCTTTGGGGACGACGATCTGCGCAAGCCGATCGTCGGGATCGCGAACACCTGGATCGGAACGATGCCGTGCGGCTACAACATGCGCGAGCTCGCGAAGCACGTCGCCGCGGGGATCCGCGACGCCGGCGGGACGCCGATGGAGTTCAACACGATCGCGATCTCCGACGGGATCACGATGGGGACCGAGGGGATGAAGGCCTCGCTCGTCTCGCGCGAGGTGATCGCCGACTCGATCGAGCTGTGCGGGCGCGGGTACGGCTTCGACGCGGTCGTCGCGCTGTTCGCGTGCGACAAGACGGGCCCCGGTGCCGCGATGGCGCTGATGCGGCTCGACGTCCCGGCGGTCATGCTGTACGGCGGGTCGATCCGGCCCGGGAAGTTCCAGGGCCGCGACGTCACCGTCGGCGACGTCTACGAAGCGGTCGGCGCGCACGCGGCCGGGAAGCTGACCGACGCACAGCTCAAGGACATCGAGGACCACGCCTGCCCGGGCGTCGGCGCCTGCGGCGGGCAGTTCACCGCCAACACGATGGCGACGTGCTTCGAATTCCTCGGCCTCTCGCCATCGGGGAGCGCGAGCCCGCCGGCTGACGACCCGCGCAAGGAGAAGGAGGGATATCGCGCCGGCGTCACCGTGATGGAGCTGCTCCGCGCGGGGATGACGCCGCGCAAGATCGCGACGCGCGCGGCGTTCGAGAACGCGATCGCCGCCGCCGCCGGAACCGGCGGCTCGACGAACAGCGTGCTGCATCTCCTCTCGATCGCGCACGACGCCGGCGTACCGCTCACGATCGACGACTTCGACGCGATCTCGCGCCGCACGCCGATCATCGCCAGCCTCAAGCCGGGCGGCGACTACATGGCCACCGACGTCGATGACGCCGGCGGCATCCAGCTGATCGCGCGCCGCATGATCGAGGGCGGTTTCGTCGACGGCCGCATCGCGACGGTCACCGGCAAATCGCTTGCCGAAGCGACGGCCGGGGCGACGGAGACGGCGGGACAGAAGGTGATCGCAACGGCGGAACGGCCGTTCAAGGCGCACGGCGGCCTGGTCATCATGCGCGGCTCGATCGCGCCCGAGGGCGCGGTGGTGAAGATCGCCGGGCACGAGCCGACGCACCTCCAAGGGCGCGCGCGCGTCTTCGACCGCGAGGAAGACGCGATGGCGGCGCTCGACCGGCGCGAGATCGTCGGCGGCGACGTCGTCGTGATCCGCTACGAGGGGCCGAAAGGCGGCCCGGGGATGCGCGAGATGCTCGGGATCACCGGCGCGATCATGGGCCAAGGGCTCGGCGACAGCGTCGCACTGATCACCGACGGCCGCTTCAGCGGCGCGACGCGCGGTCTGATGATCGGCCACGTCGCACCCGAAGCGTTCGTCGGCGGTCCGATCGCGCTCGTCGCCGACGGCGACACGATCGAAGTCGACGTCGAAGGGCGGCGCATCGATCTGCTCGTCGGCGACGACGAGTTGGCGAAGCGCCGCGCCGCATGGAAGCCGCGTCCGCCGCGCTACACGAGCGGCGTCTTCGGAAAATACGCGACGCTGGTCGGCTCCGCCGCGCAGGGTGCCGTGACGAGCTGACCGTTTGTCACCCCGAGCTCGTCGAGGGGCCCTCGTCACGCACCGTGCCTTGCGATGTGGTTCGCGCTCGAGGCACCGTACGCGACGAGGGCCCCTCGACATGCTCGGCGTGACGGGTCAACATTCGGACCGTGCCTACGATACGGCGTCCGGTGACACGATCGAAGTCCGCGCTGGTCGGCTCCGCCGCGCAAGGCGCCGTGACGAGCTGACGATCTTCACGAAAGGCCGGTCGCGGTTAACCCGACGCCGGCGCGCCCGATTTGGCGGGGACGCCGAGTGCGCTCAACGCCGCGTGCGCCGCGGCGATTCCCGAAGTATTCGCGCCGTGCAGCGAGCTGTGCAGTCCGCCGAACGCCAACGACTCGCCGGCGAAGAAGACCTTCCGTGCGACGCCGGCGCCCAGCGCGGCGCGAGCCTCGACCGATCCGGTCTTCGCGTGACTGTAAGCGCCGTTCGTGTACGGATTCGTCCCCCAGCAGCTTGCCGTCATGCGCCCGTCGAACGCGTTGGAAACGCCGGGAACGTTGAGCTCGAGCTGGCCGAGCAGGAAATTCTTTTGGCCGGTGGCGCTCATCCCTTCGAGCGTGACGGCGAGATCGGCATCGGCGAGGAACTCGACCACGTTCGTGCCCCAGAACTTGGCGAAGTACGTCGGCACCGGTACGTCGGACAGCGACGTCGTCAGCGTCATCGTATTGAACTCCGTCGACGTCTTGAACTTGGCGAAGATGTCCGTGTTGAAGCCGAGCGCTGCCTTGTAGATGTGCCCGAGCGGGATCGCGGCGATCGCCTCGCGCACCGCCAGTGGAAGCAGCGGGGCGAATTCGATGCCGTTTGCGGCGAGCACGGCGGTCGACGCCGTGACGATCACGGCCTTCGCGTGGTACGTGGTTCCTCTCGTCTCCACCGCGACGCCCGAACTGTCGTACGCGATCCGTTGTACCGACCTGTTGAGTTCCAGCGGCAGCCCCTCTGCAAGGCCTTCGATGAAATTTCCCATCCCGCTCTTGATGAAATACGAGTCGCCTGGTATGACGAACGGCGTGGGCGAGACCTTCAGGAAGTCGAACAGGTCGAGCAGGGAGCATCCGGACGGCGGTGCCCCGGTGATCGCCTCGACGTTGAGCGAAATTGCGTTGGCGTAATACGGATCGTCCTTGAACGCATCGGTGACGGTCGAGATCGCGACATCTTCCGCGGGCCTGAGAATGCTCGCTCCCGCAGCGAGCAGCGCCGTCAACATGGCCGACGTCGTGCTCACCATTGCGGCTGCCGCCGTTTGTACCGTGGGATCACCGGGGGGGCGTCGTTCGAACGAAGAACGCCGTCGGGAACACGGTGATGTCCGCGACCGAATGTCCGCGTGCGAGCGCGATGTGATAGAGGACGTTGCCCGCGAGGACCTGATGGAAGAGCTGCGCCCCGAGGTCGAACGGGATCTCGGAAAACGTCGTGTTGTCGGTAGAGGCGCGGCCGCCCGCGCACTCTTGCGCTTCCAGCACGACGACGGAGCGCCCATACGAAAGCAGGGTTCGTGCCGCGCCGATCCCAGCCACCCCGGCGCCAACGACGACCACGTCCCGGAAAACGCTTGCCTGCCCCATGGCACCGAATTCCAAGGTAAGCCGGCGCTCTCATCCTTGGGGCCGCTGAAGCGCTTCGAAGCTCCGACATCGAAGAGTTACGAGCGGACCTCGACGCGTGAATGCGAGAGCCTCGACTCCAGCAAGGGAGGAGGTCGTATGCGGCTTGAGTTCAGGAGCCGCGACACCGTTCGAGAGGCCTCGACGCTATCACGCGGTACTCGAGGTATCAGAACCTTTCGCGCGCTTGTCGTCGCCGGGGTGATGGTCGCCTACGCCCTGGCGATGCTGGGAAGCTGGACGCGCATCAACGGCGCGGGGATGAGCTGCCCCGACTGGCCGCTCTGCCACGGCGCTATAGTGCCGGTCCTGCATGGCGGGGTCGTGCTTGAGTGGCTGCACCGTGTGCTCGCCGTTTTCGAGAGCTTCGTAGTGGCGGGCCTCGTCACGACCGGGTTACAGCTGCGCTCGAAGATCCCCGTCTTGGGCGGGATGTTGGTCGCGCTCGCAACCGTTTTCGTGCTGCAAGTGCTGCTGGGCGGCGCGACGATCGTCCTCGCGAACAGTCCTCTCTCTGTGATGATTCATTTGGGAGCCGCAATGTTGCTGCTCGCCGTTCTCAGTTCGCTCGCGGTCGTCGCTTTCGTTTACGATTCGCGGCACACTGCCCCGGCATTTGCCCGGCGCGGGACGGCGCCGCTCTTGATTGCGACGGGGTGGGCATTCGCCACGATGTGCGCGGGAGCGTATGTCAGCGCGAGCGGGGCTGGTCTCGCGTGCCCGAGCGTCCCGGGCTGCGGCCCGGCGTTCCTCGGTCAGACCATCCCGCAAGCGCTCCAGATGACCCATCGGTTCTTCGCCGCGGCGCTCGTCCCGTTTGCCATTGCGGCCGCCGCCCTGCTCCCTCGCTCTCGGCGGAGGGCGACCGCGGCGCTGCGCATCGCACTGGTCCTGCTGGCATTGCAGATCGCGCTAGGCGTGCTCAACGCGCTTTGGTCGCTCCCGACGGAGCTGCGTGAAGCGCACGCGGCGAACGCAATCGCGACCTTTCTTGCCTTCGTGATCTCAACGGTGGTTGCGTCGCTCGAGCCTTCGAAGACTGCCGTTCCCCTGAACGTTTGACGAAGTTCTCTCAGATCTGCTCGGCGAAGATCTTACGGGCGAGGCGCTGCAAGAACCAACCGGCGGCGCCGAAGATGACCAGGACGATCGCGAGATCTTCGAGCCCGGAGAAACCCGCGACGCTGTTGCCGCAAACCGCGACGGCGGCTTTCGAGAGTTCGAAATCCAGGCGCGCGAGCGGGTTGGAAGAGCGCGATTCGACCGCTTGCAGTCGCGCGCTGACGTCGGCGGCATTCCAGCCGGCTTGATCGATGAAATCGACGATTTTGCCATCGGGGTCGATGAGCACCGTACGTTCGGTGTGGATCAGACCAACGCGCGGATCGGCAAACGGATCGAGGCCGAAGCGCGCCTCGAAGTCGAGGACGGTGTCGGGTTCGCCGGTGCCAAACGTCCAGTGCTTGGCATCGGCACCGAAAAGCGCACCGTAACGAGCGAGGACGGATGGTCGGTCATAGCTCGGATCGAGCGTTATCTCGACAAGGTGGTAGGGGCCGTTCGCAAAGCGCATCTGCAGCGCGTGAAAGTTGCTCGAGATCAGCGGGCACTCTTTGGGGTCGCGGCAACGGGTGTATATGAAGGCGAGGACGACCGACTTGCCTCGGAAGTCGGCGAAGTCGAACCCGCGCCCGAACTGGTCGACGAATCGGGTCGCCGGCATTCGGTCCCCGACCTGCAGCGGATGGACCGCGCGCAAGACGCTCCGGGGAGGCGCCGCGGGCACGATGCGAACCTCGTCGAGCAGCTCATCGTCGACGAGCGCGGCGATGCGGTCGCCCTCATGCAACGAAGCGGCGTCGACCTTCGGCGAGAGCCGGAACAGCGTCGTGAGGGCCGGCTTCGAACCGAAGGCATCGGAGCGCACCACGACCTCGCGGTGCACGGTCAGGACACTGAGCACCACCCCGTCGATCCGTACCGGATGCGCCGAAGCGGCTCCGAACCGAAGCATGAGCATGGCCCCCAAGAGTAGGCTGCACAGCACGAGTCGAGCAAAGCGTCGGTTCATCGTTTCGTACCCCTGCAAGCGACCGCACTGCAGGAGCACGCGACCGCGAGCGTTCCACAAGCTAGGGGTTTCGCGAACGCGCTTCGAACTACCGCCGGCACTGCAGAGGAAAAGAGCCTCCCGCAAGACTTGGAAGCGACACCGGATATGCGCCGCCATCAGCTGGAGTGGCACGGCTCGGACGTCGCCCGGCGAGCCTGGACTCGCGCCGAGCGCCGCGTTGTGCTTCGTGGATTCTTTGGACGCTTGACCATCGCGATCGAGCCGCTGATCGTCGCGGTATTTTTCGCACTTTTGCCGATCGGCCTGATTTTGCGACAACAAGAGATCGCGCTGCTGCTCGCGCCGATCTTTGCGTTCGCCGCGATCACCTTCTTGGCGTACGCGATCGCGTTGATCGTGCCGTCCGCGCACGCGGTGTTCGAGACGTTCGCGCCGATCTACACCGTCGACGGCTACGTCCGATACCGCACCTTGAAGAAGGCGCCCCCGGAGTATTACGTCGCCGTTCTGAGTGCCGACCGGGAGATGCTCGGCGAATGGCCGCTCCGCGAGTGGCCGCGGTCGATCGGGCAACGCGAACTGTGGCCCGTGCTGGTCGAGTTCAGCCGCTACGGCGGCATCCACAAGATCGATGGGCATCCGACGGGCGTCCTTCCCGCTGAGATCGCTCCCTTCGGCGTCGGCATCGCGCGCGCCGACGAGCGCCATGCCTCGCACTTCCGATAAAAACTAAAACGTCTTGGGAGGCAGCTGAATCTTTGCCGAGTCGGCCGCGGGCCAAACACGCCCGAAGCCGGAGGACATCCCCACGAACATGCCCTGCAAGATCGAGAGCAACACCCCTCCCACAATCAAAAGCTTGACACCATTGGTGATTCCGGCGGTCACCGGGAGCGGCGGCCGGTGACCTTCGGCGGCGCTCGGCGCGGTGCTGGGCATATCGTACTTCACGCACGTGCTCCCAGGACGTTGACCGCCGCCAGCAGCGCCAAGACGCAACCGAGGGCCATCAGACCGAGCAAGAGCTTCGTGACGCTCGCATCGAGCCCGTGCGCCGCCCAATCGTTCTTCAGTTGAACGATCGCTGTAACTCCGACGAGGATCGCACCCAAGAGCGCGACCCCTCGCTCAATGTATACTTCGCTCATTGCTCACCATAAATAGAAGAGGGAGAACAGTGCGACCCAGATCACGTCGACGAAGTGCCAGTAGAGCGTCCCTGCCGTCAACCCGAAATACTTCGAGCTGGTGTACACCCCACGATTGGCCTGGATGCCCAGTATGGCCAGGTAACAGACGCCGATGAAGACGTGAAAGCCGTGCATACCGGTCAAGGTGAAGAACGACGCACCCATCGTGCTGCCTTGCCAGCTGATGTTCACGACCGAGTATTCGTGCGCTTGACCGAGCAGGAAACCGATGCCCAGCACGATGGTGGCGATCAGCCACCCGTTGAACTTCCGCGTGTTGAGGTGCTTCCAGTTCTCGAGCGCGAAGTGCATCGTCACCCCTGAGCCGAACAGCACGACCGAGTTCATCGCCGCGAAGCTCGTGTCGAACCATGGGAGCTGATGGCCGTCGACGATGGGCGGCCACGTCGGGGCGGACACGCGGAGGTACACGTACGCGAAAATGAACGACGAGAACAGTATGCAGTCGCTGACGAGGAAGAACATGAACCCCAGCAGCCGGAGGTCGCGGGTTTCGCCGTAGGCGCGGTCGACGTCCCGGTAGCGGGCCGCGACCGCTTCATGACCGGCAAGGTGTTGGACCGCTGCAGCCGCCATCCGTTACACTCCCGCGCCGACGGGCTGTGGCGTCGGCATCACGGTCTTGCCATACTCGGGGAACGCATCGAGCTCGTTGTCGGTGTTGCGATACGGCAAGGGTTTATCGAAGTCGTAAGGGCGCCCGTACACTTCCGGAACCTTCTTGAAATTGTAGTACGGCGGCGGCGAGCTGATCGTCCACTCGAGCGTGCGCGCACCCCAGGGGTTGATGCCTGCGACCTTCCCATGTCGCAAACTCCAGATCACGTTGAACGCCAGGAGTCCGATCGAAGCCATCATCAGGAATGAGAACGCCGTCTCGAACTGGTTCCAAAACACCGCATCCGGAACGGCCTTGGCGAAGTCCACATAGGACGCATAGCGGCGCGGCATACCTTCGAGTCCAAGCCAGTGCATCGGCAAAAACGTCCCATTGAGTCCGATGAAGAACAGCCAGAAACCAAGCTGTCCGAGCCGTTCGCTCAACATCCGGCCGGTTGCTTTCGGGTACCAGTAGGGGATGGCGGCTAGGAAGCCCATCACCGCGCCGCCGGCCACCACGTAGTGGAAGTGCCCGACGACGAAATAGGTGCCGTGTGCGTGGAGATCGACCGGGACTGAGGCCAAGAAGACGCCGGTGATCCCGCCGAAGGTGAACGTGATCAGGAAGCCGAGCGCGTAGAGCATGGAGGTCGTGAAGTGGATCCGGCCGCCCCAGAGCGTCGCCATCCACGAGAAGATCTTGATCCCTGTCGGTATGCCGATCGCGTAGGTCAGGATCATGAACGGCAGTTGCAGCCAGGGAGCGAGGCCGCTCGGGAACATATGATGCGCCCAGACCGTAAACGCCAAGATCGCGATCGCCATCGACGAAAACGCGATCATCTTGTAGCCGAAGATGGGCTTGCGCGAAAAGGTCGGGATCACTTCCGACACCACGCCGAACGCCGGTATGATGAAGATGTAGACCGCCGGATGCGAGTAAAACCAGAACATGTGCTCGTACAGCACCGCGCTGCCCCCGCGGGCCGCATCGTAGAAGGGCACGTTGAAGACGTGCTCGAGGAAGAGCGCACCCACAGCCGCCGAAAGCGCGACGGTCGCGATCATGTTCATCAGCGCGGTCGCGAACGTGGCCCATACGAACAGCGGCATGCGGGTCCAGGTCATCCCGGGGGCGCGCATCTTCATGATCGTGACCATGAAATTGAGCCCGGTCATCGTCGAGCTGATCCCAATCGTGAAGATCGCCGCGCACCAGAGTGCGCCGGCCGTTCCATCCGCGAGCGAGATCGGCGGATACTCGGTCCAGCCGGCGTGCGGCCCGCCGAACAGCAGCGAACTGAACAGTATCAATGCCGCGAGGGGGAGGATCCAAAAGCTCGCCATGTTGAGCCAAGGGAAGGCGACGTCGCGCGCGCCGATCTGGAGCGGCATAACGAAGTTGCCGAGCGCTCCGGTCACGAGCGGAATCAGCACGAGCCAGACCATCGCCGTGCCGTGCATCGTGAACATTGTGTTGTACGCTTGGTGGCTCATGATCGCGCCCTTGGGGTCGGTCAACTGCAGGCGCACGAGTTCAGCGAACGACCCGGCGATGAACATGATGAGCAAACCGGTGAAGAAGTATTGGAACCCGATCACCTTGTGGTCGAGCGAAAAGACGTACTTTCGAACGAACCCTTCCGGCGGCGGATGGATGTGATCGTGAACGTCGTGGGCGTCGTGCGTCGTACTCGTTCCGGCGTGCATACGCGATCTCTCTTATGTGGGCGCTGAGGCTATATGCGATCTCTCTTGTATGGGGCGCTGAGGCTACTTTAGGCTGGAGAGGTAGGCGACGAGATTGGCGATGTCTGTATTGGAAAGTCCGTTGGCTTGACGATTGGGCATCGTGCCGATCGGTCCGGTGAAGCCGTTCTGCAGGATCTCGGCGATGTGCTCCGGCGTCGGGGTCTTCCCGGTCACAAGAGCCGGATGCGCCGGATCGTCGGTGATATGAAGCAGGCCGGGGCCGACGAGCTTCTGTTCGAACGGCGCGATCTGGTGGCAGGCGGCGCACTTTTGCGCAAACAGCGCTTGGCCCGTCGCGGGGGTCCCGGCGGCTAGGTTTATTGCGCCGCCGGCGGCGGCGGCGGTCTTGTTCTCGCTGTCGAGCCACTTCTTGAAGGCGGCGACGGGCTCGATCACGAGCTTCCCATGCATCAGGCTGTGGTCGACGCCGCAAAACTCGGAGCAGGCGACGTCGAACGTCCCGGTCCGCAGCGGAGTGAAGTTCAGGTTCTGCACGAGCCCCGGCACGGCGGCCGCCTTGAGCCGGATCTCCGGTACCCAGAACTGGTGGATCACGTCAGTCGAGGTGATCAGGAGCCGCACCGGCACACCGACCGGCAGATGCATCGGCGACGTCTTCGAGAACACCGACGTCTTCAGCCCGGGGTAGCGGTATTCGAAATAGAACTGATGGCCGATGACTTCGGTCGTGAGCCCGGGTGCTGCGGTGCCGAACTGAATCTTGTACCAGACGACGATGCTGAGCCCCGTAAGGACGATCAGCAGCAGCGTCGGGAGCACCGTCCACCACAGCTCGAGCTTCGGCGCGTCGTGAATTTGGACGCCCACGGCGTCCGGCGAGTCGCTCGAGCGAGCGCGGAACGCGATCGCGAAATAGATCACATACCCGGCGACGAAGAGCATGATCGCGCCTCCGAACACCGCCATGAACTTGAAGAGTCCGTCGATGTCGGAGGCGCGGTCGGTCACGGGCTGCGACGCACCGGGCATGATCCAGTCGATAGAGCCGTAGAGGAAGTACAACGCGTTGACGATGCTGAGCAACGTCAGCACCATGGTCACAGGCCAGAAGCCGGGCCCGAGACCCTTGAAGCGAACGTCGTTTGGCCGGGTTACAATCCTCTGCGCCAAAATTGCCGCCTATCTTCCGCGCATCGGCGATGAGCGCCGACGGAAGTTGCCTATCTACCGTTTTCTCGGCGCATTATTAGCGCCGATGCGCACGGCTACCTTCGCCGAACCTCCCGCAAGCGACGCTTCGTAGACGTAACCGCGGCGTAACCGGGACGTAACCGCTCTTAGACGAACGGTCTCTTGCGAATTCGTCGATCGAGCACCGCTCCGACTACGGCGCCGACTCCCGCGCCGTAGACGATGCCGACTACGACATTTCCGATGACGACGCCGACACCGGCGCCGAGCGCCGCGCCAACCGCCGTCGTGAGCACGATTTTCCTATGCACGCGTATGCCTCCGAAAGTAAGAAGTGGCCGCAAATGTCAATTTGAATCTAGCGTGAGATGACGCCGCTGGCTAGGGGTCCGACTCGCGGAATGCCCCGCAGAAGGTCCCGTTCGTTTCCGCGGCAGCCTAGCGCCCGCTCGGCGCCTCCTCTTGGAGCCGTCGAAACGGGTCGAGATACCGTCGGTGAGGGCGAAGCGCCCATGTTTCAATTAGTCGCTAAAGCGAGAAACGTACCTGTACGGCGCGTCGCTCAACTGATCGGAGAAAACCATTATGACGCCAACGCGTGATCACGATACCGCGGCGGAGCTCGCACAACGAATCAAAAACAATCTGATCGACCCTTCCAAAGCAGACGAAGCCGACAGACCCCCGGGCGATAAACCTCCCGCATTCGCAGATGCGCTGATGTCCGAGGCGCCTGCTTCAATCGAACGAGCCGCAGCCTTGAACGCGGCCGACTGGGAGCTCATAGGAAAGGCATTGGCGCATTACGCCGCGTGCGGGAACGGATGACCTAGCCTGGTGAGACGACGATCTCCGCCTTTGAACGTTCGAGAATCGCGATCAGCTCTTGCCGTTCCGGTGTACTCACCTTGCACGTATCCAACGCTTGTTGGAAATCGTCCATAAATGATTGCCATTCGTCTTCGGTAATGAAGAGATGCCGGTGAGACTCGCCCATCGAGCGACCGGAGTACGTCTGCGGTCCGCCGGTTGCCCAACACGTCATCTCCGTCACGAGATATTTGAAACCCGCCTTCGAAATGTGCTGGTTCGCCGCTTTGACGCGCGGATTGGCGTCCAATCTCGGATCGACCATGATCCGGTCGATGAAGTCATCTACGAGGATCGCAATTTCGTACGCGCCGCCTAACCGCTCGTACAGGGACGGCTTGCTTTGAGCTTCCAACCAGCGGCCTCCTTAGAGCAGCTTACCCTATACCGGCCCTGACTGCCAAGCCGCGCGCGTCTCCCGCGGCACAATTCTGCTGCGTGCCTTCGCCTTGCAAGTGTTCCCTTAGCCTGCCGACGAACCGAACAAAGCGTGCTCGCGTTGTAAATGTCGTCGCCGTGCGGGAGTCGCCATATGCCGTCGTTTCTCATCGCCACGACGTTCCTCGCTCAACCGTGTGGATACGGTTCTACGCACGGCGTAAATCCTGAAATGCGAAGGCGGCTGCAAGCAGCCGACGACGTCGTGCAAGCGATCTTCAACGCGCTCGCGCCCGATGAGCGAATCGACCCGTCCACCGGACGCGGGGACGCATCGTTGTCGCAGTGGAGCGCTATCACGGGGCCCCACGTGTGCTGGCGGCCGAACGCGGGTCACCACTCGGCGGGCGCAGCCATAGACATCAATGCGGCGGCTAATCCGTATATCGTAACACGCAATGGACTCGTGCCGGGAGGCGAACCCGAAGGCGAGGGACTCGTCGATATGCGCAAGCGCGCGCTTGCCGTTTACGACCGAGCGATGCAATTTATGACGCCACCCGTCGCTGTGGCCGACGTGAGCGGTCGAGCGCCGAACGAATCGACGCAGTCCGTATGGGCGCGATTCAAAGCCGTGTCGGATGCTCTCGTGAGCTACGTACGCTTCGCGGTCGATTCTCAGCCGATAAAAGTGTCGCGTATTGCGATCGAAAACGCCGACGACGTCTCGGATGATGACCTGTTAGCGGCGATCCCGGACGGGGAGCGTCTTCCCCTCGATTCTGCTCTCTCGCAGCTCCAGGGTTTTCTCAGTTCTCAAGGTTTCCTCGCGAGTCACCCAAGTTGGTCGAGTAGCGCTCGCGCGGAGTATCTCCGCATGCTGCGCGACTACGAGCAAGTCCGGATTCCGATGGTGATCGGCTGCCCAAGCGCAACTCCTTCGCTGACACGCAATCCTGCGCGCGGATTCTTAGATCTGCGCAGCGAAATCGTGACCGCCTTGTGCGATCAGGGTCTCCGCTGGGGCGCTTGCGATTTTGGAATACGTGCCGACGGTTCGTCACAGAACGGCGCTATGATGCATTTCGATCTAGCTGACGATGGCGGGTACCCGGAAATCAACTCGCTGTTACGCTTCGGGTGAGTTGGGGGGCCGCAGCTCGAACGGCGCGCACCCGGGAGTCCTCAGGCTTCATCGGCGGGCCGGCAGTCGCAGCAGTCTTCGCAAAACCGGCAGCCCAGGTGCAAAGGAACGGCTTCTTTGCCGCACTTGACACAGGTAACGTTCGCGCCGACGTCCATGCCGTTCTCTTGTTGCTCCATTGTTTGTTCTCCCAACGAAGAGACAGTTGAGACCGAATCCGTTCAGAGAAGTGTTTGTCACAGAGTATTCGCCCGCTTGAGCGACGCGAGCCCCGTCCACAGTGCGGTGGGCGACCTTCTCCCGTTCAGTCGCGAATGGGTCCAAACCCAAGATTAGGGAGAACGTCCTCCATGAACGCACGCGGCCCTGCTGCTGCGATGTGCCGTTTCAACGCCATGAGAGCATGCTTGTCGTCGTACGAGACGGGTTCCGAGTTTAGGATGTCGGCCCCGAGCATCATGGTCGAGTTCGAGTCGCGCCAGACGTGGCCGCACGCCTGCCGCAAGCCTTCCGACGTGAGGATACCGCTGGCGGTCGCGGGGTACCGAACGGAGCTGGCGCTCGGTCCAGCCCTCTTGATACGATCCATGTGTTAACCAGGGTACCACATGCGTCGCTGATAAGCCGTGCGAGTCGTTTCCCCGCCACAACTAAACGCTCGCTCGAGGCGCAATAAGGCCTGGTCCCGGGTACACGTTCTGCACGCGCGGCCGCGATATCCAGGCAACGGAGAAGCGTCGTATGAGCACGATTTTCATCTTTGTTTTTGCCTTTGCGTGCCTCGCCACGTTCCTTTTTGGCGCGCGAAAGCAATGGACGCGCGCACGTCTTATATCGGCTGCTGTAGCCGTTTTGTCGTTCCTCATGGCGCTTCTGTCGGTCCCGGTCAAATAGCGCGCGACGAGCGCGGCGACCGCTCTTCTTATCCGCCCGAGATGATCGTCGCAAGCTCATTATGACAGCGTGCGCAAAGTTCGATGACCGGGCCTTTTACGTGCCGCGGTCCCCACCTGTAAGCGCGCGCTCCCGGCGTATGATCGACGCGACCGCAACGCGAGCGGGCGCAGTGAATCCGGTCGCCCTCGGCGATGGGCAGGCTGAGCCCGCGCGGGACATAACGCCCGATGATCTCCTCATCGCTAAACCGTTTCATATGAGTTCCTAATTCGGCCAGAGCCGGCACCGCACTGCGGGACTTCGCACCTGACAATGGAATTTTCCCATGCCGGGCCCACGCGTTGAAACGTTGATGCTTCGTGCCGGAGCCGTCGGCCAGTTGCAATTTGGAGGCGAAGGATGAGTGACACACGTCTTGGCGAGATCGCGCGCAAGCTGATGCCGTTACTTGATGAGTTTCAAACGGAGGCCCGCGATGTGATGGATGAGAATGGGCGGCGCGACGCAACCATCTTGAAGGATTATATGATGCGTAAGTATCCGCGCATCGTAATCTTTCTTGCATGTGCGGATACGCTTGCCGAGTTATCTCAAAATGCCCCAAAGTGAAAAGCCCGCCGGCAGACGCACGTCGGCGTCAAGGGGATCTCGTCACGGCGGAAACACGACCGAGTGCGGCGGGACGCGGCGTCGAACGAGCTCAACCGCCCTCCCGGGTTGTGACATCTGATCGTTGAGCTCGACAAGCGCCGCTTCGATGAGAGCCGCTGTTTTGACGCGAAAGCCCACGTCCCTCAAAATGAGGTTGATTGCATCGAGAGCGTCGGCTGCGGCCGGAGTTAGCGTGACGGTCGTTGGACGAGCGGCTTTCTGTCGATCCTCCATTGGGCTGCGCCTCCTGATCGATCCCTTAGAAGCCTGAAGTCCTACGCTCTTCGCCGTTTCGGCTTCGCACCCATCGTCGTCAACGTCTACCAGGGCTTGCACACGTTGGAGCCGTACGTTCTGCAGCGTGAAGATGCCGGATGCGTCGCGAACCTTGGATGCGGTACGGCCAAGCGTCCAGATGGCGTTCGCGTGCGAAAACGTCACCAGCGAGCCCGGAGGTCCCGTTTCGTTTCAAAACATCATGGATGGCATCGCAGCGGGCGACTTTCCGGCACCAACCGGCCGCTGGTTTGCAATATTTTGCTTCTTCAGTCAGATCGAGAAGACCATTCAGAATTGTCGCGTCGTCATTGCAGATGAAGGAGCAGAAGTAATCGCGCAAAGGGCGCTGAAAGACCTGACGTTCACTGCGGACAGTCAGAGTTCACGTAACGTGGTCGCCTTCCAGGGCCTTACTTGGCCGTACCCGGGGCGGTACCTCATCAAGTTCATCGCGAATCGCGATGACGTGCTGGCATCCTTCCCGATGCTGGTGCAACAAGCGCCATCGTCGGCTGGGGAGCCGCCTCAGCAGTCGCCGGCGTAAGCCAAGCTCTCATCGGAGGCGAATTGCAGCATGCCGCTCACCGAATTCGAATCGAAGGAAGCGCTGCGTGCGGCCAACGATTGGCTGGTGGTATCGGATCCACCGGGCAGCGCTGCCGCGCGCGAAGGCATTGCGATCGTGATCCCGCTCGTCATGATGGGAGGAGTCACACCTCGAGACCTTGACGAATTAGCGTCGATTGTCGAGGACAACGGGCAGCCGATGCGGGACCCGGACGTGCCGCTCGAGACACACCGAGCGCAGCTAAGAGAAGCAGTCAAGGCCGCCTTCGAACATGTGAAGGCGATGTTCTAAATTGCCGTCGTTCCGTTCGCTCGAACCGGCGCTCCGGCACCAAGGACGAATATCTTACTGCCGCAAACCGTGCACTTTCCCTCGATCGCCGGCGCCCCGCTCCTGTCGATCTGTTTGGTATCGCTCATCTCACGCTTCGCTTTACACGTGACGCAATAGCCTTGGACTGGCTGCATCGGATCTTTCTCCGGTGGGCTGCAATGTTCGGACGGCTTCATGGGCGAGACGTAACGACCTCCGTTGGCGCGTTTCGCGCCGCCCGGCATCCAGGCGAAGAGCGTTACCGCACGACGAGGTGAGCGAGCTTTGCTTGAGCCGTTCACGGCGCGGGGGTAGCTTGGGCGAGCAACGAACGGACGGGCGTGGGGAGTCTGGCCGAACGACAATGCATTCCTTGTCGCGGGGATGTGCCGCCGCTGACACGAGAGCAACTGGCTCCGCTGGTTGCCGACATCGACGGAGCGTGGGATGTGCGCGACATTCCCGACGAACGTCGCGGGTCGGTTATGACGCTGAAGCGAGAATACCGATTCAAGAACTTCAAGGACGCCATGGTGTTTGCCGCGCGCATTGGAGACCTTGCTGTTGGCGCCGGGATAAGACGGACCCAGTTTGGTCGCGTTAAGACGGACCCACCTGTTGGCCAGGTTTGGCGGCCGGCGTGGCGGCCCCTCGCGACTTGGCCCGCAGACGGTAGCTCGCGCCCTTGA
>Ga0207416_1000100_pt1 | contig 153317 bp, 153 predicted proteins | sample PaiPotPPM11metaG_FD_184107 | JGI IMG/M metagenome (GOLD analysis project Ga0207416, IMG submission 184107) | Iron sulfur acid spring bacterial and archeal communities from Banff, Canada, to study Microbial Dark Matter (Phase II) - Paint Pots PPM... ...
TTGAATGACGCTGAGTGGTTGCGGCGAGAACGTCGTGACATGAACTGCTCCTCTCAGAGGGCTCGTTCGCCCTCGGTCGAGCAGATTCATCACTTAGACGGGTGTTCGGTTATGCGGAGCCACCTCTAACCTACGGTCTGGAGCTGACCTGGCAGACTGCTTATTATGACGGCACAACGTATCAGTACACAGGGGCAATAGCAACGGCGAGTCAGCAATTACCGTGCGACAACCTTAGTAATGAGGTTGTGAACTTCTATTTAGGCGACAATACCCCGGTCGATAATCTCGCGATATATTTGTCTGTGCAAACCAAGAATATCTTGCCCGTGATTATTTACTCCGCTGGCACTAACCCACTTGATAAGACGGTTGTTACAGTCAAGAAGCCAACTCCAGGCATTGGGCCATCCATCACGCTAGAGTTCATTACGAGTTCAACGTACGATCTTACTTATAACTACACTGCTCTCGACACTTCACCCGAGGCGGTTGCAACGCACTTAGCGGCTGCAATTAAGGCTGACTCGACTGCAGGAAAGGAAGTAACCGCCGCGCCATCCGGACCCTCCGTCACGCTCCGGCCGATTCCCCCTTATTACGCGGGGTACCCCAATTTCAAATACGGTCTCTCCGGGGGCGCGCAAGCCTCTGTGATTTCTTACTTCAGTGATGGCGTGACGTGGGCACGCGGATCCTATTGGCCGGACGATGCAATAATTTTCTGGTATCAAGGCAGCTCCCTCGGTTCCCAGACGCTCTTCCATGAGCTCGATCACCACTATTACGAAGGGCTCAAGGTCCTGAACCCTCAATGCCTTTCGAACTGCATTTATACCACGACTTTGAACGTCGGAGGTACCCCAATAAAGTTTAATTGGGATACGTCGAAAGCAGGCGGCAACGCGTACTACAGCCTTGAACATATGCTGATTCACAACGACCTAGTCCATGCGTATGGTGGCGATACGACCGGGGCTCTTACGGAAGCTTTTACCTATTCGGTTCCTGTAGCAACTACGGACCAATCGGTAACTATTGGTCAGCACTACGGGCAATCTGTGGTCCCACTCGACCAGCCAACACCCAGTTCAGCCCCAATCTCAGGGCAAAAATGTCCAGCCACAATGCTAAGTAGACCTGTCACCCGCTTCCACTCACATGTGCCTTGGGAAGTGCAGCCAGATCTTGCCGACTAAGATTTTGTGGCGGCGATTGGCAGTTTGTATGCTTTTCGGAGCTGGAGTTGTTGCGGGATCAGTGACCGCTGCCAACGGAGCTTGGCCTCCTAAGTCTTTGCAGCAAAGGGAGCTGCAGACTCCATCGGGTTGCATGCCATTATATATTGGGCCCGCACCGCCTGGCGCGTGGTACGTACTTCCAAACTGTCATAGCGTAGGCTATCTTGGCGCATTTACAACGCGCAACGTGTGGGAGCTGCCGCTTCGATCGTCCACGCCGATCTCAGTGATACCTGCTCGAGATTCGCTGTGGGCGGCGGATAGCTCCGATCAAATGGTTGTTCGAATTAGCCTTGGGGCTAACGTCTCCATATCATTTGCGCAAACGCTGCAGGCCAATCCAGTTAGCGTCGTTAGAGATGTCAGTGGCCGACCTTGGGTGACACTGCCGGCATCGGGTGCGTTCGCCCGGCTTTCGCAGTCAGGAGACTTTGAGTACGCCTGCTCACCGACAGAGTTTCCACCACTGATAATAATAAAGGGGTTAGACTCACTTTTCTTTACGGAAGTTCATGAAAAGAGCATAGGGCGAGTTAATCCCGATGGCTCCGTCTGGGAGGTTTCAGTCGAACGCCCGGGCCCAAACGCATGGAAGAGCGTGGGACGTCTCAAGTGGGAAGGGAACCTTTATTGCAAGAGTCAACCTACGGCCTTTCCTTCAATGACCCCGGCATCGCTCCTAAGCGACCCACCCGCACGGATCATAGCCGATGGTAACGGACGTGTCTGGTTTACTCAAAACGCAAATCAAGGGGTTATCCGCTCCGGAATAGGGCAAATCGATGCGCGGGGCAATATCCGACTTTTTCCAATACCGTCAAAGACCAAGGTTGCGGACATAGCGCTGCAAACTAACGACTCTGTCTGGTTCACGGAGCCTTTTGCCGACAGGATTGCGATGCTAGCGTCTGATGGCACCATAAGGGAGTATCCACTTAAAGCAGACTCGTTTCCATTTGGCCTTACGTTTGATGGGAATGGAACGTTGTGGTTTACGGAACCAACGCGACATGCTCTGGGTTACTCGCGAGCCACGGAAGGCCACGGCGAAGTGCCGCGGCATGTCACACAGTAAACACCCAGCCGACAATGTCAACGGAAAGCGCTAAAGCGGCGCAGCTGCGCTCTCTCCATCGTTCAGCAAGACCACTTGTATTGGTGAATGTGTGGGATGTCGTGAGCGCGCGCATTGTCGAGGATCTCGGCTTTCCGACGGTTGCGACCACGAGCGCGGGGATCGCGTGGGCCGAGGGCTTCGCAGATGGTGAACGCATCTCTCGAGAGCATATGCTGGCGCGCGTGAAGCGCATCGCTCAAGCAGTGCAAGTGCCGTTGACCGCCGACCTTGAGGGCGGCTACGGGTATACGGTGAATGACGCGGAAGCAACGGCGCAGGGCGCGATCGAGGCTGGTGCTGTCGGGCTGAACTTCGAGGATGCTCACGCGGAAGGCAACGCGTTGATCGACCTTGAGCTGCAGGCCTCGCGCATCGCCGCAATACGCGAAGTCGCGACCAAGCGTAATGTGCCGCTGGTCATTAATGCGCGCACTGACGTGTATCTGGCACAGATCGGCGACAATGACGCCTGGAGGCTGCAAGAAGCAATACGCCGCGGCAGTGACTACCTCAGGGCGGGCGCCGATGTCGTGTTCGTTCCCGGTGTCACCGATGAAGCGACCATCACGAAACTTGTTTCCAGCATCGGCGGACCCATCAACGTCTTGGCGGGCGCAGCAACGCCGTCGATCGAGCGTTTGCGTGACCTCGGCGTTGCGCGCGTCAGCGTTGGTTCCGGCGCCATTGGCTACGCACTGGCTCGATTCCGAGAAGCTGCTTCACGTCTGCGAGACGGCGGATCGTTTGAATTTGCCGGCCAGCGCATCCCGCACGCCGAGCTCAACGCAATACTCAACAACGTGAAGGCGTCAACCAAATGAGAACGCACGCCGAACAGCTCACGGGTGTATGTATGGCACTCGTCTGCGCGGGGTTCGCGCTATCGCTTGCGGCTGGGAGCGCCGCGTCTCACACGCCCCTGCCGACGCCAATGCCATCGGCGCGCGACTGCTACTACTTTAAACGCCTATACGCTGTAACAGCGGAATCGTTCGACAGACATCACCTAAGCGCGTCACAGCGGCGTTTCATCATGAAGTATGTGATGAAAATACCAACCATCGAGCGGCGCTTTGCCAAGTGGACGTTTGATGCTGATGTCGACGAGGGGCTGCTCATATACGATGCGCTTCCTACCAACGTTGCATTCGATCCCGTCGAGTGTCGCCCAATCATCACCCCTAGCGCAATGCAAGGGCAGGTTCGGGTGGGGAATAGCCGAATATAATGGGTGTATCGAGCCTGCGGCCTCCGCTATAGAGCGAGACAAAACGGCGGGGCACGACGGGAAAGGGGGGTGGTCGCCGTCAGTACAGACAGTAAGTTGTTTCACCAGAATCTGACAGTCGGCGAAGCCTTTGCTCTCCACCCTGGTGCGAGAGCGGTCTTCGCCAACTTTCACTTAGGCGGGTGCGCCCACTGCGCGATCTCCGAGTTCGAAACGATCGAGCAAGTGAGCGAGGGTTACGGCATCCCGCTGGACATGATCTTGGACGCCCTGAATAGTTTGGATCAGGCGCCCGTGGAGGTCCAAAAAGCTTCGTAACTCAAAACGGACCTAAAGGTCCGTTACTACACAACGGATCATCCCCCGAGCGTCGGAATGACGCTCGTTTTTTTTAGCGAAACGAAACATCTCATGGCGCGTATCGCCGTTATCATCGTCAGCTACAATGCGGCCGACCAGCTCGAAGGTGCTTTGCGCTCCGTCGCCGCGTTGCCGGAAGTGCAAGCCGATCAGGCATTTGCTGAGGTTATTGTGTCCGACAACGGATCAAAGGATGATAGCGTTGCGCGGGCACGCCGCGCTTTCCCATCAGCACAGATCGTCGAGAACGGCGCAAATCTCGGATTTGCGAAAGCGTGCAATATCGGCGCTCGCCATGCCCACTCGCCGCTGCTATTCTTTTTCAATCCGGACGCCAGAGTGCATGCGGGCACGTTGCGCAACGCAGTCGAATATTTCGATGCCCACCCCGACGTTGCCATGGCTGGTGCGAAGCTGCTGAACGAGGACGGGTCGACGGCGGAATCCTGCGGTGAGTTCGATACCTGGTGGCAAGCATTTTTGCGCAGTTCGGCGTGGGGCGAGCTGCCCTTTTTTCGTAGCCAATCCAACGGCTATAAACTGCGCCAGTGGAACTACGCGAGCGAACGGGACGTGGACTTGGTGGTCGGAGCTGCAATGTTTATTCGAGCGGATATCTTTGCGCAGCAGGATGGTTTCGACGAGCGCTTCTTCCTCTATCATGAAGAGATCGACTTCGCACACCGTCTGCGCGAGCGCCGTCAGCGCGTTGTCTTCTTGCCGCAGTGCGTCGTCACGCATGCCGGCGAGCAAGGGGGTTCTCAAGTAACCTGGGGGAAGAGCGGCGTCCTCGGGTGGCGCCAGCGCAGCCGCCGGCTCTACTGGATCAAACACCATGGTCAGCTCTGGTATTGGTCGCTTTCAGCGGCGCTCGTCGCGCGCTACGTTCTCTATCTTGTGGTGGTGGCAGCTGCGTTCGTGTTAGTGCGTCAGTCTCTGATGGCGGGTCGATGAGATGGATACTTCATTAGAAGAACGTCAGCAACAGGAGCGGCGAGGTCAGCTGGCTGGCCTTTTTAAGCAGGTCGACGCGTGCCGCCGCTGCCCGATCGGTTCCACCAGGACAAAGGTGGTCTGCGGCGTGGGCAATCCCGCCTCACCGCTTATGATCGTCGGCGAGGGGCCCGGTGAAAACGAAGATCAAAAAGGCGAGCCATTTGTCGGGAGAGCGGGCGAACTGCTGACCAAAATGCTCGCGGCGATCGGTCTGCGGCGCGAGGACGTTTTTATCACGAACACGATCAAGTGCCGCGCGACGACGAACGAAGGCGGCCGGGTTGCAAACAGGGCGCCGTCACCCGAAGAGATGTCGAATTGCCGCGAGTATCTCGATCGCGAACTGGCCATCGTCAAGCCTCGTGTGATTCTCGCGCTAGGCGCGCCGGCTGCCAAATCGTTCCTTGGCCGCGACTTCTCAATCACGCGACAGCGCGGAATCTGGTATGCAGGACCGAATGGCACCGACCTCATCGTCACCTTCCATCCGGCATACATCTTGCGTCAGACTGGCGGCGAAATCAACGCAGTCAAGAAGCTTGTGTGGTCAGACCTGCTCGCGGTGCGCGCAAAGCTTGACGAATGTGCCGGGGGTACGGACGAGAGCGCCCAAGAGGCAAGCGACGGCGACATTCCAACTGCGTTGAGCTTCGATTTCCAATGACGAAGGCGAGCGCTGTCATCGCTGCTCCCGCCGCAGGCGCCCGGGAGGCGAAGAAGATCTGGTGGGCAGCACGTGCGCGTGAAGCGGGTTTCGATAGCGCTGCCACGCTGCAGGCCGGCCTTGAGCTGCCCGCCTACCGACTCAATCAAATCTATCGAGCCGCGACAAAAGAGCTCCAAGCCGGCGTGCAGGACGTTAGCGTTCTTCCGCAGACGCTTCGCGCGAAGCTTGCGAACATGCTCAAGTTTTCGAGCGTGGCATTGTCGCACGAGGTCACGTCAGGTGACGCGCAAACCACAAAGTTTCTCTTTGAGCTTGCAGGCGGCCAACAAATAGAAGCAGTCTTAATGCGCCATCGCGGTGGCCGCACGACCGCTTGCATATCGTCGCAGGCGGGCTGCGCATTGCGCTGCGATTTCTGTGCGACCGGGCAAGGTGGCTTCATGCGCAACATGACGGCGCTTGAGATTTTTGACCAAGCAGCGTTTGTTGCACGGCGAGCGCGCGATGAAGGCAAGACGCTCACCAACTTGGTGTTTATGGGCATGGGCGAACCGTTTCTCAACTACGATGCGGTGATGGATTCGGTTGCACTGCTCAACGATCCGCAGGGCTTCAACCTTGGGGCACGCCGCATGACGATATCCACGGCCGGCGTTGTCTCCGGCATCGAGCGCTTCACCGCCGAGGGCATCCAGGTCAATCTCGCGATCTCGCTCCATGCAGCCGATGACGAGCTTCGCACGCGGCTCATGCCCATCAACAAGAAGTGGCCAATTTCGAAGCTCATGAAGGCCGCCTATGACTATGTCGCGACGACGCGACGCAAGGTGTTCTATGAATACCTCATGCTATCGGGCGTCAATGACTCGCTTGATGACGCGCGCCGACTCGCAGATCTGCTCGGCGGACCACTGCACCATGTCAATCTGATCCCCTACAACGCAACAAGTGCACCATTCGAACGGAGTCAACCATTGCGCGTCAAGCGATTCAGTGCGTTGCTTCAGGAGCGAGGCGTTCCAACCACGGTGCGTTACACAATGGGCGACGATATAGCAGCGGCGTGCGGTCAGCTCCGCGTCGACAAGGCGTCGTAACGCATGCTCGAAGTCAACCACGTATCCAAGGCATTCCGCAACGTCAAAGCAGTCAGCGATCTTTCCTTCTACGCTCGGGAAGGACGCGTCATTGGCTTGCTGGGCCCAAACGGCGCCGGCAAAACGACGACCATCCGCATGATCTTGGATATACTCCAGCCCGACAGCGGCGAGGTGCGCTGGAACGGCCGACGTGTTGATGCGCAGCTTCGTCAAACATTCGGTTATCTTCCCGAAGAGCGTGGCCTCTATCCGAAGATGAAGATCACCGAACAGCTGCTCTTCTTCGGACGGCTGCATGGGATGGAGGTTGCTGACGCGCGTCAACGCATCGCAGCACTCTTTGAAACCTTCAATCTGACGGACAAACTCAAGAGCACCCCGGTCGAGCTCTCAAAGGGCAACCAGCAAAAGGTGCAGTTTATTGCTGCAATCTTGCACCGCCCGCCGTTGCTCATTTTGGACGAACCGTTTTCCGGCTTCGATCCGATCAACGTCGAGGTCGTGAAGGACGCGGTGCGCCGTTTGGTTGCGGAGGGCGCTGCGGTCGTGCTCTCGAGCCATCGCATGGAACAGGTCGAAGAACTGTGCGAAGATATATGCATCATCGATCGTTCATATCCGGTCGTCAAGGGCAATCTTCGAGAGATCAAGCAGAGTTGGCCGGATCGGTTCGTCCGCATGACGCGATTGGCCAGCATGAGTTTTCTCGATCAGTTTCCAGGCGTGGTCGCGCAGCCAAGCACGGATAGCGTCGCCGAAATCAAGCTGCCCCCAGGTACACGGCCGGCGGACGTCCTGCGTGCCGCCGTCAGCGCAGGCCCGGTCGACCTGTTCGAGGTCGTCGAGCCGAGCCTCAACGACATCTATCTGCATTACGTAAAGCCTGAGGACGCAGCTGCAGGCAAGGACGAAGCCCCATGAACACCGTCGCAATTCTAGCCACGCGCGAATACCTTGAGCGCGCCAAGAGCAGAGGGTTTATCATTGGCACGATCATCGGGATTCTTGGCATCGTAGCCATTTCGTTCATCTCACTGATCGGATCTTTTCTAGCAGGTCAGCTAACGACGTCAATTGCGCTTGTGGGCCCCGATGCAAAAACGACGAAGATGCTCGACGAGGCGCTACGCGAAGACCACAAAGTTACTGTCCAGCCGTATCAAAGCCGCGGTCCGGGTATTCGACCCGAACTGAAAAAGCAGGTAGTCTCGGGGCAGTACGACGCCGCGCTCATCGCTTACCGCGATGCAGAGGGCTCGCTTGGCTTTGCGTATTATCCTGTGAAATCTGCAAGCCTGGAAGACCAGCAGACATTGCGGCGGCGACTCTTGCAGCCCGTTATCGCGACGGACTTCAAAGGCACAAGCGCGCTCAAGGCCGAGCATGCTCTTAACTTTGCGTTTTTCACGACCAACCTCAACCCACGTTACAAAACCGCCGCCGAAGCCGGTCTGGCGCAGGGGCTCGTCTACTTCCTGCTACTGTTACTCTATATCGCCGTCATCATGTACGGTATCTGGGTGGGCCAAGGCGTCATCGAAGAAAAATCAAATCGCGTAATGGAAATCATGATCGGCGCGGTACGCCCGGGCCAGCTATTGGCGGGGAAGATCATCGGCATCGGAGCGCTGGCGCTTACCCAAATGGCTGCCTTTGCTCTGACAGCGCTGACCGTGCTCCTGCTCGCAGGGCACGGAGCCAGCCTTCCGATCTCCACGGTGCCCGTGTCGACGATCATCTATTTGCTCGTGTTTTTCTTCCTTGGGTTTTTCTCGTACGCAACGATGTTCGCCGGCATCGGCGCGCTCGCGAGCAAAGCCGAGGACGTTCAACAGAGCAACGGCCTCTCAGTGTGGGTCATCGTCGTCGCCTATATGCTCTCGATTTTTGCGCTGCAAGATCCCGACAAACCGTTCCTCGTCTGGGCATCGCTTGTGCCGCTCATCAGCCCGATGCTCATGTTCACGCGCGTCGCGACATCGACCGTGCCAATGTGGCAGATCGGCACTGCGATCGGCCTTTCTCTCGCGTTCATTTGGGTCGCGACGCTGCTTGCAGCGAAACTCTACCGGGTGGGCGTGTTGATGTATGGCAAGCCGCTCTCACCAAAAGAGATAGTACGGGCCCTGCGCGCGCCAAGCTAAGGGCCAAGGCCGCGGCGGCCGTGCGCTCGAAGAACCCGCTCGATGAAAGCTGACGAGCAGGTGCGCACGGCACCAGCCCGCCCCAAACCAACCATGGAAGAGATCACGGCGCTCGCGAAGCGCCGCGGCTTTATCTTCCAGTCGAGCGAGATCTATGGCGGCATCAACGGCATCTGGGATTACGGCCCGGTCGGCGTCGAGATGAAGCGCAACGTTCGCGAGGCGTGGTGGCGCGACATGGTCAGCCTGCGCGACGACGTCGTCGGTATCGAGACGTCGCTCATCATGCATCCGGCCGTGTGGCGCGCCTCAGGTCACGTCGAAAATTTCACCGACATGATGGTGGATTGCAAGACGTGCAAGAAGCGTTTTCGGGCGGATCAGCTCAAAGGCGAAACGTGCCCTTCATGCGGGAACAAAACCCTCACCGAGCCGCGGGCATTCAATCTGATGTTCCGGACGTACATCGGCGCCATGGAAGACGAGTCATCGGAAGCCTACCTGCGTCCGGAAACCGCCCAGGGCATGTTCGTCGACTTCAAGCTCGCCTATCAGACCGCGCGCAAGAAGCCGCCGTTCGGGATCGCGCAGATCGGCAAAGCGTTCCGCAACGAAATCACTCCCGGAAATTTTATCTTTCGCTCGCGCGAGTTCGAGCTCATGGAAATGGAATATTTCGTTCCGCCCGAGCCAACAGAAGAAGGCCTGCGCTGGTATCGCTACTGGGTTGATCAGCGCTTCAATTGGTGGCTCTCGCTGGGCGTGCAGCCCGAGCGCCTTCGCAAGCACGAATACTCTGGCGCCGACCTTGCGCACTACAGCAGCGCCACGACTGATATCGAATACGACTATCCCTTTGGTTGGGGTGAACTGGAAGGCATCGCGCATCGCGGATCCTTCGATCTCACGCAGCACGTGAACGCCAGCGGTAAGGATCTATCATTCTTCGATGAGGAGACAAAGGCGAAGTACCTGCCGGCCGTCGTTGAGCCGGCGCTTGGTGTGGATCGGGCGTTGCTCGTCTTCCTCATCGATGCGTACGAGAAAGAAGAAGACCGCACCGTGCTGCACTTACATCCGCGCCTAGCGCCGTACAAGGTTGCCGTGTTTCCACTCGTTCGTAACAAACCCGACATTGTCGAACTCGCTTCGAATATCGAGCAATCGTTGCGGCCGAATCTGCGAACTGTATTCGATGACTCCGGCAACGTGGGAAAGCGCTACTATCGTCAGGATGAGATCGGCACTCCATATTGCGTGACCGTGGATTATGAGAGCCTCGAAAAACATGACGTCACCGTGCGCGATCGCGACACAAAGGTGCAAGAGCGCGTCTCGATTGATGCTCTCGAAGGATATCTCAAAAACAAAATGTAGCGGTCGTGCTTAAGAAATATGCTCTTACGCGCTGCCACCACTGCCGACCACGACGCGATCTGGTCAATCCTCGAGCCCATGATCCGCGCGGGTGAAACCTACACGTTGCCGACCGATATGTCGCGCGCGGATGCCCTGAGATATTGGAGGGCGCCCGACCACGAAGTGTTTGTTGCCGAGGATAGCGGCAGCATCGTCGGTACGTATTTCCTGTGCGCCAACCAGCTCGGCGGCGGATCCCATGTCGCGAACTGCGGGTACGTGACTGCGCCTGACTTTACCGGACGAGGCGCCGCGCGCACGATGTGCGCGCACTCACTTGAGCGCGCGAAAACGTGCGGCTTCAACGCGATGCAATTCAATTTTGTCGTGAGCACAAACGAACGAGCGATAAAACTATGGCAGAGTTTTGGCTTTGAGATTGTCGGACGACTGCCCGGCGCATTCAAGCATCCAACTCGGGGGTTCGTTGACGCCTTGGTTATGTTCTTGGTGCTGGAATGAGTCCCACAGCGCCGGCTATCTACATGAAATTCTTGGTATGGTAGGCGGACATCTGCTCGGCCGCAGCCTCGCCAAAGCCGAGCGAACGCAGGCGCTCGCGTCGCTGGCCGTCCATGTCGCGGTGCAGCGTCGCAACACGTTGCGCCCCTAAACGGATTTGTTGCGGCGATATGCCTCCGCCCGCATAAATGACGAGCGCGTCGTGAACGTATGGGCTTAAGCCTGATATCGAGGCCAACATCCTGCTTCGGTGCTCGACGGCCGCAGCGAACGACGATTGACGCTCTGGTTCGCGATGGAGAACGTAGCGCAGATGCTCGGTTCCAAACGCAACATGGCGTGCCTCGTCGCGATGGGCAAGGCCCGCTATTGTTGCAGTCACCGTATCGGGCGCGTGGGCTTCCAAGAATTTGAGCAGCGTGAGAAACGTGCCCTCGCCCATCACGCAGAGCAGAAACGTTGCGGTGGTGAAGTCGGGCTCCTCGAGCAACGTCTGTAGCGAGAGCTGCCCACTGACCGCAGTGACGCCAAGCCCGCGGCCGCCAGCTTCCGCCCGACGCGTGAACGTCTCAGCGTGACGCGCCTCGTCGACGATCTGCAGCGCCAACACTTCCACAACTTCGCGATAATGCGGATGAATGCGCGGAATAAATCGAGCCGGAACATAGAGCGCCGCGAACTCGTTTTCGGTCAGGAACGTCATGATCTGACAGACCGCGTCTTCGACAGGTTCGGGGAGATGCGGGAGGTCGGCCCACGGGATGTCGCGGGCAGCCGACCATTGGTTCGCAACAGCCTGCTTGTAGATGCTCGTCAGTCGTTCGGCCCAGACTTCGCGTTTGTGCCGAATCGTGAACGAGAACTTGGGCGCTCCGGTTTCAACCTGCGCGCCTCGCGGGGCCAGGCCCCACGATGGATCGGCTACTGCTCGTGCCTCACCTTCGGTCGGAGTCAGCAGCGGACCGTCGGCTCCGCGCTCGAGAAAATACACGCCAGAACGACGGCCTGCGAGCCGATGCCCTTCTTTGCGACACCACAGAGGAAGCATTTCCCCCAGATCTGGTGCGGCGCCTCGAACCTCCACTCGTTCGCCTACCGATAGATGAGCGAGCCCGCGGCGAAGCAGTACAGCGGCGCCCTCGTAGAACGATAGATCCTCGAGGTCGATGTAGACCTTGACGTGGACGGCGGCAGCTTCGCGGGCCAACGTACGGATCGCTAGTTCGCGACTGCGCCGACCGGACGGGGTTCGAGGCGCTCGACTGCTCTTTCGAGTTGCGCGTAACCGGAAAGTCGCGCCGGCAGCCATTGCTTGAGTCCCTCGAGCTCCATGAACGTTCGTATCTCGGGATCAGCGAACGACATCGAGAACAATGTGTCGACGAAGCGCTTGATCGCGTCCTCGCTCAAGCCCGGCCGAGCGGTAAAATTACAATGGTCGAAAGGCTGCGTGGAGATAAGAACGCGCGTTGTTCCCGGGTCAAACGTGCCTTCATTGATAAAGACTGCGTAGTTGCTGTCGAGCACGCACGCCGCGTCTGCGTTGCCGGCAGCGAGTGCGCGGGAGGCGTCGCGCTCCCCGCCGACATGATCTCCGTGTTTCCCTACCATGACCTCGTGGTAGAGTACTCGGCAATCACGGTGAGGAATGACGCCTTCGTCGGCGATGAGCGCGAGAGGAATGAGCGTTGCCTGCGGAGAGTCGGAGGCCCCTACGGCTATGATCTTGCCGGCAAGGTCAGCGACCGAATTAATGTTGGAATCTTTGACGACGATGATCTTTGTCGTGAGATCGCGATCGGAATCGCGCATGGCGAGCGCTCGGCAGCGCCCGCCGCTCGCTTTCTGGCTCTTCACCCAGGCTAGCGGCGAATTCCAGGCGATGTCGATCTGGCCAGAGAGGTTAGCCTCAACTTGCGACTCGTAGTTTGAGTACAGCACGTAGTCGATCGGCTGACCGCGCCGAGCGAAATATTCTTTGAAGCCTTCCCAAATCGTCACGACCTTTTGGTCGTATGCGACCGCGCCGATGCGGAGCGGCCGATTCCCAGTCGATGGCATTGCGGTGTTCTCCTAGAAGAGGGGGAGCCCGAGCACGGCCTTCCCGAGGAAATCCTTGAGGACATCTGAGGAAGGGGCCATGACGGCGGCAGCTTGAGCATCGCGGAAGATGCGCTCGAGGCCGCCGCGGCGGCCATAAGCTGCGCCGCCACCGAGCGTCATCGCCCTGGAAACGATAGCGAGCGCCGCGTCGGAACTCTTGATTTTGATCGCTAGAATGTCAAGCATAGCTTCGGGGTGGCCTGATATCGCCTTTTGGATGGCGTTCTCAAGATACGCTCGCGCGGCGCGCAACTCGAGTGCCATCTCTGCTTCGAGATACTGCACACGAGGAATCGCAGACAGCGCGACACCGCCGGCCTGTTCGTACTTTCTTTGCGACACGTGCGCGGTCGCTGCCGCGAAGGCTGCAGAGGCGATGCCGAGCGACACTGCGGCGGACCCAAGCTGGAAGTGCGGAAGCACAACTTCGAGCATTGTCTGGAACCCCGTGCCCGGATCGCCGAGACGCTCATCGTCTGTCAGTACCACCTCTTCCATGCGCATTGCTGCGCTGTCGTTAGCGGCGAGCCCAAGTCCTTCGTACTGCCGCTCTACGTTCAAGCCGTTGGCGCCCTTCCGAACAAGATAGAGGTTGAGATCGGTGGGTCCTGACGCACCGGGCCGCCGGGTCGATACGACATAGCTATCCGCCTCGCTGGCGCTCGTCACGAAGTTCTTGCGGGCGTTTAAGTGAGCTGCGCGTGCATTAAGTTTGGGCTCACTGACTGGAGTGTAGAAGTGACCGCCGGAACCGGCTTCGCTGAATGCAAGCGTGGTCAGGTGCTTGCCCGCGGCAATCTGCGGAAGGAGTTCCCGTTTGAGCTTATCGCTCGCCTTGGCGGCCATGACCGCAGTACCACAGTAGTGCATGAGCATAACCATAGCTGTCGAGGCGCACGCTTGAGCCATCAGCTCCAATGCCTCCGCCATCTCAGCAACGCCACCGCCTGCCCCACCAAATTCCTTGGGAACCAGCAAACCAAGGAGCCCTGCTTCGCCAAGCCGCTCGATGTTGGCGCGCGGAAAGCTGCGCCGCTGATCATTGTCGTCCGCGTTTTTTGCCAAGACCTCGGTCGAAAGTTTCCGTGTATTTTCTAGCAATTGGGAGGCGTTCAGCAGCGTCTTCATCCGGCATTTCCTTTGCGGCTGCAGGCGTGGTTGCTCTGCTATGGGGGGCCGCAAGGTTAGGCGCAGCGCGTAGCTCGTACCTGTTTTCGAGCGACCTCGTTTATGTTGAATCGGAGCAGGCTTCATCGTGAGTGTTGCAGACGAGATGATCAAAAAACAAGGTCTGATTCTGTCCCGCATCAAAATACCAATACGGGTTAGAACGCCGTGATATGTACACTGCGAGTCATTCCGGGGGACGAATGAAGGCCAAACCACGAACGAAGAGGGCGAAGAAACCAGTCAAGAAAGCAAAAGCACCGGTCAAACGGGCGGTCGCACGACCGCAAGCCAGAACCCCCGAAAAACGGAAACCGCAGGCTCAAAAACCGGCCGCAAAGACGCTCAAGTCGGCCGCACCGGTTAAACCACAGGCAAAAGCGACGGCTCTCAAAGCGGCCGCGCTCAAAGAGCCATTGGTCAAGGAACCGGCGCTTGTGATGGCGCCTGTCGACGGCAAGCCCCTCGCGCCCGATCCCAACGCCGGCATGATGGGCGGCGTGAAGATGGCGACCATTCCAGTAATGGCGGAAATCGAGCGTAAGCCGATGCCGCAGCTGCCGCACGCGAAGCGGCCAGTTTCGCGTAAGCTCGAGCCGCCCACAAAGAGCACCCTCGGCAAGATGACCTACTCATTCGAGGAGGGCGGCGCAGCCATGCGCGAGCTCCTCGGCGGCAAGGGCGCGGGCCTTTCCGAGATGACGCGGATCGGTTTGCCGGTACCGCCAGGATTTACCATTACGACCGAAGTCTGCCGTCGCTATACCGAGCTTGGCCGCCAATTCCCGCCGGGTCTCGATGAAGAGATTCACAAGCGCATCGCAGAGCTGGAGCGCAAGACCGGAAAAGAATTCGGCGGCGAGACAGATCCGCTGCTTGTGTCCGTGCGATCGGGAGCGCGCGTCAGCATGCCCGGCATGATGGACACGGTTCTCAACCTCGGGCTCAACAACCGCACCTGTAACGCGCTCATCGTTCTCACCAAGAACGACAAGTTTGCATGGGATGCGTACCGGCGATTCGTGCAGATGTTTGCGACCGTCGTGCTTGGCATGCGGCGCGATCCGTTCGATGAAGTTGTCAAGCGTTATGTTGCCAAGGCGCGCATACCATCCGAGTCCGATCTGACCGCGCTTGCGTTCCGTAACATGACAAGCGAGTTTAAAGCACTCGTACGCCATCACACAAAGAAAGATTTCCCGGAAGATGTGTTCATTCAATTGCGCATGGCGGTTGAGGCAGTCTTTAATTCGTGGAACAGCAAGCGCGCAATAGAATACCGCCGCTACGAGCGCATCCCCGATTGGTGGGGTACGGCGGTCAACGTGTGCACCATGGTCTTCGGCAACATGGGTGAGGACTCGGGCACCGGTGTCGCGTTCACGCGCAATCCGTCAACCGGTGAAAAATCGCTCTACGGCGAGTTTTTGCAGAATGCGCAGGGTGAGGACGTTGTTTCCGGAGCGCGCACGCCTGTGAAGATTTCGGTCTTGGAGAAACAACAGCCGAAAGTTTACAAACAATTTCTCGAGATCGCTTCCAAGCTTGAGAAGCACTATCGCGACATGCAGGACATCGAGTTCACGGTTGAGCGCGGCAAGCTGTACGTGCTGCAGTGCCGTTCCGGCAAACGGAGCGCGGCCGCCGCAGTGCAGATCGCGGCAGACATGGTGAAAGAGCATCTCATCAGCCGCGAAGAGGCGCTGATGCGCATCGATCCGGCATCCTTGCAGTCGATGCTCCACGCGCAAATTGACGACAAAGCAAAGTTGACACCCATCGCTCGCGGTCTTAACGCCGCCCCCGGCGCGGCCGCCGGTATCGTGGTCTTCGATCCCGATGTAGCGGTCGAAATGAAGCGTGACGGCAAGCGAGTGATCCTCGTGCGTCCGATGACGACGCCTGATGACGTCCACGGGATGGTCGCGGCCGAAGGCATCTTGACGTCGCAAGGCGGCGCCACCTCGCACGCTGCAGTTGTGGCTCGCGGCATGGGTAAGCCTGCGGTTGTCGGCTGTGAATCGCTGCTCATCGATTTGCGAGCGCGCCAGTTCGTCGTCAAGAATGAAACTGTACGCGAGGGCGATCCGATCACCATCGATGGATCGACCGGCAACGTCTATCGCGGGGAGCTGCAGATGCAGGCGGCTCGGTTGTCACCGCAATTCGGTCACGTGCTCAAATGGGCGGACGAGTTCAAGGCGCTCGGCGTGTACGCGAACGCAGATACCCCTGAAGACGCGACCAAAGCCCGCGACTTTGGCGCCGAAGGCATCGGTCTGTGCCGGACCGAGCACATGTTTATGCAGACCGAGCGCTTGCCGGTCGTGCAAGAGATGATCATGGCTGAAACGCCGGATTCCCGTCGCAAATGCTTGGAGCAGTTGCTGCCGATGCAGCGAGAAGATTTCCAAGGCATTTTCCGCGCGATGAAGGGTCTGCCGGTAACGATCCGCCTGCTCGATCCGCCGCTGCATGAGTTCTTGCCGAGCCTTGAAGACCTGCTCGTCGAAGTCACGGAATTGCGCGCGACCAAGGGTGACGCGGCGACGCTTTCGCAAAAAGAGCGGCTCTTGCGCCGCGTGCGCGTGCTTCACGAGGTCAACCCGATGCTTGGGCTGCGCGTCTGCCGCTTGGGCATCGTCTATCCAGAGATCTATCAGATGCAGGTTCGCGCGATCATGGAAGCCGCAGTCGAAGTAAAGAAGGAAAAGCTCGACGTTCGTCCGCTCATCATGATTCCCGGCGTGGGCACAGTCACCGAGATGAAAGCGCTCAAAGATCTCGTTTCAAATGAAGCCGAGCGCATCATCAAGGCGAGCGGCGTCAAAGTCCCCTATCAAGTTGGGACGATGATCGAGCTGCCGCGGGCGTGCCTCGTCGCCCACCGCATTGCCGAATACGCCGAGTTTTTCTCGTTCGGCACGAACGACCTGACGCAAACGGTCTTCGGCTACTCTCGCGACGATGCCGAAGGCTCGTTCATTCCGGTGTATTTAGATCGCAAGATCCTGCGCGAGGACCCTTTTCAAGTTATCGATCAAGACGGTGTTGGTGAAATGATGCGCATGGCGCTCGAGCGCGGCCGCTCGACGCGCCCCGACATCAAGGTTGGCATCTGTGGCGAACACGGCGGCGATCCTGCGTCGGTGCAGTACTGCCACGACATCAAACTCGATTACGTCTCGTGCTCGCCGTTCCGCGTGCCCATCGCTCGCCTCGCCGCCGCGCAAGCGGTATTGAAGGACAGAGAGAAAGAACGAACCGGGGGCAAACCGGATCAGGATTAGACCTGCTGTGCGCGTGATAGAGTAGCCATGGCGAAGTTGACGTCCATTCGAGAGGAACAGGAAGCGCGCGAGGCCGCGAACCTGTCGCCCTACGCCGCGCTTGCGCGCAATTCGCGCGGCCGTCGCACCCCCGAGCCTGAGGACCCGATCCGAACCTGCTTCCAGCGCGATCGCGACCGCATCGTGCACAGCAAAGCTTTCCGCCGGCTCATGCACAAAACTCAGGTCTTTCTCTCGCCGCTCGGCGACCACTACCGAACGAGGCTGACCCACAGCATTGAAGTCATGCAGCTCTCGCGCTCAATTGCGCGGGGTTTGTGCCTCAACGAGGACCTCGCGGAAGCAATAGCGCTCAGCCACGATCTTGGCCATTCACCCTTTGGTCACGCGGGCGAAGCTGCGCTGACCGAGGTGTTGGGACGCTACGAGCCCGGTGCGAAGTTCATCCACTCTGAGCAGAGCATGCGTGTTGTCATGTACCTTGAAGGCCGAGGCGATAAGATCGGCCTCAACCTCACTGAAGAAGTTCTCGACGGCATCGCCAAACACAGCAAACATGGCGGGGCGCTTGCAGGCTACCACGACGTGCCTTTCACGCTCGAAGGGCAGATCGTGCGTTATTGCGACCGGCTGGCCTACATCAACCACGACATCGATGACGCGCTGCGCGCCGGCATCATTTCCGAAAGCGACCTGCCTGGCAAAGCAATCGAGACGCTCGGAGCGCGCGGATCCATTCGCATTGAGACAGTCGTCCAAGATCTGATCATGCAATGCCGCGGAAAAAATGAGATCAAGATGTCCGAGCCCGTGCTCGACGCCGTCGAGTCAATCAAGACGTTTATGTTCGAGCGTGTGTACCTCAACGAGGCCGCAAAGCTCGAAGAACCCAAGGCACAGAACATCGTGAAGAGGCTCTTCACGTACTACATCGAGCACCCAAGCGAACTTCCCGCGGAATTCGCACGCGGCGCGCAGCCCGGCGATTCGCCAGCGCGCAAGGTCTGCGATTACATCGCCGGTTTTACGGACCGCTTTGCCATAAAGAAGTTTAAAGAGTTGTTTCCCGGCGCTCCCGACTCCGAAGTTCCACGCGAATGGGACGTGTAAAGGCGCACCTGACGAGAAGCAGAACCTCCACACATGGCTTTTCAGGGTGACGTCGTGCAAGAAATCCAGGCGAAGGTCGACCTGCTTGCCTACGTCAGCCAATATGTAACCCTGCGTAAGCGCGGACGCGAGTATGTCGGCCTGTGTCCGTTTCATTCCGAGAAGACACCGTCGTTCTCGCTGAACGCGGAGAAGGCGGTGTGGCACTGCTACGGTTGCAACGCCGGCGGCGACCTCATTACGTTCGTCAAACGCTACGAGAATGTCGATTTTCCCGACGCTATCCGCATGCTCGCGACTCGGGCGGGCATCGAGCTCCGCGAGTCGCAGGACTTCAAGCGCCGGCGCAGCGAGCGCGAGGCGATCTACGAAGCCAACGCAGTCGCCAAGACCTACTTCGCAGACTCGCTGCGCAAAAACAACGAGGCGCGCGACTACGTCAAGCAGCGCGGCTTGACGGATGCAACGTGCGAGAAGTTCGGCGTTGGGTACGCCCCCGATTCGTGGGAAGGGCTCGTCGACGCGCTCACGCGAGCGCAGATCGACTTGCAGCTCGCCGTGCGTGCGGGCCTTATTTCAATGCGCCAACGAGAAAGCGGCTATATCGATTTTTTCAGACGCCGTCTCATGCTACCGGTCTTTAACCTGACAGGTGAAGTCATTGCGTTCGGCGGTCGAGCGCTCAGTGACGACCAGCCGAAGTATCTCAACACGCGAAACACGTCTGTGTACACGAAGGGGCAGCACGTCTACGGATTGCATATCGCGCGCCGCGCTTCAGCGGCTCACGATGCGCTCATCGTCGTTGAGGGATACCTTGATTGTCTTGCCCTGCAACAAGCGGGATTTGGTAACGCGGTCGCGAGCTTGGGTACGGCCTTTACCATTGAACAAGCGCGCGAATTGCACCGAGTCGCAAATGATCTTTACCTGTGCTTCGACGGCGACGCGGCCGGACAAGCTGCCACAGCGCGCAGCATCGACATGCTCAGGGAGGAAGGTTTGGAGGTGCGGGTTGTTCGTCTGCCGGAAAGCCGGGACCCGGACAGCATCGTCCTCGAGGACGGTGCCGATGCGTTTTCCGCACTCCTCGAAACGTCGCAACCGTGGATCAATTTCAAGATCGAGCTCGCGTGCAACCGCATCAGCGCACAGTTTGCGAATAAAGCGGACATCGCGCGCGAAGCAATGGGCGTTGTGGCACAAGTACGCGATCCGATCGAGCGCGACCAGTACGTCAAGGCGATGGCTCGTCGGCTCGACGTCAGCGAATCAGCGTTGCGCGCGCTTCGTCCGCCGGTCACGACGTCCGCGCGAACAAATGATTCCGGGTCGCAGCAAGCGCGCAGGCGCATACCGCCGCCCCTGCATGCGCTGTCGGTCGAACGCGAACTCGTCGCACTTGTTCTCGTGCAACCGAAGTTTATTGAATCTGTGGCCGGGCGCATATCAGGCGAGGATTTTGTGGACGAAGAGATGGCTCGTGCATATGCTGCACTCGTTCGTCATCGTGGAGACCTCGGGCGCGGGATAAATCCGCTGACCCTTTTAGCCGATGAGACCAACATCGCAGAACTCACGCGACTAGCGTTATCGTCGCCGCCGCTGCAGCCTGATGAAGAAGAACTGCGACTCGAGCGCATACTCGAAAGGTTCGAGCGTCAACGCCTTGAGCGGAGGCTTTCCAGCATCGATGCTGAAATGAACAGGCTCCTGACCGCCGGGAAATCCGTGCCAGAGCCGCTGCGCGATGAGTACAATTCCCTCGCGGCCAAGCTGCGAGGTGCAGCCGCCGACAGACAGGAGGGATCGTAACAGTGCCAGCGCGCAAGCCGCGCAATCCAGCGCCTGCCAACGCAGACGCCACTCCAGAGAATGGTCAACCAATCGCGGGCGCGACAACGCGCGAAGCCGCTGTAAAGACCCTTATTGAAAAGGGCAAAAAACGCGGCTCGCTGACCTATGACGAAATTGCTGCCGTTTCCGCAGCCTTCGACGAGGACGATCCCGATAAGGGTAATGAGCTGGTCGAAGAGATCATGGGCCAAGGCATCGACATCACTGAGGTGCGAGAGGGTGCGCCCGAGGAAAAGGACGATCCGGCGGAGCCCGTCGAGGAAACGCCCGAAGATCTGACGTTTGTGCCGGGGGTCGCGCTCGACGACCCCGTGCGCATGTACCTCAAGGAGATCGGCCGTGTGCCGCTCCTTGGCATGGCGCAGGAGCAAGAACTCGCCAAAGCCATCGAACTTGCCGAGGAAGAGCGCGAGCGCGCGCGCCGCAATGGCGGCCAACCAAACGCGACGATCCTTGAAGCCGGTGACGCTTCCAAGCGCGACCTCACCGAGGCAAACCTGCGTCTCGTCGTCAGCATCGCAAAGAAATATGTCGGTCGCGGCATGCTGTTCTTAGACCTCATCCAGGAAGGGAATCTCGGCCTGATTCGTGCGGTCGAAAAATTCGACTACAAGAAGGGCTATAAGTTTTCCACCTATGCAACGTGGTGGATACGTCAGGCAATTACTCGAGCGCTCGCCGATCAGGCCCGCACCATTCGCATCCCCGTGCATATGGTCGAAACCATTAACCGATTGGTGAAGATATCTCGCCAGCTTTTGCAAGAGCTGGGCCGCGATCCCTCGGTGGAGGAAATCGCGAAAGAGATGAGCCTTTCGCCCGACAAAGTGCGCGAAGTGATGAAGATCGCGCAGGAGCCGATCTCGCTTGAGACGCCGATCGGCGAGGAAGAGGACAGCCACCTCGGAGATTTCATTGAAGATCCGGAAGCGGTAGCACCAGCTGAAGCAGCATCCGTCACGATGCTCAAACAGAAAATGGGCGACGTGCTCAAGAACCTCACCGAACGCGAACGTAAAGTGCTCGTGCTGCGTTTCGGATTAGAAGATGGCCATCAGCGCACGCTCGAAGAGGTTGGCCAAGAGTTTGGCGTGACGCGCGAGCGCATCCGGCAGATCGAAGCTAAGGCACTCCGCAAGCTGCGCCACCCGAGCCGTGGCAAGGCCCTCAAGGACTACTGGTCCGCCGACTAACCCAACAAGGCGAGCAAGCATCACATGCAGTAGCATGCTGGTATGATCAGAGCCGTTGCATGTCTCTCGGCTGCTTTCGTTTTGCTTATGGCGCTGCAAGGCGCAACACATACCCCCGCCGCATCGCCAAGCCCGGCATCTCCAACCCCGGCCGCGTCGCGCGGTCCGTTGCCGCCGCCGCCAAGCGAACCGGATTCGACCCCATTCGGTACGATTGGAATTCTGGAACGAAGCCGCACGATGCCGAAGCGGCCTGCCGATTGGCTCTCTACCACGCTCGCCGCGCTCGATAAATACCTGGGTGATCGCGATCCGGCTGTTGTCGCAAGAGCAGTTCTTGCACTCGGACGCATTGGAGATCCCGCCGCCGATCCTGCGCTCGTCGGCATACTCACTGATTCGCACCGACCCGAGAAAGTTCGGGCGATGGCAGCCTTCTCGCTAGGCGTCATCGCGTCGCCCGATTCGCTTGGTCCTCTTGAAGACGCTGCACGGCACGACGCCCCCGTCATTGCAGCGTCGGCAGCCGAGGCACTCGGCCGAATCGGCGGTTCCAACGTTGTTGACGACCTCACGCAACTATTGTCGAGCCGGGATGCAAGCGTGCGCGCTCAAGCAGCGGTGGGTCTCGGTGAAGTTGCATTGCCCGGCGCGCCGGCGATTGATTTTGCGCATCGCCAAGCGGCAGCTAACACGCTTGCCTCTTCAATCTTCGTGGAGCGAGATCAAGAAGTGCGTTGGCGTGAGGCCTGGGCGCTCGGCCGTGCGTTTTACCAAAACTCAGCGCCGACTCTACGTCGTCTCCTGAGCGACGACGAAGAGCTCGTGCGAGTCAATGCCGTGAGCGGTCTCCGCAGGCTCAGGGATCGCTCGTACGCGTTGCCGATTCGGCTGGCCGCGAACGACCCGTCGTGGAGGGTCCGCTGGGAAGTGCGAGATGCGCTGCACGCGCTGCGCGACCCCACCAGGATTGACGTCAAGCCGCCGCCCGTGCCGGCAGACGATTTTAGCGAACCGCAGCCTGTCGCAAAGGGTGCGCCGTTTGGCAGTCATCCGCAGGTAGCAATCGTGACCAACCGGGGCGTGATCGTCATCGAGATGTTCCCCGACGAGGCGCCGTATAGCGTTGATAACTTCCTGTATCTTGTCGATCGCGGTTTCTACAATGGTTTGACGTACTTCCGCGTCATTGGGGACTTTGTCGTGCAAGGCGGCGATCCCAAGAACACCGGCGACGGTGGCCCCGGCTATTCGATACCTGCCGAGCTCAACCCGGTGCAACAGTTGACCGGCATCATATCCTACGGTCTTGACTACGACAGCAAAAAGAACACGCCGCTCATCGATACGGCAGGCAGCCAATACTACATCACGCAGTCCCCGCAATTGCATCTCGATCGCGCATTTACAGTCTTTGGGCGCGTCGTGAGAGGCATGGCGGTCGTCGATGCGATTGCTCCGCAGCCTGATCCGCCACGCCCGCCGGGTGTTGGCCCACCCGACGTAGCCAAGCGGGTATACCGCTGCCTGCCTGTTACGCCGCAGACTGATGATGTCGAACACAAGCTGCGCACTGTGGAAATTGGCTACGACCCACGGTGAGGCAAAGGGACTAATCTTTTTTGATACGGAAGGCCGAGCCGCGAGCATCTCGAAGGCGGACCGCAATGAGCCACGTAGCATCCTCCATCCGATGCTGCTCGTGAGGCTTTGAATGGGCAATCGCAGACAGCACATTATTGAACTCGCGGCTGAGGTCGTCTATCGTCAGGGCTTCAAGGGGACGAGCGTGGAGAACGTCCTCGAAATCGCAGGTGTCGGTAAGGGCAATTTCTATCATTATTTTCGCAGCAAAGACGAACTCGGAGTTGCGATCATCGGTGAGATAGAGAAGTGGTTCAATGGCCCACCCGGTGATGAAATGTTCTCGCCCACCAAATCACCTCAACAGCGCCTGCAAGACTACCTCGCGTTTGTCTCCCAGCAGCGGCGCCGCGACAATCGCGGAGATCCGTTGGGGAATCTGGCTGCCGAGCTAGGAGACGTCGAGCCTTTTGCCAAGCCGCTGCGGCGAGCCGTGAATGCCCTTTTAGACCGCTTCGAGGCCCTCGTGACGGAGTACGCGCTCGAGCGGGGTGCGACGGTGCCTGCGCGCCCGATTGCTCGGGAACTTGTGGCGCAGATTCACGGACTGAGCGCGCTTTACAAGGTAGATCGTGACGAAGAGGCGTTCACTACGGGCCTTGTGCGCTGTGAGCAAATTTTGCAGGATGCAATCGGTGTCAAGGCACCTGCGCCGCAGACTTCGGGTGCGTTGACTCGCACCGAGCAATCCAACCGCGGATAAATCCTTGTGCACAGCGCACAGCGGTATTGGACGGCGCACGGCGTAGGCTAGGCGATGTTCCTCACAGCCGCGCTTGCGGCCGCGCCTCAAACGATGCTGACCGTGTTCGCTGCTGCTTCGCTCCATGCGGCGTTTCCAGACCTAGGAAAGATCTTCGAAGCGACGCATCCGGGCGTTACGGTTCGCTTTGTCTTCAACGGCAGTCAGGCATTGGAAGCGCAACTTGCGCAAGGTGCGCACGCCGACGTCTTTGCGAGCGCCGATCTAGGTTGGATGGACAAGGCAACGAGCGACGGCCTCGTGGGTTCATCGGCCCCGTTCGCAACAAACAGCCTGGTGGTCATCGCGAGCATGAACTCGCCGGTGCAGACCGCGCACGATTTGAGTAGCCCTGGTCTGCGCGTCTTGCTGTGCGCCGATACCGTACCGTGCGGACGCTACGCTCGCGCGACGCTGCAAAAAATGGAAGCGGACCGTGCGTTCGGGAAAGGCTTCGCTAGCTCGGTCATACACAACGTCGTATCAGAAGAAGAAAACGTGGAAGCTGTCGTCGCTAAGGTCAGCTTAGGCGAAGCGGATGCTGGCATCGTCTATCGATCGGATGTCGTGAAGGTCCCGGCGCAGGTCCGCGTTGTGACGCTGCCAACTGTTGATCAGCCATCTATTGTGTATCCCATTGCTGCCGTTAAAGGGAGTGCATCGCCCGATGTGGCAGCAGATTTTATTGCCTTCGTGCGATCGGCGGCCGCTCGAGACATCCTCCGGCGTGCCGGGTTCGCGCCCGCACCGTAACACCGAGGGCTGGTTTTTGCCGTGTCCATGAGACGCTTCTCCGCAGCAGCTCGCGATACGGCGCTCGGCATTGCCGCCATCGCGCTCGCAGCTGCATTTGTGGCCTTCACTGTCATCGCACTGCTCGCGCTTATTCTTCGCGTAACGCCGACAGCATTCGTCGCCACACTTCACAGCCCAGTCGTCAGCGAGGCGCTCTGGCTATCGATGCGGACAAGTATCGTCGCGGCAATCATTATAGCGCTGTGCGGCACGCCGCTCGCGGCGTTGCTTTCGCAGCCGTTTCGTGGGCGGGCTGCCCTCGAGACGCTCATCACGCTCCCGGTTGTACTCCCGCCGGTCGTTGGCGGGCTCGCATTGCTACTGGCATTCGGCCGCGCAGGCTTGCTCGGCCACGCACTCCATCTACTTGGCGTGGAGCTCCCGTTCACGACCGCAGCAGTCGTCTTGGCGCAAACGTTTGTTGCCGCACCGCTGTATATCGCCGTTGCCAAGAGCGCGTTCGCGCGTGTCGATCCTCAACTCATCGACGCCGCCGCGACGCTGCGCGCGTCGAGAGCGTACACCTTTGCACGAGTCATCATTCCCCCGGCAATTCCGGCGCTCGCGGGCGGGCTCGCTCTTGCGTGGGCGCGCGCGCTGGGTGAGTTTGGAGCGACCATCATGTTTGCGGGCAATCTGCCTGGCGTCTCGCAGACGATGCCCGTCGCCGTCTACATAACGGCCCAGACGGATCTGCAGGCGGCTATCGCGGTTGCCGTTGTGCTCATGGTGCTGTCATACGGTGCGCTCCTCATCGTGCGGCACGTCGGCGCCACCGCAGGCGTGTCGCCATAATGCTCGAGGTCGATCTTGAAACCCGGGCCGGAGCGGTCTCCGTCTCGTGTTGTTTCGAAGTGAGCTCGGGCAGCGCCGTCGCAATCGTTGGCGCGAGCGGTGCAGGAAAGACGACCGTACTGCGAACGATCGCCGGGCTCGTCCATCCGCAGCGCGGTCGCGTTGCGTGCGAACGGGAGACATGGTTTGACGCGCAGCAGCACATCGACGTGCCGCCCCAGAAGCGGGACTGTGCTTTCGTCTTCGCTGAGTATGCGCTCTTCGGGCACATGAGTGTCCTCGAAAATGTCGCCTTCGGGTTGCGGGCGAGTGGTTACGCCGCAAAGAGTGCTCGTAAGAAATCCTTGGATGTACTTGAGCTCATTGGTGTCGCTTCGATTGGGCCACGATTAGCACGCTCGCTGTCGAGCGGCGAAGCTCAGCGTGTTGCCATCGCCCGAGCACTGGCATTGGAAGCGCGTGTTCTGCTCCTCGACGAGCCGCTCTCCGCAATAGACGTTGAGCGGCGGCCTCCCATACGAGAAGTTTTACGGCAAAAGATCGCGCAGGCGGGCATCGCTACGGTGCTCGTGACGCACGAGCCTATAGAAGCAATACTGTTTTCAGATATGCTTATTGTGATGGAGGCTGGAGCAGTCGTCCAGCGTGGCTCATCCGCCGAGTTGCGGGCGAGGCCGCTGACAAGTTATGTCGCCGCATTTACCGGCGTCAACCTCTATCGGGGTGTAGCTCATCCCCTGGCAAATGGCGTGAGCGAAGTCGAGGTTCCGGGCGCACGGCTGGTTATTGTCGGGCAGGCATCGGGACCTGTCGCGCTTGTCATCGATCCCGACGCCGTCGTGCTGTCGCCGGCACGACCGGAATCTTCGGCACGCAACACATTGCACGGGGACGTCGCAAGCGTCGTGCCCGACGGCGCCGCAGTGCGCGTCAGCGTTGCCAGCACGCCCCCTATCGTTGCGCGAATCACGAAGCAGTCGGCGGATGAGCTCGGCATCGCACCGGGCGCTGCCGTATATGCAACGTTCAAGGCGAGCGAGGTGCGTGTCCACTAACGCTCGTGGGTTCGTTTGTGACGAAGAATGCGGCACACAGCGCTGCACCAAGCGCGAGCAGCGCACCTAACAGCATCGCCGCGCGAAAACCATCGACGTATGAGCGCGCAATGGCATCGTTGATCATGGTGCGCTCCGCCGGCGCAGCAAAAGCAGGTGCTTTTGCGGCAGCCAATTTTGGGCGCTCTGCATTGACGGCCGCGATGACTCGCGGTTGAGCTGGAATATGTGCGAGGGACGAGTCGAGACTTTGATTGAAACGCGCAATCACGGCCAGGCTAAATGCTGCGACCGCGATGAGGCCTGCGGTTCGAGCAACCGCGTTGTTGATGCCCGACGCTATGCCCAGGTGAGACGGTTGCACCGAGCTCATCATCGTCGCCGTTAACGGCGACACAACGCACGCCATGCCGAAGCCAAATGCTGTCAGAGCAGGGAAGAACGTCGTCCAATAGCTTCCGCCGACGGATGGCAGCGCTAGCGCCGCGAGCGCGAGAGCGGTTATAAAAGAACCCATGACGAGCGGAATTTTCGGCCCGACCGAGTTCACGAGACTGCCGGCGCAGGGCGACAATAGAAAGACAAGACCGATAAACGGCAGCAGCGCGGCGCCGGCCGCTGTCGGACTATAGTGCTGGACCTGGATGAGGTTAAATGGTAAGAAGAAAAGTGCGCCGCCCAACGCCGCGTAGAGCAAGAGCGTCAACAGATTGACGGCGCTGAAGTTTCGGTTCGCAAAGAGCTCCAAGGGCATCATGGGGGACGGAACGCGTTTCTCTACAACGAGAAACAGCACCAGGGCCACGACTCCAACAATGAAGGCTGCGATGTCCGTCACTGACCAACCGCTGCCGCCTGCCGATATGAGCGCATAGACGATCGCTCCCAACCCGAGAGTTGCAAGCACGGCACCACCCCAATCGATGCGGCCTGTTTCTTCCTCGTCTCGGCTTTCCGGAATGTATCGGGCTGTCACCGCTATGGCCGCTGCGGCGAGGGGGATGTTAATGAAGAAGATCCAGCGCCACAACGCGTGTTGGACGATGAATCCGCCGAGCACCGGGCCTGCAGCCGCTGTGATCGACGTGAAGCTCGACCACGTTCCGACTGCCTTCCCGCGTTCCTGTTCGGAGAAAAATGCTCCTAAAATCGCGAGACTGCCCGGCGTCAAGAGCGCGCTCGCGACGCCCTGTACAGACCGTGCTGCGATGAGTTGCGCAGAATTCTGGGCCGCCCCGCACAAAGCCGACGCCACAGCGAACCCGATGACTCCGAGCATAAAAATGCGCTTTCGGCCAAAAATATCGCCAAGTGATCCGCCGAGGAGGATCAGCGCCGACAAAAAGAGCGCATAGGATTCGACGAACCACTGCGCATCGACGATCGTGGCATGCAGCTCTCGCTGCAGCAGCGGCAAGGCAACGCCCACCGCCGTACTGTCAATGAACACCATGCTTGACGCCAAGATCGTGGCGGCGAGCACCCACGGTGCGGATCGTTGCAGATCCGTTCGTCGCGTGGTCATATCCCGCTCACATGACCTCCGTACCATAGCCCCTCTACGTGAGGTGTCCATGTCTATCGAGGCGATCGTGCCGACAATTTCGCGCTCATTTGAATACGAGGGCTGTTACCGCCCTCGAGGTTCGCTCACGTTCGCCGAACGTTCGGCCTGGGGCCTCCGTTCATGCGGGAATCGCACACAAGCTTCGAATCCGAGCGCGCCTACGCGGGAGGCGCCAGCGTCCGCGCGCCGCTCTGGCCTCGTCGCTTGTGCGCAGTTCAGGCCACACGAGTGCACGCACAAAGCTCACGCGATCGAAAAAAGATTGAAGCGAAAAGCGCGCATTCGAGTAGGGTGCTTGACATCGGCTGCTCTACGTTACGCAAAACGTTTTGCACTCGCTCAGCGGAGAGTCAAGGCAAGGCGCTTCGCGGGTTGGTATCGCCTCTCTGTCAAGGTCGGAAGTGGATCGGCCACCTGTTTGCTCGCTCGTGGCCGCTCATTTGTCACCGGCGACATGCGCGCAAAAACGGGACCACGATGATTAGCCCCGTATCAGTCTCGCCCAACGACGGTTCGAATATTGGCTCCTTGCCTGCGAGCCTTGAACTCAACGCGACCATGCTTGAGAACCAGCGCTGGCTTGCGCAACTCGAGTCCGGCAATCTCGAGGACACCCGCGCGCAAGGTACTCCTGACGCCTTGCCGCGCATCGGAATAGAAGGAGCCGGCTTCTTTGTGCTTGACGACGCTGGTGTTCGTGTCTTCGCTCGTGCGATAAGCCTACACGTCGACAAGGACGGCCGATTTCTGGACGATCGTGACAGAAGCATTATGGGTTTTGCGCCTGCAGTCGACGGAGGGAAGGAAGACGGTCACGGTCTTGCTGCGCTGAAAGTTCCAGCGCGAGATATTGGCTTGTACAAGAGCTATGAAGTCGGCCTCGACGGCAGCGTGCTGGGTACTCCAAGAACGGTGGCGCACAAACATAAAGCAGACCGAAAGGTTGAGCTCGGCCGGCTTGGCATCGCAATTTTTCCAAATCCCCAAACGCTCGAGCCTATCGATCACGACGTGCTGATCACCGCACCTTCCTCGGGTTTGCCGCATGTTGTACCCGCTGACGCCCCGCACGTTGGACGACTGCGCCGCAACCCGCCTAACCCTTCACACGAAGCTCTTCTGTCAAACCTACGCGCCCTCTGGACTCTTAGCGGTCGGGCAGAGATTGAAATAGCTCTCGCCGCCAGCAAAGACTCACTCGCGCGGATAGCGCTCAATCTCGTACGATGACGAGGTCGGGAGTGCTCTCGGGTGGCTTGCCCCGTTTTCGAGCACAGGCAATAATGCCACCGAGAATAGAGCCGGAGATCGACGAGGCTGGTCGCTCGCTGAGAGCCCTTGCGCGCGGCGTCGTACTGCGAGCGCATGAGATTATCGAGGCATGCGCAGCCGCATCCCATGGCCCAATTGAATTCCGAGGCTATACCGATGTCGCAGACATCGCAGATCGAGCTTGGCGGTTCCGTTACGATCATTGTGAAATGTTTTGCGTTGTCAACGAAGCCTCGGAGCGTTTGCTCCTCGGTTGGATTATCGGAGGTCGCCCGGCGGTGCCAGCGCTGTCCCCAATCGAGCGCAGCATCGTAGGGGAGTCCATGAGGCGAATGCTCAGCATCGCAGCAAATGCTTCACCTTTAGAGATCGAGGAGGAGCCGAGGGTCCGACCGCGCGATCGAAGCTGGCGTTGCGATGTGCAGCTCAGCAGCATCGACGCAGAGCGAGCAACTATCCAACTGTTCACGCACTGCGCTCTCTCACCCCAAACAAAGACCCTGCCTTGCCATCCGGACATACGCGACGTCGCGCTGCAGCTGCGAGCGGCGCTGCCCGGCGTCGCATGCGCGCTTTCCGAAGTTTGGGAATGGCGCAGCGGCTCGTTGCTGCGGTTGCAACGCTCTGGCCGTGATATCTCTGTTGGTCTGTATGCCGGTGGGCATCGCGTGGCCCTCGCCCAGCTTGGTACAGTTTTTGGAGATCGCGCTGTGAAGCTCGTCGCCCTCGGCAGTCACGTGCGCCGGTGAGCAGTCTCGGGGTAGAGGCGCTCGGAGACTTGCGTGTCGCTGTCACGGCCCTTGTCGGGCGCACAACAGCGAGCATTGGTGAGGTTCTGAACTACGCTCCCGGTACCGTAGTGCCTCTCGACGCAAAGGCGGAAGCGCCTGTGCCACTGCTCGTCAACGGCATTGCGGTGGCAACCGGCGATCTTGTTTCACTTGAAGACGGCGGCCTCGCGGTTCAGATCAACGAAATCCTGCAGTTCGACAAATCCCGGCCAAGCTAATAATAATGCAAGCCGCCGCGAATGTGTTGAATCAACCAACGTTAGGCTCGCCTGTCGACCTTCTGGTCGCCCTGCTTGTGCTCGCTCTCGTTCCCGTACTGGCGATATCAGTGACCTCATTCACGAGGATCGTCGTCGTTTTGGGATTGCTTCGCGCATCGCTTGGCACCGCAGCCCTCCCGCCAAACGCCGTCATAGTCGCTATCGCCGTCATGCTCAGCGCGGCTATCATGGCCCCAACCTTGACAACCATCCAACGTGATGCTGTCGGCCCATTTCAAGCCCACCGCATTTCCGCATCAACTGCGCTCGCTCGCGCTGAAAAACCGTTGCGCTCATTCATGGTCAGGCAAACGCGATTGTCGGACGTACGATCCTTTTCACGCATCGCCCGGGTAGCCGTGTCGCGTCCATCTGAAACACCGTTCTTCGTTCTCGCCCCATCATTTCTGGTGAGTGAACTGCGTGCCGCATTCGCTATGGGGTTCGTCCTGGCACTGCCCTTTGTGGCAATCGACATTGTTGTCGCCATCGTGCTGATGTCTCTCGGCATGTTTATGGTTTCTCCGAATGCGATCTCACTACCGATTAAGTTGTTTCTCTTCGTCATGGTGGACGGCTGGACGCTCGTGGCGGGTGCCTTGGCCGAATCATACCGTTAGCTCTATGACGGATGTGGCGACCTCGCTGTACATCCAAACTATGCAGACTGCGCTGGCGCTCGTGATTCCGGTCGTGGTTGTCGTCGGGTTCGTCGGCATTGTCGTCTCCCTCGTACAAACCGTCGTTGGCATTCAAGATCAGAATTTATCGTTCGGACCAAAGATCGTGGCGCTCGCCGCGATACTTGCAGCCGGTGCTTCTCCCGCCGTAACGCTGCTCGTTCACCTGCTGTTGGCCGCAATCGCGGCACTGCCGCACCTCGCGGGTTGAACGTCCGTGGTCTGGCATGCGACAGCGGGTCTCTCGGCTGCCGTTGCCCAGGCAGCCGCTTTCGCAGCGACGGTACCGCTGATGCCGACGGGCGCGACGCCTCGCGTTGCACGCGCGGCACTCGCTCTTGTCCTCATTCCACTCCTCTGGAACGTCACGCCCTCGCGAGCGCTCGTGGGCGATCCCACAAGTGCGTTGCTGTATGGAGCGATGTCGGGTGCAATGTTCGGTTTGAGCGCATCCGTGATTGCAGGCGCGGTCGGCGCCGCAGGCGACCTGATTGATGTCGCGCTCGGATCACCGCCGTTTGCCGAGCGCGCTCCGGCCGGCGGGCCTATAGCTCGCGTTTACCAGCTCGCGTACGCCCTCGTGCTCCTGCAAAGTGGCGGCCTGACAATGATGATCGCTGAGTTTGCGCGTGCAAGCTCGGCCCTGCACCCTTTGCTCACCTTACATGGGCTGACGGCGCTGGGAAGCGCCTCGTTGCGAACGAGCCTCTTGATTGCTGGTCCGTCATTGTTCGCGCAGGCGCTCGCCACGCTCATTGCGGGAATACTTTCTCGGGTGGCGCCGCACATAGGCGGGATGCTATTCAGCGCTCCGCTCGTCTCAGTCTCCGTACTATTTGCGGTTACCATCGGAAGCTTTGTGCTGCGGTCTGAACTCATCGATCTTGTGCGCCAAATGATCGCGATGCTGGCAGGCGCGCGTTGAGTACAAGTGAAGAACGGACCGAAGAAGCAACTCCGCGCCGCCGGGCCAAGTCGCACGCGCAGGGGAGCAACCCCTCAAGCGCTATCGCAAGTTCGGGCCTTTCGCTGGGAGCGGCCCTTACAATAGCTCACGTCGCGCTTGCGCATGCGAGTGGATGGCAAAATGCGTTTAGGGTTGCCGTGAGCGCGGTACCCGGCATCGCGCATGATCCGGATGCTGAAGCCTTAGTGCCGATCGCATCCGCAATTTCACATGAAGCTGGCTTCTGGCAGATTGCCGCCTACGGCTGGGCGGTCACGGTGATTGCAGCAGTTGGGGCGTCGCTCGTGTGTGGATCGCTCGGCTTCGCACCTGCCGCCATCGCACCAGCGACGGCGCGCATTTCATCGCGCATGGGTCTGCGGCGCCTTATCAATGCTGAGAACGTGATTCAAACCGCCGGAGCTTTTGCGGTTGTCACGCTCGTGGCGGTGCTCTTGACCCCGCTCCTCTTTCTTCACATCGCCATCATTGCGCAGATACGAGATGTTATCGCGCAAGCCGTCGCAGCCTCACATGCAAGTGCTACCCTGTGGCGGCGCGCGCTTGTTGCGGTTGCGTTCGTGGCCGTCATCGACGTCGTCGTCCAGCGGCGTCGGCACGCCATGCGGCTCAAAATGTCGCCGCGTGAGCTTCGCGAAGAGCGAGCGCAGACCGAAGGCCGTCCCGAAGCACGACAACGTCGTCGCGCTATCGGTTTGCGGCGTGTACGCGGTTTGCGCATCGATGCCGTTCGTCGCGCCACCGCGGTCATTGCGAATCCGACACACGTTGCTATTGCGCTTCGCTACGCGCCCCCGCAGATAGATGTGCCCGTTGTCGTCGCGCGCGCCGCGGGTCTCATGGCGCCCGTCGTGCGGGCCACTGCTGACGCCTATGGCGTTCCGGTCGTTGAATCACCCGAACTTGCGCAAATGTTGTATCTCAACGTTGACGTCGATGAGCAGATACCGGAGGAATACTACGCAGCGGTTGCCGCTATTTTTACGTGGATCATGAAAACTCACGGTGCGCTGCGGCGCGGCGATGAAGAAGGCACGTGAGCGCTCCGAGCGCACCCGGAAGCAACATTCTCGCCATTGCGGTGTTGGCAAGCATTGCAATGCTCATTATCCCACTGCCACCTGTGCTTCTCGATGTTCTCCTCGCGTTTGACATCATGTTCGCGACGGCGGTGCTCGTCGTGTCGCTCTCGATTCAAAACCCGCTCGAATTAGCCGCATTCCCCTCGTTGCTGCTCGTCACGACGCTCTTCCGTCTCAGTTTAGATGTTTCGGCCACACGCTTAATTCTGACGCAGGGGGACCAGCCCGGTGGCGTTGGGGCGGTGATCCCAGCATTTGGGGCGTTTGTTATGCGGGGTGACGTCGCTGTCGGGTTGCTCTTGTTCGTCATTCTCATTGTCGTCCAGCTCGTCGTCGTGACCAATGGTGCGCAACGCGTTGCGGAGGTCGCAGCACGCTTCACGCTCGATGCGATGCCGGGCAAACAGATGGCCATCGACGCCGATCTGCATACCGGCTTGATCGATGCCGCGCAAGCGCGCGTCCGGCGGAAAGCAGTGCAAGCGGAAGCCGATTTCTACGGCGCAATGGATGGCGCGGGCAAATTTGTGCGCGGCGATGCCATCGCGGCGATCGTTATCGTCATTGTTAATGTCTTTGCGGGCATGGCAATCGGAATTTTCAGCAAACATCTCGACGCTGCGAGCGCGATACAGACGTATCCGTTGCTGTCTATAGGCAACGCTCTGGCGACGACATTGCCCGCCTTCCTTCTTTCAACTGCCATGGGAATAATGGTGACGCGCGCCGCGTCCGATGCAAACCTTGGCGTTGACCTTGTGCGCCAAATGCTTGCGCATCCGTCGGCTTTGCGAACCGTTGGTGCGGCAATGCTGGCGCTTGCGCTCGTGCCGGGATTGCCGCATCTTGCCTTTGGAACTCTTGGACTTGGCATGCTGCTGACGGCCGCCATTTCGCTGCGGGCAAAGCATCGCGAGCAACTCGCCCAATTTGCCCATGAAGCAAACCGTCAGAGAGCTCAGGAGCACAAACCAGAGCACGCCATCACGCTCTTAGGGGTTGAACCGCTTTCGATCGATCTCGGCGAACGTTTGCTGCCATTGCTGGAGCAGCCGGCAGCCGGCGCTCTGCTGGCACGCATCGCGCTCTTACGCCGTAGTGTTGCGCTTGATCTCGGTGTCGTCGTGCCGGGTGTGCACGTAAAAGACAACCTTGCGTTACCGCCGCGCGGATTTACCATACGCGTCCGTGACCGCGTCGTCGTGCACGGATCGATGCACCCGGATCGCGCTCTTGCTATTGGTACGCCGCAAGCACTCTCGCGCCTGACGGGAGAGACCGCGCGCGAGGCCGCCCACGGCTCGCCCGGTGTGTGGTTGTCGCCTGAGAGCGAACCACCGCAAAACGAACCAGGAATGCTCGTTGTCGACCCTATTACGGTGCTCACCAGCGCCCTTGATCGCGTCGTGAGAAGCAACGCGGCGGCGCTGCTTGGCCGCCAAGAAGTCCAGCTGCTGATCGACAACCTAAAGCAGACTCAGCCTGCGGCTGTCAAGGGAGTTGTCCCTGAGGTGGCGCCACTTGGACTCGTCCAACGTGTCCTGCAACACGTAGTGCGTGAAAAAGTTTCCGTCCGCGACATGTCTGCCATACTAGAGACTGTCGCCGATGAAGCCGAAAATACAAGAGATGTATCCGTCATCGGAGAAGCAGTTCGGCGGCGTTTGGCGGCAAGCATATGTTCGTCTCTTGCCGGTCCCGACAACGTCATACGAGCTGCCGCGCTCTCCATCAGTCTGGAATCGCGCCTCGCAGCAGCCATGGTCTTCAGTGACCGCGGTCCGATCCTCGGATTGGAACCCTCGGTTGCTACACGAACTGCCGAGCGGCTTCTGGCATATCAAAAGGATGTGGGTCCTCGCGGGGTGATCGTGTGCTCGCAATCACTTCGATTGCCGCTTGCACGGTTTATCGAGACTTTCGGCGGGACACTTGCCGTTCTCGGCCTGGCCGAAGTTGTCTCGGGGTATACTGTCCACGTCGCCGAAACAATTTCGGGCGAATAGAAAAAGAATGAAAGATCTAAAAATGCATCATAACGTCACGCCGTTGCGCAGCTCGCTTTTCGAGCGCTTGCGCAACGACTCGGACATCCTCACGCTTATCGACCAAGCTGACGCCGTGTTGGCGGCGCTTGGTTACACCGACCACGGACGGCGTCACGCGACGCTCGTGGCAGTCAACGCTTCGCGCGTTCTCGCAACGCTAGGCTATGACGCGCACACGTGCGACCTCGCCGCTGTCGCTGGGCTCATGCACGACGTGGGCAACTGCGCCGGCCGCCCGAGCCACGCCTCGGCGGGAGCGGTGTTCGTTTACCAACTCCTTGTGTCGCGCAATGTCGACGTTGCAGACGCGGCAATCGTCATGTCTGCCGTCGGCAACCACGACGAAAACGCGCAAGGCGCTGCGGTCGACCCGGTCAGCGCAGCCCTCATCGTCGCCGACAAGGCCGATATCCATCGGTCACGGGTGCGGACGCGCCGCCCCGAAGATTTCGATATTCACGACAAAGTGAATTACGCGGTGACCAAGGCGGAACTCGAGGCGCATGCCGCAGCCAAAGCTTTGACGCTGAGTCTCACCTGCGATGTGAGTTTTGCCAGCCCAACGGACATCCTTGACCTCTTCAGCCTGCGCTTCGCTATGAGCCGCAGCGCTGCGACGGTGTTGGGATGCACGTACACGGTCGTGGTAAACGACGAACCGATCCTGTGAGCACCGGACCTATGTAGCAACGGACCTTTAGGTCCGTTTTACGCCGTAAGGGTTGGCGCGCCCGCAGCGCGAAGCTGGCGCTCCCATGTTCTGGTTTCGCTGGAAGCATCTCATCAAGCTCACGGCTATCGTTGTGCTGTGCGTCTTCTGCGCGCTTGCGTTCACACCGATCAAAAAAACCATCCATCTCGGCCTCGACCTTCAGGGCGGCTTGCGCGCGCTCGTCGAACTCGAACCGACATCGGACGTGCCCAAGATTACGCCAGACCTATTGGCGGAAGAGCTGCAAGTGCTGCAGACCCGGCTCAACGGACTGGGCGTCAACGAGCTTACCTTTGCCAAAGTTGGCGACAACAGAATCAATATCGAGATCCCGGGTCTGAAGAACCCCGAACAAGCAATAGGTCTCATCCGCGAAGCCGCCGTGCTTGAAATGCGACCCCTCACGAAAGAGCAAGCTGCGCACGCGTTGCAGCAGCCTCCGGATCCCAAATTCGACGCGTACAAGGTATCGGGGCCGCCCGTCATCACAGGCGCAGACATGTCGAGCGCGACCGCGGGAACTGACTCCGCCGGAGCGCCGGCTGTGAATTTTACACTGAACAGTGCGGGCTCCAAAAAGTTCTACGAGTGGACGAGTCACCACATCGGCGATCCACTTCCAATTTTCTTAGACAAGAAGCTTATCGAGGCGCCAACAATTGAGGGTGCGATCAGCAGTCAGGGCCAGATTCACGGCGGATTCACAACCGACTCCGCCGTGCGCCTCGCTAACGAACTGTCGGCCGGGTCGCTGAAGGTTCCGACAAAGATCATTGAGATCGAAAGCGTCGGCCCGACGCTCGGCGCTATCGATCTGCAAAAGTCGATGGTCGCATCGCTCGCCGGACTCGGCATCGTACTCCTGTTCATGCTGTTTGTCTATCGCGTGCCCGGCGTGCTCGCAGACATTGCGCTCGTTGTGTATTGTGTTCTCATGCTCGCCTACGTGGCGCTCTTCCAAGTAGCGCTGACGTTGCCGGGCATCGCCGGCTTTGTGCTCTCCATTGGTATGGCCGTCGACGCGAACGTGCTGATCTTCGAGCGAATCAAGGAAGAGCTTTGGGCCGGACGCACGACGCGCGCCGCCGTCGGTGTCGGTTTCAAGCGAGCCTTTTGGACCGTCTTTGATTCGCACGTTACGACCATCGTGGGCGCGCTCGTGCTGTATTGGCTGGGAACAGGCACTGTGAAGGGTTTCGCGTTGACGTTGCTCGTTGGCACCGTCTTCTCGCTCTTAACAGCCGTTAATATCACGCGAGCATTCATGGATGCAGTGGTCGATAATGATGTTGTGACCTCGCCGGCGCTGTACGGAGCCTAGCGTGTTCTTCCGCAATCTCAAATGGAACATTATCGGACAGCGCAACTATTGGTTCGCTCTCTCCGCCGCAGTTATCATAGCAGGTGCTTTTGCACTCGTACAACACCATGGGCTGCCGTTGGGACTTTCGTTCACCGGCGGTTCCACGATCGACGTCAAATTCTCACGCACCGTTTCTGAATCTGAAGTTCGGCAGGCTCTCAAAACAATCGACCTCTCGTCAATCGGAAAAGATTTCCAGACGCAATATGCTCCCTTCAAGTTGGGCGACGAGAGTTTGCAGCTTGCACAAAAAGCCGGGGACGTGGCGCCCAACGACCGCGTGCTCATCGAGACGCAAAGTGCGATTAACGATCCCGGTCCAGTCTACGATGCGCTCGATCGCGCGGGCATGAAGGTCGATCGAGGGCAGAGTCAGATCACGTCGGTCGGTCCGAGCCTCAGCAAGGAGTATTTGAGCAGGTCGCTCTGGGCGCTTGTCATCGCGCTCGTGCTGCAGCTGCTGTACATCGCATTCCGCTTCGGCAACCAATTGCGCTACGGCATCGTCGCGGACATCGCGCTTATACACGATGTGTTCGTCATGGTCGGCATCTATGCGATCGCCAATCGCAAGGCCGACGACGCCTTCCTGGCAGCGCTGCTCACCGTGATCGGCTACTCGGTCATGGATTCCATCGTCATCTTCGATCGAATACGCGAGAACGGCCGAGTGATGCCTGATGTACCCTACGACCAGATGGTCAATACCTCACTGCTCCAGACGATGACGCGTTCGGTGAACACGCTCGCGACCGTGCTTATCACGCTGTTTGCGCTTTACTTCTTTGGTGGTGACACACTCAAGAACTTTGCCTTCGCGTTGCTCGTCGGCGTGACCAGCGGCGCTTACTCATCGATCTTCATCGCGAGCCCTCTGCTCGTACTCTGGAAGAACGCGGACGTCCGCAACCGCGTGGCAGTGCGTGCCGCCGCCTCATCGCGCGAGCTGCAGACAAGCGCCAGCGGCAGCACTGCGAGCGGCGCCGGTTCCACCGCCCAGATCACGCGCACGCCCCCGAAGCGGAAGTTAGCTCCGCCTCCCCCGCCGCGTTACCGCAAGAAGCGGCAAACAAGCACCTCGCCGCCAGAAACCTCGTCAACAACACCTTCGGAGACGGCGTCGAGTCCCGGCGGAATCATTGGTCTGATGGCGGAACTACGTGACGACCATGGCGGTGAGCACACAGACGAGCACCTCCCAGGGAACTCGTAGTTACAACGAGGCCCTGCGCCGAACCGGCGAAGCCCGCGTCCGGGCGCTCCGCGCGCCCCTTGCTTCCAACGCCCTCCTCGTAGCGCTCAAACTGATCGTCTGGACGTTCACCGGGTCGGTGAGCGTTCTCTCAGAGGCGTTGCACTCCGGCGTCGACCTTATCGTGACAACGCTGCAGCTTATTTCCGTGCGGTTGGCAACGCGCCCGGCAGACGCCGACCACGCTTACGGGCATGGCAAATTCGAGAACCTTGGCGCGGCGCTGGAAGCGCTGTTCATCCTTTCGACGGCAGGAGTCGTCGTCGCAGAAGCTATCCAACACATTCGGTTCCCAACGTCCATCGCGCATTTGGATTTGGGCCTCGGCGTCATGCTGCTGTCCGCGGGTGTCAATGTCTTCGTCTACCGCAGCTTGGCTCGAACGGCAGCCATCGAACAGTCTCCCGCGCTGCAAGCCGAAGCGGCGCAACTACGGGCCGACGTATGGACCGCGGTGGGCGTTGCCGGCGGGTTACTTGCCATTCGAATTGTTGGGAAGGGTGCGACCCTCATCGATCCGATTATTTCGCTCATGATCGCCGGCCTCATCGTTAAGGCGGCGTACGATGTCAGCATACGTGCATTCGTCGATCTCACCGATGGCAGGCTTCCGGAACAGCAAGAATCGATGGTCCGCGACATCATCGAGCGACACCGCGATATTTTCGCCGGCTATCACAAGTTGCGTACCCGTCGTTCGGGTGGCGGTGAATTCATCGACTTTCACCTGCAAATGAGGGGTGACATGCCACTGCAGCAAGCGCACGCCCTCTCTGATACAATCGTGGTCGATATCAAGCAGTCTCTGCCGCGAGCGCATGTGCTCATTCACCTCGAGCCGGACAGCGAGGTGAGGAGCCACGACGAATGACAGTGATGTCCACACTCGAGTGCGCGCGTTCATCTTCGATGAGCTCATGCAGCGTAACCACGCGCCCAGCGCCGTGGAAACCGCCCAAGCGCTTGAGCTCGATAGTGCCCTCGTGCGTGAAACGTACCGCGCGCTCGCGGACGGCCACATTATCGTTCTGCAAAGCAACGGCGACATCTTAACGGCAAATCCGTACGCTGCAGTGCCAACGCCGTTTGTCGTTGAGACCGCGCGTCTCACATACAATGGCATCTGTATTTGGGATGCGTTGGGAATCGTTGCGAATGTGGGTTACGATGCTACCGTTCGCACGACGTGCGGCGATTGCAGCGACGGTCTAGCGCTCACTCTGCGCGCTGGCAAACTCATTAACGCAGGCGGCGAAATCGTGCACATCTCGGTACCGGCGCGGCAGTGGTGGACGAACATCGTCTTCAGTTGAAAGACAATGCTTCTCTTCCGGTCGGAAGAGCACGTCGACCGCTGGTGTAAGCTGTGGAGCCAACCGCGCGGTGCTACGTTCTCGGCAGAACAAGCGTGGCGGCTGGCGAAGGAGTGGTATGGTGCGGATCGCCGAGAGCCAGCGTGGCGGCGTAAGACCGTCGATGAAGCCGAGGCCACCTTCTCACAGCTAGGTTTTACATCAGACTTCTGGCGACTACGTTAGCTGTGGGGTATATCGTCTCTCCCCCAAAGCGGATCGAAGATGGGTTCTTCGCAATCTTCGCGCAGACGAACGACGCAGATAGCCTTGCTGTCGGATTTCTTGAGTCACGTGGCGTCGACGCAAGACAGTTTCCGGTCGCACAGGTCAGCAACGCGGTATTCGGTGGCGTGTTCGGCAGCTTGGGGCTGATGAGTGCGCGGGCATATGTCGGCGTGCCGGAGTCGCAGATTGCAGATGCAATACAAACGCTGGAGTCCGACTCGGGTCTTGTGGATTAGGTCCATCACGCCACCGCGCCGGCTGCATCCTCACGGGAGTTATACGCGCCAATCGCGCGCGCAAAATCCCGTCCGTGCACTGCGTCGAAAAACCCATTATGCGTTTCGATGACGCCTTGATCGGCCCACGCGTCGTACGAATGCGGCGTGATGGGCGCATGAATGTTCGGCCCTACTGCGTCGCTATAGGATGCGTGGAACGGTCCAAAGTCCGCTGATTCCTTGTGCGCGAGCACGAGGGAAGCCACAGCCTCGGCTGCAGCTTTTGCAGCGCCGCGGAGCGCATCGGGCAGACGGGCGTCATCGGCAACAGTCTCATACACCGTAATAGCGGGCCGGTCGGCATGCCACGGCATATCGGCTGAGTGGTCGAAGCGTACCATGCCTCGCACTGATTTCACATCGGATCGGATCTCCCGCAGCTCCTCCTGCCCGCCGCGTTCATGCCTCAGCGAGCTCACCTCCGAATTGAAACCCGAAATTGTCGAGCGCACGTTTGCGATTTTGGTGGCGTCGAGGTCGAGCACATCGAACGCAGCAGCGGGATGATAGGCACCCGCACCGCTCCCGTAGCGCGCGCGCATGGTGACGTCGACGGCGTCCTGAGCCCATCCGTCACCATGCGTGAGCGTGTCGGCGAACGCGGCTGACGGAACACCTGGCGCGAGCATTGTTTCGGGCGAGGCTGCCAGGTAGCGGACTCCGATGTGTGAGAGCGTATCGGCAAACCCGAGCGTCGCCATCAGGCATTGATTCGCAAGGACTCCGGTAACCGTGTCATCCGCGCTTGGATGCTTTCTTCGAAATGCGGTCTTGCCGTCGCCGATAGCTCCGGCGATATCCTCGAGTGACATGAAACCACCTGTGCTGTCTGCTTGCAAGCCACCGCCGTCGCCACCGCCGTGATCCACGAGGTCGATCCATACATCGGCCTTGTGAAAATCAGGATCGTTGGCGCGCGTTTCGAGGGTTTTCTCAACAAACGCCGCCAGCGAACGGCGGTCAGACATGTCGGTTGGAGACGTAACGCGAGTAATGTGCTGGGTGCCGTTTTGAATCGTCGACCACTCTGTGCGCAATTGACCGCGCGAAAACGGTAGATGCGAGACGCGCGTCGTGTCTTCTACGAGCACCTTGAGCGCAGGATTTGAGGCCGTTGTCTTGATGAAATCAGTGACGTTACGCTCCTGAACTTCGTCGAGGTTATTGTCTCCATCCCGGTACACTCCAAAGACGACACTATGCCCTCCCAGGCGATTGGTAGCCAGCTGCTCCACGGCGTTACCTCCAGCGATTGTGCTCGCCGAGTATCACGCTCTATGAAGAGGTGTCAAGGACGTTCCGGATGCCCCACGAAGTAGCGCCGCGGTCCGCCGATCCTCAAGGAGGTTTCTGTGCAGGTAGCCGAGCTACGGTCGCTCATCCGCGCGATCCCGGATTTCCCGAAACCGGGCATCTTATTTCGCGACATTACGCCGCTCATCAAAGATGCTCGCGGATTCAAAACTGCAGTCGACATGCTCGCGAGCCCGTTTCGAGATCAGAACATCGACTACGTCGTCGCCATCGAGGCGCGCGGATATCTCGTCGGCGCGCCCTTGGCCCACATCCTCGGCGCCGGTCTCATTCCCGTGCGCAAGCCGGGGAAGCTGCCGTACGACACCTTGAAGGCGGACTATGCACTTGAATATGGCACCAATACGCTCGAAGTGCATAGCGATGCGCTCGGCAAAGGCTCGCGCGTCTTGATCGCAGATGATCTGCTTGCAACCGGCGGCACTGCTCGCGCAACAAAGAATCTTGTTGAACAGCTCGGCGGACATGTCGTGGGTTTTGCATTCCTTATCGAACTCGCGGACCTGGAAGGGCGCCGCAAGCTCGGCGATACCCCCGTCACAACCCTCATGAACTTCTAGTCGCAGCCCGCGATGGGCGAAAACAGTGGCGGGAACGCTTGTGCCATCGGGCGTAGAACCGTTACAATAGAACTAGAAGACGATGGCAAACAACTTTAAAGAGCTGATAGAGAAGGTCCAAAGCTACGCGCCGGCGGTGGATTCGGCATGGCTCGAAAGCGTCTTTTCCTTTGCCGAGCATGCCCACGACGGCCAGACCCGAGCGTCAGGCGATAGCTTTATCTCACACCCTCTTGCGGTTGCGTCCATTCTGGCCGAGTTCGAAATGGATACGCAGAGTATCGCGGCCAGCCTGCTTCACGACGTCGTCGAAGACACAACTGTCCCCATTGAAGAAATCGAACGCCGCTTCGGACCCGGCATTGCGTCGCTCGTCGACGCACTGACCAAACTAACGAAGATCCCGTATCAGAGCAAGGAAGACGTGCAGGTCGAGAACTTGCGAAAGATGTTCCTTGCGATGGCGAAAGATATTCGCGTCATCATCATCAAGCTCGCGGACCGCCTCCATAACATGCGGACGCTCCAAAGCCTGCCTCCCAGCAAGCAGAAGGCCATCGCGCAGGAGACGCTCGAGATCTACGCGCCGCTCGCCCACCGGCTGGGCATCTATAAGATGAAGTGGGATCTCGAAGATCTGGCACTTCGCTACATCGATCCGACCGCATATCGCGATATCGCCGAAAAGGTCGCCAAGAGCCGTGCGGACCGAGAGGCGACGGTCGAAACGATTATCGCTGAAGTACGCAAACGTTTCGACGCCGCAGGATTGCGTGCCGACGTCTCAGGCCGACCCAAACACTTTTTCTCCATCTACGAGAAGCTGCAACACGGCAAAGAGTTCTCCGAGATCTACGATCTGAGCGCTATCCGCATCATCGTCGACTCGGTCAAGGATTGTTACGGCGCAGTCGGCATCATCCATAGTTTGTGGACGCCGCTTCCGGGCCGCTTCAAAGACTATATCGCAATGCCGAAAACGACCGGCTACCAGTCGCTGCACACGACCGTTATCGGTCCCGGCGGAGACCCGATCGAGATTCAGATTCGCACGCTGGACATGCATCGTTCGAGCGAATATGGCATTGCGGCGCATTGGCGTTATAAAGAGGGTGGCGCCAGCGACGACTTCGACCAGAAGCTTGCCTGGCTGCGCTCCCTGCTTGAGTGGCAAGAGGACATGCGCGACAGCCGCGAGTTCATGGAGAACCTCAAGCTCGATCTCTTCGACAACCAAGTTTTCATTTTTACTCCCAAGGGCGATGTCATGGGCTTCCCAGCGGGCTCGACGCCCATCGACTTCGCGTACCACGTCCACACGTCCATCGGCCATCACTGCATCGGGGCGAAGATCAACGGCAAGATTGTTCCTCTCGACTACCAACTGCGCAACGGGGACATCTGCGAAGCGCTCGTCAATAAGAGCAGCCCGGGGCCGTCGCTTGATTGGCTATCCATCTGCAAAACGTCGAGCGCCAAGCACAAGATCAAGCAGTGGTTTCGCAAGAATCGCCGCGAGGAGAACGTGGCTGCCGGACGCGAGGTCTTCGAGCGAGAGATTGCTCGTAATCAGTTGACGCAGGTCGCGACGCCGCAATTTCTCACCAAACTTGCAGCCCGTTTCAATTGTTCGAGCATGGAAGATCTTTATGCCGGCATCGGCTTCGGCGACGTCTCGGTCGCCTCACTTATCGGGCGGCTGCGTGAAGAGGCCAAGCGCGCGAAAGTCGTGCCGCTGCCCCTCGAACGTCAGGCCACAACCGTCCGCAAAGTTCGGGCGCGCGCCGCATCCGGCGTGCGGGTACGCGGTGCCGATAACATGCCCATACGTTTTGCTCGATGCTGCACACCGGTACCGGGAGATGCAATCGTTGGTTTTATTTCGCAAGGTAAGGGGATTTCAGTCCACCGTCTGAGCTGTCCAAACGTTGCCGGCTTGAGCGCACAACCGGAGCGGCTCATCGATGTCACCTGGGATACGTCGCCGAGCGACTCTCATCTGGTTGACGTCGAGATCGAGGCGCTCGATCGGCCAGGCCTCCTGCAAGATATCATGAGTGTGCTTTCCGAGCAGAAGACCAATGCCACGTCGGTCACGGCCCGCGTGAAGCGTGACCGGACTGCAACGATCGCCTGCAGTTTAGAGATTCGCGATCTCAACCACCTCAGTGCGATACTGGCCAAGGTGAATAAGGTGCGCGACGTGCGCACCGCCTACCGGGTCACCAAGCGCGAAGCCCGAGCCGGCGGCTAACTCGAGGACTAGCGCCCACTCATCATGTTTAAGAACATCGTAGCGCCGGTTGACGGATCGGCATCGTCAAATGCTGCCGTCAAGCTCGCGGTTCAACTTGCGAAAGAAGCTGGCGCAAAGCTGGTATTCTGCCACGCTGTGCACATACCAAGACCCGCGCATGACGCTGGCGGATTTGCTCGCGAACAGATCATGGAAGAAGAGACCGAAGCGGCGCACCACATTCTCGAAGCCGCGCGCAAGCAGGCAGCGGACGCGGGCGTGGATGCCAAAGCTGTCATGGTCGGGGATCCGGTTGCGGATGCGATCCTCGACTGCGCGAAAGAGCATGGCGCGGACCTGATCGTTATGGGAACGCACGGCCACAGCGCCATAAGGAGAGCTGCCTTAGGCAGCAAGACGGTGGACGTCATCGACCGTGCCACGGTGCCGGTAATGGTCGCCCCACACGTGCACGCATAGTGCGTGCGGTCGTCCAGCGAGTCTCAAGCGCCTCGGTCGAAGTCGAGGGCACGCCGAGCGGAGAAATCGAGAGCGGACTGCTCGCGCTCATCGGCGTTGCGCGCGATGACACCGAAGCGGACGCCCAGGCTGTTGCTTCCAAAATAGCTGGATTGCGCATATTCAATGATGAAACGGGCGCGATGAATCGCAGCCTTTCCGAGGTCGGCGGAGCTGTGCTCGCGGTGTCGCAGTTCACGCTGTACGGTGATGCACGCAAGGGCAGGCGGCCAAGTTTTATCGAGGCGGCGGCGGGCCCGGAGGCCCAGCCGTTGTTCGACCGCGTTGTCGACCTCATGCGCCGAGAAGGACTGAGGGTTGAAACGGGAATCTTCGGAGCGACCATGCGCGTGAGCCTAGTTAATGAAGGCCCGGTTACCATTCTGCTCGACTCGAGGAAGCTGTTTTGAGACCAACACTGCATGTCAACCTGCACGCAATCCGGCATAACGTCGACGCGTGGCGCAAGTATCTTCGCGGCCGTCCTCTCTGGGCGGTCGTCAAGTGCGACGCATACCGCATGGGGATGGTGCAGGTCGCCAATGCGTGTCTCGAAGCCGGCGCGGAGCGGCTCTGCGTGGTTGAGATGTGGGAAGCAGCGCAACTTCGCGACGCCGAAATCAAGGCGCCGATCGTCCAGATCGCCGCGACCCCCGAGGTCGATATCGAAACCGGCGTCAAGCTTGACGTCGCGATTTCGGTCGCCGATGCTGCACGCGCGGCCACAGCTTCGCGCGTGGCGCGCGACCTTGGCCGAACTGCAAAAGTACATGTTGCCATCGAAACCGGCACGGGATGGTGGGGCGTGACGCCGCACGATGCACCCGCATTTGCGCGAGAAGTCTCGAACTTGCCGCACATCGAGTGGGAAGGCGCCTGGACGCACATCGCCGGGATCAATTCAATGGATTCGCAGGTTAGACGGCTCCATGCTGGCGTCGAGGAACTGAGAGCGCATCGAGTTGCAGTTCCGATACTCCACATTGGAAGTACTGGGCCTAACGTCTGGGGTCTCGCCGAGGGTGCGGCGCGCATCGGCATCGGATTGTACGGGGCAACAATGGGCGACGAACAGCAACGTGAGAGGCTACGCACCGCATTCGAGGTGCGCGCGCCGATCTACGGGATCCGCCGCTATATCGAAGCGATGCCGCTTGGATATGGCGGCACCTATGTTGCGCAGCCCGGTCAGACGATCGTAACGCTCCGCATCGGTTACGGCGAGGGAATACCGAAGACGCTGGCCGGCCGTGGGTCGGTGATGATTGGCGGCGCGTTATGTCCAATCGTCGGTGCCATTGGAATGAATTTTACCATGGTGGCCGTGCCGCCCGAGGTCGATGTCTCTCCAGATGAAGAGGCGGTCGTCGTCGGCGACATGCCCGGTGTTCGGCTCGAAGACGTGGCAGCGGCAGCGCAAACGATCCCACACAACCTCGTCACCATGTTCGGATCAGGCATCGCTCCGGCGTATCGCGACGTCGCGATGTCCTACTGAATTGCTATTTTCTTGCCGCGCAGCACCATGTTAACGGCCTGTTCCATTTGAGCCAGCGTTAACGCTCCTGTGATGCGGGCTCGTACTGTGCCCCGGCTGTCGACGATGAAGCTTGTCGGGATGTACCTCACATCCATAAGTGAGTGAGTCACGCCGCCGTCATCGATAAGAACCGGATACGTTAGCCCATAATCTTGCACGAACTGGCTGACTGTGGCGATTTCCTCTTCTTGGTCGACACCCACGATGTCAACAGGCATTGCTTTTGTGGCCTTGCGGAGCTCCTCCAACGCAGGCGTCTCCTTTTTACATTCGGGACACCAGGTGGTAAAGACGTTGAGATAGAGCACGTGACCAGGCTGCGGCGTGACGGACAAACGCTGGCCGCCGAGACTTGTCAGCTGCACAGCCGGAAGATGCTGTCCGGCTTCAAGGAAGGTGCGAACGTTGGCAGGCGGCTTGACGTTCATGAGGACGCGCACACGAGCCACCACGCCATAGCGATGGTGGTAGAGAAAAAGCGCCACAACGATCAAAAAGATGATCAGTAATATCGGTGGACGGCGCGATCGCATAGAGCAGAAGCATTCGCCGAACGCTCTCCACCTCCATCCACAGCCGGCGCGCACTCAAACCACAAGACGCCCCCATACTTATGCACACAGGCTCCCTTGTCACCTGATTTAACCGTGTGATATACTTTGCGGGCTTGCCGGGCGGTTCTCGCCCGATTTCCTTCCTGCTCGTTCGAACCGTGGCTTCATGGCTTCGGACAAGCCTTACGCCCAGAGGGAGGCAGCGCGCTGCGCATGTCACAATACGAAATCACGTATATTATTCGCCCATCCTTTGAAGATCCGCAAGTCGACGAGCTTTCGGCACATTTTTCTGATGTGTCCAAGAACAACGGCGGCGACGGCATCGCAGTGGAAAAGATGGGAAAGAAACGCCTCGCCTACGAAATTAAAAAGGTGCGCGAAGGCCATTATATCTGCATGAAATTCGCCGGCAGCCCGGACACCGCCAGAGAAGTCATCCGCCAGATGCGTCTCCACGACGACGTCTTGCGTGCTTTGCTGGTACGACTATAAAGCGAGGTTCAATGTGGCTGGATCATATAATCATATCGTGCTTGTGGGCCGCCTCGTGGCGGACCCGGAACTCCGCCAAACACAGGCGGGCGTGCCGGTAACGTCGTTCCGCATTGCGGTCGATCGTCCGAAAGGACGCGATGGTGAGAAGCAGACCGACTTTTTCGGCGTCAGCGTGTGGCGTCAACGAGCCGAGCGAGCCGCAGAGTTTCTGCAAAAAGGGCGCCTCGTGCTTATTGCCGGACGCGTACAGATACGCGAGTACACCGACCGCGACAACAACAAACGGACGGCAGTCGATGTGGTCGCCGATGATTTTCAAATGCTCGACTCGCGACCGCCGGCTGATGGAGGCGGACAGCGCGCCGCGCAGCCCACGGCTGGCTCAGGCGACCTGCCGGAGTACGAGTATAACGCAGCGGACGAAGAAGTCCCGTTCTAGAGGGAAAGTATTAGAAGCTACATGCGAAACGAAAAAAGGGGCGCGTCTGCCAAGCGCAAGTCTACAAAAGAGCGCAAGCCAAAACGCAAATCCTGTTCCATCTGCTTGGAGAAGCTCACGGCGCTGGATTACAAAGACACGCTTCGTCTGCGCAAGTATATTACCGAACGCGGTAAGATCGTGCCGCGACGAATTTCAGGCAACTGCGCAAAACATCAGCGTTGGCTCACCGAAGCGGTGAAGCGCGCGCGTGTCATCGCGTTGTTGCCCTTCACTTCCGAGTAAGCCGGAAACGCCGGCCGCAACGCATGTGAAAGTCATCCTGCGCAAAGATCTCAAAGGGGTCGGCAAAGCGGGTGCAATCGTCGAAGTTTCCGACGGTTACGCCCGTAATTATCTTCTGCCTCGCCAGCTGGCACATGAGGCGACTGCGGGCAACCTTACGCAAGCAGCAAACGCCAAAGCCGCGCAGACTAAGCGCGACGAAAAGCTTCTCGCCGAAGCGCAGGAGCTGGCGACACGGCTGGCAAGCAATCCAACGGTGGTGAGAGCCAAGGCCGGCGAGCGCGGCCGAATCTTTGGCGCCGTGACTAACGCGCAGATCGCCGATGCGTTGAAAACGGTGCTCGGCGTCGACATCGATCGTCACAAGATCGAAGTGGCTGAACCTATCAAAACAACCGGCGATCATCCGGCCGTCGTCAAGCTGCCGCTTGGAGTCACCGCGAAGATTACCGTTCGAGTGACAGCGGAGTAGGCACATCTGGTCTCAGGAGGCGCGTTTTCCACAATGCTCATGACCGCGGTCGATCGCATCCCGCCCCAAAACCTTGAAGCCGAACAGGCCATTTTGGGATCGCTCATGGTCGAGCGCGATCTTGTGCCGATTGTCAGCGAGATTGTCGAGAAGTCTGACTTTTATGCACCGCATCACGCAACCGTGTACGATGCGATCATCGCGTTGTACGAGCGCGGCGAACCCATCGATAAGGTCTCCGTGGCAGAAGAGCTGCGCCGCCACAAACTGCTCGATGAGGTCGGTGGCGTTGATCTCATCAGCCAGCTACTCAACACCGTACCGACCGCCGCATCAGCCGAATATTACGCTCGCGTTGTCGCCGAAAAGGCCATCCTGCGCTCGCTGATCACGGCTGGCGGACGCATCGCTGTCATGGGCTTTGAGCAACCCGAGAATGTGGATGACACCGTCGACCGATGCGAGCAGATGATCTTCGACATCGGGCGTCGCTCGTCAGGCGGATTCACACTTGTCCGCGACCTGCTCAAGCCAGCCTTTGAACGCATTGACACGCTCTACCATCAAAAGGGCAGCGTTACCGGGGTGCCCTCGGGTTTTGCGCGGCTTGACCAGTTCACGACGGGCTTCCAGGCAGGTGAGCTTATCATCATCGCAGCGCGGCCTTCAATGGGGAAGACGTCGTTATGCCTCAACATCGCAATGAACGCTGCGAAAGATTTCGGCAAGCACGTGGCGCTGTTCTCACTTGAAATGAGCAACGATCAGCTCGTACAGCGCTTCTTGAGCATGGAAGCGCGCATCGATGCGCAAGCGTTGCGCACGGGTAACATCAAGGACAAGGAGTGGGGCGAAATTACGCACGCCATGGGAGTACTTGCGGAGATCCCCGTCTACGTTGACGATTCCGCTGCGCTCACTGTTAGTGAAGTACGATCCCGTTCGCGGCGTCTCGCGGCAACGACCGGTCTCGACCTTATCATTATTGACTACTTGCAGCTCCTGCGCTCGACAAATGCTCGCATTACGAGCCGCGTTGAGATCATCGACGAGATTTGCCGTAGTCTCAAGGCGCTCGCGAAGGAAATCAAGGTTCCGGTCATCGCTCTGGCGCAGCTCAACCGTTCGCCCGAATCGCGCAACGACAAACGCCCCATGCTCTCCGACTTGCGTGAGTCGGGTGGCATCGAACAGGAGGCTGACGTTGTCGCCTTCATCTATCGAGATGAGTACTACAATCCCCCGACTCCAGAGAACGAAAATATCGCCGAGATCAACATCGCCAAGCAGCGCAACGGGCCAACCGGCCTGGTCCAGCTGCGCTTTGACAAGCGTTACACGTCGTTCGCTGATCTCGACACACAGCACACAGAATTTTGAAAATCGCAGCGCGCTCGACCGGAGGAAGCATGGATTTTAGACGATTCGCTGTCTTAACATTGACCGCCGGACTAATCTTCGTGTTCGCGGGGGCGGTGGGATCGGCAGCACCCCAACAGTCGGTAGTGATGGCTTCAGTTCATCAATTCATCGACGGATTCAACAGGGGCGACGCAAAGACAGCCCTAGCGGCGTGCGACTCGCCGGCGTCCATCATCGACGACATCCCGCCCCATGAATGGCACGGCCCGACGGCGTGCGCCGATTGGGCGAACGCCTATAACGCTAACGCCAAGAAAAACGGAATCACCGATGGGATCGTCACTCTGGGCAGGCCCTGGCACGTCTATGTCACAGGCGACCGCGGTTACGTTGTCGTTCCCGTGAAATATACGTACAAACAAAACGGAAAACCGTTCACGGAATCCGGCTCGGTCCTTACGGTTGCGCTAAGAAAGATCGCAGCCGGCTGGCGCATAACGGGCTGGGCGTGGGCACAGCACTAAGCAAAAACGCCCCGCCCGACGGCGATCGTCTCGCCGCACTAGGTTACCGGCAAGAGCTGTCGAGAGTGCTTTCACTCTTCGATAACTTCTCCGTGGCCTTCAGCTACTTGAGCCCAATGGTCGGTATCTATTCGTTGTACACATTGGGTCTAGGTACTGGCGGCCCACGTTACCTCTGGACGATTCCTGTCGTTGTCGGCTGCATGATGCTCGTTGCCTTGGTCTTTGGTGAACTTGCAAGCGAATATCCGCTCTCCGGCGCACTCTACCAATACGGCAAGTACACTGTCGGGCCGCGATATGGCTGGTTCATCGGTTGGATCTACAGTTTTGCGTTGCTTGCAACCGTCGCATCAGTCGATTCGGGTGCCGTTGGGTACGTCACCTCGCTCTCGAACATTTGGTTTAAGACGCACCTTGACCCGGCGAAGCACATGACCATCTTCGCAATCGCAGGCGGCATCATCGTCCTCTCGGCAATCTTAAATTCAGTCGGCGCTAAGATCATGGGGCACGTTGCGCGCTTCGGCGTGTATGTGGAGACGATCGGCACGTTTGGCGTTTTCACCGCGCTAGCGATCCACGGTTTTCATCAGGGTTTGGGATTCGTGTTCTCAACACAGAAGGTTGAGTACCTGAGCACGAACCCGCTGGGTGTGAACTTCGGTGGCAACTGGTGGACGGGTGCCGCGCTCGTCGCCGTACTGGCTAACGTCTACATTTTCTACGGGTTCGAATCGGCGGGCGCCATCTCTGAGGAGACCGTCGATGCCCAGCGTCAGGTTCCCAAGGCCATGAGCAACGCGCTGCTCTATGGTGGGATCGCGTCATTCGTGTTGGTTCTCGGCTTACTTCTTGCAACACCGGCGTCCGGGATAGGCCCGGTTGTGTCCGGTGGCATCAATACTATTCTTTCGACACTGCCGAGCTGGCTTCAAGATTTCTTTCTCGTCATGGTGATCGTCGCGTTCTTCAGTTGCGGCACCGCCGTTCAGGGTGCCAGCGCGCGCGTGGCCTTTGCACTTGCTCGCGACGGCGCGCTGCCGCTTAGCCGCAAGATCAAGCAAATCTCGGAACGCTACCACACGCCCGCCAACGCGATTTTGGTCGGAACGATCATTCCGTTCCTTTTCTTGCTGCTGGTTCTTGTCAATCCGAGCAAGCCCGTCCACATTCTATGGTTCGACTATCCGGCAAACGTTAACGCGCTCTACGCCCTTGTTTCGTTCGCGACTTCGGGCATCTACCTCGCATTTTTCCTTACGGTCCTCGGTGCATTCCTTGCCCGTCGCCGGGGCTGGAAGCCGAGCGGGACTTTTACACTCGGTAAATGGGGAATGCCGGTGACGATCGGCGGTGCTCTGTACTTGCTGCTCATGCTGCTTAACATTGTTTGGCCGAGCTCACTTGCGAGCGGCCGCGCAGTCTTTAACTATGGTTGGGTGACGTTGCTCGTGATGACGATTATTGCGGGTATCGGAGCCCTTTACGAGGCGACCGCGCGACCAGACCGCAGCGTGGCGCAGCATCGCGTTGAGAGCTAGGTCTTTCTAGCCAGTCTGCCAGGAACTAGTGCGAAACCCTACAAACGAATCTTCAAAGCGAATACCCCGACGTAGCTCAGAGGTAGAGCAGCGGTTTCGTAGTTCGAATGTCGGTAGCCGGGTTGATATTCTTTGGTCTGATCTCATCCTATTTCATATCGATTGGTCGCAGCGCTCGAGTGGGTCTGACCGAGACTGCTGGATGCGTTTGCGTTTTAGCGTTTGCGAAACGTTTGCACCGAGAGTGCGACCACGGAATATCTAGATCTACAAAGTTGGGCCAGCGGAGCCACAAAGCGGACGCCAGCACTCGATGCAGATCGTCTACGGCGCGCACGGGTGAGTCCAGCCCAAACCTGTAGCCCGAGCCCTGGAACCTTTGTCTCGCAAAGCCCGTTCATATATGGCGTCTTGAGTTGATAAGCTTGTAACGCCGATCACGTCGGCCAAAAAAGTGGCTCAAACACTTGTGCGAAAGATAGCAACTCGCCGATATTCCCTGAAGCGGGGACAAGACTACGGGAAGGCGCTCCCGAAGTGTAACCCCAACAACAGAAAAGGAGGTGGATCAATGAACGCACGTACCGTTTTTGTGCCGGCGGATCGCTCAATCGCAGAGCGGTCTATACTGGCTGGGACGAATTGCAGCAGCGAGACCGGAATCATGGTGCCCATAGCGGGCAGCATTGGTCAAGTCGATCCGCTTCATGACACCGCCCAAGTGGTCATCTCCACCTTCGGGCAGACAATTCGAGAGCTAGCGGATAGATAGCAGAGACCGCTCATACGCGATATCTGGAATACGATGATGCAGCGCGGCTTGTTGTACACGCCGCGCTGCTTGATCCTGTCGACGCTCCCCGTCTTGACGCGTGCGACAAAGCGAAAATCGAGGCAGCCTTGGCAGCGCCGCGAGCTGGCTTTGGCGACTATGAACGATATGCAACTCTACCGGAGAAAGCAAGCGCTCTGCTTTACGCATTGGTAAAGGGTCACGCCTGTCCCAATGGGAACAAGCGTCTGGCGTGCGTGCTAACCCTGTCATTTCTTGTTGAGAATGGTCAGCAACTGTGGACCTCGCCATCCGAGCTTACAAAATTAATTGACGATCTCGCTGCCTCGGATGCTGGTGAGTCCGATGCGGTTCGAGCGCAGACCGCACAGTGGATCGCTCAACGCTCAATTTCTTCTATCGAAGTTGCTGTAAGACAGCAAGCCGGACAGAAACCTGGGAGCTAAAACTATGCAATTAGAGTGGGCGATGCTTGCCAATCACGTTGAAGTGGTGAACAATGCGGCCTATGTCCATGGAGGCGGCATCGACACCGTCCAGGTCCAGCAGTTACCAGCAGCATTCGTTGGAGGGATTCTGATAAGATTTTCGCTGCATCCCACCGAGATTCAACGTCCTCATGACATCGAGATCAGATTTGCAACAGAGGATGGTCAAACAATTGCTCAGATTAAGGGAACCCTTCAAGTTGGACCTAACCCTGATCTACCCACCGGCTGGCTTTACCACGCGATGATGGCGTTCAACTTTGGCGGGCTACCTCTACCTCGCGAGGGTTTGTACAGCGTTGATATTCTTGCCGCTGGGAACCATTTGAAGAGTCTGCCGCTTCGGGTTAAGGTGCTGGCAGCTCCTCAGCAGCCACATTCACCTTAAAAAATCCAGCTTCGAAATCCGGAAGCGCAATCGCGCATAGTCTGATAAGAGAAGGTTATCCGACACTGGCCCGATCGGGTGAATCACGCGTGCGCATCCGACGAGCTCGTACGAAATCACCTCAAACGTATCTCGGGTCGGACGAAACCATGCCCAAGTCGGACTAATCAATCCGTCGACGATATTGTGTACAAAAATGCGCGAACGAGACGTCTTTGTGGATATCCCACGGGGCGCACCGATGTCGTCCGTCTCCCTCCAGAGACTAGCTGACACCACAGACTGTGGCGTGGCGCAAGCCAGGATGAGCTTTTCGGCAGCAACGCGAAGCGTTTTTGAGCCGGATGTTTGCAAGATGTTTGCAAATATACCTAACCGCATAGAATGGATGGCCTAGGTCGAGTAGAGAAATGCCCGCGACGTAAGGCGTCGCGCCGATTCATGCCGACGTAGCTCAGAGGTAGAGCAGCGGTTTCGTAAACCGCGGGTCGTCAGTTCAATTCTGACCGTCGGCTGATTTATTTTCGTGACTCAACAAACTTCATTCACACATCGGGAGCGCTTATTTTATGCATCCGGAGACGCAGTTCTGGACAGCCACGCTCCCCGCGTTCTTAGCTTCCATGGTCGAGTTTGTCGAGGCGCTGACTGTTGTGCTCGCGGTGGGCATCACTCGGGGCTGGCGGTCCGCGATCATCGGCTCAATTGCGGCAATCGCCCTACTCGGCTTGCTCGTGCTGTTGTTTGGCCCGGCGCTAAGCCGGTTTCCGATCGCCTGGCTGCAAATCGCCGTGGGGTGGCTGCTCATTCTCTTTGGGATGCGTTGGCTGCGCAAGGCAATACTCCGGGCAGCCGGCGCCATCAGCATGCACGACGAGATGAGCGCATTCGAGCAGCAGAAGCAGCAGCTGCAGGACGCGAACTCCAGTAGCGGACGTGGTCTGGACGTCGTCGGGTTTCTCGCATCATTCAAAGCGGTGACACTTGAGGGTCTTGAAGTGGTGTTCATTGTCATTGCGGTCGGCGCCACGGCCAACGCGCTCATCCCGGCGAGCGTGGGCGCTGCAGCCGCGGGTGTTTTGGTTGTCGCCGCAGGCATCGCATTGCAGCGTCCGCTCTCGCACGTACCGGAGAACAGCCTCAAGCTCGTCGTAGGAGTCATGCTCTCCGCATTCGGCACGTTTTGGATTGGCGAAGGGCTCGGCATGAAATGGATCGGTGAGGATCTTGCCATCCTCGGTCTTATCGTAGGCTATCTCGTAATATCGGTGGCTTCAATTGCGCTATCACGCCGGTTGGAATCCACGCGGGTGGCCGAGGTCCGAGTTTCTCAGACATGACATGGCTGATGAACGGATTGAAACAGGTCTATGGACTATTCGTCGAAGACGGTGCCCTGTCGCTCGCGATCTGCGTCTGGCTGCTGATCGTATGGTTTGCACTTCCACACGTCGTCGCCAGCGACACTATCCGTCCAATCGTTCTCTTCGTAGGCCTGGCGGTTCTTCTTGTGGATAGCGTGCGCCGAGGCAGCGCGCTGCAGAGTTCGTCGAAATGACGATATGAGTGAACGCTCAAGACCATGCGCGTATCACACACTCCGCATACTACGCGTTTCGCAGGCAGAGGATTTTGGCCACAGTTCTCATCGGGTTATGTTTGGTTTTGAGCCTGCAGATGCTGTGGATACGTGGCCGCTGAAATAGACATCAAGGAGATGGAGACTTGTGGTCAAACTCGGATGCTTCGATGAGTTTGACCCAACCAACGCTTGCTGATTCTGACCAAGAGGCGCGCTCTCGAGCCGCTGAGTGCGTCGCGCGCGCCAAAGACAAGTGGACGCTTTACAAGGTTGCCCGCGGGCGATTCACCAGGCACGACATCGAATACGATGTTCGCCGCCGTGAGTTTTCTGTCGGATTTTGGCTGAGAGAACGCGACCACTGGCGGCTCCATAAGCTCTTGGTACGTAATGTATATTACTTCGAATTCCAAATAGACAAAGAGGTGCCGTTCGCACGCTTGTCGCGTACGACATTTCATTCCAGCAAACTGATCCTTTATTTCGGTACGGCTATGCACATCACAGTTGGTATTAGGAAACTGAGTATCTCCACCCATCGTACAGACGCGACGCGCTCTGATTGGGGCGTCAAACGCTGGATATTTCCATTCAAGTCAAATCCGTCCGTTCCAACCATGTGAGGTTAATGAAGAACATGAATCGACGCGCCCTCTCCTGTTGCTGCGTGCTCGCCGCCGTCACCGTAATGGCCGGTTGCTCGAAGGTCACCACGAGTACAGGTCCCGCAGGAAACGGCAATCCGTGGACGGTGCACGGACATCTTCGATGGGCCGGCGTTGCCGAGCCCGACAACATGAATCCCTTGCTTGGAGAGCAGCAGATCGAGGTCGATCTCTCGATGTTTTGGGGAGGCTATCTTTTCAATTGGAGCGATGAGAATCAATTTGTGCCCGAACTGGCAACCGAGGCACCGACGACCAAGAACGGCGGCATCAGCGCCGATGGGCTGTCTGTTACCTACCACTTGCGGAAGGGCGTCAAATGGCAAGACGGGGCTCCGTTCTCCGCGGACGACGTGATTTTCACGTGGCATGCAGTGATGAACCCCGCGAATAACGTGCAAACCCGTCTTGGATATGACAAGATCGACACGATTGAAAAAAAAGACGACTACACGATCGTGATTCATCTCAAGAAACGATGGGCGCCGTTCGTCAACACATTCTTTACCATGTCGTCGACGCCGTATTGCATCCTACCTAAGCACTTGCTCGGGCAGTACTCCGACATCAACCATGCACCCTACAACAACAAGCCCGTAGGGACGGGCCCTTTCAAAGTCGTGGAGTACCAGAAAGGCACCATTATCCGCATGGTCGCGAATCCAGACTATTGGCGCGGCGCTCCCAAACTGAAGGAAGTTGACTACAAGATCATTCCCGACGAGACCACCATTCTGACGCAGCTCCGCACGCATGAAGTCGACATGGAGTACAATGCACCGGCCTCGCAGACACCAAGCTACAAAGATATCACCGGCGTGCGCGTCTATCTCACGCCGTTCACGCACTACCGTCAAATCGGACTAAACACAACAAATCCTATTCTGCAGGACGTCCGCGTGCGGCAGGCGCTCGCATACGGGCTCGATCAGCAAGAGCTCATCAACACAGTCAGCCACGGCGTCGACATGGAGGGCGACAGCGATCAGCCGCCATTCTTGTGGGCGTATTTTAAAAACGTCAAAGAGTATCCGCACGATCCGGCCGCGGCGGCGAAGCTGCTCGATGCAGCGGGCTGGAAGCTTGGAGCTGACGGCTACCGCTACAAGGCCGGTCAAAAACTTGAGCTCGGCATGAGCGGTGCCACGGGAGCTGCGGAGACGCGCAACCTAGAAGCCATCGTGCAGCGCGAATGGCAGCAACTCGGCGTCCAAGGAGACATCAAGAACTACTCGACACCGCTGTTCTTTGCCAGCATGCAGGCCGGCGGCATCCTCCAGGGAGGTAAGTTCGATACCGCGTTTTATTCGTGGATCAACGGGATCGATCCCGACGATTCGACGCTCTTCATGTGCGATCAATTCCCGCCCAACGGGCAAAACTCGTATCATTTTTGCAACCAGGACCTTGACGCTGCCGAAAATGCGGCGATGACTGAATACGATCAAGACAAACGCAAGGCCGCCTATGACCAGGTTCAACGGATCTTAACAGAGCAAGAGCCGCTCATCATCATCTGGTATGTAAGGCGACAGGACATCCTCAACAGCGATCTGCGCAATTACAAACCGGCGCACGCAGTGACCACGTTTTGGAATACGTGGGAGTGGGAGCTCTGACGAATCGGCCGGACCAAGAGCAGGGGCACGTGCAGACGCTCTTTGTCAATGCTCACGTCACGACGCTTGACCCCCAGCATCCTAACGGCCGTTGTCTGCTTGTCAGTGACGGCACGATAGAGCGCGTGCTCGACGAGCGCCCCAGAGGCCTCGGAGCGGCCGTCAAGGTGGTTGATTGTCGCGGCGGAGAGATCGTCCCTGGATTTCACGACACGCATGTCCATCTCACCGCCACCGGCTTGATCAGCGGCGTTCGAGATCTTGCACCGTGCCGCGACGTGCCGGCTATGCTGACGAGAGTCGAAAAGCTCTCGAAGAGCGAGAAGCTGATTTACGCCGGCAATTTTGATGAAAGCAAAACCACCGATCGACGCCTGCCAACCAAACACGAGCTCGACGCTGCTTCACACGGCAAGGCCGCCTTATTGAGCCGAGTTGACGGACATTCATGCGTTGCGAACTCAGAAGCCTTCGCATTGTTGGGAATCGATGTCACGGCGCAGGGCGTTGAGCGAGGCTCAGATGGTGAAACCACAGGCAGGCTAAGCGGGGGTGTCAGTTACGCGGCGCAATACGATTTTGTGCGCGCCTTGCCGGCAACGACGCTCCGACGCGCCGATCGAGAGGCCGCTCAAACGGCACTTGCAGCCGGCATAACGACTCTGCACAACGTCATCGAAGGCGACGCAGCGTACGAGGAGCTCGCTGAAATCTACATTGACAATGCGGTGCTGCCGACGCGCGTCATCTCCAAGTCCTGCACGACGAGTGTCGCCAAAGCAAAGCGACTGGGCGGCAAAATCTTCGGCGGCGACATCTTTGTCGATGGGTCCATCGGTTCGCGCACGGCCGCTGTGAGAGAAAGCTACGAGGACGCGAGCGGTTGCGGCCTCTTGTATCTGAATCGTGACCAGCTCGCCGACTTGTTCGCTGAAGCTGCTGAGGCTGGACTATCCCTCGGGGTGCACGCGATTGGCGACGAAGCGATTGAGGAGGCCATCGCGGCCTGGGAAGTCGTGGCGCAAAAGCGCGGTTCCCTTGAAGGTCTGCGGCCGTCGATTGATCACTTCGAGATTGCACGGCCAGATCACATCGCTCGTGCCTCGCGAATCGGACTGCTGCTTGCCATGCAGCCCGCCTTTGATTATCTGTGGGGTGGCGAGGGTGGAATGTACGAACAGCGCTTGGGTGCGGCTCGCTCGAAGAGCATGAATCTGTTTCGGTCGGCGAAGCGCAGCGGTTGCACCGTGTGCGGCGGATCGGACAGCCCGGTCACGAAGCTGTCGGCGCTGCTTGGCATTCACAGCTTGGTGAACCATCATGTACCGGAGGAGCGGTTTTCGGTTGAGGAAGCTCTGGCTGCTTACACGCATGAAGCAGCGAAGCTCTCATTCACGGAGGAACATCGCGGCAGGTTGCGGCCCGGCATGGCCGCGGATTTCGTCGTTCTCGAGAAGCGGCTGCAAGAGGTCCCGAAGGCAACCATCAAAGATGTGCGCGTGATGATGACAGCCATCGACGGCGAAATCCGCCACAATGCCGCGCGCTAAGGAAAGCCGCAGTGCCCGTATCGCTTGAACCTGTGCATCCGATTTCGTTACGTGCCATCGAAGCGGCGCGCAACCGCATTGCCGGCGTCATTGTCCGCACGCCGCTCGTGCGGCTGGAGCTCGGCCGGGATCAGCCCGAGATTTGGCTCAAACTGGAAAACCTGCAGCCCATCAATGCCTACAAATTACGAGGCGCTGCGAACGCGGTGGCAGCGCTTCCAGACGCTGCGCGAAAACGTGGCGTATGGACGATCAGTGCGGGAAACGCCGGACAGGGCGTTGCCTATGCTGCTCGCAGTGCGGGCGTGCTTTGCACGGTCGTCGCCATCGAAACAGCGCCCGCATCGAAACTCGAACGCATGCGCGCACTTGGCGCGCGCCTTGTTCTTGCACCCTACGAGGTCTGCTGGCAGGCGCTCGAGCAGCGGTCGTATCCCGGCATCGAGGGGACATTCATTCATCCATTTGACGATGACGATTTTATCGCTGGTCACGCCACTATGGGGCTCGAGATACTTGAAGATGCGCCTAACGTGAGCGCTGTTATCGCCGCGATCGGCGGCGGGGGACTTATTACGGGCGTCGGCAGCGCCATTAAGGCACTCAAACCCGGCGTCAAAATGTGGGGTGCCGAGCCGGAAACCGCTGCACCGGCGGCGCTCTCATTTGCGGCGGGCTCGCCGCAAGTGTTCAAGGATTGGGAGCCATCTTTTGTCGACGGCGCCGGCGGTAAGAGTGTTTTTCCGCGCATGTGGCAACGGATGAAGCCGATCGTCGACGGCGTGATCGTCGTGACGCTTGAACAAACCAGAAGCGCAATGCGAATGATGGCGGAAAAAGCTCGCATCATTGCAGAGGGTGCGGGCGCGCTGGCTCTTGCCGCAGCATTGACGGGGAAGGCAGGTCACGGGCCGATCGTCGCCATTGTCTCGGGCGGGAATATCGACCTCGAAAGATTTAGCGATCTTATCCGAGCTTGAGCCGGCCGAGGTGATCGAGCGCGGTGTAAATTGAGGCCACCTGGCTTTGTGCCCGCACGTGGCGGCTGCGCACCTTTTCAAGCACCTGATCAATTGGCACGAGGACAGTGTCGATCGCTTCCGTCTTTTCTGGTTCCGCCGAACCGTCGGGGACGGCGTTGCGCGCGATGAAGAGTGAAAAACGGCCGGTGGAGCTCGTGGGGTCGGTGATGAACTCGGCGATGGGCTCGAACTCCGGGGCGACGTAGCCTGTTTCTTCCTCTAGCTCACGTCGCGCACACATGACCGCGTCCTCGTTTGGTTCGAGCATGCCGCCGGGAAGCTCGAGCACGAAATCGCCAAAGCCATGTTTGTACTGACGGGTAAAGACGACCTCATTGCGTGGTGTTATCGCAAAGGTAACGGAGAAGCCGGCATGTTCGCGTACGTAATACGATTCAACGACCGTACCATCAGGCAAGCGGCACTCGTCGCGCCGTAACCTGTACCAGGGCGATTCCACAACGTACTCGGAGGAGAGAACCTCCCACTTTTGTTTTGCCACAAGAGGCGAGTTCGTGAGCCCCGCCGCAGGCCCATCCAAAGCATTTCAGCGTGATTGGAACGAACCGTTTTGCCTCCAAAAACGTATTACAAGTGAGCGGCATCCGTTCGCCCTGCGGGAGCCGCTCTTTCAAGGGCCGGTGCTCTCGTATATATGATGGCGCTGCGGCGCTAGCCCGACCCCTCGGGGTGGCCGATATCTAAAGGAGACATGGCCACGCCGCTCATCGAGGTCGATCGCATCAGCAAGCGCTTCGGGTCGACGATCGCTGTCAACGCTATTTCATTCTCCGTCTTCCCGGGCGAGATTTTCGGTTTTCTCGGACCCAATGGCGCTGGCAAGACGACAACAATCAAGATGCTCACGGGCCTCGTACGGCCGACCTCGGGTCGCGCCAAACTTGCGGGGTTCGATATCGTCCGCCAGCCGTTGCAGGCCAAACGAGTTTTTGGCTACGTGCCCGACGAGCCGCACGTCTATGCCAAACTGACCGCGCGAGAATTTCTCGACTTCGTCGGCGACGTCTACGACATCAGTCCGGTGAAGAAGGCACGTCGCATTTCCGAGCTGCTCGAACTTTTTGATCTCACCCACGACGCCGACGGCCTGCTCGGAAGCTTCTCGCACGGCATGAAGCAAAAGGTGATGCTCTGCTCGGCGCTGCTGCACGAGCCAAAGATATACTTCTTGGATGAGCCGACGGTGGGACTCGACCCACGCAGCGCGAGGTTACTCAAGAACATTTTACGCTCCATCGCGACCGGTGAAGGAGCTATCTTAATGTCGACCCATATCATGGAGATTGCGCAGGCGCTGTGCGATCGCATTGCCATCATCGATCGAGGAAACATCGTCGCAATCGGCACTGTCGAGGAGCTGCGGCGCGGCCGCGGCCATGATAGCCTCGAGGACGTCTTTCTTGGACTTACGGGAACGCCCGAAGAGCGCAGGTTGGCACAGATCATTTGAGCGAGATAACCGGAGCACAGGGGCGCAGGTCAAGCGTTGCCGAGATGCTCTTTTTGAGCGCCAGCATCGTGCGCCAACGTTCGCTCGCCGCGCGCCGGGATTGGTCAAGCCGCGCTGTGTACACGGTCGCCATTGTGGCAGCGGGCATTTTGTTCTTGCTGATTTTGCTTGGCACGTACGTGAGCGTCGGCGCCCTCGTCGATGCGCAAGCCTGGCACTTGCTGTGGAGTATCCCTGCCTGGGCGTTCTTGATCTACCTCTTCACGGACATATTTATCGCGTTCGGCCAGGCGCTGGGGGATCTCTATCTCTCTTCAGATATGCCTCGTTTGCTCAGCATGCCGCTGCGAACGTCGAGCATCGTTGTCGCGAAATACGTCAGTGGCGTCGTGCAAAACGAAATATATGTCTTTACCTTCCTCGTACCGTTCGTGCTTGGGTACTTGTTGGCAACGCAGGCGCCCTGGTTGGCATATCCGATTGCGCTGGTGGGAGTCATTGTGTTTCCCGCTATGTTGTATGCGGTGCTTGCCGCGATCACGATCTTGGCGCTCCGCTACATACCATCGCAACAGGCCAAGGAGACGCTATGGCTGTTGGGTGCGATCGTGCCGACCGTGTTCTGGGTTGCCAGTTTCTCGGGCATCGCGCGAGCGCACGGAGATATATCGACGCTCCAACTACCGCCGCCGCCAAGTTGGTTGCCGAGCACGTGGATCGGCAATGTTGTATCGCAGCTGACGATGGGCCATGTTGGAGCGGCACTACTCTGGTTTGCGCTGTTGCTCTTTGCCACGGTCGTGGTCTGTCCGGCGGCGCTCGCATTCATCTCTCAGAGCTTTGCGCAAGGTTGGAGTGAATCGATCACCGTTATGCGGCGGCCGAGCGTACAGCGCACGAGACGGCTTCTCAGCGCTAAGCCGTGGGTGGCGCTCTTTCGCAAAGACGCGTGGACTCTCGTACGCACGCCGCAGCTTTGGTTTAGCCACATTACCTCGCTGGGCTTCGTCGGATATCTGCTGGTGGGGCACAAAGTGCAAACGCCGCTCTTGCCACTGACGCTGCAGCTGGCGATGGTGCAAATCGGCTTTGTCGCCGTGCTTGCCAGCCTCAATCCAGGCATGACGGCGCTTTCGCTGGAGCACGGCTCGATATGGATACTTCGCGGCATGCCATTTTCAACGACGGACATTCTTCGCAGCAAGTTCTTTATCGCATGGGGTCAAACAGCGATCGTCGTCTGCTTCGGCGCCACGGCGCTGGCTTATGGTTATAACTTCGGGCTAGGCCGCACGCTTGCGCTCGTGTTTTTTGCATTGCTCATATCGGTGGCATCGGTCAGCCTGGGCCTCGCGTTCGATACCACATTCCCGTCATTTACGTGGGATAATCCTAACGCAATTAATCGTGGCGTAAGAATGATCATTCCATTTCTCGGCGGCATCGCCACGTTAATGATCTGCGCGTTAGCGCTTGGCGCGATGCGCGTGCTCGTTCACGGTGTCTATGGTGTCATAGCGGGCTTGGACGTGTCGGCAGCAATCGCGCTTCTCGTTGCCTCGAGTTCACTACGCACGTCGCGTGCCAAGATCGAGGCGCTCGAGGTCTAAGCGCGGCAGGTCTGCGTTGTCATTGCGTGACAAAGCCGACGTCATCATCTCCGGCTTGGCGCGCCGCGTCAAGAACGTGTATGATCGTCGTCCAGCTGACATCTTGATCGGCAACTAAGGATATATGGTCCGAGAAGCCTTGGGCGCGGTGGTAGGCGACTGCATGATTCATCTCTGAATATAGCTTCTCAGGTTCAGTCACTCTGCGGTCGATCCAGATTTGATTCTTCTTTGTGATCTCAACTTCAATGGAGTGTCGCCGGTCGAAGTGCATTCGAGGCGGCCGGGCCTGTAGCGTCTTCTGAAAACCAACAGGCTTATCGCCATCAGTAGGCGAGCCCTGGACACGGTTGACGAACGCAAACTTAGTGAACCCGGCAACATTAGCAGCATCCATCGCGTCCAATACACTTCCGTACCTTACGTCCGGCGCTGCTTTAATAAGAACCGGATCGCCTCTCTCTTTTGTGGATTCCCTAAACTTGTCGAACATTTCAAGCCGCGGGATGTTGTCTCCATCTAGTTCAAAGTTATCCTGTTTTGTGATGGGGTCATGAGTAATGATTACGAGCACATCCGGTCCGCCGTCGATAATGAGCCTTGTGTTGCGAGCCTCGGGCAACACAATAGGTGTTCGACCACCAGAATGGCCGCAGCCTGAGATAAGCACGATCACTGTGACGAAGAGAACGTAATATCTGCCCAAAGGGTTTCGCATAGTCTCTCCTTTTGCGCAGCTCATTCGGTCGTGAACCGAATGACCCCCGTCGAGTAAACAAATGGAGCGCACGAGCAACGTGCGCCCCATTTCAGGCGTGCCGCTCTTTAGAGGGATCGCCAACCTTCCGGTTCGAGCGAGTGTCCTGCGTCGAGCAAGAAGTAGCCGAGCGCGCGAAGCGCACGTGCCACGCGTACGCGACTGGAAACACGCCGCCCGCGCGACCGGTTCGAGCGCGCGACGAGTCGCGCCTGATCCGCATCAGCGCGCAGCTCCCGGAGCCGTTCCGAAGCGACATCGCCTAATGACCACTGGTGCACGTGCATCACCTCGCTTTCTGCAAATCTTGCACCCTGATGTAAACAGCCTATCAGGAATCGTTTGCTGGACGCTATCCGAATAGAGCCTTGAAAAAGAGTCATGAACAAGATGAGGCCCCCGCTTTGCGAGGGCCTCATCTCTGCCGCTTGGCGAACATAAGCGCGGTGCGCATTACGTTGCCGGAGAGACTGTTACCCCGCAAAGACTTTTGGCCGCATTGCGCAGCCCAAGCGTGACGAAGAGAGAAGCCGTCATGCTATACCGCGCTGCATTTGTCATGTATTGCTTCTCCTTTCTATTACGCCCATGAAAGTAAATACACACCACGAGATTACTAGGAACGAATCTTACCATGCCTTGAGCAATCGTGTCAACTCACGTGGGAATACAAGATTGCACTGACCGCACACCGAAATATGAAATATGGCACACGAACCGCCGAGCCCCCAAGAAACTATCAGCGCGACAGCGCAAGCCAAGAAGCTGCAGGCGCGCATCGTAACATCGCAAGGTGAGATTATCTTCACGTTTTTCCCAGACGATGCGCCGCTGACCGTGGCCTCGTTCATAAAGCTCGCGCGCAATCGCTTTTACGATGGGCTCACCTTCCATCGCGTCGAGCCCGGCTTTGTCATCCAGGGCGGGTGTCCGCAAGGGACAGGCACGGGGGGCCCGGGCTACCGGCTCAAAGCGGAATTCAACGACCACCTTCACGACGCCGGCGCAGTCGCAATGGCTCGAGCACAATCTCCGGATTCCGCCGGTTCGCAGTTTTACATTTGCCTCGAGGACGCTCACTTTTTGGATCGTCAGTACACGGTTTTTGGACATGTGACCTCAGGACTCGACGTCGCCCGGCGCATCAAGGTCGGCGACAAAATGCAAGTCATCATCGAGCCGATCAAAGAGCCGATCAAAGCCTAAACGAACCTGGGCCCCGCACTAAGGTTGGGTGACGTGCGGAGAGACGACAAACGGCACAAGCCGGCGCAGGGCTTGCGTGGACGCCGTTAAAAACGCCGTTCATGATTTTAGACCATGATGTGGTCGTGCTCGGAGCGGGCTTGGCCGGCATGCGTGCTGCGCTCGAAGCTGCGCGTCAGGGTGTCAATGTCGCAATCGTTTCTAAAGTTCACCCCGTGCGCAGCCACTCAGGCGCTGCGCAGGGTGGTATAAACGCCGCGCTCGGCGTGGGCGATTCGTGGGAAATCCACGCCTTCGACACAATTAAGGGCAGCGATTATCTGGCCGATCAGGACGCTGTCGAAGTGATGACAAGCGAAGCGCCTCAGGACATCATAGAGCTCGAGCATATGGGCGTCATCTTCTACCGAAATGAAGAAGGGAAGCTCGGTACGCGCGCGTTCGGCGGCGCCTCCAAGGCGAGAACATATTTCGTCGGCGACATCACGGGCCAAGCGCTGCTCTATACGCTGTACGACCAGATTCTCAAGGCAGGCGTCAAGGTTTATGAAGAGTGGTTTTCAACGGCGCTTTATGTTGTAAACGGCACCTGTTGCGGCGTCATGTGCATCGACATGATGACCGGAGAGCTCCACCTGTTGCGGTCAAAAGCAGTCATCATCGCAAGCGGCGGTATGGGCCGCGTGTACGAGCCAAGCACAAATGCGCTCATCTGCACGGGCGACGGCATCGCGCTGGCCTACCGCGCCGGCGCGCCGCTCATGGACATGGAGATGGTTCAATACCATCCGACCACACTCAAAGGATCGGGTTTCCTCATGACCGAGGCTGCCCGCGGCGAAGGCGCTTATCTGCTCAACGCTGACGGCGAGCGCTTCATGAAGCGTTACGCCCCGAAGATGATGGAGCTGGCGTCGCGAGACGTGGTCTCCCGCGCAGAGACCATAGAGATCGCGGAAGGCCGAGGCATCGACGGCAACGTCTTGCTCGATATGCGGCATCTCGGTCGTGACGTTATCATGAGCAAACTGCCGCAGATTCACGAGATCGCGCTCGACTTTTTGGGCGTCGATATGGTCAAGGACCCAGTACCGGTGCGACCGGGCATGCACTACATCATGGGCGGCGTCAAAACCGACGTCCACGGTGCCACGATAATGCCGGGGTTGTACGCGGCCGGGGAGTGCGCGTGCGTCAGCGTCCATGGCGGTAACCGGCTTGGCGCCAATTCTCTCCTTGATACACTCGTCTTTGGACGCCGCTCAGGTGCCGCGTCGTCTGGTTATGCGAAGAAAGTTCCAGCGATCAGCTCGGGAGGGGAGTTCCTCACGGCCGAACAGCGTCGGATCGCAGCATTGATGACCCGGCCGTATACCGGTGAAACGCATGCGCGCCTGCGCCTCGAACTTGGCACGCTCATGGATGCGAAGGTCGGCGTGTATCGCGATGCAACCGGATTGAGCGAAGCGCTGGCCGCCGTGCAAGATCTCAAGCGACGCTACCAATCGGTTGCGGTCGGCGACAAGAGCCGAGTCTACAATCAAGCTCTGACGTTCGTGCTGGAACTTGGGTACATGCTTGACTGCGCGGAAACGACAGTCTACGGGGCGATTACCCGAACGGAAAGTCGCGGCGCGCACTCGCGCACGGATTATCCGCAGCGTGACGACGTCAACTGGCTCAAGCACGTTGTCATCCGCAAGCAAGATGGCGGACCGCCGGCCATCGACTTTGTCCCAGTCACCATCACCAAGTGGCCGCCGCAAGAACGGACGTATTAGCATGAAGTGGACCATTGAAGTCGGACGATACGACCGGTCGCAGCCTCCTCGACCCGATGCGTCACGCGGCTATCCACCGCCGTATGAAGATGCGCCTGCTAAGCGCTATCAGATATTTGAAGTCGAACTCGAGGACCATGCGATGGTGCTCGATGCGCTCATCGCCATCCGCGAGTACCAGGACGAGAGCTTAGTCGTGCGTTGTGCCTGCCGCAGCGCCATCTGTGGTTCGTGCGGCATGTGGATTAATGGCCACGCAAGCCTGGCGTGTACGACGAAGCTGCAGGACGTCGCCGTCAACGGCAAGGTTACGGTGGAATCTCCGCCATCCATGCCGGTTATCCGCGACCTTGTGTGCGACATGACGCCCTTCTGGCAAAAGAATCTCAAAGTCCGGCCCTGGCTTGAAAACAAACAACCGATTCCGCAGGGGCTTGAAGAGTACCGCGTTCCAAACGCGGCCATGGAGGAACTCATCCAAGAGGTGAGCTGCATTTCGTGCGGCTTGTGTCTCATGGATTGCGAATCGTTCGCCATCAATAAGAACTTTACGGGTCCGGCGGCATTGGCGAAGGCGTATCGCTACACTGCCGATCCGCGCGACGCCGTCACGAGCCAACGCCTGGGTGACTACAGCGAGCCGGATGGTCTATGGGAATGTACGCACTGTTACGAATGTGTGTCGCGCTGCCCCAAGGGCGTCGCGCCGCTGGATCAAATCCTCAAGCTGCGGCGCATGGCGGTGGAAGCCGGTTACACGAATAACGCCGGCACGCGTCACGCCCTGGCCTTTGCGGAATCAGTGCGTGACAGCGGGCGGCTCAACGAGCTGACGCTCATGCCGAAGTCCGTTGGGCTCTTCAACATTCCCGCCCAGCTGCGCGCGCTGCCGACAGCCTTCAACATGCTGAGGGCCGGCAAACTGCCGCCCATCATCCACCATAAAATACCGCACGTTGAGCGCATCAAGGCGATTTTCAAAAAAATCGGCGGCATCTTTAAGTAATGTAGCAACGGACCTTTAGGTCCGTTAACGGAGGAGACGAATGAAGGTTGCGTTCTGGCCTGGATGCGTTTCGAAGGGCGCCTGCCCCGAACTCTACGTCTCCATGCAAAAGATTGCCCCAACGATCGGTCTCGAGTTGCTCGAGCTCACAGAAGCACCGTGCACGGGCGCCGGCGTGCTGACGGAGCAGAACCCCGAGCTCGCCTACTCGCTCAACGCACTCACCCTTGCGATGGCAGAGGAGAAGGGTGCGGATCTGATGACCATTTGCAGCACGTGCCAAGGCGTGCTGAGCGGGGCGCAATATCGTCTTGCGAATGACGAGGCGTTGCTCAAGCGAGTCAATGGCGTTATCGGCGACACCGGCTATCAATACCACGGCACGACCAAAGTCAAGCATCTCTTGTGGATGATCGTTGAAGACGTCGGTCTGGACAAATTGCGCCCGCTCATCAAGCGCAAGCTGACCGGGCTCAACGTTGCACCATTTTATGGCTGCTACATCTTGCGGCCGGAAGAGCACCTCGGGCTGCGCGAGAGGCCGGAACGCTCGACCTATCTCGAGAAAATTATCGAGCTGATCGGCGCAACGCCAGTCGAGTATCTCGGGAAAAGCAAGTGTTGCGGCTTCCCCATGCTGACGTTTAACCCAGATACCTCTTTGAAGATGGCCGGCAAGCATCTAGCTGAAGCGAAGTCAAAGGGAGCGGACGTGTTGGTGACGCCTTGCCCTCTGTGCCATCTCAACCTTGATGGGCAGCAACCTGATGCGGAAAAGGCAATCAAGGCGCCCCTTGGTACACCGATTTTCCATCTTCCGCAGCTGCTCGGTCTCGCTTTTGGATTCGAGCCGGCCGAGCTTCGCCTCAATCATCACGTGGTCAACACCAAGCTGGCGCTTGATAAGGTGGAGTTAAAGGTCTAGTTGGCGAAAAGCCCGGTTATTGTGACGGCTGCTGTGGAACCCACGGCGGCCGTTTATCGTTACCTGTACGCAAAGGAGGACACAACTATGTCCTTGGGGCTCTATCGAACATTCGGGCTGCGCGTGGCGCTCATTGCGCTTGCAGCACTCATGATCTTCAATTTCAGCTTTGTGCGGCCGGTCCAAGCTGAGACCGCCGGACAGCGCTCTACACGCAACCTCATTCTGGCAGGCGTCGCTCTTGCTGCTGGAATCATTCTCTACAACAACTATCATCACAAGCAGGTTGCGCACAACACCGTGGTTGGACGCACGTCTGATGGCGGCATCATATATGCTGATGGCCGGATCGTGTATCCAGACGGCACCGTCGTTTACACGAGCAACAACGGCCGGCAGCTTTGCAGGTACGATGGGTACGGAGTCCCGTGCGGCCGATCGGTGCGAGCGTACCGCGTAGCCAGAGGCTATGAGGATGAGGCTCGCCGCTACAATCAAGAAGAAGAAGGGCGCGACAACGGCCATCACTACGGTCACTATAAACACCAAGACGAAAACGACCAGGGTGACGGCGGCGACTAACGTGTGCGCGCCGGCACTGTTGGCCGCCAGGCTGACCTAGCCGGCATTACATGACGGTCAAAGAATATGCGGCCTCGCGCTCCTTGCGAGGTCGCATTGCTATGTTACGGGCTTGTATCGTTCACAAACCTTATCTCGCTATGTAGAACGGGAGTTACCATCTACCTGTGGATAAACCACGGAACCCACCAGACCCCGGACAAAAGGAATAGGCCCAGTAGTATGTAGCCAATATTGGCGTTTATAAAGCGGACAAACTTGCTGTCGTACTCGTCGTTCATGCGCGCTTTTTTCTTCGGCCTTTCGGGGCTGCGGTTTTTGCAGGTTTCGGCACTGGTGGTGTCTCCAAAAACGCCCGAACCGCATCCTCAATCGGGACGGTGATCTTTATCTTCTCGTGCTTGCCCTTGCGCTTTGACAACGATGTGCGCCTTTGTGTCGCGGTAGGTAAGTCTCTTGCCCTCGGCCATTTTAAGAGCCTGTTGGGTTCGGTCACCGTCCTTAATATAGCGGTGGCTATACCGAAAGTCAAACTCGTGAAGATAACGTTGCAAATGTTGAGGACTTATGTGGTGATAGGTTCCAATAATGCCGCGTTTGAGGATTGCGAAATATCCTTCCACCGTGTTCGTGTGCACGTTGCCGCGCACGTATTCGCCTGTTACGTGGTTAACTGTTTCGTGTTTGCGCACATCATACTCGACGCCAAGGTACCCGCGATAGCCGTCCGTGTAAACCGTGCTCTGAGGCTCTATGTGTTCACGGATAGCACTACGCAAGGCGTCACCTGTTAGCCGCTTCATCTGGAATGAGCGGGATTCACCCTCACGCTGGACGAGCGAAACTACAGCCTGCTTGTTGGGTTGCCGTCTGCCTTGAACTCCTTTATGCCGGGGCTCTTTACCGCCGACGTATGTCTCATCTACTTCGACGGTGCCCTTGAGTAGTTTGGTGTACGGCGGTTGCACCATAGCATAGCGGATACGGTGAGCCATGAACCATGCGGAACGATAGGTCACGTCGAGCATCCGATGCAGTTGGTGCGCGGACATTCCTTTCTTTGACGCGCTGAGTAGGTGGAAGGCAAGGAGCCACTTGGAAAGCGGTATATGGCTGTCCTCAAAGATCGTGCCGACAGTCACGGTGAACTGCGAAGCGCAATCGGGGTCCTTGCACTTCCAAAGACCCTTACGTCCTGGCCGCTTAGAGCCAGGACGTGCTTCGAGGCGATAGGCTCCCTTTTGCCCACAATGAGGGCATACGACGCCGTTAGGCCAGCGCAGGCTTTCGAGGTATGCGCGGGCGGCCTCATCGTCGCTAAAGCGTTTAGCTAGTGTGGAAAGATTCACTGGATTCTGTGATGTACCGTTCATATGCTTTCTTACCCGCTTCACCTAGCAAACGCCGCGCAACCAAACCATCCGGTGCCTGCCTTTCGGCAGTAACCAGTGGTATCTCGACCGCTTTTAGCTTCATGTCTATCAATGTGTAATCATCAAATATGACCTGCCAGCCTATTTTGGCGCGTAGTATTTCTTCGAATGGATTAAGGCGATATGTCTTTGCCGCGCTATCGTGTTGTCGCCGAAACGTCCACGCAATCATGTCGGCTGCTTGCAGCGGGGTCACCTTGAGATCATCCTTGAACTCGGGCGGATCGTTGGACATATGGATTGCCTTCAGAATATCCGGGGCCGCGTTGGCAAGGTGGAAATATAACTCGGCGACCTGCTTGAGGTTCACATCCTGTTTGTCAAAAATAAATGTCGCATCATCACGGATGTGCTTCTTAAGGCGGTAATCGTGCAATATTTGGATGATTGTCATGTAAAGCAGAAAGTAGGGGTGCTTATAGTAGACGCATCCGTAGTCAATAAGCTTGTACTGCTCGATTAGAACTTGAGCGCGGGCCCATGTATCCTTGTGCAGAACGCACGATATTGGGAACTCGGCGTGAGCATTGATGACATTGGCGCACTCATTCAGGCAGGCGTGGATTTCTTCGAATGACCGTCCTTTGAATATCCGATCACGCTTAAGAGCCTCACGTACATGAATGTAGTCGAAACCGTACCGTCGGAGAACCTCGGCCCAGGCATCACAGAAAAGCCCGGCCTTGTGAGCCGTAAAAACGTATCCCGACAGGACCATCACTGAGTTATTGGGGTCCTGTTCCTTGCCACTGTCGTCTATGTAGGCGTTTAACATGATGAGAAGATGGCTCTCGCGTTCGACCGACGACATATCGCAGACCAGGGCTTCAACATAGTCTCTCGGACCATCGGGTCGGCCGTTTACCCAAATGTTAGCACAAACGTTCTGGTTTGTCAAAGGCCTAATTCCGCTATGTTATAATCATGCTGCCAGCTGAACGCTCGTTCTCGCTATTGAACGAAACGAGGCCACCGAATGACCGTCGCACCCCCAAAAGCATTGCTTCGACTGTCCGTCAACGGTCAGACGCTTGAGTGCGCCAGCCATCCAAATAAGACACTGCTCGAGGTACTCCGCGAAGACCTCGGGCTCACAGGCACCAAGCACGGCTGCGAAATGGGCCATTGTGGGGCCTGCACCGTCCTCATCGATGACGAGCCAATCCTGAGCTGCCTCGCCCTCGCGGTTGAAGCGCAGGGGCACGAGATTCGCACTGTCGAGGGATTGGCAAAAGACGGGCGCCTGCATCCAATTCAACAAGCGTTTGCGGAATGCGGTGCTGCCCAGTGCGGCTACTGCACGCCGGGCTTTTTGATGACCGGTGCTGCACTCGTCGAGCAAGAGCGCGACCTGACAGAAGCGCGGATCCGCGAAGCGATCTCGGGCAATCTGTGTCGCTGCACAGGCTACTCGAAGATCGTCGAAGCCATCGCGAGCGCAGCGCGAGCAATCGAATGAAGGAAGCGGATCTTCCAACCGTCTCCACCGCGACCAATCCCAATGGCGATGCCCGTCCTCTGACCACTGGGACTAATAGTCCCTCGATCGTTTCCCGAGCGCCGCAAGCGCCGCCGGACAAACCCGAAGGCTTTTCCATCGTCGGCAAGTCGATGCCCAAAGTGGATAGCTTTACGCGCGTCACGGGTCAGGATAAGTTTGCGGACGATATATTTCTCGCCAACATGCTGTACGGAAAAATGTTGCGCAGCACGCATGCGCACGCGCATATAAAAAAGATCGACACGACAAAAGCGCGGTCGATCCCTGGTGTGATAGCCATTGCGACCGGAGCAGACATCCCTGTCCGTTACGGTATTCTGCCCTCGAGCCCGGACGAGACCGTGATGGCCATCGACACAGTGCGCTACGTTGGAGACCCGATCGCATGCGTTGTCGCCGATGATGAGTTAACCGCAGAGGAAGCGCTGGCGCTCATCGAGGTCGACTACGAACCCTTGCCTGCGATCATGTCCATCGACGAAGCGCTGCGCACCGACCTCCCGCAGATCCACCCGAACCCGCGCCGCACAAATAATATTCATAAGGAAGTTCATCTTGAATTTGGGGACGTAGCGCAAGGGTTTGCAAGTGCGGATCGTATCTTTGAGGACGAATACTTCTTTGAGGGAAACACGCACGCGCCGATCGAGCAGCATTCAGTTGTCGCGCAGTACGGTGCTGACAACAAGCTGACGCTGTGGGCGTCCACCCAAACCCCTCATTACTTGCATCGCATTGCCGCAGCCGTGCTCGAGCTGCCCGGCAGCCACGTGCGCGTAATTGCCCCACCTGTGGGCGGCGGCTTCGGCGGCAAGACGGAGCCGTTTGCGCATGAACTGGCAGCGGGCTATCTGGCGATGAAGACCGGCAGGCCCGTCAAGATCACGCTCACGCGGCAAGAAGTCTTTTACGCTCATCGTGGCCGCCATCCGGTCCGTTTCAAGCTCAAAACCGGCGTGAAGCAAGACGGAACAATCACAGCCATCCACTTGCAATCATGGCTCGACGGCGGCGCGTACGGGTCGTACGGCGTAGCCACAACATATTATACCGGCGCGCTTACGACGGTCACCTATAAGGTGCCGGCATACAAGTTTGACGGTTGCCGCGTCTTTACGAACAAACCCCCTTGCGGGCCGAAGCGGGGCCACGGCACGACACAGCCGCGCTTCGCCTTGGAAAACCAGCTTGATAAGATCGCCGACGCACTTGGCTTAGACGCGGCGGAATATCGCAAACGCATTGCCGTCGATCCGAACACCGTCACGGTTAACGGCCTCCGGGTAACGTCATGCGGGCTTCGGCAATGCATTGACGCCGCGGTCGAGCGCACTTTTTACAAGGACAAGAAGGGCAAACTCCAGCGCGGCCGTGGCATCGGCATTGCGGCAAGCTCCTACCTGTGCGGCGCGGGTCTGCCCATCTATTGGAACGCAATGCCGCAATCGGGCGCGATCGTCAAAGTCGATCGTGGCGGCGGCGTCACGATTCTCTCCGGCACGAGCGAGTGTGGCCAAGGTTCCACGCACATGCTTGCGGCAATCACCGCCGAAACGCTTGGCGTCGACGTTACGGACGTCAGCGTGTGCTACGGCGATACGGATCTGACTCCAGTCGACCTCGGGTCGTACTCGAGCCGTGTGACCTTTATGGCCGGCAACGCAGCGCGCGATGCGGCCGGAAAGGCGCGGCACATGATTGCCGAAGCGGTGGCAGAGAAGCTGAATGTCGACGCGAAGCAGCTGGGCTTTGCAAAACGTCGCGTATTTGAACTCGAAAACCCAAACAGCGCCCTGACGTTCATTGAAGCTGCTCAGCTTGCCGAAGCGAAATTCGGCACCATCGCGTGCGTTGGCTCCTATACGCCCCCAAAGCTTGCCGCCGACTATAAAGGTTCAGGAGTCGGACCTTCGCCTGCGTACTCGTACAGCGTTGCCGTTGCAGAAGTCGACGTTGATTTGGAAACCGGCGAGATCAAAGTCGAGAAAATAACGCTTGCACATGACATCGGCCGATGCATCAATGCCGATTCTGTCGAAGGGCAAATTGAAGGCGGCGTTTACATGGGCTTAGGCGAAGCACTCATGGAGGAATGGCCGTTCCGGGCCGGCGAGCACAAGCTACCAAACCTTCTCGACTACAAGACGCCGACGAGCCTCGATACCCCGCCGATTGAAGCCATCATCGTCGAAACCGACGACAAGGAAGGACCGTTCGGCGCTAAGGAGGCGGGTCAAGGCCCGCTTAATCCGGTAATTCCTGCGATCGCCAACGCTGTGGCAGACGCAATTAAAGCGCGTATCCATTCGACACCGATCACTCCCGAGAAAGTTCTCAAAGCCCTTGATGCGGCTTCCGGGAGCACGCTGAGACTGCGCGGTGTCACGCGACCGTCTCGACTACCACCTACAAAGGAGCCGGCACCCGCGAGGTAAGAGCCGATGTTGAAACTCAACCATGCAGTACTCAAAGTAAAGGATCTCGAGCGCTCGGTCGCGTTCTACCGCGACGTGTTCGGATTTAGCGAGGTTGCGCGCGCCGGTAACCAGATGGCGTTTATGCGCGCGCCCGGCTCGGATAACCACCACGATCTCGGCTTTCTCGCGCTTGGACCGCGGGCAACCGAGCCACCCGAGACAGCGGTCGGCTTGTTCCACCTCGCGTGGCAAGTACCCGCGATCGAAGACCTGGCAGCGGCCCGCGAAAAACTCATCGCAATCGGCGCGGTGTCCGGAGAGAGCGACCACGGCGCCACTAAGTCGGTCTATGGCGTCGACCCAGACGGCCATGAGTTCGAGATCATGTGGATGGTGCCACGGGAGCAATGGGGCGCCTATGAGTCGCAAGCGCCGTCGCATGCGTTGGATATCGAGCGAGAGCTGGGACGTTTTGGCAAGCACAAAGTGTAATGCATAGATTGCCGCCATTTCGCTACGAAGCCGCCACAAGCGTCGACGCTGCGATAAGTCTGCTCGTCAAGCACGCCCCGGGCGCGCTCGTCGTTTCTGGAGGCACAGACCTCTACGCGAACATGAAGCAGCGGCTGTTCACGCCGCCTGTGCTCATTGGTTTGCGCCCAATATCAGAGTTGCGCTACATCCGCTTTCATGAACGCGACGGACTTGAGCTCGGCGCGCTCGCTACCTTAACCGATATTGCCGAGCACGAGGTGGTGAAGAAGAAGTACCTGGCCTTGGCCCAAGCGGCTGCGGCGATATCGACCCCGCAATTGCGCAACATGGGAACGATCGGAGGAAATGTTTGCCTCGACACGCGCTGCAATTACTATAATCAGAATCTCGATTGGCGTCAGGCGCTCGGATACTGTATGAAAAAAGACGGCACCGTCTGCCGGGTCGCTCCGAGCAGCCCTAAGTGCGTCGCTGTCAACTCTTCAGATACGGCACCTGTTTTGCAGGCATACGACGCGCGTATTGTGCTTGCGGGTCCACGAGGAGAACGCGAGGTCGCGGTTGCGGACTTTTTTCTCAACGATGGCATTGCGGCATGGGCCAGACAACAGGACGAAATTGTCACAAAGATTCTCGTACCTGCGCCGAGACCCGGAACGCGCAGCGCCTATCGCAAGATGCGCCTGCGCAACTCCTTCGACTTCCCAATCCTTGGAATCGCAGCCGTGCTCGAGACAGATAAGGACGGCACATGCAGCGCTGCTAAGATCGTCCTCAACGCGGTGGCCTCAAAGCCGATGGAAGCTCCTAAAGCGTCTGCCGCATTGGTCGGCACGAACCTGAATGAGAGCGCGCTCGACGCCGCGGCGGAAGAGGCGTATGCGGCAGGCAAACCGCTCGACAACACGAGTGGTTCCATACCATATCGCAAGCGGATGCTGCGCGTGTTTGCTCGCCGCGCTTTGGAAGCGTGCCTTGTGGCAACGGACCTTTAGGTCCGTTCTGTTTCAGATAACGCAAACGCAATGCAAGCGTCGCACAACGAACTAACGATAGCCGCGGGAGACGTTGCCCTCGCCGCCATATGGACAGTCCCTGCAGATGCGGTCGGCACCGTTGTCTTCGCCCACGGTAGCGGCAGCAGCCGCTTCAGCATGCGCAACCAGTTTGTAGCAAGGACACTGCAGCAAGCCCGCTTGGCAACGTTACTCTTAGACCTCCTGACTCCCGAAGAGGAAGAGTATGACCGGCGGACCGACATGCTGCGATTCGATGTCGCCTTTCTCGCGCAGCGGCTCGAGGCGGCTATTGCCTGGTGCGCGACGCGAGACGAAGTGAAGCGCCTGCGAATCGGCTTATTTGGGGCGAGCACCGGCGCGGCAGCAGCTCTGATCGCAGCGGCGCGCCTGCCCGGTGACGTGAACGCAGTCGTGTCGCGGGGAGGCCGAGTTGACATGGCCGCGTCGTTCTTACCGCAAGTCCAAGGGGCCACGCTCCTTATCGTCGGCGGCCACGATCAGCAAGTGCTGGAGCTCAATCTCGCGGCCGCAAAAAGCTTGCGAGCTGAACACGATGTCGTGATCATAGCCGGTGCATCCCACTTGTTTGAAGAACCCGGCGCGCTCGAGCGCGTTGCCGAACTCGCGCGCGACTGGTTTCTCAAATATCTCGTGCCCGCGGGACGGCGTTCAGCAAACTAAGCCGCGGTCGCGCTCACGCGGTGATGAGATCTTTGACGACCTCGCCGCCCTTGATGACGAGCATGACTCGAGTCGGATCATCCAACACCGTCACATCTGTCCGCGGATCCCCTTTTACCGCAATGACGTCGGCGAGCTTGCCAGGACTGAGCGTGCCGACTTTATCGTCGAGATGCATGATGCGCGCGTTGCCCTGGGTTGCGCACTGAATAGCGCGCATGGCGCCGAGAATCTTCGCCTTGAGCACGATCTCGAGACCACGTCGGTTCTGCCTCGGCCCGAGCAAGTCCGAACCCGATCCAATCAACACGCCCGCCGCCTCGGCAATCTGCACGGCACGCGACATACTCTCTTCGCAGCCCTTAATGCGAGCCACGACATATTCGCCTAAGCCCCAGTCTTTCCAATTCGTCGCCATGAGATGGGTGACCGCAAGCGTTGGGTCGAGGGCTGCGCCCGCTCGAGCCATCGCCTGCGCGGTTGCTTCATCTAGCATGGTCCCGTGCTCAAAGCATTCAAGGCCGGCTTCCAGACCGTTGCGGATCGAGCGTACGTTGTGCGCATGACCGGAAACATATGTGTCGCGCGCCTTTGCCTCGAAGACAGCGGCCTTGAGTTCTTCAACCGTCAGCTGAGTGTCTTCGAGCCGATCAGTGGTTGACACCACGCCGCCGCTGATGAAAACCTTCAGCTGCGTGGCGCCCCGCCGAAAGTTCACTCGCGCTTGGCGGCGCACTTCATCGGCGCCATCGCAAATAGCGATGAGCTGCATGAGGCCGGGAATTGCGAGCGTGCGATCCTGGAAGCAGAAAGGCCCACTGATGTGACCGTGTCCGCCGGTTTGGACAATGGCCGGGCCTGAGGGGTACACGCGCGGTCCGCGCACCGCGCCGGAGGCGATTGCGCGAACAATGCCTCCATCGACGCCGCACATGTCGCGTACGGTCGTGAATCCAGCGTCCAGGCACAGGTTGCAGTTTTCGAAAGCTCGTGCTGCAATCTCCGCTGGCGAAACAAGCCCGGGGTCGCCTTCCGCCGCGAAATCGTAGACCAATCCTAAATGCGCGTGCGCGTCGATTAGACCCGGGAGCATCGTCAGTCCGCTGAGATCGTACACCTGCGCGTCTTCCCGGCGATGTGTTGGCTGCGCCGTGATGTCCGCAATGGTATCGCCCTCGATAACGATGCTCGATTTCGTTTTCGGCTCACCCCCGGTTCCGTCGATGAGCGTTGCATCGCGCAGTATAAGCGTCATCGCCCATCCTCAACGATAGCGTCAGCTTCGATTTCAACGAGCATCTCTGGTCGCACGAGTCCCTTGACCTCGATAACGGTCGAGGCCGGCCGTATTTCGCCGAACACCTCGCCGTGTGCCCGACCGATGGCTTCCCATTGTCTGATATCCGTCACGAACATCCGGGTGCGCACGATGTCGCTGAGCCGAGCCCCCGCTTGTGCGAGCGCCTTCTCGATGATCTCGAGCGCTCGGAGCGTTTGCGCGCGGGCGTCGCCGACAACAGAGCCATGTTCGTCGATGCCTGTTGTGCCAGCAACATAGACGTGCGGCCCGACGCGCACTGCGCGCGAGTAGCCGACAACAGACTCCCATGGTGCGTTAGAAGAGATGAGAACACGATCCATCGCCGCACCTCCGTAGAGCGCGCTTTCGATGGAGCCGCGTTAATTCATTCGCGCGCCGCGACGGGAAGCATCAGCGGCTTTCGTGGCGGTTGCGAGAAGTCGAAATCGCTGCTCAGATCGCCAAGAATCGAGACCTTTTCGCGTACGTCCGGTCTCGGATCAGGACGTCCATCCGTCCGCGGATCAATGCGCGCCCCGCCGAGGAAATCGTCTTCGATGAACTTTACGTACGCATCAAAACTGAGCGTCTGGTGATCGATATAGCCCGTTTTCGCGTACGCGCTGATAACGAGCCCTGGAACTCGCAGACCGTAGCCATTTTGGTCGACCGTTGGCGGCGTGACATGATCGTAGAAACCGCCCCAATCATCCCAGGAAAGAAAAATCGCAGTACTATCCCAATCCGGTCCTTTCATGACGGCGTTGATGAGTCCAGTGACATATGACTGGCCCACGCTAACGAGTGCCGTTGGGTGCTCGCTGTGAATGCTGTCGGGGCAAATCCACGAGACGGCGGGCAGGATGCCGCGCTGCGCAGCGTCATAGAACCGCCCGATGTCCTGAATGTTTTGCAGCTCGCCGTCCTGCTTCACCGTATCGAAATAAGGGAGCGGGTTCCAAATGCCTGGAGTGCGCGCGCCCAAGCGGCCTTGTCGACCCGTCATCGAACCGTCCTGAGTGTCCGGCTCGAGGCCTGCAAAAACGTAATACGCCCAACTGACGTGGTGTTGGTGTAGCAGATAGGTGAGATCTGTCCACGCGTAGTCGGGTGAGGCGCCGGCAGCGCCGGACATTGCAAAACGACGGCCAAGGCGCGCTGGCCGGTCAGGACTTTGGACTTCATTGGTGCAGCTCATCGGGTCCCCAGGCCGAGAACACTTGGCGGACCACTCGGAAACCATGAACAGGTGCTCGGGCAAACTCCACGACGCGTTCGGCTCAAACATGCGGTCTTGCAAAACAAAGTTGTGAGCGTAGGACCAGTAGTTGGGGATTTCACGCTGATCGTGATAGCCCATCACGTCAGGATGCGCATGCCCGGCGCAGCGCGGATCATTGCTGTACTGTCCGCAGCCCCTGCCGCCACGCTCGGCCTCCGCGATAAACCCGTCCATTGCGCCGCCGTTGACGTCTGCACGAGCGCTCTTGAGCCCGTGCGGTCCGCCGTGGTTGAGATCGTTTGTGTCATGATACGGCCGTTGACAGCCGCCGTTGTTCGGATCAGGTACGCACACGGTTGGGGTGCCGCTCCGCATAGCGATCCCGTCTGCCCCGGGATAGGTCCCGAAGTAGCTGTCAAACGAGCGGTTTTCTTGCATGATGATGATGATGTGCTTGATTTTGTGGATACCATCCACCGGGCTGACAGCCGCTGTGTGGCTCTGCGCGCCTGTGCTCGCGTTGAGGCTGAGCGCGCACACTAAGGCAAACAGCCCGGCTGCTGCCGCGTGTCGATATAAACGATGTGTCATTGTCGCTCCATTATAGCCCGGTTTGCAAAGACGTTGCTGAAAGGAGAGTTAGAAACGCTTTTTGCGCGAGGCGCGTCACAGGTGCCTAGCGTTGCCGCGTTGCGATCTTCATGAGCAGTTCATCGTCGGGCAGCGCGGCAAAGTCAGGTTCGAGCTTCGGCCGCAGCGCGCCGGCGATCTTTGCGGCGGCATCACGCGCCGAGCTTGGATCGAAACCGGTCTTCCGCGCCACGTACTTGTCAACCAGTGCAAGCTCATCTGGCGTCAAGTTGGAAATCAGGCGGTTATCGGCAGAACGTGCCTCGCCTGCGCCTGGGCGCAGCCAGTCCTTCGGATCGCGAACTTCAAATCCGCGGTCCCGCACGACGATGGTGCCGGCTGCATAATCGCCGAGACGTTTGTTCTCCGGTGACAACAGCATGCTAATGACGGAGAGCGCGTAAAAGCCGGCAATCATTTCGATGACCCGCACCAAATTGCGAATGATCGAGCCGACGAGCTCGACGGGATAACCGCCGTCGCGTACGACGCGGATGCCGAGCAAGCGTTTACCGGGAGTCTGTCCGTTCCAAAGTTTTTCAAAAATAATGAAATATCCATAGAAGATCAGGAATAGGAGCAGAATGCCAACTGCCGAGACGGTCGACGTCATCGCCTTTTCGCCAATATGCAAGGACTTCGCGAGCGTCGCAGCTGAGCGGGCACCTTCGGCCGCAGCGATGGAGAACAAGATTAAGACAACGATCTGAATGATCAGGTCAACGAGCAGCGCGAGGAACCGGCTGCCCAGCCCAGCGAGCTCGTAATAGAATGCAATCGCTTCGGGCGTCCGGACGCTGACCGATCGCTCCAAGATGGGCCTTTCTCAAACAGATTCGCTGTTATGTTTTCTCTTTATATAATCGTCACCCGCACGGTATAATGGAGCGTCTGTTTGCTGTTTGCTCCCAGTTTGATGTTCCAGATGGCCGTGTCGGCGGCCGCCTTCACGTGCTGGTAGTTTTCCGAAATGATCTCCCAGTTGATGCCCGGCAGCTCTTCGACAACCTTCACCGCCTGAGCTTGATCTTTGGCGTTGTGCATCTCGATCTCGTAGGAAGACTCATAGATGTACTCGGCGCCCTGACGGTACAGCCGGTACGAGGTTTGCTTCTTGTTTGCCGTGACGTCGAATGACTCACCCAGGTGCAAGCGAACCTGCTCGTGGCGCGGCGTGTGGTCGATCGAGTCCTCACCGACGAACTGGGCGTTGCCGCCTGAGTCCTTCTTATAGATGCGAACCGTGCCTTTAGGGAGCGGTATGCCTAAGCCACCGCCCTCGTTTTGGAACTGGATGTAGACCCCAAACTTCAACCGCTGGCCGAGATCGCCATATTGTCCGGTGTAGTAGTAGGGAGCTCCGCGCAGTTCGAGTGTTTTGGTGACCGGTATCGACGTGGCAGAGAGCAAGGCGACTTGTTTGGTTTGTTTGTCGGCAATCGTGGTTGGGCGGCCAAGCGTGTAGAGGTGATACTCAAGGAGTTGCTCCTGCCGAACCTGATACAGATCGGCGGTAACGGCTCGGCCCAGAGTTTTTGCTTGCGAAAACGCCTCTTGTACTTGATTCACATCTCCGGCAACCAGCTGCATCTTGGCGTTGCTGTACGTCGTGCCGCTGTCATTCGAGAGTGTGATGAGACCGTTGAGGTCGAGACGGGTGTCATCGGCGCTGAGCGCACCGACGTAGTCCGCCTTCCACGATAGGCCGCCAGTCAAATAACTCAACTCGACATCCTGTGGCGCCGCATTCGTGCTGTTGAGGTCGATGACCAGGGTTGGGCGGTCGCGTAAATTGCTCGGCAACGATGGGAATGACAAGCGCCCGTCGAGTCCCGTTTCGATGCGGTTTGCGTACTGAAGCACGAGACCATCGTTCGTGCTCAACACGCGAGCCTGTTCACTGGTTTCCTTGCCTGTCGCGGCATTTGTATGGATAACGGTGACGTATTTACCGACGTATTTGTCCAGCAACTTTTGCGGCGTCAGTAAGTCGTAATTAAAGTTTTGCTCGATGACGGACAGAGCGCCGGGTGACGAGACGCTGCGCAACAATGCGGTCGCAGCGTTTATCTGACCGCTGACGTCGCGGAACGCAACGCTGTTAAGCCCCGTCCGAAACGTTACGCGCCGCTCGTCTCGAACGAGAGCAAGGCTCTGATTGTAAATGGTGACGGCGACTGATTGCTGATCCGAAAGTGTGCTTAACCGCTCTTGGCCCCCCAATGCGGGTGCGATGCCTAGCGTAATAGCGACCGCAAGGGCGACAACGACTAAGCCGCGGAAAGACCGTTGGCCTGCAACGCTCGTACTCATATGCGTCTCCATTCTTGCGGGCACGTCTCGTGACGACCCGTCGTGTCTCTCTATACGAGCGGCGCGACCGCAGCGATCATGAACGACCTAAAGGTCCGTTGCTACGGGGCCGGCTTACAAGGCAGCTGTTGCATATGATGAGAATGTGGCTGCGTGCGACAGGCAATTTTCGTTGAGAAACGGCAGAGCGGTTGGCAACGGCTCGAGGAGCTTCTCAACACGGTAGAGCGCAGCAGCTTGCGCAGGTTGCATCCGGAAGAAGTTGCGGAGCTCGGAACCCTCTACCGCTGGGTCACTTCCGATCTTGCGTTCGCGACCGGCCGAAATTACGAAGCATCCCTGCGCGCCTATCTCAACCGTCTTACCGCACGCGCACATGCAGTCGTGTATGGCGCTTCGTCCGAAGGCGGATTGCAGCGCGTGGTGCGGTTCTACGCGGCGACGTTTCCTCGAGAGGTATGGAACTCGCGCTGGCCGATTCTGTTGGGTATCGCCTTCTTTCTCGGTTCCGCTGCGCTTGCATACTACCTCATCCACGTGCAACCGCTCAACGCTTACGTCCTATTACCGGCAGCATTGATCAAGCCCATCCACCAAGGGCTGCATGCTTCAAATTTCGAGACAAACGAAGCGATCGCGGGCGCGCCGACAATGTCAGCGTATATCATGACGAACAATATACGCCTCGCCTTTCTCGCGTTTGCGGGAGGGCTAACGCTCGGCATCCTGACCGTATATCTGCTTATTTTTAACGGACTCACGCTGGGCGGAATGGCAGCGATGTACAATGATGCCGGGTTTGGAAGAGATTTTTGGGCGACGATCGCCCCGCATGGTTTCATCGAACTGACCGCCGTACAGATTGCTGCCGGGGCCGGCCTCCTGCTCGCCGCAGGCATTCTTGCCCCTGGACGAATTCGCCGCCGCGAGGCGCTGCGACGGAACGGGCGGCGTGCCGCGATCCTTATTGTGGGTGTGGCGACGATGCTTGTGATAGCGGCTATGATTGAGGGGTTCTTCTCACCGCAGAAATTTCCAGAGACGACGAGGCTCATGTTCGGCGGCATGACCGCCGTCGCCATGCTGCTTTACTTCGTGATACCCAACGTCGGGCGTCTTAGAGCAAGCTCTTCGCTTTGATCTCAAAATAGGCGTTAATCAACGATACGGTGAGATCTTTTGCGGGCACGTCAATAACGATGATTCCGCGTTGCGCAAGGATTGCCGCTGCCTTCTGACGTTCCATCTGCAACGTCGCTGCCACGCTTGACGCATACGCCTGATCTGGAGTCGTAGGGTCGGTCGTCAAGGCGCGCTGTACTGCTTCGTCGTTCATCAGCACGCAGACCGCGAGGTGGCGTGGCGTCAACAATGCGAGGTTGCTGAGCGTCGCAGCCGAGGCAACCGGATCGAACATATCGGTGAAGAAAATAACGAGGCTGCGCTTGGGCTGACGCCGGCGCAGATACGTAAACGCCCGTCCATAGTCGGCCTCTTCGAAGCGCGGCTCCAAGTCGTAGACACGTTGCGTCATTCCGGCAGTGTGTGCGGCACCGGAGCGGGGCGGAATGTGCTCCAAGATGTCACCTGCGAATGCGATGAGCCCGACCTTGTCATCAACCAGGGCGGCGATGTACGCCACGGAGAGTGCAGCCGTGATCGCGTAGTCGAATTTCCGCTGATCGCCCAAGCGCGGAGTCATAAGGCGCCCGGCATCGAGCGCGAGCATAACCGTCTGACTACGCTCGACATCGTATTGTTCGACCATGAGCTTTGCGCGGCGCGCGGTCGCCTTCCAATTGATCGATCGAAACTCGTCGTCCGGTGTCCACTCGCGCAGAGTGTCGAACTCGCCGCCCCCGCCGTGACGGCGCAACTTACGAAAGCCCGCCTCGATGAGCCGCCCGCGACGCGCCAGCTCGCCATAACGCTCCACGGCGGAGAGATCGGGGTAGACTCGGATTTCGGTATCGCCGCCCAACCGCCAGCGCCGGGCGATGAAGCCGATCGGATTTTGCACTGTCACGTAGACGGTCCCAAGGCGTGCCGGTCCGCGCAGGCGCGGCATGACGGGCAGCTCGGCGATCTTACGCCTGAGTGGACCCACAATGCCGCGGACAGGGGTTTCGGGAACATCGAGCATCTCGATCGGTGTATCGACGATTTCGTACGTCAGACTGGTGCCGCTTTTGTTGGTCACGGCATACCGCAGTGATGCCCGCGACCGAAGCGCGAGGTGTTGGACCGGTTCGCGGGTGACCTCGAGCGCGCGACGCGATGGACCAAGCGCTAGATCAGTTGCCAACAACCCGGCAACCAACGTGGCAGCGAAGATCGCGAACTGGAGCGCTACGTGGACGAAAGTTCCGGCTGCCACCAGGGCCGCGATTGCGACGAGTGCCCAAAAAAAACGCACGGTTATCCACGGAAATGCGGGCGACAATGCTGTCAGACGGCCGCGAAACATATTTTAGACAGACTCTGTTGCCGGAGTTTGTTCAGCGTCCTTTGGTACTGTGACAGATTCCAGAATTCGCCGCAATACCGTATCGGCGGTGATCCCCTCAACCTCAGCTTCAGCACGCACGATCAGGCGGTGCGCGAGCACAAGCGGGGCGGACGATTTCACGTCGTCGGGCGTCGCGAAATCTCGCCCATCAATGGAGGCGCTGGCTTGCGCCGCAACAACCAAATGCAAGCCAGCCCGCGGGCTCGCTCCCAAACTGAGCTCGCCTGCCGATCGGGTTCGCGAAACGATCTCGTAGACGTACTTGCGCAAGGCGGGCGATACATGGACGGCGCGAACGTCGCGGCGTGCCGCTGCAATCTCGTCAGCAGAGGCGACGGTTGTCATCCCCATCCGCTCGAGATATCGTGAATCGAATCCGGCCGCACCGCGGGCCAGAAGGTCAAGCTCCTGATCGGCTGATGGGTATTGTGTGTTCGACTTCACCATGAAGCGGTCGATCTGAGCTTCCGGCAAGGGATATGTACCCTCGTACTCGATCGGATTCTGCGTGGCGCACACCATGAAGAGCGGCGGCAACGGGAATGACACGCCGTCGATCGTCACCTGGCGCTCCTCCATGCCCTCGAGCAGGGCTGCCTGCGTCTTTGGAGGCGTCCGGTTAATTTCGTCTGCGAGCAATAGGTTCGTGAAGATGGGTCCGCGGCGCGTCGTGAACTCGCCACTTTGAGGATTAAAAACAGTGGTGCCGATGACGTCAGACGGCATGAGGTCGGGCGTGAACTGGATGCGGCGGAAGTCTGCGCCGAGCAGCAATGCAAGTGCGCGAACGAGCAAGGTCTTCGCCGTGCCCGGCACGCCTTCGATCAATGCATGCCCTTCGCCGAACAGCGCAAGCTGCAGCGCGAATATCGAGTCGTCTTGCCCGACGACAACTTTATGCAGACCGTCTCGTAGCCGCGCGGCGAGGTTGGATGTGGAGGCCATCGAAGGTCAGTTCCTTTCGTAGGTCGCGAGAGAGGCGCGCCGCTTGGACGAGTTCAGCGGCTGAAGGCTCTTGAAAGCCAGATAAGCGCTCGAGCGTTAGCAGATCGTGGGCTCGGCGGTCACCGGCTTCGCTCCCGCGTAAGCGTGTGGCAATCAGGGATGCGGGCGAAGACTCAGGCATACCGACCGATCGAGCTGCGATGCGCAGCGCTATCTGCGCAAGATCAGCAACGGCCTTGCGACGAGCGCGGCCGCGATCAAGCAGCGAGGCCATGGACACGAGGTACTCTCCCGACGTCCGCTCGTTGTTCTCCAAAACTTGCGCCGCCGGTCCGAAGCGCCACACGGCACCAACAAGCAAGAGCAGCAGCGCTCCGGCCGCGATTGAAAGCGCAAGCTGAAGCGTCCAGGGCATGATCGTCCACCAGTTATCACCAGATTGATAACCGTGCGACCACTCTTCGAATGCCACGGTATCGCCGGGCTGTAGTCCTTGTGCGGCGATGTTGTAGGCAAGTCGTGCGTTGTCGGCTTTATTCAAACGGCTATTCTCAAAGAGCGACTCATCGGTTACCACGACCACGGTGCCCTTACCGAGATTGTACCAACCCACGACCGTTCCGCCTTGGTCAGCGATGAGCGGCGTAAGGCCTGGATTGGCGCCGAAGGGCATTCGCAACCGACTCGTTCCTGACAGGGCTCGCACGCCATCAGTGAATAGCGCTGTGCCGATCGGAATGGCGGCGTCTTTTTCCGGGCCGCTTCTGTTGACGCTCGGGAGGTGGAGACTCGGCGCAACGTCAGCATTCAAGAGTTTGCGTGCAGCCAGCGAGACGTCGGTACCGGGAGCGCTGACCCCTGTGGCCTGGTCCGTGAGCCACACGAGGCGGCCGCCGTTTGCGACCCACTTGCGCAGCATGTCGAAATCATTTTGTGTATAGACACCTCCCTGTTGCCCCACAGCGGAACGCAACGCGGCGTCGAACGCGTTGTTGGCGATGACGAGCGTGGAGACTGAATCGTTGAGGTACCCGGGCCGGCGCTGATACTGTGTCACGCGCACGCCTTCGCGTTTGAGCAGATCGTACCACGCGTGATAACCGCCGCGCTGAAAATCATAACTGGAAAACGTGTCAAATGTTTCAACGACGGCCGCTTGCCTTCGGTAGTCATACAACGCAAGCAGAACGAATATGGTGACTACCGCCAGTGCGATCAGTATCTCTGTGCTTCGCAACGATCGCATAGACGTCACGAAACCAAGAGCGCGCCAAGCGAGCGGTATGCGATATCGGCGGTTGTGAAATCATCTTTTGAGACCGGCCGCTCCGCAAAGGCCGCCAGCACGAAGGCGCGCGCAATATCGTCAAAGTAGGGACTAGCGCTCGAAAGCATTCGCCGCACGGCACGCCGATATTCACCAGGTGTGAGGGAGCCGTCGTATGCGAGCTTTCCGGCGCGGTCGAAACTCGCGAGACTTGCTTGGAACAGAAGCGACACAGCTCGCGCGTAATGCCCTTCGTTTGCCGCCGCAATGCCGAGCTGATAGAGAATGTCCGGCTCTATGCGTTCCTGGAGAGGCGTCCCTGCGTCTGTCAATGCCGGCCGCCTTCTGCGAATGACAGCTGACACGAGCAGAAAAACGAGGTACGCGGCAAATCCGGCAAGCAGCGCAATAAAAAGAGCCGAGACAATTGTTCCGATTATTGGCACAGAAGCAGTCGCCCCGAAGACGCGAGAAAAAATTTCATTAACGCGGTCGCCAACCCAGCGCCAGACCCTCTCCACGAGGGATTCATGTGGCGCCGGCGCAGGCCCCGCGCCTCCCGTTTGATAAGCGCGTTGCGCCAAAATTGCGGCAGCCTCGTGCTTCGGGTCATACGCAGGCTCAAAGCCGACGCCAGGCTGCGCGGCGCGCCTGAGGGAGGCGGCAAGCTCCTTGAGGTGACCGGCTTGAGCCTTTCCAGATTTCTCTTTTCGAATATGTTCGAGTTGCGAGTGCAACCACTGGTTGAGCGATGGTCGACCGGCAAAGTTCCCGATTTCATCGGACGCCGACAAACGCAGGTCGGGAACGACGGTCTTATTGTGTGCGGCAAGCGACGCTGCTGCAGCGCTGTCCAGCTGGTCTGCCGCGCGGAGCAATGAGCTGTCAGCGCCATGAGAGGAGCCAGCATCCAATGCGGATGCGGTTGCACGGAGCAAAAGAAGAACAAGCGCTCCCAGGAGCGTGACGGCGACCATGCGTGTTGTCATGTTGTGCCGGGTGTCGTCGGCGCCGGGTGCGCGAAGCGATCGACGAGCATTTGCAGGTCGTATCCCTCTCGCCGGATGCGAATGTCGTAATAAAAAACAGCAGCCGCGACCGCGGCGAAGGGTCCGAAGAACAATGACGCCAGGCTCGCAAAGGTGAGGTACAGCGCGGGCGATTTCAATTCAAACGCCAATATCGCGCCGGTGAGTCCCAGAACTGTCGTTACGCCAATATTGATCCCCATGAGCGCGAGCGCAAGAACGAAACCGCGCCAAAATTGTGTCCTACTGAAAATTCTCGGGAATGCTCTACCAAAAGCCGCGATCGGGTCCACGTCCTCTATGACGACCGAAATGAATGACACCGCGCCCGTTAGGTAGAGCATAATGAAAAGGGTAATCGCGGCGAGCGCAACGGCAACGATGATGACGGCAAAAAAGATGGCGAACACCGCGCTGTATTTGCTTAAGGCCACCGCACTTGGGATGATAATGGCGGCTATAATCGCAAGACCGAAGATAATAACAAGCGCCATAACAAAGAGTGCGATCGCCCACAGGACGATCAAGATCACGATCCACAGCCAGCGCCTCAATGCGTGCGCGTAACTGTCTTTGAAAGAGATCGGAAGGCCCAGGTAGGCCTTTGATACCGCGGCTATCACCGCGCCGTAGGCAAACGGAAATCCGACAAATAGCAAGGCGTACTGAAATGCAATTGCGACGTCAGACGGCTGGTACGACGACAATTTTGCGAGGTCCGGCGTTGAGTGCGGCGAGTCTCTCATTTGCTGGAACAATCCAATGTAGGCGCCGATCAAATCGCGGGTTGAGAAGTACGAAAATATCACGCTTGGCACGATGACGATACCGACGATTGCCGTAAAGAGAGCGACGTGTTTGAAGTAGAGGTGGAACGCGCGGTCGAGCACCTCACCAATTGAAAGCGGACGCAGGTTCAAAGTACCTTGAGCGCTGCCTGGTATGGATGGTGTTGACAACGAGTCGTCTGGCCCCACCGTAAATGCCGATCGTGACGGAGAGATTTCTCCGTCGTCTTTCTGGGGGGCCACAGAGCCCTCCTGGAAGAAGGGCCGGGCGTGGCGCACGAACTGAAACCGTTCGACTGCGGCGATGAGGCCGCCGTGATCGTAACGCGTGGTTCGCTTGTCGAGAGCCAACATTACGTCTGTTATGCCGTCGTCGATGTTAATGGACGCGCGATGGCATCACGCGGTGACATCGACCGGCTCGTCTACATGCGTTCGAGCGCGAAGCCGCTCATTGCGACGGCTGTAGTGGCGAGCGGCGCTGCGGATCGATTCGCCTTTACCGAAGAGGAGATTGCAATTACCGCTGCATCGCACAGCGGCGAGCCAAAACACGTGGCAACCGCGCAACGTATATTGCAGAAGATCGGTCTCGATGAAGGCGCGCTGCGGTGTGGCGCGCACGCGCCCACGCACGGACCGAGCGCCGACGCTTTATGCCTTGCAGGTCAATTGCCGCGCGCGATTCACAACAACTGCTCTGGAAAGCACGCCGGAATTCTGGCCCTTGCGGTGCATCGCGGCGTCAGCCCGGAAGGCTACCTCGAAGCCGGCCACCCGGCAGAGGTAGAGATCCTCAATGTCTGCGCGCAGCTGCTCGACACGCCCCTCAATCGCATGGCGATCGCAGTCGATGGCTGCGGCATCCCCGTTATTGCGGTGCCGCTGCGCACTGCCGCTCATTTCTTTGCCCGGCTTTCGGATCCGGAGCGTTTCCCCAGTCAGTTGGTGCCGGCACTGCAGCGAGTCACACACGCAATGATTGACCATCCGGATTATGTTGCGGGGACGAATCGACTTGACACAGATCTGATGATTGCAGCACGCCCAGACGTACTTGCCAAGGGGGGTGCGGAAGGGTATCACGCGACCGCGGCACTGAAAAAGGGGTTAGGGATGACGGTCAAGGTGGCGGACGGCAACTATCGCGCGGTCGCACCATTCGTTGTGGAACGCCTGCGCGTCCTCAACGTGCTCAATGCGCGCCAACTGTCGGCGCTCGAGCAGTACAAGACGCCGAAGGTACGCAATCATGCCGGGGCAGTCGTCGGCGAGATACGCACTGTCACGGGCAGCTAATTGTTGCTGTAGACGAGTTCTCCGCCGATGAACACGTTCGTAATCTGATGGCGCATGTTCCACACGACAAAATCTGCCCGCAATCCCTGGGTGAGCGTGCCGATCTCATCTTCTAATCCCACGGCTCGCGCTGGCGCCCACGTGGCGCACGTGATCGCTTCAGCAAGCGAGATGCCGGTGACCGACATGAGGTTGCGAAGCGCCTGATCGAGCGCGAGGCGACTGCCGGCGATCACGCCATCCTTGGTTCTCGCAACGCCGCCCTCTTCGACCAGCCCGTTGACGAGCGGCATGGCGTCGGTCGTCAATACCAAATTGACACCTTTGAGCCGGTAAAGGAGTGCAAGGTGTTCGACTGCGACGTGGACGCCGTCCGCGATCACCTCGCAAAACGCTGTCGGGTCGAGCAGATAGGCAGTCAAGATGGACGACGCACGGTGGTGGAGAGACGGCATGGCGTTGAAGGTGTGCGTCAGGATCTGATAACCCGCCTCGATCGCTGAGTTGCCGATTGCATAGGTCGCGGCTGTGTGGCCGGCAGCGAGCGTTACGCCGTGACGATGCAGCTCGGCAGCGGCCCGCGGAGCATCTTCGATTTCGGGCGCCATGGTAATCCGCAGCCTTCCCGCCGTCCAAGTTTCCAGCAACGCTTCGATACGCGCCGGCGTGGGTGTGAGCAAGAATTCCTTTGGATGAGCGCGGCGGAATTCAGGGTTGAGGAATGGGCCCTCAAGGTGTACGCCGATCGTGCGCGCCCCAGTCGCCGGTTTATTAACGCATTTGGAGAGCGTGCCGGCAGCGTGCAGCATCTGCGCCCACTCGCCGGTCATAATCGATGGCAGAAACGATGTCACCCCATGCGTGGGTGCATCGGACTGCATGGCGGCCAGTGCCTCCAACGGCTCACGATTAAACCACAATTTGCCGGTACCGTTGACGTGCAAATCGATGAGACCGGGCGTGATGATGCTGCCGGGAGGCAGCGTGTGGTCGACGCGAGAGGCTCGATCTTCGATGCCGGCTATGAGGCCGTCTTCAACGCTCAAACAGCCGGATTGGGCGGTTCCGTCACCCACCGCCAGGACGGCAGGACCAAAAGTGCGATGGCCCACTCTACTGTTAGCTCCGGATCAGCGCAAGGAGCTCGTCGCGTTTTTTTTCCAGCAACGTTGCGTCGTCAGCTTCGACGTTCAGGCGCAGCAACGGTTCTGTGTTTGAAGGGCGGATGTTGCACCACCAGTTCTCGTACTGAATCGTGACGCCGTCAAGATAGTCAATCTCGCGTGCATCGGCATAGCGCTGCGCCAGCTCCTTGAGCTTGGCTGGCGCATCGGCAACCCGGCTGTTGATTTCGCCCGAGCGAAATCGCCGGACAAGGGGCCGCAACAGTTCGCTGACGCGCTTGCCTTCTTGCGAGATGAGCTCGAGCACGACGAGAAGCGCAATGAGCCCAGAGTCGGCGTAGTAGTGATCGCGGAAATAGAAGTGTCCAGAATGCTCGCCGCCAAAAATTGCGTTGCGTTCGCGCATGACCTTCTTGATAATCGAGTGGCCGACGCGCGTTCGCACGCCGTTGCCGCCTGCTGAAGCGATCAGCTCCGGAACGCCGCGCGAGCAGATGAGATTATAGAGAATCGTCGATCCGGGATGCTTTCGCAACAACATCTTTGCGACCAGCGCCGTCACCATGTCGCCGCCGACGAGCTCGCCCCGTTCATCGGTGATAAAGACGCGATCGGCGTCGCCATCGAACGCAGCGCCAAGATCCGCCTTGTGTTTGCGGACTGCGCTCTGGAGGTCAGCCATGTTTTCGGGTTCGATGGGACTGGCAGGATGATTTGGGAACGTGCCGTCGAGCTCGAAATACAGCGGAATCACTTCGAGCGGCAGGCGTTGAAAAACCGCCGGCACAATGAGACCGCCCATCCCGTTGCCCGTGTCCACAACGATGCGCAACGGCTTCATGTTGCGCACCTCGATAAACGACAGACAGTGGTCGGCAAAATCGGACACCACGTCGCGCTGCGTCACGCGCCCGGCCGTCTTCACGGAAGAAAACACGCCACGCGCCACAAGGTCGCGGATCGCGAACACGCCCGTGTCTGCAGATAGCGCGATTGCTTCCTCGCGGCAGAGTTTGAAGCCGTTGTATTCTTTGGGGTTATGTGATGCCGTGATCATCGCGCCAGCGGTATAGCCGAACTTGCCAACGGCGAAGTACAGCTCGTCTGTCGAGGTGAGGCCGAGGTCGATCACGTCCGCGCCTTGCAAGGTGACGCCTTGCGCGAATGCATCAAACAGTGGCTGCGAGGACACGCGCATGTCGCGGCCGACCGCGACAGACTTCACCCCCAGAAACTCGACGAATGCTCGCCCGATACGCTGCGCCGTCGGCTCGTCGAGATCATCCGGATAAATGCCACGGATATCGTACGTCTTGAAAATATCGAGATTGATGCTTGCGCGCATGAGCCGTTAATGCGGGGAATGCATCGACGCGTAACGCTGCAGCCATATGATGGTTGCAATGACCGCCCCGAGCATAACGAGAAGGCGCCACAGTTGCGGAGGCTGCGGCGCTTGTTGCCACTTTCCAAAGGCCATTGGGCGGGGGTTCGTTTCTTGTAGCGGGCGACCTTGCGGTCGAGCGGAGCTCGACCGCTACAAGGGCCTAGCCGGCGATATTACCAGGCCGACGATCACAGGTCGTGGTAGAGGTAAAACTCGTAGGGGACTGGGCGCAATTTGACTTCGTGCAGCTCCTTTGTGCGCTTGTAGCCTATCCACGTGTCGATGAGGTCCGCAGAAAATACCCCGCCTTGCAGCAAGTAAGCGTTATCCGCTTCCAAAGCGCTGAGCGATTCGTCGAGACTTCCTGGAACGGACTTGATTCGTTTTGCTTCCCGTTCGGGCAACTCGTAGATGTTTTTGTCCAGCGGCCCGAAGCCGGCTTTTGTCGGGTCGATCTTGCGCTTGATGCCGTCGAGACCTGCCATAAGCATCGCGGAAAACGCGAGGTAAGGATTTGCCGCGCAGTCGGGCGGCCGGAACTCGATCCGCTTGGACTTGGAATACTTTGGACCCTTGAAGAAGATCGGTATACGCACCGCGGCCGAGCGATTGCCCATCGAAAATGCGACGTTGACCGGCGCTTCAAAATGAGGAACGAGCCTTCGATACGAGTTCGTTGTCGGAGCGCAAAACGCCATGAGCGAATCGATATGAGTCAACAGTCCTCCGATGTAGTACAGTGCGAGTTGGGAGAGCTCGGCATAGCCTGTGGGTGAGTAGAAAAGGTTTTTTCCCGCTTTCCACAGGCTCTGATGCACGTGCATGCCCGAGCCGTTATCGCCAAAGAGCGGCTTCGGCATAAATGTTACTACTTTGCCGTGTCGCCGCGCCACGTTGCGCGTGACATATTTGTAGATCATCACGCTGTCCGCTTGATCGAGCAGCGTATTGTAGCGGATATCGATCTCGGTTTGCCCGGCGGTGCCCACCTCGTGGTGGTGCATTTCGACGTCGACCCCCCACGACTGCAGGCCGAGCACCATTTCGGACCGGATATCCATGTGCTTGTCCGAGGGTGCGACTGGAAAGTATCCCTCTTTCGGACGCAGCGCGTATGCGAGATTTGCATTCTCGCTGTCGCCCGAGTTCCAATGTGCTTCCTCGGAATCGATCGCATAGCTCATACCGAACTGGGAAATGTCGAAGCTGATGTGATCGAAGATGTAAAACTCAAGCTCGGGGCCGAAGTACGCGGTGTCCGCAAGGCCCGTGCCCTTGAGATATGCTTGTGCGCGCTGCGCAACGATGCGAGGGTCGCGCCGATACGGTGCTTGCTCTCTGGGATCGAAACAGTCGCATATGAACGACACGGTAGGAATGTTGCAGAATCCATCGACGCGCGCCGACGCTGGACTCGGCCGCAGCACCATGTCGCTCTCCTGAATTTCTTGAAACCCGCGGATGCTGGAACCGTCAAAGCCGATACCGCTCGAAAAGGTGTCCTCGTTGACCTGGTCCGCGGGGAGGGATGTGTGCTGCCACATCCCAGGCAGGTCTATGAACTTGAAATCGACGATCTTGGCGCGGTTCTTCTTAATGAAGTCCAGCGCGGATTTGGCCGCCGAGGCTGTTGCCACGTGATCGCTCCTCTCCCATGACGAACTGAAGTACGCCGTATGGCGCGATGACATGATTTCAAGCTCATTGAGACTTGCCTTTTAGCCTGCAGGCAAAGAGCGGGGCGTTCTGGTTGGCCATGTGGCGTTGTGCATAACTAATGCTGGCAGCCGCGGCAAAAGAACGTGCTTTCGCCGCCCGCGTGAACCGACGAAATGCGGTGACCGCAGCGTGGACACACCGACTTGCCGCGCGCATGCACTTTCATAAACGTACGATCCTGCTTGTGCAGCGGGTGCTTGCCTTTCTCATAGTGACCTTTGATCGTGCGTATAGCGTTCGTCAGAACGGAACGCGTCGCTTCATATAACGTATGCCGTTCCTCATCGGAAAGTGTTGACGCGCGCCTCAACGGCCGCAGGCCGGCCTCGAAGAGGATCTCATCTGCATATGCGTTGCCAATTCCGGCGACAAATGCTTGATTGCGCAGAACATTTTTGAGTTCGCCGCGGTGGCGACGAAGCCGCGCGGCAAAGGTATCATAGTCAAGTTTGGGATCGAGCGCATCAGGTCCAAGATCGGCGAAGGCGGGGATCTCCGCTGCAGGATCCGACGTCAGGTAGACGCGTGCCATCATTGTATTGTCGAGAAAGCGAATGTCTTCGGCGCCCGAGAGCTGCAGCGTAAAACAGGTTGCCGGCAACGCGGGTGCTCCACGGCTGGAATATGCGAAGCGGCCGCTGAGCATCGGGTTGATGATGAGGCGCGGGCCGCGGTCGTCAAAATTAAAAATCAAGAACTTACCGCGCCGCTCGATCTTCGTTATTTTTCGCCCTTGGAGGTCTCGCCCGAAGTCGGCTGGCGGATAGCGGATGACAAAAGCGCGCGATGGGTTGGGCACGACAGCGAGGATCGTCTTGCCAGCTGCGAACTTGGTCAGCGCTTCGCGGAGTAGTTCGAGTTCAGGGAGTTCGGGCAAGCCGTACGCTGCGCTCGGCTAGCTACGTCGGCGACATGAGCACTTGTTTTGGAACGGTCTGATTTTCGATGACTGTAACCGTGTCTTGGCCGCTAAGACCAGGGGCATCTGCTGTGATCGGGTGAGTGCCGATTGGAATGGTGTCGATGGTTACGGTGCCGCTCGAGTCGGTTGTGGTCGTTGCGGTTCGGCCGTCGACCGTCACGATGGCCCCGCTGACAGGCTGGCCGTTGCTGGCTTGGATACACGTCGCCTTGACGGTGCCATATTGCTGAACGCCGATGGCGTTGGGATTGGGGCATCCCCAAAGGCTCAAAACCGCAGCAATAGCGGCAACCGGCACCAGGATTCTGGACCACGCTGTGTTTTTCATAATTGTGGGCGCATGGATCTTCATATTATGCAACACGTTTGGCACTCCGCAATTGTGAACTAGAACGCATTTAAGGCCTCGAACGTTCGCCCCAATGGGCATTACCCCTCGCATAGCTCATTGCAACCCGGGCGCGAGAGCGGTATACTTTCTCTACTGAGATGAACCGACAGATGCGGCTGGTCGCCATGATGGTGGCTGCGATGGCCTTCATACTGACGGGTTTTGCCATTGCGGCCGCCGATGCCAACCCAGGTGCTGTGAGTCCCCAAGTTTCGGCTGCCGACTTGCTCGGGCAGGCTCGAGCGGAGGCCGATGCGGGTCATCCGACCGCGGCTAAGCAGATCCTTGTGAAAGCTGCCGCGCTCTACCCCGGCAACATGGACATCCAAAAGCTGCTTGGTGACGTCGACTACCGTACCGAAGACTATGCCGGGGCCGCTGCTGCATACAAGAAAGTCCTGTCGCGCGATTCTGCCAACAAGGACGTTCACAATCGGTTAGGCGGCGTCTATGCGGCGCAGGACAAGTACAGCGATGCCATCAGCGAGTTTCGGCTGAGCCTCCCGCTGTCCGAAGGCTTCCTGCATCTTATTCAAACGTATATCGATGAAGGCAGAATAGGCGATCTCGAGGCCGAGCAGCAGCGCGCGGTCGTGCTCGCACCCTTTGAAGGATCGTCACACTTTAGCCTTGGGCTTGTCTACTATTACGAAAAGAAATACGATCAGGCGCTGAGCGAATTCCAAGCGGCGCTTGCTAACGATCCGCGATCGTCCGACGCCCGTAACGGTTTGGGCATGGCGTATGGGGATCTCGGCCGGCATACGGATGCTATTGCTCAATATAAGACCGTCATCGCCCAGGACCCAAAGTATGCCAACGCGTGGATCAACTGGGGTGTTGAGCTCATTGCTACTTCCGATTATCGTGGAGCAATCGAGAAAATCAGCCACGGGCTCGATCTTAAGCCGGACCTTTCGGTAGGCTACGACAATCTCGGCGTCGCCTACGATTATCTCGATAATTTTACGCAAGCCGTCGAGCTGTATGAGCGGGCGTTACAGCTTGACCCGCGCGAGCGCGAGGCGTATCAGAATTTAGGCAGCCTGTACTTCAGCCACAATCTGCTCAATCTGGCCGAAGCTGCGTTCATCAAGGGCTTGGCGGTTGCCCCGCGCACGGCGGGCTTGCATTTCGACCTCGGCATTGTCTACGAGCAGCAGCGCAAATATGGTCTCGCTCTCGAGCAATACAAAGCGGCGCTTACAACGGAACCAAACAATGTCGAAGTGCGCCAGCAGCTGGCGGGCGTCCAAGCCAAACTCGTTCATCAATAAATCGAACCTAAAGATCCGATGCTACCGAAGACTATTTTGTTGCGATGACGTCGACCTCGATCAGCGCGCCCAGCGGCAGTGCGCCGCAGCCGACGGTGGTGCGTGCCGGGCGGTGCGAGCCGACGTAACCCTCGTATATCGCGTTGACCTCTGCAAAGTGTTGCAGGTCGGTCAGAAAAATCGAGACTTTAACAACCTTGTCGAACCGGGAACCGGCAGCCTCGAGCACGTGACTCAAATTGCGAAACACCTGTTGCGCCTGTGCGGTCAGTCCGTCTGCAAGCTTCCCAACCGCGGGGTCGATCCCGACTTGTCCGGAGCAGAAGATGAATCCGTTCGTTTCAATTGCTTGGCTATATGCTGCGACGGGTTTTGGCGCTGTCGGAGTTGAAATGAACTTCATGCACGCTGGGTCCAACATGACCCGCACCGCCACCTCCCGATAAAGGTCACGACGCATGGCTGAGACTCGCATTTTCACAAAACCCGGTTGCCCATATTGCGCCGCCGCGATGGAGGACTTCCGCGAGCGCAAAGTACCATTTCGCCAGATTGACGTGCAGCACGATTTGACGGCTCGCGAGGAGATGCGCAAGCTATCAGGGGGCCTGCGCGTTCCCACGATCGTACATCCGGACGGGGCGGTGGCCGTCGGATTCGACGGGTTTTGAAGCGTTCACGATTGACGGGCGTGTCCCGTCACTAGCGACGGCCCGGGTAGTTTGCCGATAACCTAAGCGATACCGCCGCTTGTGGCTGGTCGCTTAGGAATGATAGAGACCACCTTCCGAACACCGGTTGACGAAGCGCGCTGGCTCGAGAGCAGCGTGCTTAAATCACGCTTGCTGACGGTTGCGGCGAGCGTCGTTATTTTTGGCGTGCTGCCGTGGCGCTACTCACATTGGCTTCAGGCCGCAATCGTTCTCATTTGGCTCACCCAAGGCATTATCGCAGCGAACTTTGTTCGTCGCGCGACAACCGTTGAGCAAATCGAATGGGCTGGACGCATCCTGCTCGCCCTCGACACGCTCGTGTTATGCGTGCCCATCTTGCTTTATATGCCGACACTGCCCGAGGCCTGGATCGGGATGCTCATTCCGATCATGTGGGGCGGCGTCCGCGCGCGGCTGGTGGGTGCCGTGAGCGTCGCGACCTTTGCAACTGTGGTCATCTTCATCGGCTTTGCCCTTCATCTCATTGCGCCCGAGGGCGAGCCCCAAAGCGGGCGGTTGATCTTCGACGTCGCCGTGATATGGCTGAGTGTGCTCGCGATTCGTCAGCTCGTGCGAGCGGTCGCGCTGCGCAACGAAGCGCTTGCGGCGCAGCGGGAAAAGCTTGAAAAGGCGTACGGCGCGCAGGCGGAGATGCGGTTGCGTGCAGATCTGCAAGCGGCGACTCTCAAGAAGGTTACCGAACTTGCGGTCAGCTTGCTGCGAGAGCGCCAGTTGGATTTACTGCTCGACCGGATGCTCGACGTCACGATGCAATCGTTTGGATTCCGCGCCGGCACGATTCTCATCGCAGAGCGTGAGAGCGAGTCATATCTCTATACGGTGATTCGCGGGTATCCGCCGCAAACCGAAGAGCTGTTGCGCAAGCGGCGCGTTCCGTTTGCGCTCGCCGAATTGAAGATGGACAAGCGCTTCGCCGTCCGTCCGTCTGTCTATTATGCGCCCGCCGAACGTCAAACGTGGTATACGGACCCGGAGATTTGCTACCACCCGGAACACGTCAATCAGCGGCGCACCAGCGCAGGGGCGTGGCACGAAGCGGACACGCTGATCTTCGCATTGCGCAGTTCGTCGGGTGAAGTCATCGGCTTGCTCATTCCGGACGCGCCGCTGGATGGGAAAGTGCCGCTCGACGAAACGATCGACAGCATCGCGCTCTTTGCCCGGCTGGCCGCAGCCGCCATCGAGAACGTACACATCGTGGCGACCGAGAAGAGCCGGGCGAATACACTGTCCGAGCAAAACGTCGAGATAAAGCGCTTGTACGCCAACGTTGAAGCCCTTGCTGAAGAACGCCGGCTGCAGGCGGATCGCTTGGCGCGGATTCTTGAGCTGACGGCTGCCATCTTCCGCGAACGCAACCTTAACGCGATGCTGCACCGCATTCTCAGGGTAGCTATGGACACCTTTGGCTTCGCTGCTGGAACGATACTCTTACGAGATCCCCATCGCAACGTGTACGTCAGGCACGCAGCGGCCGGCTATCCAGACAACGTCGAGGGCGTCGAAGTTTCCGCGGAGGAAATGCTGCAAGACATGACGCCTGCGACGAAGGTTCGCGAAACGTTTTACTACGTGCCGATGGAACTCCACCACAGCGGCGGCGTATCGCGCCATCCAGACCGGCTCGAACTTCCGCGCATCCAGCCAGGCGATTGGCACGAAAACGACCTTATGCTGTTCCCAATATTCGATTCAGGCGGCCAGCTCATCGGCATTCTGTCGCCGGACGATCCGAAAGACCGCCGTGTGCCGCGCGACGAGACGATCCGCACGATCGAGGTTTTCGCCCAACTTGCTGGTATGGCGGTTGAAACCGCGCGCCTACGCGCTACCGTTAAGGCAGATATCCCAGCCTAACCGTTTTGTGTAGCAACGGACCATGTAGCAACGGACCATGTAGTAACGGATCTTTAGGTCCGTTTACAAACTCAGATACGCTTCCAGCTCCCACGGATGCACTTGCGTGCGATAGGTTTCCCATTCCGCGAGCTTTGCTTCGCGCAGGCGCAGGTAACTGTGGTCGCCGAGCGCAGAACGCATGATCGGGTCATCGTCAAGCGCGAACACGGCTTCTTGCAACGAGAGCGGTAGCTGTTCGATGCCAAGGCTCGCTCGCTCGTCATCACTGAGCGAGAAGACCGGCACTTCGACCGGGTCGCCCGGAACCAGTTTGCGGCGCACGCCATCCAAGCCGGCTTTGAGGATGCACGCGAGCGCAAGATATGGGTTGCATGACGGGTCTGGCGAGCGCAACTCAACTCGGGTTTCACGACCGGCTGCGGCCGGCACGCGCACCAGCGCGCTTTTTGCTCGCAGAGACCACTGAACGAATGAGGGCGCGTCGTAGCCTGGCACGAGACGCTTGTACGAATTGACGGTCGGATTCGTGACCACGGTAAAACCGCGCGCGTGCGCGAGCAACCCGCCGACATAGGAAAGCCCGATCTCGCTCAATCCCGCCGTGTTGTCGCTGTCGCCCGCGTAGAACACGTTCGCGCCGTCGCGCATGAGGTATTGCGAGATATGCAATCCGCTGCCGTCCTGGTTGACGAATGGCTTCGGCATGAACGTTCCGTGAAGACCGTGGCGGGCGGCCACCGTTTTAACGACGACCCGTGCGGTCGAGATCGCGTCCGCCAGCGCGAGCGCATCCACGAACTTGAGGTCGATCTCGTGCTGGCCGTGCGAGACTTCGTGATGCGTTGCCTCAACGCGAATCCCCATTTCCTCGAGCGCGAGCGCTACATCACAGCGCGCCTGGTCACCGCGATCGATTGGGCTGAGATCGAAATACGATCCGTGGTCGGAGGTTGCAGTCGTCGGTTGGCCGTCGCGCGATTGCTCGAAAAGGAAGAACTCAAGTTCGGCGCTCACTTGGGGCGTCAGGCTTTCGTGTCGAAATTCCTCGAGCAGCCGGCGCAGCGTGCTCCGCGTGCAGCCTTCAAATGGCGTGCCGTCCGGATTGCGGACATCACAGAGTATGCGCGCCTCTAGCGGTTGCGCTGGAACGGTGGGAAGCACCGCAAATGTGTCGGGGTCCGGCGCAAGATACATGTCCGATTCTTCATGGCGCACAAATCCCTCGATGCACGATCCGTCGAACGCGACTTTACCCTCGAGCGCCGGCTCAAGCTCGCCTATCGGCAGCGCGACGTTCTTCGTCACCCCATGGATGTCGTTAAACTGCAGTCGGATGAGCGCAACCCCGGCGTCTTTTGCGCGTTTGACCAGATCACGCTTAGTCATGGACATCCTCGTGGCTGTTCATTTGACGTATGGCTAGCGCAGCGCGCAGCGAAAGCTGACCTTTGGGAGTTCTCAGATCAGTCTTCAAGATCTGCGAAATCTGATTTAACCGGTAGAAGATCGTGTGGCGATGGACGGAAAGACGCTCCGCCGCCTCTTTGACATTTTCACCCACTTCGAAATATAGTTGCAGCGTTGCCAAGAGATCCGTCTTGTGCTTGCGATCGTAGGCTTGCAGCGGTTCTATCAGCGAATCAGCAAACGCGCCAAAAGCGTCGCGGTCGGCGCCTGCGTGAAGAAGCGCATAGATGCCTAGGTCAGGATAGACCGCCACGGCTCCGCGCCCAAACAAGCGGCGCCCGAGAACCAGCGCAAGCCGTGCCTCGCGAAGCGTGAGCGGTACTTCGAGTAAATCCGCGTGGAACGAACCGATGCCGCAATTCACTGATGCCGCCACGCCTGCTTGCGGCAGATCGCGAACAGCGTTGGCGGCGGCCTGACGCGCACGCGCGACATCAACTTTGTGGCGCACGGGAAAGAGCGCAATAACTTGACTGCCGGCGGCGGCAAGCGGGCATAGCGCATCGGCGGGCGCCAACGCTTGGTGCACGATGTCGTTACAGTTATGCGACCCCGCGCCTTCGAGATCGAAAACGCCGACGAGAAACGACGGTGGAAGTGTCACGCCGATCCCTGAGGCTTGTGCCTTCAGGGCGGCAGCATCCGTAATATCTCCGCTCAGATATTGTTCCCAAAAAACGCGGCGCGCTTGGCCGCGCCCTGCGCCGCGCCGCGAGTATTCAACGGCAGCAGCGCTCGCTGCGATGCGCAAGGCGGGCGCGGCATCGGTGCGCATCTTGCCGCGTAGGAAAAGCGTGACGTATCCCGGGCCGGCGTCGGCATCGTTTTGGCCCGGCATCTGCGTGCACAACGCGTGAAGGGACTCGGAGATCGTGCTGCGCACGATCACGCCGTTCCCGCCTTTGCCGGCTTCGACATAAAAAGTCGAGAACGACGGGGGCAGCGGCCCGACACCACCTTTTGGCTCTGCGAGCGCAAGGTGACGCCATTGGTCGTCCTCGATGAGCACCGCACCATGCATGGCGTCGGCGAGCACTTGGGCGATCGCCTTGAGGCCGCCGCCGCCGGCAATGATCCGGGCTGCCTTTTCACTTAACGTGGCGAGTTCGTCTGCTGTCATGATCCAATATGATAGATAGTGACGATGAGGTATGCGGCGGTTACTGCGATGAGGCCAACAGCGGTTGCCCACGCGATGAGATTGAATGTCGGGCTATTGACGTGTTCGCCCATCAAGCGGCGATTGTTGACGAGACGCAGCATCGAGATGATGACCACGGGGAGCAACATGCCCGAGACGACTTGCGACCAGAAGATGATGGTCAAGAGAGGAGCTCCGGGCGTGAGGACCGGCAGCGCTCCGAAGACGATGATGCCCAAATAGAGACCGTAGAAAATGGGAGCATCGGGGAACCGCTTATCAATGCCGGAGGCAAATCCGAAGGCTTCGCACACAGAATACGACGTCGACAGCGGTAAAACGGATGCGGCAAAGAGTGATGCATTGAGCAGCCCGATAGCGAAGAGAATGCCCGCGTATTTGCCTGCCAGTGGTTCGAGGGCCAGAGCAGCCTGACCAGCGTCGCTGACGTTGATATGATGGATAAACAGGGTTGCACCGCAGGCAACGATGATGAAGTACGCGACGATGTCGGTAATGAACGAGCCAACCACGACGTCGGCTTGCGAGAAGCGCAGCTCGCGCGGCTTGACGCCTTTCTCGACGACGGACGACTGGATATAGAACTGCATCCATGGCGCGATTGTTGTTCCAATGACGCCAATGAACATGGCGAGATATGCCGACGTCCAGGAGAACGAGGGAACAATCGTTTGATGGATGACAACCGGCCAGTCGGGCTTTGCCAGCAGGCCCGAAATGATGTAGGTGACGTAGACGAGACAGGCAAGCAAGAAAACTTTTTCCACCGATTTATAGTTGCCGCGCAGCACGAGCAGCGATACAAAAATCGCCGTGGCCATAACAGCGAAGTACCGGCTAAAAATAAAGATTGGGAATGATGCATGCAGCACGTCCGCGCTGGCGGCGACACCGGCAAACTCAGCGACGGTGGTAAAGAGGTTGGTAACGAGCAGGCTCACCATGACGAAGAGCGTGATGCGAACGCCAAACTGCTCGCGGATCAGGTCGGCCAAGCCTTTGCCCGTGATGACGCCCATGCGAACGCACATCTCTTGGACGACGATGAGGGCAATCGTCACCGGGATCAGCAACCACAAGAATGCGAAGCCAAACTGCGAGCCGGCAAGTGAGTATGTGGCGATGCCGCCGGCATCGTTGTCGATGTTCGCGGTGATCATTCCAGGTCCGACGATGGACAGGAACATCAAAAGCGAACGCCAGAGGCCGACGCGCTTCAGGCGGCTCGGTTTCTCGATCCTCTGAACTGCCTCCATGGAAAGCCCGTTTGCCGCTCCGGAGGGAGTGGTCCTACCGCAGCCGGCGCGCTTTCGAGCGAGACTTGCCGACGCGAGGCAGCATCTTGCGCATTTTCTCTGGCAAGAGCACGTCGATAATATCGTCTACCGTGACGATGCCTTGCATACGCCCGTCGGCATCGACCACCGGAACAGCCACAAAATCGTAACGGGCAATCGTCGTCGCTACCTCCTCACGCGGCGTTTGCAGCTCGACTGTGACAACATCGTCGATCGCGATGTCGGCGATTTTTGCCCCTGGCTCAGCCTTGATCAGCTCCCGCAACGAAACAACTCCCAGAATGTGCTCCTGAGGATCGAGCACGTAGACGTAGTAGACCAGCTCGGCATCTTCCGCCGCTTTTCGAATGTGCTCGAACGCTTCCGCGACCGTAAGACCAGGCGGCAACCAGAGATACTCCGTCGTCATGAGGCCGCCGGCAGTTTCCTCGGGGTGCGCGAGCAGCTCGCGAACGTCCTGTGCTTCTTCCGGCTCCATGCGTTCGAGTATCTCTTGCTGCTTGTCGCGATCGATTTCACCCAACAGGTCTGCAGCGTCGTCGGGTGTCATGTTCTCGATGATGTCGGCGGCGCGATCAGGGTGCAGATCTTCTAAGATGGAAAGCTGCGTATCGACCGGCAATTGCTCCAGCGCATCGGCAGCGGTTTCTTCGTCGAGCGAGCCGATGAGCGAGGCTTGATCTGACGTGGACAGCTCTTCAATGATGCTGGCGAGATCCGCCGGGTGAATTCGATTGATCTTATCCTGCGAGACGCGCAGGCGCAACGCCCCGCCCGGTTCTTCCAGCCCTAATGGCTGCACCGCATCCCACGATATGAGCGATGCGCCGACACCGACCTTTGGCATGCGAGCAAGCATTCGATCGCCGAGATGACGCAGGCCGAGCCTGCGCAGCAATCCGGGCAGGCCTATGTCAGCAGCGATGACTCGCAGGTGGTCGCCTGCCGGTGCAAGCTTGACATCATTGACGCGCACGACTTTGTGCCCGTCGACGTCAACGATCTGTTTGTCGAGCAGCTCTTTTTGAAGCAACAGTTCGTCGATGGCGACGGGTGCGTTTGAGCCTTCGAGCGGAGGCGCGTTCAGCGTCACTTCGCGGTCCGTGATGGAAACAATTGTGGAGAACGGCGCGTAACGCACGACGCCGTCGTTGCCTTTAACGTATAGACCGACAACCGGCGGGAACCGTTCGGAGCCGGCGACTGCGATGTCGTCCACTCGTCCTATGCGCGACCGCTGCGTGCCGGTCAAAAGCTCGACCGGCCGGCCGCTCAACTCACTCGCGAACGCCTCGCGCAGCTCCACGCATTTCCCCCTGTTACGCTTCCCTAATCGACCTATCGAGTACCGCCACGGCGTGATCGATCTGCGAACGGTCAACGACGAGCGCCGGAGTGAAGCGCAAGGCTGAGAACCCGGCCGGCAAGAGCATGAGTCCATGAACGAAGCAGCGCTGCAAAACGCGATCCCGTAAGGCGGTGTCGTGCTCGCGCGACGTACGATCGGTGACGAAGTCAACCGCCAGCATGAGGCCTTTACCGCGCACGTCGCCGATCGATGGGTGGCGCTCTTGAAGCTCACGCAAACGTCCAATGAAATACTGCCCAAGCTCGGCCGCGCGCTCGACAAGGCGTTCGTCCTGCATGACGTCGAGGGTCGCCTTCGCCGCAGCGAGTGCGACGCCGTTGCCGCCGAACGTGTTTGAGTGAGCGCCCTGCGCCCCGAAGTCTAAATCCGCGTCAAGCACCGTAGCGGCAACTGCAACGCCCGATCCGAGCGCTTTGCCAATGGAGGTGCAGTTGGCCGTGACGCCGTGATGTTCGATTGCAAACATCTTGCCGGTCTTGCCCATGCCTGCCTGAACTTCGTCGTCGACAAATGCTATGCCGTAGCGTTCGGCGATGTCGCGAATGATCTGGATGAACTCCGGCGGTGGCACAATGTAGCCGCCTTCGCCTTGTATCGGCTCGACAAAAATCGCGGAGACTTCATCCGGCGGGATGAGCTGCTTGAAGTACAGCTCTTCGAGTATGTGGGCGCACCAGATATCGCAGTTCGGATATGACATCTTATACGGGCAGCGATAACACGTCGCGTATGGAAGATGATGCACGTCCGGCAGGTTGGACGTGAAGCGCGCGCGTTGGACAGCCTTGCTGGCCGTCATTGAATTAGAGCCCATGGTGCGCCCGTGAAACGCGCCTAAGAACGCGATGAGCCGCTTGCGCGTCGGTTTGTTATATCGGGTTGCCTTGATGGCAGCTTCATTGGCTTCGGTGCCGCTGCTGCACATGAAGACTTTTTTGTCTTTGAGACCCGGCACGAGCTGAGCCAGACGTTCGGCAACCTCAGCCTGCAACGGTGAATAGAAGTCGGGACTATTGATGAAGAGCCAGCGCTCTGCTTGTTCGGCAATCGCCTTGACGACCTTGGGATGAGCGTGTCCTGTGGCCGCGACCATGCCATTGGTAAAGTCCAAGAAAACGTTGCCGTCGACGTCCTCAACCATGAGACCGCTGGCATGCTTCACTGCAATGGGGGCGGTTTTGGTGCCGGTGGTGAGCGCCTTGGTCTCGCGCTCGACAATCGCTTTGCCCTTGGGCCCGGGAAGGTCGTACGTAGGAATCGTGGATTCGATTTTGGGAGCTGTGGGCGATGTTTCGCGCATTTTGCGGCGTTCGACGGCCCGGAAAGAGACACATCCTCACGGAATGGCCGCTCGCATGCATGGCGCTGCTGTGGGCTTTGACTTCGACCACACGCTTGGGATTGATAACAAGCTTGAAACGGTGGCGTTCGTGAACCTGGCTCAGCAGCGTGCACAATCCGCTGGCCGCACCCTCAATGAAGAACGAGCCCGTGTTGCCATCGGTCGAGAGCTAGGGAATTACCGCAGCGGAAAATGTTCCCTCGATGAGGCCATAATCAGCGCGTTTGAAGAGGCATTGGGGAACGGTGCGGGAGATCGTGGCGCAGTTGATGCGTTTCGCAGCCTTGCGCTGGAATTGGTATCTCAATACGTTGAGGCGCTTCCTGGCGTCACGGAAACTTTGCGCGGGCTCGATGCCTCGTCTGTTCCCTACGCGATTTTGACGAACGGCTGGAATCCGCTCCAGCAGCGTAAGGCCGACTGCATCGGGTTCACAAAGCCAGTGTTCGTCAGCGATGATCTCGGCGTGCGCAAGCCAAGCGTTCAGGCATTCAACGCACTCCGCGACTATTTCAATCTACCCGCGGACTGCATTTGGTATGTGGGCGATGATCCAAAAATTGATGTCCTTGGCGCGCTTGGAGCCGGCATGCGGTCGATCTGGTTTAACTTTGACCGGCAAAAATTTCCGACCGACATTCCGGCGCCGACGGCTATTGTCACGGACATGCGCGACATTCTTACCGTTATTCCAATCCCCGCCAGGGAAAGGCTCACCTAACTGACTGACGCACGTTTTATTTTGGGTCGTCAGGCTGCGCGCGAAGCGGGCGGCTTATTGCGCGCGAAACTTGGAACGCAGATTGGCGTGAGGTCCAAGGATGTGCGCTCCAATCTTGTTACAGAGGCCGACACGCAAAGCGAGCTGTTGATTCGCTCGATCATTGCAGCGCAGTTCCCCGATGACGCCGTACTCGGTGAAGAGGCGGGGCAATCCGGCAAAAGTACTGGACACCGCTGGATCGTTGATCCACTCGATGGCACGACGAACTTCGCTCACGGGTACCGGTGCTTTTGCGTGTCGATCGCCTACGAGCATGAGGGCGTGGTGGAATTCGGCGTGATCTACGACCCAATGGCAGAAGAAGAATTTACCGCTCGCCGAGGACAAGGGGCAAGCTGCAATGGGAGCGCGCTGCGCGTCTCAGACCAAGACGAGTTGCGCGACGCTCTCCTTGCTACCGGTTTTCCGGCGCACACGGCCGGCGAGCTGCAGGGCAACCTCTACCCGTTTGCCGACTTCGCCATGAAAGCGCAAGCACTGCGGCGCGACGGTTCAGCTGCGCTCGACTTGTGTTACGTTGCCGCCGGGCGATTTGACGGATTTTGGGAGCCCGCACTGCACGCCTGGGATGTAGCGGCCGGTGCGCTCATCGTGCAAGAGGCAGGCGGACGTGTGACCGATTATGCAGGTGCACCTCATCTGCTTGAGGGCGCACAGGTCGTTGCATCAAACGGCAAAATTCATGCAGAGATGCTCGCTGTGCTCCAGCGCTACGCATAATTTCGTGATTTCACGCGCCGGTTGCGTCATTATGGCCGCAGGTGGAAGCCGGCGCCTTGGGGCGCGCGCCAATAAATTGCTCCTCACATTTCGCGGCCGTCCGCTTCTGCAGCACGCGATTGACGCTGCTTCGCTGTCGCAAGCGATCAGTTGCACGCTGGTTGTGGGAGCGAATGCACAAGAAGTTCTGGACTCAGTCGACGTTCGGCGCTGCGCCGTTGTCGACAACCCCAAGTGGCGCGAAGGTATTGCAAGCTCGATTCGTGCCGGGCTGACCCAGCATCGAGACGACGAGGCCTGCATCTTTATGGTGGCCGACCAGCCTTGTATTGGCGTCACGGATATCGATCGTCTCATCGCCGATCACCACGTCGCGCGTGATGCCATCGTCGCGCTGCAAGCCGGTGAGGTATGGGGGACGCCCATGCTCTTTCCGGAGCACGATTTTGATGCGCTTTCGAAGCTACACGGTGATTCGGGCGCTAAACGCGTCGCAGAGGCTCAGCGAGGGCGGCTGCGTTTCGTTGCGGCCCTCTCTCATGACGCGTTTAAAGACGTTGATACGATTGAGGATTACGAGCGGCTCACCGGCGCTTCTAGTGGATTCGAAAATCCGAAAACTCCCCGGTCTCGCGTTCGGGAATCTCCTCAACGCCGATAACGAGCGCTTCACTCGGACCGCGCTTGGCCCAGTCTCGCAAGCGAGTGAGTTTTTGCTCCGATCCCTCGGCGACGAGCTCGACACTGCCATCCGGGCGATTGCGCACGACACCCAAGAGACCAAGCTCTTCCGCCACCTCTTGCGCCCGAACGCGAAAGAAGACGCCCTGCACGCGACCTTTAATGATGAGATGCAAACGCCCCATAAAATTTTTTGTAGCAACGGGCCTGTAGCAACGGGCCTGTAGCAACGGACCTTTAGGTCCGTTCTCTGGCGGAGGGGGTGAGATTCGAACTCACGAGAGACTTGCGCCTCTAACGGTTTTCAAGACCGTCGCATTCAACCGCTCTGCCACCCCTCCACACGCATGAAACAAGGATTTTACGGTCTCGACTGCGCCAAGCCTTAAACTTTTGGTCACAGACGTGTTTAAAACGCCTCGTCGGCCGATTCGTTCGCGGCTCACGACACGCCTACGAGAGCACGCTGCATGACCTGTGCAGCCGCGTCCTCAGCCGAAGAGATGCTATGGGCGTAAACACTCATCGTCGTGGCCGTGCTGCTATGCCCGAGATTCGTTGAGACGGTGGTTACGGGGACCCCACCTTTGAGGGCGAGCGAAGCATATGTGTGACGAAGCGTGTGGGTGTGAACATCGCGTCCAAGACCAGCACGCTCGGCAATCTAGCCAGCCCCCATCTTACAAATCGTCCAAGGGATCATGTCTGTGCGTGAACTGATCGATTGCTCTCGGTGGTCCTAATCCGAGGAGGTTATAGGTGTAACGGCCACTTGCATCCGAACCAGATGCATCGAGTTCACCAACCTGCTGCACCTTGGTGCCATCATCGGCTAGGTATTGGACGATAACAACGGGGAATTGGGCGCGCTGCGTGCGGGCTGGCTGGTTATCATACCGAATGCTAACTGGTAGATCCCCATCTCCGATTGTCACGGTTCCCAAGCGCGTGACACCCTCCACTCCGGACATGAACACGCGGACCTTTACGGCGGGATTCCCGTTCTCGTTACGGAGGACGCCGCTGAGCACCATCTGGGCTCCCCCAGAAACATATTCGGTTTTCATCCGCAGCTGTAGGCGGGGGAGTTGATCCAGAATTGATTGGGGTCGCTCTAAGATGGCCAGGAACTGATCCATAAACCCCGGCCGACTGCTGATCGACAGCGCTCTCCATCCAGCGCCGATGTGGCTATCCAACTCCGCTTGCGCCGCTGGCGCGAGCACCCCGTCTCCGCCGGCTATTGTAAGTTGAAGCGACATGAATTTGTACTCGTGAGTCTTTTTCACAGCGATTCCCTCGATTCGTGCGATGAAAGTCAATAGTTGTTGTTCAAGCGCGCGTGGATCGGTCTCGGGGTATCGTACGCGCTCGGCTTCGACCTGTAGCGGAGCTCTCCAGCGCTCGGGTAGCTCAAACAGCGGCGGCCAGTGCTTGTGAGTTGATCGGCTAGCAAACTCCTTAGCGGCCACTCGGCGCAAACGCGCCATGTTGATGGAAGCGTCGTCCGCAAATAGCAGCACATCTATGACATCCCGATAGCGGTTATTTGTGTAATCTGATCTCGATGGCTCCGTGAGGGCGTGCAATTTTTGCGCGACCTGTAGGTACGAATCGAGAACCGGTATTGATAGTGGCCCGGGCAGCCCGAGGTCTGCTATGATGCCGGTGGACACAATTTCCGAAGGATACTCGTGATCCGCCTCGGTGAGATCGACAGCTAGCACCCCAAACGGGCGTCCCTTATACGCTAGTTGGACCTCCAAACGGTACGCGCGCGCAGCTTCCAGTAGCTCGGGCTCTCGTTTCCGTTTGAATGTAACGCCGCCAAAGCCAATGGCTAAAACGCGATCAAGCACTTCAAGGAGCTGTCCGAGTGGAGCGGTGATTCCAACATCTACATCTTTCGAAGCACGAGCCCGAACTCCAAAACGCAACTCCATTGCCATTCCACCCTTCAGCAAAAACATGGGGATCACGTTCTGCGCCTGTGCGGCAAGAAGCAACCCGAAAAACAGTTCTGAACAAATTCTTTGGTGGAGTCGGTCAGGGCTTATCTGGCGTTCTCGTTGGTATCGGCTAATCCGTCGCTGCAAGTCAGACAAATTGCTTGGGGCTCGAAATTGCTCGCCAATGGGCCGGAAAGGATCTCTCATTGGCGTGTCGACTTTCCAGCGCCAGCTTCGAGTGCTTCTGGAACCAGGACTCCGAGCCGTTTCGCATCACGAATCGCGTCAGCCAATACGGCAGGTCGATTTGTTTTTCCAATATCTATAAGCGTGCGAGTTATCGTGGTCACGGGTAGACCATTTACAAGTTCGGTGTCGTCAGCGAGCAGATGATCTCGATGCACTTCAAGCCACTCAGGTTTCTCGCGTTGTATGCGAAACCGTTTTGGTAGAGTGATGTGGGTCTTGGGCGGGTTGATGTCGGAGAGATTGTGTAGCACGAGAGCGGTGTCGTGTGAAAGTACCGCCGTAATTTCTTTGCGACTCTGAGGCCACAAGACGGCCTCCCAAAGCTGGCCTACGTTTGCAGTATAAGGATAGCGAGTCAGCCGATATACGCCGCGCGTAGCGCGCTCGAGGCGTCCTCTCTGCTCGGCTTGCTTTATTGCTACGCGGCTGACGCCTAGCTCGGCGGCTTGGCGGGTCGTGAAATACCCATCCTGACCCTCGGCTATCTGAAAGAGACGTTCTAACACAGTATCGCGAGCCACGCTTAAATGTTACCATAACGGCAACATATAAGCATGTTCTGTTCCGCACTAAGGGACATGGCGCTAGAATTGCCGTTCCAGGATTCCTCAGCCTTATCCCGAGCTCTTCGCAATATCCCAGCACACTAGATCGTTATGATCATGATAATAGCCAGGATGACAACCATCATAAGCATCACGACCATCATTATTACCACTATGCAGCGGCGGCGGCAGCAACCCTACCACCAGCAGCGGCAGTGGGAGCAGTAGCGGCAGCGGGAGCAGCAGCGGCAGCGGGCGGCGGGCATCTCGTCAGCGACGCCCACGGTCCGGTAACCGGCCAGCCCGGCCGGATAACGGACGGCACCCGCGACCGAGGTCTTCTTGCACTCAAGCTCGGTCGCCGCTCGGGGGGACATAAAAACGTCCTATCGCCGGCAAAGTGCGCGGATTCCCAAACCTTTGACACGCGACCACCGACGCGCCAGAGCATTGAGCAGTGCTGCAAGTTGTCGGCAATAGTGTTGACGACGCTGATTTAACCGCTTCGGTGGACTAAAGTCGTCAAATTTTGTCAAAATTGTTTTGGAACGGCGGACGCGCGAATGGGGATCCTGACGGCGTTAAGGCTCTGCGTGGGCCGACGTGAGCTTTGACACGTTATGAGCGCCAGACCGGTGGTCACAAATTGGTCACGTCCGCCGCGTGCCAGTGGCTGACTCAAGGGGACACCACGTTCAAAAACTTTTGAAAAACGAACGCCCCGTCACGCAGTGTAACGTGATGGTATTAGGTCAACGAATTTCAAGACCGTCACGTTCAACCGCCCCGTCAGCCCTCCACGGCATCGTCCCAAGTCACAACGATTCTCGCCTGCGCTCGCACCGAACCTCTTCTCTCAAGGCCGTCAGAGCAGGAGGAGCTAGGGCTTTACGACACGCACGTGAAGAGCATGTGCAGCTTTCTGAGCCGGCTGCTATTCTTGTCTGAAGGAGAAGTCGCCGCAATGAAGTTCATGCGCGTGCTGTCGGTTGTGTTTGTGCTTGGACTTGGTTTTCCAGGCATCCCCGGCATCCCGGGTCTCAACCCGCAAGATATTGCCATTAAAGCGGCTGCGAAGCAGCTGGCGCCCTTTGTGGCGGCAAAAGTTCCCATCATTTTGGATTGGAATGCGGTCTTCACAACAACGCCGACGCTTGCGGGCAAACCATTCACCCCAAAGAATGACTCGGCGTCGCAGAACACATTGCGAACCGCGCTTAAGGGTCAGCTCGCACATTCCACGACGGGCATTGTCAAACTTGCGCCTGGCGACTACCAAATACAGATGCGGGTCTATTGCACGGATGTGCACCGGCATGTGGGGCACCACGCGCTTTGGATCATGGGGCCGCTGCGAGGTGCGCGCGCGAACCTGCTGGCTGCAATGTACGCACGCGCTTCGGGCAAGAACGTTAACTTCAGCACCTTGCAGACGCTCTCGTGGGCAATGCAAGCCGGCATGAGATACGACGAGCTCGGACAAGCGCAACGGCAATTATTCGATCAGCTCATTCCAGATTTTCGCACCCAGGCTGCCGGCAGTTTCCTGGATCAAGTTCAGGACCAGTGGAACAAGTTGTCGTCGACGATCCCGAATCTTCCGTCGCTCGATGAAGCGCTCTCAAAGATGGGTGACACAGGCCAAACAATTCTCCAAGTCAAGTACGCGCGAGAAACAATTCTCGCGGATGCGAATGATTTCGATGCGATGAGTCGCGCATTGGCGCCGCCCGGTGGCAGCGGTGAGGACTCAAACGTTGGAGAGCCACCCTGGAGCAACGTCACAGACGGGGTTTCCGAGCGAATCCTCACCCCGGGTAACCTCGGATCCACTTCGACGGTTGAGATTCGGGTGATGGGCGCAGGCTCGGTCACGGTGCCGCTGACAAGCGTGATCAGCTATCCACCCAACCATCATGACTGGCAGCCGCTCACACATGAAAGCCCGACGCTCGCGTTTGGCCTCGCTTCGCAGTAAAACTCAGCTCATGCGACGGGTACCCATTGGATAATTTCCATCCGGATGCCGTTCTTTCCACAGCAGTGCGCGTGCAGCGAGATACTCAAAGTTTTCAAAAACAAAAGGTCGGGTACGCCGAATAATGGCAATGACCGGGTGCAAAAGATCCCAATAGAGCAGAATGTTATACCAGTGGCCGGTCAGAAGTAGTGTCTCATCAACAATGCCTGTGCGTACATAGGAACCAATCTCTTCAAACATTTCGCATAGGTGGAGTTCTGGATGCTCCTTGCGATCAACAGGAGTCTTTTCTAGACCCGCCCGGAAGTTCTCAGACTCCATGCGCGATGGCAAATCTTGGCGAATGAAATTAATCAGCTCAGTGACGTTGGGCTGTTGGAATAACTCAAGCACAGAGAGCAAGCCGGGCAGCTGGTTATTTTTGCGCAGGTGGCGCAGCTGAACGAGCGCTGCAATCGCGCTCGCTGTAATTACAACAAACGTCCCCACGGTAGCAACAGTATTCCACAATTCAAGCGGCATGTTTAAGCGGGCTGGATATGTGCTTCAGCCAGCTGAGCTTCGAGTGACTCATTTTTGCGTCTGAATAACTGCACTTCGCGCTTCATCGCTTCGGCCTCGAGATGATCGTACGCCGCGGCAGCGCCTGCTGCTAGGCCGGCAATGGCTTTGACCTCATCTGGGTCCAGAGGTTCGCCGTGGATGTGGGAGCCGTAGAATACGACTGCAGCGAGTTCTCTCCGGACGATGATGGGCAGCGCCAGAACGGGATGGGCGGGACCCGAAGGCACATCCTTATCCCTCCAAGGATGCTCATAGAGCGACAAAGGCCCTTGCTCCGTTTGAATGAGCGCCAGCAGTCGATCATCGCTGTCGTCCAATTGCTTGAGATCGCCGTCATGCCACCCCACCGAGTCCTCACGGAAATACGTTCCATCTTTTTCACGCCGGAAGAGCGCCGCAGAAGCGAGTGCTAAGGAACGCACAGGCTCTGCCACCAAAGCTTCGGCGACCGCCTTTGCTGTCGTGACAGACGGTAATGCCGCCGCATTGCGTGCGAGTTGCACTTCCGCTTTATGTCGTTGGCGGAAAAATATCGCATCGATAAACGAATCGACGCGCTTGTGCAGGCCGTTGAACCAGAAACCACCGGCAACGGCGACGCCCATTTCGGCGACCGCACCCAGTCGTGCGAGCTTGAGCTTGTCGATAAAGAGCCAGTCGACGAGGGCAAATGCGCCGACCAGCAAGCTGGTGAGAACTCCGTAGACCAGAGTGCGGCTCACGATAAAGCTCACGTCGATGACGCGATGTTTGATGACCGCATAGGCGACGGTGAGCGGCACGATGACAGTGGAGAGCTGCAAGAAGTGGAAAAACCAGATCGGAGTGCTTGGCGCGTACAGGTTGAGGAATTGATAAACGAATTGGAAGACCAAGTTGAGGCCAAACCCGACAACCACCCAGCGTATTCGTTGCCTATCGGCGCCGCGAGCGCGAACATACGTATCGAAGAATAAATACAGCGCGGCAAGCGACCACAGCACTTGAATTGCAATATAGGTGCGGCTTAACAGCTCACCCGGCGGCCCGCCAACCCAACCCCAGGCGTAAATCCAAAAAAGCCCGAAGATGACCAAAGCGGCGAAAATCCATGGCATGGTTCGAAGCGCTGAAAATCGCCAACCCTTTATGGGTTCGTTAAGGAAGCACAATGCAAAGACAAGTAAGCCGACGGTACCGGCGGCTGTAAGGCACCATTGAACAGAATATGTCAGATAGTTCCATGGGAACGGAATGAGTAGCGGGAGAGAATAGAAAGTAAAGGGAGCGTTGGCTAAGCAATAGAGGGAGAATCCCCAAGTCATCAAGCTTGGCCGGAGCAAAACGAGCGCTGCGCCCAGGAAAATATACAACACGGCAACGCTAAGCACTGCGATCCGGTAGGCCGTGTAATAGGGCTGCGCTTCGGTTACTTGAGGTATCGAAGTGAGCGTGAGCGTCCGCCGAACGCCTTTGTGTATGATCCCAAAAGTAGCACTCTCACCCGGCGCCAACGTGCCTCCCTGGATGGCGATGTACTTGAACTGCACCGGTGTCGCTTGGAGGTCGAGGCGATCACCGACCTGGATCCCAGCTTTCGCAGCCGGTGATCCATCGGCGACGAATATTACTACATCATCGCCATTTTCTTGGTAACCTAAGAGACCGATTGGGGTCCATACGCGCCGCAAGTCCAATCCGCCCACCACGAGGACAAGCAGCGACAATGCGACGACAACAAACGTTCGTAGAGCCGCTCGATTAGACGGGTTATGGGTAGCCATGTGCGATCTGAGGTTTGACATCGAGCGAGGGCTTTCTTACCGCCTGGTTCTCCTTGCCGTGTTTCACCGGTAAACCTCAGCCAGGTCTCAGGTCGGTTTAAGCCGGTCAAACTACAATACAGGCATGAAAAATCTATTACCGGCACTCGTTGCCGCCGCCATGTTTGTTTCGCCCCTCGCAGCCCGAGCTGACCAGCCTGGGGGTCCCAATCCTCAAGCCAACCCCGCCGCCGTCCAAGCGATGGAGCAGGCACACGCAAAAATGGAGCAGCTTCATTCCCAGGCTCGCCTGGCGATGTTGAATACGCTCTCGCCGGCGCAGCGCGCAACGCTCGCACAGGTCGTGGGTCAGCTCGCTATCGCTCCAAGCCCCGACCTCGCTGCGGCTGCCAAGCAAATCGATGCGAGTCTCTCGCAGGCTCAGGCAAAAAACATCCTGAGCATCAAAGCATCGCTCCATCAGCAGGCGCGTCAGGTGATGGAAGCAGTCCACCAGCAAATGATGAGCGCCATGCCGGGTGGACCAGCCCATGGCCAGGTTGGCATGACCCACATGCATTCGGGCAATGAGCAGAACGAGCAGGGTGAGAACGACGCCGGAATGATTCTCATCAAGATGGCGACGCACTCAAGCGAGCACGGCGAATTCCATCACATGGGTTAGCGGATTTCCGCTATAACGACTTCAAAAAGTCGGCCCAAGGAGTAGCCACGAGAGTTTCCGTGCCTGCGCGCCCGTAGGCACGGATAATCATCGCGGCCCGCTCGACGCTCGCTAGGTCGTTGGATTCCACAATGTCGATCACATCGAAGCGGCCAGTTACCGCATAACTCTGGCGCCATTTTACTTTGGGACACTCGCTCTTTATTTTCGCGGACACCGTCCGCGCAATTCTTGGAAATTCTTTTGGGTCGTCAAATGCCTCGGCCGACAGCTTGCTTAGGATGATGTAGGTGGCCATGTCCATCTCCTTTCCGAACAATAGCTTTTTATTGTACCCTAGCGGACCGAACGTGTGCTTCAAAGGAATGGCCCGATAAAAAACCAAGGGCCCGCTCCCGTACACGAAAGGCTCGCTTATGAACGAGTGCGATATCTGCAAGCGCAAGACCGCCGACTCCTACCAGGTCGACGACCATGTGGTGTGCGAGACGTGCCTCATGCAGGGCCGGCTGGACGAAATACCCGAGTACGCCACCATCGAACGCCACGAGCGCGAACTTGTGGGTCCTGGTGCAACGCTCTCGTCATGGTGGAACCGGGACATCCCAGCCCATCCGGAGCTTTAAGCTTTGGAGGCATCTGACCTCAAGGCCAAGCAGGCGCCGCTCAAAGAGCTGTACCGCAGCGACCCAGCTCGAGCGGTCGTCACCCTCCAAGCTCGCGGTCAAGTTGACGATCCGGCCGGTCTGAGCTGCAGCGTGGAAACCGGTCGCGCCCTCGTGACGGCCGGTTTGCATCCCGCCAGCGGCGGCGACGGCAGCTTGCTCTGCTCCGGCGACATGCTGCTCCAAGCGCTCGTCGCGTGCGCTGGCGTGACGTTGCGAGCTGTCGCAACGAGCATCGGCATCGAAGTGCGCAGCGGCAACATCACCGCTGAAGGCGACCTCGACTTTCGCGGCACGCTTGGCGTCGATCGCGAAACGCCGGTTGGCTTTGTCGCGATTCGCCTACGCTTCGACCTTGAAACGAACGCGGATGCCGAGCAACTCGCAACGTTGCAAAAGCTTACTGAACGCTACTGCGTTGTCTACCAAACGCTTCGGCTCGGCGTTCCTCTCATAACCGCATTCCATGCCGTCTGAGGGTCGGGACTAATACTCTCGAGAGCCTCACCAAATTCTTAGCGACTTCTCATCGGAATTGATGCGCGCGTCACGGTGCGTTAGCGTCAGTGCGTCGAAAATCATGTCATGGACATCTTCGATCCGCGCGCGTCGCGAGGATTTACCCTCATCGAGTTGATCATCGTCGTGGCCATCATTGCGATTTTAGCTGCGATTCTTATCCCCAATTTTCTGCACGCAAGGGCTGAAGCGTTATCAGCCTCGTGCGAAGGTAATCTCAAACAGATCGCAACCGCGTTGCAAGAGTACGCTGTCGACAATGGCGGTCAGTATCCATCAGCGAGCGCGCCCGTCGACGTCACCCTCTTCGGAGGCCCGGGCAATCCATACCTAAGTTCAGTCCCCGCCGACCCCGCTGGGGGAAGCTACTTTTACGTCACTCCAGCAAACGGCGTATGCGCATCAGGCGACAGCTTTAAGATTCGTGACGGCGACAATCACGACACCACCACGCTTACCCAGCTGCCGAGCTACACGCCGGGCGTAACTGGCATTCGTTGGTGTTCGGGATCCGGTCTGCACGCCTGCGTTTGCTAGTGCTACATTTGCCTGCCTCGGCGAAGGCATGCGGTCACTTCCTAGAAAAGAGCCTGCCCTCAGCTTGACGGTTGCGGTCGTCATGCGCGACGCTCGCACGTCTACGCCCAGTATGAAGCGGAGGTGGCGCTGCTTGTCAAACGAGGCAAAAGCGTATGAGGATCCCGGCACACCCGAAGAGGTGAGCCGGCGCGCCTTTTTAGCTCGGGCAACAATTTTTTCGGGTTCCGTCGTGGGACTTGGACTTGCCATCCCCTTAATCGCGTCTCTTATCCCTAAGCCGGAACTCGTCGACGCCAACAAGGGATTCTCGCCGCTGAACAAAGACGAATTCGCACAGCTCGAGCAGTCGCTCGATAAACCCGTCAAGATCTTCTTCAGCAAACTCGTTGTCAACGGCTATGCGAGAGAAGATACGGACTACTATGTGTGGGGCATCAAGCTGAGCAACGCCGAGATGGAGCGGCTTCGGGCCGAGCGACCCGAGCTCTTCAACCCAGCGCACAAAGGCGCCATCGACTATCCGGTGGGCAACTTGAACTTCGTTATGTTCAGTTCGTTGTGCCCGCATCTCAATTGCAAGTACGATTGGGATGACGCTATCAAGGCATTTCTGTGTCCGTGCCACGGATCGCAGTTCAACAAATATGGCAAACACATGACGGACAAACAAGGCAAATTCATCGGTCCCGCACCCCGCGGCCTCGATCCTCTCCCCTTCGACGAGCAAAACGGCGTCGCTCAAGTAGAGTGGATCAAGTTCGCAGCAAACACACCGGACGTTATCCGGATGTCGTACTGGTAAGGGGAAGACGACAATGATTGCGTGGTTTGACCAACGGACCGGCCTCGTGAGCGCGCTGAGGGATTTCCTGACGGAAGACGTGCCGGGTGGCGCGAGCTACTGGTACGTTTTCGGCAGTGCAACGCTTCTCGTTCTCGTCGTGCAAATCGTCACCGGCATTATCCTGTGCTTCTACTATTCGCCTTCGGCCTGGACAGCATGGGAATCAACGCAATTCATTTACCGCCATGTGTGGGGCGGGTCATTCCTCATTAGTCTCCATTATTGGGGCGCATCGGCGATGATCGTCCTCATGTCGATGCATTTGCTCCAAGTGTTGCTGTTCGGCGCCTATAAGAAACCTCGCGAGATCCAATGGGTTGTCGGCGTGCTGCTGTTCTTCATCGTGCTCTCGATGGGACTCACCGGCTACTTGCTCCCCTGGGACCTCAACGCGTACTTCGCGACGCAAGTCGCCATTAACATCGCGGCCAGCGTGCCGATTATGGGTCAGTTTCTCTATCATTTTCTCAGCGATGGTTCGACTCTCGGCACGCTCACGATCGGCCGGTTCTTCGGGTTGCATGTGTGGGCAACGCCGGCAGCAATCATCGCGCTCGTCGGCATGCACTTGTTTATCTTGCGGCACAATAACCCGGCTGGGCTTCCGTCAGACGACCCGCCGAAGACGTACGGCAGATTCTACCCGAACCAAATTTTTATGGACACGGTCAGCGCCGTCGTATCCTTTGCTATCATCGTTGCGCTCTCGATAGTCATGCCCGCACCGCTGCTCGCAAAAGCCGATCCCAACAACGCACAATTCATACCGGCGCCCGCCTGGTATTTCTACGCACTCTACGGACTGCTGCGTATGTTCCCGCAGAATATGTCGCTGGTGCCCACGGTGTTTTTGCCTGGCGTGTTCACCGTGGTGCTGCTCTTGCTGCCGTGGCTTGACCGTAATCCGCATCGCGCGCTGGCTCGCAGGCCGTTCGTCATCCCCTTCACCGTCATCTCGGTTGGCCTCATTGTGGGCATCACGCTGTACTCTGCGAAAATTATTGGTGCGGAACAGGCAGCAAGCCCGGTCGGTCAGACGCCGGTCGAAGGATACGGCGCTTCGCCGAGCCCTGAACTCATTCCCAACATAGCCCTCACCTATCCAAAAGCGGCAACGCAGGCGGCTCTCACTGGCGCGACCGTCTACACGCAAAACTGCGCTAGCTGCCATGCCGCAAACGGCAAAGGTCTTCCGGGTGCTATCCCACCACTTGCCGGCAACACCTACGTAACGGGTGCTCCCAACAAAGTGATTGGAACGGTGCTCAACGGCTTGACCGGCGCAGTCTCCGTCAGTGGCGCGAAATACAATGGCGTCATGCCCGCGTGGAAGACGAAGCTCAGCCCCGCTGAGGTTGCTGCTGTGATCAGCTACATCCGCAGCTCGTGGGGCAACAAAGCCTCTCCCGTTACGGAAGCACAGGTCAAGGCGCTCTCAAAGTAGCTGGCAGCCTCGGCGCTAGAATCCGGGAAGTCCGAAGAGCGAGAGCAAAACCCCGACGATAAGCACGATAACTCCTAATATCTGTAGCAAACGCCGATCCCGCGCGTCGAGATTAACCGTGTCTAAGTCTTTGTTACCTTGCCAGCGCGTCATGTTGCCGCCTCTTTAGGGGAGCGTTGGCGGCGCTGCTCCTTGCGCACGGCAGCGCTTGAGTTCGGCTTCAATCGGCCACTCGCTGAACACCCAGATCAACTGGATGATGATGTTCACAAGCGGGATAAGCATGAACAAGCTATAGGCTCCCGGATAGCCACACTTCACGGCAACGCGCCAGTAACAGTACATAAAAAATACAAAGAGCGCCAAGAAGACGAGAAGCCAAATCACGGACATCGCGGCAAAAAAGGCCGCAAGACCACCGTTGTGATTGGTCGAGTCATATTGCAGCAACGAAAACGCGATAAATGCAAGAGTCATAGCAACTCCTCTGGTCGGAGAAAATGATGGACGAGACGTTAGGGGAGGGGTGCGGTTAACCTGCCGAATTGACAGGGCATGGATCAAGCTGACGCCGTTGTCATCGGCGCGGGTGTTGTTGGGGCTGCCGCCGCCTTTGAATTCGCGAGTTACGGTGTCGGTGCGCTCGTGCTCGAAGCCGCCCCCGGTCCAGCGGCTGGGATCAGCGGTGCTAATGCCGGCATTTTAGAAACGGGCTACAGCGTGCCGCTCGAAGGCCTTGAGTTGTCGATGGTGCTGGCGCATAATGCTCGCTGGCCAGATATTTTCGAGGAATTGAAGATACCGTACAAAGTGTGTGGTGCTGTGCTCGTTGCGCAGGACAGCGCACAGGTGGGCCGGCTCGAAGAAATCCAACAGACTGCCCAAGAACACGACGTGAAGCTGAAACTGTACGATCGCGGTCAGGTTCGTCAGCTGGAGCCCAAGGCAAAAGCGGTCGCCGGTTTACTTATTCCTGGCGGAGCCATCACCGATCCCTACGAAATGGTCAGCCGCTTACTGGGGGCTGGCCCGAAGGTGCGGTACAGTTCCAAAGTGAGTGGGGTCGAACCAACGCCGAATGGCGCGCTCGTGCGATGCGAATCGGGCGACGTGGAAGCGCGTTTTGTGATAAACTGCGCCGGATTGTTTGCCGACGACATTGCCGGTGATAACTCGTTCTCGCTCAGCGTCGAGCGCGGCGAGTTCATCGTATTCCCACAGGAAGCTGCAATGCTGACCGACCACATAATCTTTCCGCTGCCGGCTGAGCAGACGAAGGGTTCCATCATCTTTCCGACTATCTACGGTCATCTTTGTGCCGTTACCATGACAGGCGAACAGAATAGCAAAACGGACTGGGCTGTGCGACCCGAGGGGCTTCGGGCGGTGCAAGCGGCTGCGGCGAAACTCATTCCAAAATTGGCGGACTTTACACCGGTCGATTCGTGGGCGGCTTTGAGCGCCGTTGGCCATCCCCGTAATTACATTGCCGAATGGTCGAAACGCGTGCCGCGAATGTACAACGTAGCAGGGCTCGCGTCGTCCGGGATGTCGGCGTCGTTTGGATTATCTGCGTACGTTCTCGACCGGTGTCGCGAGCGCGGGCTGGAAGTTAAAGCTCGCTCGGTGCGGCCAGCGCGAACAGCCGAGCTCACATTCCCATGGTGGCAACGCCGAAAACGCTGACGAAATCGGCGAAGCGCCGGCTGGGATAAGCAAAGGTCCGTCGCCACGCGCGTACCGAACACATTATCTCCACCACATGCACGGGAGTCCAGCGGGACTGAGAGGGTGACATCGTCGCCGACCGTCGGAACCTGATCTGGGTGATGCCAGCGAAGGGAAGCACACATGAGCGTAACTCTTAACCAGTCGCACAAGATTTATATTGACGGACCACATGGGATCCGCGTGCCCATGCGGCAGATCCACTTGACCGATGGTACCGATTTTCGTGTCTATGACACGAGCGGTGTCCACACCGATCCCGGTCTCGAGGTTGACGTGCGACGCGGACTTCCGCCACTTCGAGCAGGCTGGATCGCAGCGCGAGACGACACGGACGAGCTGAACCAGCCCACGTCGCGCTACCGCCGAGAGCGCGATGCAGACGCCGCTCTGGGAGAAGTACGCTTCCCGAGTGTCAGTAAGCCGCTGCGCGCAACAGCCGGCCGCAACGTCACGCAGCTGCACTACGCGCGACGAGGTGACATTACACCGGAGATGGAGTTCATCGCGCTGCGCGAGGGGGTCACGCCCGAGTTCGTTCGCGAGGAAGTGGCGCGCGGGCGAGCCATCATTCCGGCCAACGTCAATCACCCGGAGTCTGAGCCGATGATCATTGGCCGCAACTTCCTGGTAAAGATCAACGCGAACATCGGCAACTCGGCGATCAGTTCTTCAATTGAAGAAGAAGTCGAGAAGATGACGTGGGCGATCCGGTGGGGCGCCGACACGGTTATGGATCTGTCGACCGGCAAAAACATACACGAAACCCGGGAATGGATTTTGCGGAATTCTCCAGTGCCTATCGGCACCGTTCCGATTTACCAGGCGCTCGAGAAAGTCAACGGCAAGGTTGTCGACCTCAACTGGGAGGTGTATAAGGATACGCTCATCGAGCAAGCCGAGCAGGGCGTTGACTACTTCACCATCCACGCTGGCGTGTTGCTGCGCTATGTTCCCCTCACGGCTCAGCGCGTCACAGGCATCGTGTCACGGGGCGGCTCTATCCTGGCGCAATGGTGCCTCTTGCATCACGAAGAAAATTTCCTATACACGCATTTCGAAGATATCTGCGAGATCATGAAGGCCTACGACGTTGCCTTCTCGCTCGGCGATGGTCTGCGTCCCGGTGCCACTGCCGACGCGAATGATGCCGCACAATTCGCTGAGCTGGAGACGCTCGGTGAGCTCACCAAGATTGCCTGGGCGCACGACGTACAGGTGATGATCGAAGGCCCCGGTCACGTGCAGATGCACCTTATCAAGGAAAACATGGAGCGTCAGCTCGCGGTGTGCCAGGAAGCGCCGTTTTACACGCTTGGGCCGCTCGTCACTGACATCGCGCCGGGTTACGACCACATCACGAGTGCAATCGGCGCTGCGATGATCGGCTGGTTTGGCACGGCAATGCTGTGCTATGTCACGCCGAAAGAACATCTCGGGCTGCCCAACCGCAAGGACGTCAAGGACGGCGTCATCGCGTACAAGATCGCTGCCCACGCCGCAGATCTCGCAAAAGGCCATCCAACGGCACGGCAATGGGATGACATCTTGTCGAAGGCGCGCTTCGAGTTTCGCTGGGAAGATCAGTTTGCGCTGTCGCTAGATCCTGAAACGGCGCGCGAGTTCCACGACGAAACACTACCTGCACATGGAGCGAAGGTCGCGCACTTTTGCTCGATGTGCGGTCCGCATTTCTGTTCGATGCGCATCAGCCAAGACGTTCGCGAATATGCCGCTAGCGTGGGCGTCGGTGAAACCCAAGCAATTGAAACCGGCATGCGCGAGAAAGCCAAAGAATTTGCGGAACGCGGCGGCCAGTTGTACGTGACAAAGGAAACGTAGCGCTAACCGGTTACAACTTTTTAGTGGGCGCCAGGCGCTCGTAGAGACGCTGGTACGGCTGAGCTGATTTCGTCCAACTGAAATCCTGACGCATGCCGTTGCGCTGGAGCGCCTGCCACAGCGGTTGGTCAGCATACATAGCGATCGCTTTCCGCGCTGCAACCGAGAAGGCCGCTGCGGAACTGCCATCATGCCGAAAGCCCGTCGTCACACCCGCGGCAACGCCTCGCTCGCCCGCATCAACGACCGAGTCGGCGAGCCCGCCCACAGCGGCAACGACGGGGACCGTGCCGTAACGCAGACTGTACATCTGATTGAGTCCAGATGGCTCAAAGCGCGACGGCATGAGAAAAATGTCGGCGCCGGCAACGATTCGATGCGCCAGCCCCTCGTCGTAACGCAGGGAAGCCGCAACGCGGCTCGGATGTCGGGCAGCCTGTTCACGGAAACCTCGTTCGAGCTTTGCGTCGCCCTGACCAAGAACGGCAAGCCGAGCTCCCGCGTCGATGAGATCGCCGATCCGCTCCAAGACGAGGTCGAGCCCCTTCTGCAAGGTCAGCCGGCTGACAATACCAAGCAGCGGAGCGCGCAGCGCGCCGTCAAGCCCCAGTTCCCCGAGCAAAGTTGCTTTGCAAGCGGACTTTCCAGCCAGCTTGCGTTCGTCGTAGCTTTGTGCGATGTGCTCGTCGTGGCGCGGGTCCCACACATCGTAGTCGACGCCGTTGAGGATGCCGGTAAGATCACGCGACCGCGCAGCAAATAGATCCTCGAGGCCGTGCCCAAACTCGGCTTGTTGGATTTCTTTTGCGTAGGTTGGACTGACCGCCGTGAGGAGCCGAGCTTCCTGGACGCCGAGCGAGAGAAACGACAGCTTTCCGCTTCCGAAACGCTGCAAGCGCTCGAGCGGTACGCCAAAGGAGCGAAGCTGCTTGAGAGACGCATCGCCTTGAAATGATGCGTTGTGGATCGTGAGAAGCGTTGGGGTCGTTGCAGCTGAGCCGGTCGTCAAAAGACTCGGGATAAGTCCTGTGTGCCAGTCATTGGCGTGCACCACATCCGGCCGCCAATCCGCGAGTCCTTCGGCAACACGGGCAGCAGCTTGGCACAGCAAGGCGAAGCGTTCGAGATTGTCCGGCCATTCCGCGCCGTATTCGTCGTGGTATGGTCCCCCAGGACGCTCGAATAATCGCCTGCAAAAAACAAGCCAGATGCGCAGGTCGGTCTTCGGCGTGCGGCCGATCAGAAGATCGACCTGCCCGAAACCGGCAAGATCGTCGAAATGCCGGTCAACCGCGAGGCCGCGTACTTGCGCGAGCGCGCTGGGATACGCGGGCATGAGCAAGCGGATGTCGACATCGGCATTCGCCAGCGCGGCCGGCAGCGATGCGGCAACGTCACCGAGCCCACCGGTCTTCGCCATCGGATAAATCTCCGAAGCGACAAAGAGAGATTTCATTGTGAAAAAATCATTCCTGGCCGATGACGATGCCAGTCAGCGCTGGCAGGCGCACGCTGATAGAGTGTGAGAGGCCCATGCAGGAAACATCGACGCAACCGCCCTGTAAGCGCGCGTGCCCGCTCCCACCATACGCGCCGGCATCACTGTCGAAGAGTATTCGATATGTGCCGTGCCGTGGTACTCCCACACGATACTCCTCGTAGCTCACTGGCGAAAAATTCAAGAGGACGATCGCAAAAGCTTCGCCGGACGATCGGATGTACGAGATCACACTGTGCTCCGCATCGTCTGGATAGAGCCAGCGGAAGCCGGTGTGATCGGAGTCATCGGCGTGAAGGGCGGTATGTCGCTCGTAGAGGATGCCGAGATCGCGCACCGCATCGCTCACGTGCCGGTGGTGCTCTTGTGCAAAGTCGGCCCAATCGAGCTGGATTCGCGGATCCCATGCGCGACGTTGACCGAACTCATTCCCCATGAAGTTCAACTTTTTTCCGGGATAGGTCGTCTGGTAGGTAAACAGCAGCCGCAACGAGGCGAATTTCTGCTCGTCGCCGCCGTACATTTTGTCAAAAAGAGAGCCCTGACTTTGGGCTACTTCATCGTGCGAGAGAGCGAGAACAAACCGCTCCCGTTTCGCGTACAGGCGTTCAAAAGTAAGGTCGCGATGGTGCGCAGGCCGCTCCGGCCATGGCAACGCCATGTAGTGCAGCGTATCGTGGACCCAGCCCATATTCCAGCGCATTGAGAAACCTAAGCCGCCGCGGCGCGCCGGCTGCGACACCGCGGGCCATGATGTGGACTCCTCGGCGATAGTGAACGCATCGGGAAGAATTTCACCGATCTTTGCATTCATCTCGCGTAAGAACTTCACGGCTGGAAGATTCTCCCGCCCTCCCAATGGGTTGGGTGTGAAGCCATATATTCCGCGAGCATCGTCGAGGTAGAGCATCGACGACACGGCATCGAAGCGCAAGCCGTCGATGTGAAATTCTTTCAGCCAATAGAGCGCATTGCCAAGCAAAAAGTTTTGCACTTCGGGTCGGCCGTAATTAAAGATAAGCGTGTGCCACTGTGGATGCTCGGCCATGGCAGGATCGTCGCGCTCGTACAACGGCTCTCCATCAAATTCAGCGAGTGCCCAAAAATCTTTTGGAAAGTGCAGGGGCACCCAATCCAAGATGACGCCGATACCACCTTGATGGCAGCGGTCGACGAACGCTCGGAACGCATCGGGAGCACCGAACCTGCTCGTCGGCGCATAGTAGCCCGTAACTTGATAGCCCAGTGATTCGTCCAGCGGGTGCTCGAACACCGGGAGCAGCTCAACGTGCGTGAAATGCATCTCCCGCGCGTGCGCGGAGAGGGCATCAGCGAGCCGCTCGTACGATAAGAAGCTGCCATCGATCTCGCGACGCCACGAGCCTAGATGCACTTCGTAGATGTTGAGTGGCCGGTTGTTCCATGGCGTCCCCCGCCGCTCTTCAAGCCAGCCTGCGTCGCCGAAACTGTACGAGCTGGGGGCCATAACCACCGCGTTTTGATTCGAACGATGAGGAAATGATCTGGCATACGGGTCCGTCTTAATCACGAGCCGTCCGGTTTCAGCGTTAGTGATTTCGAATTTGTAGTGTGCGCCCGCAGAGACATCGGGAATGAACAGTTCCCAAACCCCGCCGGCGTCCGACTTGATCATAGGATGACTGCGTCCATCCCACCCATTGAAGTCGCCGACAACGCTGACCCGATCTGCGCGGGGCGCCCACGTGGCAAAGTGCACACCGGCTCGCCCATCAACGGCGATACAGTGGGCGCCCAGCTTGTCGTATACGTCAAGCAGCTTGCCTGAGTGGAACAGCCGGAGGTCGCTCTTGCTCAGCATAGCGGTGACGGGCGCACTTTGAGAGAATCTGAGCGTCCCCTCTGTTGGTGCACGCAGGATGGCAAATATGCAGACATCTGAGACCCCGCGTTTTGTCAGCCTTTTGACGAAGGGAACGCTGGCGCTCATCCTCGCGGGCGGGCGCGGGTCACGCCTAAAAAATCTCACGCAATGGCGGGCCAAACCTGCCGTGCCATTCGGTGGGAAGTTTCGGATCATCGATTTTCCGCTGTCGAACTGCATCAACTCGGGCATTCGGCGCATCGGCGTCGTCACGCAGTACAAGGCGCACAGCCTTATGCGTCACATCCAGCGCGGCTGGGGATACTTGCGCGGCGAGTTCAACGAGTTTGTGGAACTCATGCCCGCATCGCAGCGTCTCGAAGATGAGATGTGGTACACGGGCACCGCCAACGCCATCCTCCAGAACCTCGACATCATCTTTGATCACAACCCGGAGTTCATACTCGTGCTCGCGGGCGACCATATCTATAAGATGGACTACGGCCAAATGCTCGTACAACATGTGGAACAGCACGCCGATGCAACCGTTGGGTGTATCGAAGTGCCAATGGCCGACGCAGTTGATTTAGGAACGTTGAGCGTTGGCGAGGATGGTTGGATCACCGCATTTACAGAGAAAAGCCCCAATCCGATTGCCGTTCCAGGCCAGCCGGACAAAGCGCTGGCAAGCATGGGCATCTACTGTTTCAATGCGAACTTTCTCTACGACCAGCTCAGACGTGATGCGGAAGTCTCAGATTCAAGCCACGATTTCGGCAAAGACGTTATTCCATATATCACCTCGCATCACAAAGTGTACGCGCACCGTTTTGGCCGGTCGAGCCTTGGCGGGCAGGGCGGCGAGGTCTATTGGCGCGACGTCGGAACGGTCGATGCATATTGGGAAGCCAACATGGATCTGACCCACATCGTGCCGCATCTCAATCTTTACGACGCGTCGTGGCCGATTTGGACGTATCAAGAGCAAGTGCCGTCCGCAAAATTCGTTTTCGACGAAGACAATCGACGGGGCAGTGCCGTCAATTCGCTCATCTCAGGCGGCTGCATTATTTCAGGTGCTCACGTCCAAAGATCGTTGGTCTTCACGAACGTGCGCGTCAACTCGTTTAGCCAGGTCGAAGACTCCGTCATCCTGCCCAATGTCGACATCGGCCGGCATTGCAACATCAAGCGCGCTGTCATCGACAAAGGTTGCCGCGTGCCGGAGGGACTCACTGTCGGCGTCGACGCGCAACACGACAGCGAGCGTTTCTATCGAACGGATCAGGGTATCACCCTGATTACCCCCGACATGCTCGGGCAGGGGCCGCGAGTCTCGTAGCGAAGGCCGCAAGCCCTTTTGCACTCGAAATTCTCTGAACGACAATCGAGTTTTCTATATATGGAAACGCACGTCGAACAAGAAGTCAAACTCCAAGTTCCGCGACGCTTTGATTTACGTCTCCTCGAGGCGGGCGTCAATGGCTTCAGTGCGTCTCCGGTCGAAGAGCATAAACTTATCACCGTCTACTACGACACCGAAGATCTGCGCTTGATTCGCTGGGGAAGTGCGCTACGGCATCGCAGGGGACAGGGCTGGACCCTGAAGCTTCCGGTTGCCGATGAGGACCGAAGCGACGATGGGATCCCCGCAGTAAAGCGCGTCGAATATAACTTTCCCGAGGAGGGCACGAAGCCGCCCGCGCAAGCCCTGGACCTCGTCACGGCCTTCCTGAGGGGAAAACCTGTGGCACCGGTTGCGCGGCTGCGCACGGTGCGCAAGAGTCTGCGCTTACACGGCACCGCGGGCGAGGAAATCGCGGAGGTCGTCGACGACGACGTGCGCGTTATGCGCGACGGTCACGTCGCCGATCGTTTCCGCGAGCTTGAGGTCGAGCTACTCGACGGGGCATCGGCGTCCATACTGGCAGACCTCACTACATGGCTGCAAGATGCCGGTGCGGGCGCGTTCGATCAGACATCCAAAGCTGTCCGCGCGCTTGGCACCGCGGCCACGCTGCCACCCGAGCTCACGCTTCAATGTCCGACGGCCGACAGCACGCCCGCAGACGTCGTGCGCTATACATTGGCGTCCTCGGTCGAGGAGCTCCTCCATCACGATGTTGCACTGCGTATCATCATGGATCCAGAAGTCGTCCACAAGGCACGCGTAGCCACGCGCAGGTTGCGCTCGGATCTTCGCACCCTGCTGCCGCTCTTAGATGAAGACTGGGCGCAGTCGCTGCGCGATCACGTGAAATGGCTGGGTGACGAGCTCGGCTCGGTGCGTGATGCAGATGTGCTCGTCGCGCGGTTGCGACGAGATGCAGCGCAGCTTCCAGACGAAGACAAAGAAGCCGCCGAAGAAGTTATCGATCTGTTCGATGCACAAACCACCGCAGCCCGACAGCGGCTGCAATCAGTCATGCATGAGAAGCGCTACGTCGAGCTGCTTGACGAGCTCGTCGAGGCGGCTGCCGACCCGCGGTTTTCGCCTGAGGCCGATCTACCGGCAGCGGACGTCCTTCCCAAACTCGTCGCGAGGCCGTGGAAGAAGCTGCGCAAAGCGGTCGACAGCCTTCCGAACGAAGCCGACGATGATGGGCTGCACAAAATTCGTATTAAAGCGAAGCGTTGCCGCTACGCGGCGGAAGCGATCGCGCCCGTTTTTGGAAAACCCGTGGCTCGTTTCGCCAAGCGCGTGGAAGCGCTGCAAACCGTCCTTGGCGAGCTGCACGATGCCGTCGTTGCCGAGGAGCGCCTCCGTCAGATCAAGGGTGAAGCACACGCATTCGTTGCCGGCGGCTTAGCCGCGATGGAAGCGCAAGGGGCAAATAGAGTGCGCACCTCTTGGCGCAAAGCGTGGAAAAAAGCTTCGAAGAGGAAACTGCGCTCCTGGATGTAGCTGCAGAGAAATTGCGGCTACTTGATGATTGCTTGCCCGCCCATGAGCGGCTGCAGCACTGCCGGCACTTTCACCGAACCATCTTCTTGCTGATAATTCTCTAAGATCGCGAGCAGGGTGCGCCCTACTGCAAGCGCGGATCCATTGAGCGTCACGGCATACTCGGGCTTGGCGCGCGCCTCGCGGCGCAAGCGTATGCTCGCCCGGCGCGACTGGAAATCCCCGCACGTGCTGCACGATGAAATCTCTCGATACGCTCCTTGCCCGGGCAGCCACACCTCTAGGTCGTATGTCTTTTGCGATGCAAATCCGGTGTCACCCGAGCTGAGCACCACAACGCGATAGGGCAGCTCGAGCGCTTGCAAGAGGCTCTCTGCTTGTTTCGTGATGAGCTCGTGGATGCGCCCCGCGTCCTCGGGCAAGCTGATGCCGACAAGTTCCACCTTTTCAAATTGATGTTGTCGGATGAGGCCACGCGTATCTTTACCGGCCGCACCTGCCTCTTCTCGGAAACAGGGAGTATAGGCTGTGTAGAGTTTCGGGAGCTCATCCACTGCCAGAATTTCGCCGCGGTGCATGTTGACGAGCTGCACTTCAGCGGTGGGCGAAAGAAACAGCGAGCCATCCTCAACCGCAAACATCACGTCGCTAAACTTGCTCAAGTGACCGGTCGCCTCGACCGATTCGCGATTGACCAAAATAGGCGGCATCACTTCGGTGAAGCCGGCCGCAACATTACGCTCGAGGAAGAAGTCGATGAGGGCTCGGTTGAGCTGCGCTCCCAGCCCGGTGAGCACCGCGAAGCGGCTGCGCGCAATTCGAACGCCCCGCTCAAAATCAATGATGCCAAGCGCCTCGCCGATATCCCAGTGCGGTTTCGGTCGAAACGAGAACTTGGGAGGCTCTCCCGACCGGCGAAGCTCGACGTTCGCTTTCGCATCGGCGCCATCGGGCACGTCGTCCGCCAGAATATTGGGGATGCCGCTGACGATCTCGTCAATGCGCCGATCGAGCTGCGAAGCGCTCTGCTCCTGGAGTTCTATCTGTTTGCCGAGTTCCGTTGACTGAGCGCGCAGCGCTTTCAGAGCGTCATCGCCGCTATCTTTTGCGCGGGCGAATTGTGCCGATATTTTGTTGCGCTCGGCTTTGAGGCGATCGAGTGCGGTCGCTAGAGCTCGCCACTGCGCGTCGAGTTTGAGGATTTCGTCGACCGGTGCATCGTCCAAACCACGACGGCGCAGCGAACGCCGAACGATGTCGGAATGCTCTCGGATAAGATGCTTATCGAGCATGCTCGCGCTGTTGGCCGAGGCACGCGAAGTGACCTGGCGAAATGCAGAAAGTTAGAAGGAAGAAGCGCGGCGCGGCGCAGGGGCTTCATCCTTGCTGGTTACGTAGCGCTTGAGGTCCTCCGGACTTATCGCTTTCTCGATCGCAGCGTCGAGTGTAATCATGCCATCGTTGACAAATCTTGACAATTGCTTGTCGAGCGTCTGCATCCCGACGTTTTGACCCGTCTGCATCATGCTCATAATTTGAGACGGCTTGTTCTCGCGGATGAGATTGCGGATGGCCGACGTGCCGATAAGAATTTCCATCGCGCATATCCGGCCGGTCCCATCTTTTTTCGGAACGAGGGTTTGCGTGAACACTGCCTCGAGAACGCCTGCAAGCTGCAAGCGGATCTGTTCTTGCTGCTCGGGAGGAAAGACGTCGATGATGCGGTTGATCGACTCCGCTGCCGATGTGACGTGGAGCGTGCCAAACACCAAGTGGCCCGTTTCTGCGGCGGTCAGCGCAAGAGCGATGGTTTCCAAGTCGCGCATCTCGCCGACCAATATGACGTCGGGGTCTTGTCGCAGCGCAGAGCGCAACGCAGCCGAAAAGGAATGCGTGTCACGGCCAACCTCGCGCTGCGTGATGATGCACTGGATATTCGAATGGAGGAACTCGATCGGATCCTCGATCGTAACCACGCGCGAGTTACGATTGCGGTTCATATAGTTGATCATTGCCGCGAGCGTCGTCGATTTACCGGAACCGGTTGGACCCGTGACCAGCACAAGTCCGCGGGCTCTCTGGGTCATCTGACCGAGCACGGGTGAAAATCCCAGTTCCTCGAGCCAGGGTGGCGTGTCCGGAATGTTGCGGAACGTGGCGCTGACGCTGCCCCGCTCGAAGCAGGCATTAACGCGGAAGCGAGCGACACCGATCATCGCGTAGGCAAAATCGATCTCGCGGTTACTGTTGAGGAGGTCTACTTGGTCTTTTGTTAAGATCGCCGTCAGGAGTGCTTGACAGTCTTCGGGCGAGATCTTCTCCTCGACAACAGGCTGAAGCACGCCGTTGTGTCGCATCATGGGGGGACCTCCGACGACGAGATGCAGGTCGGAAGCCCCCTTTTCGACGGTCGCGATCAGGAGATCGTCAAGTGTGTGCGGATAGGCCATCGGTTCCTCACCCTTTGATGTACCAAGCCTCGGCCATCGAGGCCTTAGAAGCTCTCTCTAAGAAGATATCGGCTCCTCGCGAACCAGCCCTATGTGACCTATTTAACCGGGACAGGCCGGAAATGAGGCATCCATAGCAACCTTAAGAACGCCGTTGCGGCGAACGACAATCGCGCAGGCTCTCGCCGCATTGGCCGAGTTCGCGGTGCGGAAGGCCGGTGCCGAGCGCGTTGGGCTTTCTGCTGCCGAGGGGCGGATTCTCGCAGAACAGATTGTGGCGCTGGAAGATGTGCCGTCATTTCGGCGCTCGATGGTGGACGGGTATGCGGTTATCGCCGCCGATGTGCGTGGAGCGAGCCGTTCCAACCCAGCGCACCTCACGCGTGTCGGTGAGGTCATCATGGGAACGTCGACAACATTGACGCTGCACCACGGTCAAGCCGCTGCGGTCCCAACCGGTGGCGCGTTGCCCGAGGGGACAACAGGGATCGTCAAGATCGAGGACACCGCAAGCGAAGGCGACCGCATCATCGTCTTTGACGCCGAAGATTGCGAGGATCGCATCACAGACGCGGCGAGCGACGTCCGTCGAGGTCAGCGGTTATTCGAACCAGGTGTTGTGCTCAGTCCGGCAGCGGTTGGACTCCTTGCCGCCGCTGGCTTAGCCGACGTGTCCGTATATTGCAAACCCAGCGTCGGCGTTGTAGTCACGGGCGACGAACTTGTAGCGGGGGGCAAGCCGATGCAGGCCGGACAGATTCGCGAGAGCAACGGGCTGACGATCTGTGCTGCACTTGCTGCGATGGGCTTTAGCCCGCTTCAGTATGGACCCGTTGCAGATGAACGAGAGGAGCTGGCGGAAGCTCTTGACCACGCGCTCAGCGAGTGCGATGCAGTTATCATCTCAGGGGGATCAAGCGTCGGCCTGCGCGATCACACGCCGGCGGTCGTCGCAGATGCCGGCGAACCGGGAGTCATCGTCCACGGTGTCCGCGCGAAGCCCGGGCGCCCGGTGCTGCTCGCGATGATCGGCGACCAGCCGGTTGTCGGCCTACCAGGCAACCCTGTCTCTGCGTTGATCATGCTCGAGACGCTTGTGAAACCTATCCTGCTGCGGATGTTCGACAAGACCGACAATCCGCTGCCAATCCGCGCGCGCCTCGAAAGCTCGGTCAACGTTGACGCAGGCTTGGAACACCGCATCCCTGTCCAGCTTCAGCGCAGCGCTGAAGGTCTGACTGCACGCCCGTTGCTTGGTTCTTCATCGCAGCTGCATATTTTGGCATACGCTGACGCGTTCGTCGTCGTACCGGAAGGCTCGGGCGGATTCGAGCAAGGAATCTGGGTCGACGCGCTGCCATTTTCCCGCACGAGGACGTTATCATGAGCCGACTGTATGCGACGATGCTCTGTCTTGTATTGCTTGCCGGCTGCACCGCAGCGCAGCAGCAGCGAGCGAAAAATGATGTAAACGATGTAGTGATTGTCGCGCAAATCAAAGCAAAGATTGCTGCGGTCGACACCGCCACGCTCTCGCTCGTCAACGTCGACGTCAACCACGGTGCCGTGACCCTAACAGGGCAGGTGCACTCAGCATCCGAGCGGATCAAAGTCGATACAGCGGCCCGCAGCGTTTCGGGTATTACGAGGTTTGACGATCGTATCATCGTCAATCCAAAAGCTCCAACGGCTGAAGAGATAGCGAGCGATCTCGCACTGCAGGCAAAAGTAAAGACGGCGCTGACAGCCCAGACTGGCGTCAACGCGCTGAAAGTACAAGTCAGCGCACATGGGGGCGTCGTGCTTCTCGAAGGCACGGTGCCAAGCAAGGCGGTTCACCAAGTGGTCATCGAAACGACGCGCGACGTGCAGGGAGTCCGTCGCGTCATCGATCGTTTGCATCTCGAGCGCCCATAACACAATGCGCTACGGCATCCTGTCAGACATTCATTCGAATTTTGACGCCTTGACCGCCGTTGTTGCGGAACTCGACGGATTGGGAATGGATTCGCTCGTGTGCCTCGGCGACATCGTCGGCTATGGTCCAAGCCCCAATGAGTGCTGCGATCTTCTACGCGCGCGCGACTGTATCGCCATCGCCGGCAACCACGATGAAGCGGCAGTATTGCCCGGTGAAGCGGAGAGCTTTAACGCGCTCGCACGGACGGCCATCGCTTGGACTCGCAATGAGTTGACGGAATCCAACCGCGAGTATCTCCGGTCGCTCCCGCGCGAGCATCGTTTTGACTCATTTGTCATCGTTCACGGTGCACCGACCTTCCATTTCGAGTACATCCAGAGTGTCATCGATGCTCAATCCGCGTTCGAGCGCATCACGGCGCCGGTCACTTTCGTCGGGCACACGCATGTGGCTGAAATATTCTACCAGGACGAGCAAAGGCGCACGTTCCATCAGAAGCTTTCGGGCGGGGGACGCATCGAAGTCGCGCCGCAATACCGGTACATCATAAATCCCGGCAGTGTCGGCCAGCCTCGCGATCATAATCCGCAAGCGTCATTTGCGTATTTCGACGACGCGGCTCGCATCATCGAAGTGCGTCGCGTTACCTACGACGTCATGCGCGTGCGAGAACGTATGGAGCAGGCTAATTTGCCGGCGCCGCTCCGCGACCGCCTCTCGGTAGGATATTGATGGCCGACGCGGACGCAAAATCGATGAGTTCGATCGACGCGAGCTCGACCGCTCCACTGCAAGACGACAAGCGCTGCTTCGCGTGCGGACCAGAAAATGCCGAAGGCATGCAGTTGCGATTCGAATATGGCGACGCCGAGGCGAAAGCAGTTTTCGTTCCACACCAGCGATTCGCCGGGTGGATCACGATTGTGCATGGAGGCATCGTCGCAACCCTGCTTGACGAAGCGATGGCACATGCTGCCATCGCCGCCGGAATACGAGCCGTCACCGGCCGATTGGAGATTCGTTTTCGTAAGGCAGCGCCTATGGCCGCGACGCTGATCGCGACCGGACGTCTCGAGAGCAGACGGGGCCGCGTGCTCAATCTCTCGGCGACGGTCACCGGTAAGGATGGCACGCTCTACGCGGAAGGGCAAGGGAGGTTTGTCGCCGATGACGCAGGCGGGCGCTGACGCGCGGGCCGGCACGAAGACCATCGCTTCAAATCGCAAAGCCTTCCACGAGTACTCGATCCAGGATAAATACGAGGCGGGTGTGGTCCTCACGGGCACCGAGGTCAAGAGCTTACGCAGTCAGGGGTGCTCGCTTGTCGAAGGATACGTGCGTCTGCGCGGAGGCGAGGCGTGGCTTGTCAACGTTCACATCCCTCCGTACGAGCAGGGGACTTTCTTTTCGCAGCACGAGCCGCGCCGCGATCGCAAGCTGCTCCTGCATGCCCGGGAGTTGCAGCGGCTCGTCGGCAAGCTGCAGGAGAAGGGTCTGACGCTCTTGCCGCTGCGGCTGTATTTCCGCAAAAACCGCGTTAAGGTCGAGCTCGGTCTTGGGCGAGGCAAGAAACTGCATGATAAGCGAGAGGCTATCCGTGAACGTGAAATCCGGCGCGAGATCGAGCGCACGGCGCGCAGGCGATAACGGCCCGCGGGTGCTCGCCGGATTCGTCGAGCGCTTCGAGCGCGCGTGCGGGCTATTGCGGATGCCGCTCACGGGTCCCATAGTGGTCGCCTGCTCCGGTGGAGCGGACAGTGCTGCAGCCCTGTTGCTCCTTCACCGCGTTGCGCCGCAGGCGAAACTCATCGCGTGCTACATAAATCACGGGCTCCGGCCGCCGTCAAGCATTGCACGCGACGTTGCTGCCGTGCGCGCGCAAGCTCGCGCTGCCAATGCATCCGTACGCATCTGTCGTGTCGCGCTTGCGCCTAAGGCCCAGGGCTCGCCCGAGGAACGTGCCCGTGCCGCCCGCTATACGGAGCTCGCGTCCGTTGCGCGTCACTGCAGCGCATGCTTCGTTGTCACCGGGCATCAGCAGGACGATCTTGCAGAGACCTCACTGTTGGCGCTTATTCGCGGCAGCGGCATCGATGGAGTCGCCGCAATGCGTCCGATGCGCACGCTCGACGACAATGTTGTGCTTGTCCGCCCGCTCATGTGGGCGACGAAAGCTCAGTGCGGCGAGTTGCTCCGGGAGCTGCGCCTGCCCGTGTCGGAAGACGAGACCAATGCCGACACGCGCATTCCGCGCAATGCCGTCCGCGCTCTGGTAGCCAACCTCGAGCTCGCGGCGCCAGGAGCATCACGCGGCATCTCACGGTCCGCAGCGTTGCTTGCAGACGACAAGAACTTGCTGGATCGAATGAGCGCCGCAGCGTGGCAGCGCTCGCGTATCGGCCAGTCGCACGACTTGGCCGTAGCTGCGCTGCGAAACATGCCCATCGCGCTCGTTCGCCGGGTCATTCGCCACGCCATCATGGCAAGCGGCGAAAGCTTGCGAGACTTTTCGTTTGAGCATTGCAATGCGATTGCCAGTGCGATCAAAGAGAAGCGAGGCGGCCGGTTCCACGCGGGTGCCGCCACCGTCGTGCTGTCTGCGGGGAAGGTTGCCGTGATTCGAGATCGTGCACGCTCTGCGGATACGTACGCGCCGATTGGTATTGATCTCGACTCGTTGCCACGTGAGTTGACGACGCCCCGCGGCCAAGTAACGCTCAAGATTCGTCGATCGACGCCAAGGAAGAGCGCCGAGGCTGGGTCGTCTCAGCGTCTTGATCTCGGCGCACTCCGAACCGCCGGCGGCCTTGAAATTCGGCAACCCCGGCAAGGGGACGCATGCGTGCCCTCCGGCCGGTCCAGGCCCATTTCGCTGGCCCGTTTTCTGGGAAAGTCGGGCGTACCGACATCCGATCGCGCCAGCGTTTCGTTACTTTGTGCCGGAGGTCGCATCGCGGCCGTCCTCGGGTTACGGGTAATGGAGCCATTCAAGCCCAAGGCAAGCAAGCCGGTGCTGGAGGTGGGGTGGCGTGCGACCGATATGTAAGACACGAGGCTGATGGTAGAGCAAACAGCTGCGCCAGGTTTAGGGAAGATCGTCTTCAGCGAGCACGACATCGCCGCTGCAGTCGCGCGACTCGGACGCGAAATTAGCGCGGCAAGCGCCGGAAAACCGCTCCTCATGGTCGGCGTGCTCAAAGGAGCGCTTCCATTCGCAGCCGATCTGATGCGAGCGTTGGGAGAGTACCCGTTGACGGTGGATTTCATGGTGGTCAGTTCGTACGGTGACGGCCGCACAGGCGATGTCGACGTTCGGCTGCTCAAAGATCTGGACACGAACCCTGCGGGTCGTCACATTTTGCTCGTTGAGGATATCGTTGATGAAGGATACACGCTTTCATACTTGTTGAATAATTTGCGAAGCCGCGATGCTGCAAGCGTGCAATCGTGTGCGCTCATTAACAAGACGTTCCATCGAGCGGTCAAAGTACAGCCTGATTACGTCGGTTTGCAAGCGCCGGATGACGCGTTTTTGGTAGGGTACGGATTAGATTTTCAAGAACATTTCCGCAATCTTCCGCACATCCGACAACTGCAAGCCGGGTTCCAGCGTAGGGTATTAGGGGACAGCAAAACCGCGGGCGGTTAAGCCGCAGATCGGGCGTGTCCCGGAGGAGTTCATTTGGTCGTCAAGCTTTTCAAATACGTGCTATGGGTCGTGAGCTTCGCTCTAATTTTGCTCATGGCGTACTACTATTACGAGCGCAATGTTCCTCATCAAACCCAAGTTTCGTACACCGAGCTCATTGACCGGATCAACACGAAACCGGAATCGATCAGCGACGTCACGATCGGCACGAACACCGCAACGGTGAAACTTGCGGGCGACACACAACAGGTCGTTCAGATATCCCAAGGGGCGGTCCCCGATCTCACCAAAGCGCTTGAAGCTCACAAAATCAAGGTTTTCTTCGACAACTCGTCGGCAAGTACGGGCTTTTCGCTGTCATTGGCCGCGTGGATCATTCCGCTCGTAATCGCAGTATTACTAGTCACGATGATCGCTCGTCAATTGCAGTCGGGCGGGAGTCAAGCGCTGTCATTTGGACGCAGCCGCGCGAAACTGCTCACTGAGAACCGGCCGAAGGTGACCTTTGCCGATGTGGCTGGCGTTGATGAAGCCAAACAAGAGCTTGGGGAAGTCGTCGAGTTCCTCAAGTATCCGAAGAAGTTCCAGCAACTCGGAGCGCGCATTCCTAAGGGTCTCTTGTTGTTGGGCCCGCCTGGCAGCGGCAAGACTCTCTTGGCGCGCGCAATCGCGGGCGAGGCGGGCGTGCCGTTCTTCAGTATTTCAGGTTCGGATTTCGTCGAGATGTTCGTCGGTGTCGGCGCGTCGCGCGTGCGCGACCTCTTCGAACAGGCAAAGAAGAGTGCACCGTGCATCGTCTTCATCGATGAGATCGACGCAGTCGGGCGCCAGCGGGGCGCAGGTCTCGGCGGCGGACACGACGAGCGCGAGCAAACGCTCAACCAGTTGCTCGTCGAGATGGATGGTTTCGACGTCAACACGGGCGTCATCTTGATCGCAGCGACCAACCGCCCCGACGTGCTCGATCCCGCGCTTTTGCGCCCGGGTCGCTTCGACCGTCAAGTGGTCGTTGATCGCGCCGATGTGGTCGGCCGAGCGCAGATTTTGTCGGTGCACGCCCGCAACAAACCGCTTGCGCCTGACGTACGGCTTGAAGTGCTCGCACGCCGCACGCCTGGTTTTTCCGGCGCAGATCTCGAGAATTTACTCAATGAAGCCGCGCTGCTCGCCGCGCGCCAAAATAAGTCGCAGATCGATATGCACGATTGTGAAGAGGCCATCGATCGCGTTATCGCGGGCCCCGAACGCAAGAGCCGCATCATGAGTCAGCGAGAGAAAGAGCTCGTGGCCTACCACGAGAGCGGACATGCGCTGACGGCCAAGTTGTTGCCCAACGCCGATCCACTGCACAAGGTCACGATCATTCCCCGCGGGATGGCACTGGGCATCACGATGCAGCTGCCGACCGAAGACCGCTATCTGATGACGAAAGCAGAAATTGTCGACCGTATCATGGTGCTGCTGGGCGCGCGCGCGGCTGAAGAGTTGATCTTCCAGGAAAACACAACCGGCGCCCACGACGATCTGCAGAAGGCCACCTCGCTTGCGCGCAAGATGGTGATGGAATTCGGCATGAGTGCCAAGATTGGCCCCATCGCTCTCGGCAAAAAGCACGAGCAGGTCTTCTTAGGCCGCGATATCGTCGAAGAGCGCAACTACTCAGAGGAAGTTGCAAGTCAAATCGACACTGAAGTTCGCAGCATCATCGACACGTGCTATGCAAACGCATACCATCTGCTCGAAACGAATATCGACAAGCTGCATCGTTTAGCCGAAACGCTGCTCGAAAAAGAAACGATCGAAGCCGATGAAGTCGAGCGGCTGCTTTCGGATAGTCCGGCTCCAGCACAAAAGCCAGCGCCGCCGGAGGAGCTCATTCCGGAACGTGCGGCAGCCGCCACCTCGGCGCCGAAAGAGGAAAAATCGAGAGTCACTCCCTCGGTGCTTCCCTTCCCACCGCCAGAACCAGCGTGACGTTATGAGGCGGTTGTTCCTAGGGGCGCACGCCGCGAGGCGCCTGCGCCGTAGCTTCATCGTTTCCATTGTCCTCTTCACGTTCGCGTGGACCGGATCCGCAGCGGCCGTGCAAGACGCAGCTTCACCTCAACCGTCCGATAGCGCCAACGCGTCCCTATCTGCTCTCACACAATTTCCTGACGGCTTGACGCTTGTTGCACGCAGAGCGACGGCGTCACCGACAGCCGCGATCGAGCTATGGATTAAGTGCCCATCGAACGGATACAGCTCGCCGCGGCCAGGGCTTGCGCGTTTGACTGCGCTTGCAGTCGTTGACCAAAAAGCCGGTGGATCGTCGCTACGGGAAGAGGCTCGCAAGGCAGGCGCTCAGATCGCCATATCCGTCTACCAAGAGTCGACCGAGATCGCATTGCTGGCCCCCGCATATCTTTCTCCCACACTTCTCGACATGCTCGTGAGCCGGGCGCTGCATCCACATCTGGATCAAGCAGCGTTTGAATCAGCTCGCCAGCGTTTGGCGGCGCAGCAAGTAGCGTCCATGGACATGCCTGACCAGGTGCTGCGCGACTCGTTGTTCGCACAGCTATTTGCGAGCGGACCGTTGCACGACTCGTCGTTCGGCGATCCCAAAACGCTGACCGGGCTCACGCTTGATGACATCTCAGGGTTTGCCGCCCGCGCCTACGTGCCGGCCCAAGAGATTGTCGTTACGGTTGGTGACGTCGACGCACGCGACGTGAGCACGCGTATCGCGGCAGTTGCCCCGCCCGCCGGTCCGTTGCAGGTTATGCCGGAATCGAGCATCGCGCCGTATGGCGACACGCCCGTCTCGCTGACGCGTGAGTCGCTCAACGCGGGCGGCGTCGCCATCGGTTGGGTTGGGCCGCCGATTGCTGACCGGCGTGCGGCAACCGCGATGGATTTTCTTTCTGATTATCTTGCGCATCCCAGCGAGGGCGTGGTGAGCAAGGTTGTCATCGGCGCCGACGCGAGCACGACGTTCACCGGACAGTTTGTCACCTTGCGCAACCCCGGGGTCTTCTACGTCACTGCATCCGGAGCAAAGCTCGATCCAATGCTGACGTCGACGCTCATCCGCGATGCTATTCGTACCGCGCTGCGCCAGCAGCTTTCCAAAGAAGAATTCGAACGAGCTCGCGCCGCCTTCATCACCCATTTGCTTCGCGATATGCAAACGTCGCAGGGACTGGCGGACAACTACGGCTGGTACTTCGCGCAGGGAGCGCTTCCATATAGTCCGAGCGCGACTGACACATCGCTCTCCGGCGAATACTTTAGACAGGTTGCCTCCCTCTCGCCTGATTACGTGTACTCCATAGCGCGGCGCTACTTGCAGGCCAAACCGGCGGTGATTATCTTGCCGCGCGGCGCCGTTCACATTACGGGGGCGCAATGAAGTGTAAACGAGCTGGGGCTATCTTTGCAACCGCTGCGCTCGCGTGCGTGCTGCTCGCCGCAGCCCCGGCGCCAAACAAGTCAGCATTACCGTCGATGTCGTTTGCAGCCGCCACGCAGATGAAGCTTCCAAACGGCGTTATCATCGCAAGCCAGCCGTCGGCAGACGTGCCGCTCGTTGGCGTTTCGGTCTTCGTGCCGGCCGGCCTCGTACAGCAGCCTGGGAACAAAGCGGGCATCGCATCGGTGACGGCAGCGCTTGTGTTGCAAACAAAAGTCGAAGGATCAACGACGCTTGCGCAGGCTGCTGCGCTCGCCGGTGGATCGGTCTCGTTCACGCTCGACCCGTTGGATACGCGTTATTACCTTGAATGTCATGAAGCGGATTTTACGCGGCTCTTCCACGAGCTGCGCGTCGCGCTTGGCCACCCAGACGTCTCGCAGCTGGCAGCACAACGGACACAGGCAATCTCGAACGCGAATGCGCTCACCGGGAATCCGCTTGAAGCCGCATACGCGATGATTCGACAGGTACGCTATCGGGGTACGGGCTTCGCGTTGCCCGACCAGGGAAGCTCAGTCACGATCGCCAGCTTGTCACGAGCCGACGTCGCCGCCTTCGTCACCAGTTACACGCACGGCGCGGGCACGATCGTCGCTTTGGAGGGCGCGGTAACGCAGCCGCTTGTCGCTGCGGCCGCGAACGAATTCGAAAACTTGCCCGCCTCGTCGCCGGCGCCCGTCCCCGCTTCAAACCCGGTTGTCCGTCTCCACCAGATTGTCGCGCACCGAAACGTACCCGCGCCGTGGGTGGCGGTCGCTTACGAAGCGCCTAGCCAATACTCTTCCGATTTCGCGCCGATGCTCGTCATCGAAGCGCTGCTGGGGAGCGGCGGCGATGTGCACTCGTTCAATTACACCTCGAACGAGCTCGCTCCACAAGATTTTGTCGGCGCGTACTATCAGTACGAAGTCTCTCCGGGCAGCATGATTGTCTTCCTGGGCGGGGCAAACGAGAATCTCGATCAATCTGTGCGTGACCTTGAGACCGGTATCGCGCGCTTGCGCGGTGACAGTATTTCGGCCACGCTGATTTCCGAAGCGAAAAAGACTGCACTCGGTGACTACTTTCTGTCGGAAACCAGATTCGATGATTTGGCATGGCTGCTGGGCAGATCAGCGGCGTCACCTGAAGGTGTCGCGTTCGAGAACAATGTGCCGCTGCGCATCATGTCCGTGAGAGCCGCAGACATCCAGCGCGTGGCGAGACGCTACCTTACGAAAGAAACCATCGCCATCGTGCTGCCAGTGTCAGCAGGTCGATAAGACGGCCGACGTACGGTCGACGGTCGACACGAGGTCGACCGCTTCAGAGCCCCTACGCGTTGCCTTCGTTCACGATTACCTCACGCAGTTTGGGGGCGCTGAACGCGTCCTGCTTGAGATGCAGCGCATGTATCCGCAGGCTCCGGTCTACACGTCCATTTACGATGCGGCGGCATTCGAGGGCAGGTTCTCGAGCATCGACGTGCGCACGAGCTACCTGCAAAATATTCCTGGAGCGAAGCGCAACTTTAGGGCGCTCTTACCGTTTTATCCGCGAGCCTTCGAATCGCTCGACTTGCGAGGCTACGATCTCGTCATCTCATCGACGACATCGTTCGCGAAAGGGGTTCGCGTCGCACCCGGGACCCTCCACGTTGCCTACGTGCACACCCCGACGCGCTTCCTTTGGTATCCAAATGAATACGTGACGGAATTGACGCCGCCCCTTGCGAGGCCTCTACTCACACTCGTCGCTCCGTGGTTGCGCCGCTGGGACTTAGCCGCGGCGCACCGGCCGCATTACCTTGTCGCCAACTCGCGCAACATCGCGCAGCGCATCGAGCAGACGTATGGGCGGCGCAGCGATGTGGTCCCGTGCCCTGCCGATACCGCAAGCTTCGCTCGCGAACAGGCTGTCGGCGATTACTTCTTGGTCATGAGCCGCCTACTGCCATATAAACGCGTTGCGCTTGCGATCGAGGCATGCAATCTGCGGGGAGCGCGTTTGATCGTTGCCGGCACGGGGCCGGATGCGCGGCGCTTACGTGCGCTTGCGAGTTCGACGGTAGAATTCGTCGGGCGCGTTGATGACGAAAGTCGAGTGCGGCTCATCGCCGGCGCGCGTGCGCTTATCGTTCCCGGCATTGAAGACTTCGGATTGGTCGCACTCGAGGCAGCCGCGGCTGGCCGACCCAGCGTTGCGTTTGCCGCCGGAGGGGCACTCGAAACTATCGTGGAAGGCGAGACGGGGTTGTTCTTTCGTGAGCCGCTCGCTGACACGCTTGCACAAACCCTGGAAACGCTGGAGCATACGAGCTTCGATCGCGAGCGCATGCGGGCACACGCGAGGCGTTTCGCCCCTGAGGCGTTTCGCAGCACGTTTTTAGCGCTCATCGAGCGCTATCTTCATGAGTTCAAGAGTCGGGGGCTCCGCACATAACCGTGAGCGAAAAACGTCGCATTCCGCACCTCGATCTCTCCAAATTGCACCTCACGACCTTGCAGCAGCGGCCGTCGAAAGTAAGCGCAGACGCCCTAGCCGTGCCGCAACATGCCGGCGTGTCCTTCGACGATTTCTGGAATGGGCTTCCCGATATTCTGGCAGCGCGCGACTTGCGCTCGTTGGTCGAGGACGTGGCAACGGCGCACCGCAACGGCAAGGTGGTGGCCATTGGTATCGGCGGTCACGTTATCAAGACTGGGCTCGCACCGCTCATTATCGATCTCATGAAATCCGGCGTCTTCAACGCCGTCGCCGGCAACGGTTCGATCTGCATCCATGACGTTGAGCTTGCGATCGTTGGGAAGACATCGGAAGACGTGGACGAGTCACTGCGTGACGGCTCGTTCGGCATGGCAGGTGAAACGGCAGACTTTATCTTGAGTGCTATCGCAGGTGAGGGACCGAAGGTGGGCCTGGGCCGTGCTCTCGGCGACGCGCTCATCCGCCGCGGCAATGCGAATGTCGACGTCTCGATACTTGCGCAGGGAGCGTTACTCGACGTGCCGGTCACCGTCCATGTCGCGATCGGTACGGACATCGTCCACATGCATCCTCAAGTTGATGGCGCCGCGCTGGGTGCTGCGACCCTGCGCGACTTTCGCCGTTTCAGCGACGTTATCGCCGGCGTGACCGATGGCGGCGTCTACCTCAATTTCGGATCCTCAGTGATAATGCCGGAGACGTTTCTCAAGTCGTTGTCCGTAGCGCGTAATCTCGGCTACCGCGGTCAGTTCGTCACTGCGGATTTCGATTTCATTCGCCACTACCGGCCGCGAACCAACGTTGTGACCCGGCCGCATCTTGATGGCGGGCGCGGCTACATGTTCACCGGTCATCACGAGATCATGATTCCTCTCTTCATCGCGGGCTTGCGGAGCGCACTCGCCTTATGAAATCCCGCAGCGCCGCCTTCACGACCGCAATGATTGCCGTTTGCTGGCTGGTATTTGTACTTGATTTGCTATCGCCGAAGACGCAAGGAGTTGGGCAGCTGACGCTGCGCTTAGCGCTCTTTCCGAGCGCCGTGCTGCACGGAGAGTGGTGGCGGCTCGTTACCTACGGTTTCGTGCACGCAAATTGGTATCATATTCTTGTCAATTCCATCGCGCTGTTTCAAGCGGGCGACTTCGTCGAATACGTCTACGGGTCGAGGCGGTACGCGCTGATCTACAGCGTTGCGCTCGCCGGCGGTGGGTTTGCAGCTTACACGGCTACAGTTGGCAGCCCGGTGTTTACCCTCGGTGCCTCGGGAGCAATAATGGGAATTTTCGGTGCAATGGTGGTGCTTGCGTTTCGACTGCCGCCATTGCGCGCGGAACTGCTGCGAGCAGCGATCGTTCCCGTCATTTTAACGTTAGGAATCGGCTTCTTCACGACCGGCATATCGAATGCAGCGCACATCGGCGGCCTTGTGAGCGGTATTATTATCGCTTCGCTGCTCACCCCAGTGAACGGCCGTGAAATTATTCGCCAGTTCAGCCCGGCTCGGATCCCCGCCGATAGACTCGACCCCGGCAGTGATTCTGCTTGGGATCCGCCCAGACGCGGTTAGACCTTTTCGCTGGAAGCAACCGCCTCAAAAATGCCCAGTGTCTCCTCCGCGCAACGATCCCAGGTGAACGTTGCCGCGCGCGATTGTCCTGCGGTGCGCAAGCGCGCATCCAGGATCCGATCGCTCAGGATCTGCGTCAATTCGTGTGCTAGTGCGCCCGCATTGCCAGCGGGGAAATAGAGTGCGGCATCGCCCGCGACCTCAGGGATGCTGGCGGCATTTGATGCAAGCACCGGCGCCCCATGCGCCATAGCCTCGAGAACGGGCAGACCGAAGCCCTCATAGCGCGAGGGGAAGACAAATGCGGCGGCGCCACCGTAAAGTTCATGCAGCAATTCGTCACCGACGGTACCTGTGACGAGGGTAGGCACTCCATCGACAAGTTCGAAGCGAAGCACGGTTGATTGTTTTCCTTCGTACCGCTGGTAGTCGACACGCCCACGCGTCGACGAGGTCGCTCGAGGCGCTCCAGCGATCACAAAACCCGTAGTCATTCGCAGCGCATCGGGAAGTTTCATCATCGCATCTTGCAATGTTGTCAGATCTTTGCGCGGCTCGCTTTCACCAACAAACAGCACGTAGCGCGACGCTCCGTCGAGCAAGAGTGGTTGTCCGGAATCGGCCGGAACAGGATCGACGCCGAGTGCAACAACGCGGATGTGCTGTGGCGAAACTGCGAGATACTTGACGATTTCAGTTTTGGAAAACTGGGAGTCGGTGATGATGACCTTGGTGTGCGCCGCCGTGGTGCGAAACGGCGTCTGTTCGCTGCGCCGCTTCCGCAGATCTTCGGCCGGCGATGCAAACGGCCAGACATCGTGCACTGTCGCAACGTTCCGGCAGGGCGAAACCCACGTCATGCCATTCCATGGATACCACACGATATGCAGACCGAGCCCGGCTGCATCGCGGCGCCTGCGCACAACGACGTCATCGCAGTCGAGCGCCCGCGCAAGCGGCCGGGCAACCAGTCGAGGCAGTGCGTGGGGCACGAGCAGCGTTACGCGCAAGCGCTCGCTGTCCATCCGCATGAAGCGCCGCAGTAGGGCATTCGCGTAACGCCAAATGCCGCGCCGGTCATGCAGCAGGTTGAGGGCGTCTACGCCCACGTGGAGGGAGTCGCTCACGTGCCTGCGGCGATGACGTGCTCGAATACGCGCAAGGTCTGGTCGGCGCAGCGATCCCAAGAGAGCTGTGCTGCGCGGGCGCGCCCGGCATCCCGCAGGGTGCGTGCGAGGTTCTCGTCTTGCAGCACGCGCGTGAGCGAGGTGGCAAGCGCAGCGGCATCGCCGGCCGGAAAATATAACGCCGCGTCACCACCGACTTCCGGTATGCTCGCGGCCGACGATGCGACAACGGGAGTGCCACGGGCCATGGCCTCGAGCACCGGCAGACCGAAACCTTCGTAAAATGACGGAAACACAAAAGCTGCTGCCTCGCGATAGAGGCGGTCCAGCAAAGCGTCGCTGACCGTTCCCGCGACGAGCGTCGGAACAGACCTGTCTGAGGCAAAGTGTAAGAGCAGTACTTCTCGCCCGCCGGCCTTTTTGGTCTCGATTGCGCCGCACCACACAGGGGCTACCGACTTGCCGACGAGCACAAGCCCAGTTGTCGCGCGCACCCGGTCCGGCAGCATGCCCATTGCCGCTTGCAATGTAGGGAGGTCTTTCCGCGGCTCTCGTTCGCCGACAAAGAGCACGTAGCGCTCGACGTCATCGAGAACGAGCGGAAGCCGGGCGATTGGTTCTCGAGTATTGACGAGACCCGTATCTGAGTCGACGCCCATGTGCACCACATGCACCCGTTCCGGCAAAACCGGCAGATACTTGCTGATTTCAGTTTTTGTGAAGTACGAATTTGCGATGATTGCCTTGGTGTGCGCAACCATCGTCAGGTACGCTGTCTGCTCCCGCCTGCGCGTGCGCACATCGTCGGAAGGCGACACGAATGGCCACACGTCGTGTACCGTTGCAACGCTGACGCACTGCGACGTCCAGGTCATGCCGTTAGACGGGTACCACACGAGGTCCGGCTGTAGCGTGCGCACGCTGTTTTGCCTGCGCACTTCAATGTCGTCGATGCCTAGCGTTTTTGCCAGCTTGCGCCGCGCTATGAACACCAAGAGGTCTGGCACGAGGAGCGTAAGTCGAACCCGATCGCGCGAGCGCAGCCAGCGCGAGATCACTGCGCGGGCGTAGCGCCCGATCCCACGCTGATCGCGCGCGACGCTGGTCGCATCTACCGCGATATGCATGTGCGAGCACAGGGAACAAAAAGAGCAGCAGATAAGGCCTGGCGCGTGCTCGTCGTCATAGAGCTCCTGGGAGCGCTTGTTCTGGTCGTGGTGGCGGCGGACGCCTTTACCAATGCGGTCGAGTGGATCGATGCCAAATCCAAGCTGACCCGCGGAGCGGCCGGGGCGATCGTGGCCGCAATCGGCTCATCGCTGCCGGAAACGATCGTCGCGGTCATCGCGCTCGTGGTGCTTGGCGATCCGCGCAGCCAAGCAATCGGCATCGGCGCTGTCATTGGCGCACCCTTTATGTTGGCGACGGTGATCTTTTCCCTCATCGGAGTAATCGCGCTGGTCAGACGCCCGCGTACGGCGCAGCCCGCGCTCGCTATACCCGTGGCGCCCACAATTTTCGGCGGTACGTTATTCCTCGCCACGTTTGCGCTGGCTTTGGGAGCGTCCTTTGTGCGCGCACACGCCGTCCATGTGGCTGCCGCGGTGATCGTCCTGTTGGCATATGGGGCATATCTCTTGTATCATCTGCGCGCGCAAGACCAGGCGGGAGAGGAAGAGCCGCCCGCGCTTCGCATCGCGCCGGGGTCTCGGAATCCTCGGGTAGCGCTGATTGTGCTGCAGCTTAGTATCGCGCTCGTGCTAAGCATCGTGGCGTCGCGCCTGTTCATTGCGTCGCTGTGGCAAGCGTCGCTTGTCTTCGGCGTTTCGCCGTTTATCATCTCGATCTACTTGAGTCCGATAGCGACCGAGCTGCCCGAAGCCAGCAGCGTCATGATATGGATGCGACGCAAAGAGGACAATCTAGCAATGGGCAACGTGCTGGGCGCGATGATGTTTCAGACCTCTATTGCATGTGCGATCGCAATGGTCGCAACCCCCTGGCAGCTTGGCCCAGGCGCGTATGCTGCAGGTGTGGCATCGCTCGTGGCGGTCGCCGTGCTTGTCATCACGACGCTTGTGCGCAAACGGGTGGAACCGCGGCCACTGGCGTTCGCCGGCCTGCTCTACCTCGGCTATATCGCCTTTACTACTTTATGAGCTGCGGAAATAGATACGCGAGGACGAGTGAGATCGTGTTGATGGTCGCGTGCGAAACAATGTTCACCCACAGGGAACGCGTGTTGTAGTAGACCCATGCCAGGCCGAAGCCGATAGCGAAGATCGGAAGAAACGACCACTGCTCAAAATGCGCGATGCCGAAGATTGCGCCACTGATCGACATTGCGAGCAGCGGCGACATGCGCTGCACGAGCCCGGCAAACAGAAATCCGCGGAAAAAAATCTCTTCCGCAATGGGTGCCGCGATCGCAACCGACATGAAATCCAACACGAAGTCGAACGCGCCATGATGGTTGGCAACTACCAGCGACTGTGGCTGGGGATGGGGGCCGAAGATCGCGGTTATCACACCCTCGATAATCAGGCTCACGACAAATAACCCGGCACCTGCGCCAATGCCCCCAAGCACCCAGAAGGGCGGTTTGAGTCGCGTACTCAGGCCGAGTTGAGTGGGGGTCGCCCGGAGAACTGCCTGCGCAAAGCCGATCGTCATGAGCGCGAGCGCGGCCTCCGAGATCACTGACATCAGCCATAAGTTCTTGGCTGTCAGGATCTTGGGGACAAATTGCGGATCGGCCAGTTGACGAAGCAGTTCGTTTGGGTAGTGCACAAACTCTGGATGGTCTTTAAAGATGACGTAAGCAAAAATGACGGTCTGCGTAACAAAGAAGATCAGGATGCAAAGAATCGCGAGGGCGGCAACCACCCAGCCGTTCCAGCGCGGCCCATGAAATGCCGGACCCTGAGCCTGTTCTACGAGTTGATTGGATGCAGCGTTGTCCACAGTCTCTCCATAAGACCCTGTTGCTTGAGTGCATCGGCGAGCGCGCAGAAGTCCGCGAGCGTCAATCGCTCTCCACGCACCGAGGGCGAAAGTCCCGCTTGCACGACCGCCGACTCAACTACTTTTCGCAGACTCCCAGCCTCTTCCCCAGCTCGCTCCAACACACTGTTGACGAGGGTCTTGCGGCGGTGGCCAAATGCAGCTCGAATGAGCCACAGGAGCAGCGCTTCATCGCTAACGCTCGAGCGGCGCGCCGGCGTGGGGGTCAGACGGATGACAGAGGACGCGACGTCTGGGGCGGGATAAAAGCCGCCCGCTCCAACGTCGAAAAGCTTCTCAATATGCGCGTAATAGGCAGCAAAGACGCTCAGACTTCCGTACTCGGGTGTGCCCGCGCGGGCGGTCAGTCGTCGCCCGTATTCGCGTTGCACCATGAGGACGGCGCACTGCCACGTATCGCCGGATTCGAAGATCCGCTCGATAATGGGTGTAGTTATATAGTAGGGAAGGTTGCCGCATATCGCCCGCGGTGCGTCCTGCGATTGGAGATCTGCGAGAAGATCAAACTGCAGCACGTCGCCGGTGACGATGCGCAGGCGGTCCCCGGCTGTGACGAAACGTTCGCGCAGCACAGCTGCCAGATTCCGGTCCAGTTCGAGGGTTGTCACTGCGCGCGCGTGCTGGAGGAGAGCAGCAGTCAGCGTGCCCGTGCCTCCGCCGACTTCGACAACGTACGCGTGTGACGGCAAGGCAGCGGCGATGCGCTGCGCAACGCGCGGATCCGTCAAAAAATTTTGGCCAAAACGTTTGCGCGGCCGCAAGTGCCGCGCATCGAGGATACGTTTGGGGGAGGAGAAGTCTTCGTCGCTCGCCATGCGGCCGCGTTCGACGGGCAGCTCGCTATTCCTGAAGAACGTAGACCTTGACCGGCTGGCGGCCGAAGTTAATAGCGCTGCGTAATGAGTCCATGCAAAGATCGATGCGATTGCCGCGAATGGCTCCGCCAGTGTCCGCCGCGATAGCCGCGCCGTAGCCCTCGATGAAGAGCCGGCTTCCCAAGCGGATGACACGCGGGTCGACGGCCACAACGCCGTAACGCGCGGGCAGGCCCATGGCAGTGACACCGGTGGGCACTGCTTGCGCCGATCCAGCTGTATATGCGGTGGCCACCATCGCATACACCGCGACGAGTTTACGAATGCCGGTCACCGCCATCGCCTCGGCTACATTGCGCGGCGGGCCCGCGACGATGAATCCCGATTGCGCGCGACGCATGACGACCCGCGAGATCAATTGACGATTGACGATGACGCTGCTCCACAATGTCACGCGCTCGGTGACTTCAGTAATGCCCGGCTCTCCGCGGCGTACGACCTTCCTCGCGCCTGGTACCATGTCGCTCGTAAAGCGAACCGTCGGTCGCAGCGACGAAAACTCGCGGTGCGTGCGAAGTTCCGTATGGATGGATAGTGATTCGAGATCCGTCGATTCGCTTGTTGACGTCAATCCATCGAGTTTTGGGGTTGTGAGCAACGAGTGCACATCACGCAGCATGACGGTGTTGCGCGGCAATGTTGCTACCAGCGCGCGCTGACCTGATGTGGGCAAAAAGGAGTCCCGAACGCTCTCGCGGTTGGTGAGTCTCGAGGAGAAAATTGGGAGAGCGGATGAAGGCTGGTACTGAATGCTGACGGCAAAAACCGCTACGGCGGCGAGCCCAGCTAGTCGAAATATGAGACGTCGTGTTATCGGTTGGTCGTTTGTCAATACTACCTCAGGTCACAAGAAGACATTCGCAAAATCGCGATGATATTGGGCCGGATAAATCTTTTTTGTAAGATTCGCGCGATAAAGTTGCGCGATATGAAGCCGGATGAAATTGAGTGCGAAAAATTCGCGAGAGCTCTATGAGCTATACCACAAGCCTCGCAGATTATAACACGCTTGCGAGAAGAGCGTCAAACCAAGCGTCTCCTAAACGCACCATCACCAAACGCTCTGCGGGACCAATGTACCGATGAACGAATCACAGTTCAGAGATGAGAACGGTTTTTCCACACGTTGTTCCGAATTACGAGAATCAGATCTGTTATGAAAATCGCAATCTTCACAGAAGTATACAGGCCAATTGTTAATGGCGTTGTGACATCGGTTGATTCACTCGCTGAACAATTGCGCACGCTCGGTCATGATGTGTTCACATTCGCGCCGCACATTCCGAAAGGTGCGGAAAGTGCAGGACGCGTTTTTCGCATGCCATCGCTGCCGCTGCCCGCGCGCACGGAATATCGTTTAACGCTTCCACTTGTTGCCCGTCGCAACAAAGCACGTTTCTTGAGTCAATGCGATGTCATTCACAGCCATTCGCTCTTCATTACTGGATGGATGGCATCGTATTACGCGCGCCGACGCTTTCGCGTGCCGCTCATCTACACGTATCACACACTACTCGATCGCTACGCACATTACTCGCCGCTCGGACAGCGTCTCACGTCGCAGCTCACTCGCGAGCTGACGAAGACATACGCGAATGCAGCGGACGCGGTAATTGTGCCGACGAAAACGGTTGCGGCGGAGCTGCGCAAGCAGGGCGTCAGTGCCCCCGTCTGCGTCGTGCCGACCGGGATAGATCTCGAGGTATTCCGGCGCATCGACCGTAGGGCTGGCCTCGCCATACGGGACAGATTTGGTATCCCACACGACGCACCGCTCCTGTTACTCGTGTCAAGACTGGCTCACGAGAAGAATGTGCCGCTAGCCCTCGAGGCGCTCGAGCGACTTCAAAATCGACTTCCGGGTGCGCACCTTTTGCTCGTGGGGGCGGGGCCTCTGCAACACTCCCTTCAGGAAAGGGTGCGAGCAGCCGACCTCGGTGCCGTCGTTCATTTCGCAGGATCGATCGAGCATAGCGAGATCCCATCCTTTTATGCCGCAGCAGACCTCTTTGTCTTTCCCTCGATCACGGAAACTCAAGGCCTCGTGCTAGCGGAAGCGTTCGCCGCCGGTTTGCCAGTAGTTGCGCTCGATAATCCGCAAACGCGAGACGTGTTTGGGGAGCACCTGGCTGGTGAGATAGTCGCCGACGGAGAGTCGATGGCAAGTGCGATCTGCGAGCTTATCTGTAATGCAGACCGCAGGCTGCTCGCTATCACGCACGCAAAGACTGCGGCGGCAGCTTTTGACGCGCGCGCGACTGCCGGGCGCGTGCTTGCTATTTATGAGGCGGTTCTCTCGACGGTACGAGAGGGAGCTTCTTTGGCTCCCGAAGACGCTTTTGCGGACCTTTTTACGGGTAAAGCTCTGTAGGGTCCAGTTTCCAGGCCCGCTCAGCGTGTCGCGCCAACTAAAAACCTTACCCTAGGCTATACGTCGCGCCATCTGATAATCTTACCATGGGCTAGGCAGTGATCGCTGCTTGCTGTGCGGGTGTCCTGCCGAAATTGATGTCTTTCATGTA